>ENA-OUQW01000101-OUQW01000101.1-human-gut-metagenome-genome-assembly--contig:-NODE-101-length-104851-cov-13.955027_pt1 | contig 104851 bp, 77 predicted proteins | sample MGYA00248464_ERZ548849 | MGnify/ENA primary metagenome ERZ548849 (study PRJEB26491, sample SAMN04978193) | human gut metagenome | host: Homo sapiens | study: EMG produced TPA metagenomics assembly... | reverse complement strand
AACATCCATACCGTATGCAAATGAATGATAAAATCGGACACAGCCGTATTGATTTCGGGATGTTTCCGCTGCATGGACGCGAACCACGCCTTAACCAATTCCGTGGAACGGTCGGTATAATTCTCACGGAAGCGTTCCAATGAAGAACCTTGCGCACGGAACAACAGTATTTCCATTAGCGAACGGTGTTTGTCTATAAGCGAAACATATTCGTCAATGCAGGATTTCAGGTATTTTTCCGACCGCATCATCATAATATCTTCGCCCCGTATGCCGTGGTGTTCTTGCAACATGGCTTCCAAAGCGCACAAAACAGGACGGACCACTTCATGGAATAATTCATCTTTGCTTGTGAAGTAGTTATAGATATTCCCGACACCAACCCCAGCTAACTCCGCTATTTCGCGCATTGAAGTTTTGGAATAGCCTTTCTTCTCGAATTGCTGCCTGGCAATCGTCAATATCCGACCCCGTATGTCCTCTTTCAGCACTTGCATTTATAATGAACAATGTTTCTGATTTTGTTTCTGCAAATGTACGGGGCTTAAATTTATCCGGCAATACCTATTTTTTAGGGATTTTACAATATCCAATATATACTTTGGACTTTATTTTATGTAAGCATAAATAAGAAGTAGAATAGTGTAAAATATAAAAAAGGACATCATAATTTTCGTCCAAAAACTTGATAGCCAAATACCTTCATTCTTTTGAAGGTGTTTGGCTAACTTTTTACTATGTTCCTCCAAGAGTTTTTTCTCTGTCTTGATGTGATTGGCAGAACATTGGTTCACCTTAGCAAGTTCACTGTTATCAACCTTAGCACGGATGACGGTGTTTCGTTCCGCCTTGACAATGGCGTTGCTGATACCGTCCACAATGTTGTCGGCACTTTCCTTGGCTGCTTCCAGAGCCTTGAAGGCCGCCCGTTCCCGTTGGACGGTGTGCTTTAGGCTGCCGTGTATGCCGTGCAGTTCTTCTTTCAGGGCTTGGATTTCATTCAGCAGATTGCGAAGTCCAACTATTTGACAGTTGACTTCTTGAAGCAGTCCGTCAAGCTCCTGCATATCCTGTTTCAACTCCTCTTCGGGCGTATAATTGGCAAGCCGCTCACGCAGTGCGGCTGTATCGGGTTGTTTCATTTGCGTTGCTGTTTATTGGGTTTGTCATTTGCGTTTCATTCCTGATTTCTTCTGTATGCCGAGCCTATGCAAAGCCTCACGCGCACAACGGCGGGCAAATTCAATCTCGTCTTCCTCCGGGTCTCGTCCCCATTTTAGGTCGGACTGTGAGCCGCCACCACTACCGCCGGATGTAATCTCGTAGGGTGACGCTATAAGAGTGAAGTAAGCCATCGCCAAGTTCTGCAAGTCCTGCCAGTTGGCAAGTTCCCGGTAGTCGAACTCGTTGTTGAAGAAGTCAATCACCTTGTCGGGCAGATAGCGTTTGTAGGTCTTGCCGTCATGCTCAAACTCCGTGGGCAGGCGGTTCGGCTTATAGTCCGTGTAGTTCTCGTAAACCGGATTGTGCTGCCGTATAACGGGCTGTGGCTTTTGTTTTGCAGCATTGGGTACAGGCGGTTTCGGTGTCAGTATGGCGGTCGGTTTGGGTGTCGGGCTTGCTTGTTTGGTTTTCTGTTTATCCTGTTCGGGATGCAGCTTCTCCCATGTCAGCCTGATGCGTGATGCGGTCAGGTTGCGCCCCTTTCCGAGTTCCGATGCCTTGAACCTTGTGCTGCCCTTGCAAAGCACATAGCCGCGCATCACATCCTTCTTGTCCTTGCGCAGATGCAGTTCGTAGCCTTTGGCGGAAAGCAACTTTTTATAACCGTCCCATGACCACTTGTCGAGTTCGCGTAAGGCTTCCAAGCAGTCGGCACTGACCTGTGGAATGTTCATCTCGTGTATGTGCATGGCGGTAGTCCAGCCCCTTTGCCGTGCGACCTTTTCAGCCGCCCGTTGTGCGCGGAGGTGGATGGCGTGGTCGTTGTTGATGTTCCCGTCCTCGTCCACCCGGCAGACGATGGCATGTAGGTGCGGTATGCCGCTCTTGGATTCCTCGTGCAGCCAGACGCTGGACTTGCTGCCCGATACGTTGGTGTGTGGAGAAATAACTTTTCCGTCCTTGTCACGTATCTCTTGGCTGTCGAAAGTCGCCGCGAAATCATTCCACAGTTGCCACCAGTCGTCCAAGGTGAAGTCCCGGGTATGCTCCATCGCCGGGCTAATCTCCATGCGGATGACGTTGTTTTTTATGTTGGGGTGGTTCATGGTGGCGAACTTCATTTCCGTCCATATACCCGTAGCGTCCATGCCCTGCGGCATGAAGTTGTCGCAGATGCGCGTTTTCTTTTCGGGATGCTTCTTGTTCCTCGATTCCCCCGACACATAGAGCATCGCCCTTATGCCGTGGGCTACCGCCTTTGCGTTGGCTATCATGCGCCGTCCTCCTTTGTCTCTTGGTTTGTTGTTCCTGCCGATAGCTGTTCGCCGTCTGCGCGGACTGCAAGAAGTCGGCGACACGGTTTGTAACATGGGCCACTTTCTCGTACCATTCGAGCATGGTCTCTTCGTGCCGGAACAGGCGTATTTTCTCGTTGTCGCTCAGTCCGTGCAGGGCGTTGGCGAAGTTCACCATGTCCGTGCGGCAGGCCGCAAGCTGACGCAAACCGTCCAGTTCCCTGTCGGAAAGCCTTTGCCGTGGCTTGTAGCCGAGTGCCCTTGCCCGGATGAAGTCGCTGCGTGTCATGCCGCACTGGTCGGCGGTGCTCTTGATTTGCGAAAGCTCCTGTTCCGTGACCTTGGTGACAACCACCTTGTCGCGCCTTATAACGGGCTTCTTTTGCTCCTGTTCCTGATTGGAGGTATCCTCGTATTTCCATATATAACAGATGTCTTTGAAAAGTCGTGAAACGGTTTCTAAAAGAGGGAAGCTGCGAGCCTGCGAGCGGCAAGGACAACGGTCTGTCAATCCGTTGCGAGGGCGTCGGGGTGTTACTGTCCGTAGGCGGTAATACCTCGGCATACCTCGCAACTGAACGCTAACGCTCCATGCCAAACCGGCCTTCCGCTTGCCATTGCCAAAACAGACTGGTTCCAGCAAAATGCCGGAGAATGGAACAACGGAAAGCGTTTTTGTAGCACAGAACCGTTGTCTGTCCGACTTCTGACGGCTCTTATTCTTCCCTCTGTTCGCGGATAAAGGGATTGGCGATGCTGCCACCCTCCGCTGTTTTCCACCCGAAGAGGCACGGAAAGGTCATCACGGATGCCACCCTTGAACGGTGGGTATTGACAAGCCCCAAGTCCGTGAGCGTGGCAAGCAGGTTGCGTATGCGCTTCCTTCCCATGTTCCACTGTGCAGCAAGTAGTTCCTCGGAATACTGCGCCTGACCTGCGGAAAGCATGAGTGCCCGGCGGAAACCCTTGCTTTCTCCGGCGGCAACCGCCATCCTTGCCAAGAGGTCGCCAAACAATGTGAAGTTGCTTATCTCCCTGCCCTCATCATCTGTCGTTGTTCCGTGCAGCCATTGCAATGCACCTGCGGAAAAGATGAAAGTAAATGTTTCAATCCCTGTCGGGCGCAAGAAACAATATTTTTCCTTGTCCTTTGTATTTTCTTGCATCGTTTGATAAAAGTTAGGGGAACGGAATATCGGAAAGTCCTATGGCCGTTTCCAGACATCCCATGCGTGAAAGTTTAACTTGTCCGTTCCTGTGTTATCCGATATCCCGTTCCAGTTTGACATCAGTTTCTGTTTCCATTAGCGACGGATTGCGATTGCAAGTGCCCTCGCGCATCCTCCACAGCCTTGAAGTCGGAAGAGATTTTCATCAGCGCGACACTGATGCGGCAAAGCTGGCTTATATCCACAAATCCCTTGACCGCCTCCATCAACTTTTGGGCACGTTCCTGACGGTGTTTCATGATGGCCTCGCTGCTTGTACCATTTTCTTTTGTGAGCCCGTGATTAAGGAAACGGTTGACTGCCAGCATATCGGTTGCCTCAATCGTTCCGATGTCGCCATTTCCCATGCCGTAACCCACCATCACACGGATGGAATCGGCTTCGTAAGGGGTGCAGTTGCGCAAGAACTCCAGAATGGTCTGTGCCTTTGCGCTGATGACGGGTCTGCTTTCTTTCTTCTTGGATTCCTTGTTCGTGGAATCAAAAGCCGCAGTATCCTTGATACCCGGCTCCATGTTCTTAGAGTTATCCATAACAGTTGTTTTATAAAAGATTGGTAAATCATTTGTTTTTCTCATGAGTCGCCAGATAGCGTGCTGCTTCGCTGTCTATTTCGTCCTGCGACTTCACCCGTACCCGTTTCATCCAAGCGTCAAGGTCTTCCTTGGCGAAGAAGCAAAGTTTTCCTCCCTGCTTATAGTAAGGGATTGCGCGGCGCATCATCATCTTATAGAGATAACTGGGTTTCAGTCCGAGGTATCGGGCCGCTTCGGTGGTGGTCATTAAATTGCGTTCACTTTCCATATCCATTCGTTTTATAATTGTTGCTTGTATCATTGAGAAACTAGAATCTGCTGTTTGTCAACCTATTGTTTTCTTCTGTTTCCGATGCAAAGTTAAGTTTGCCCCGAAGTGGTCCAATGGGGAGTGAATGGGGAAAGTGCATCAAAAGAAAATGCGTCATATCGCTGTGTATGAGCGATATAACGCATAAATGCAATAAGAGTGTATTTTGCTGAATGGGGAAACGGCGGGCGGCTATGGGGTAGTATTCAGCCGCCTTGCATTTTCGATGGCTTTGTCAATGACTTTACGGAAATCCTGATTTTCTTTGGTTGCCCCTTTAGCGCAGACATCATTGCGGTGTTTGTCATAGTAGGACTTGGATATGCCGCAATGTTTCAGGAACTCTTCTGCCCAAAGTCTGCCGCGTTCACGGGGGCGGATGGTCTGTGATACGGATAAAACCATATAGCAGACGCGCAGGTTCTCTTTCGGGCGGACGGTAACGGGGCGTGAAGTCGGCTTCAGGTTCATGAAATTCACGAAGTCGCTGCCCGACGCAAATTCAAATTGATAGTCATTGCACACTTCGTAAATGAACAGGCACAGGGCGAGATCAACGGTGTCCATCCATGAGACCGTTTCCTGCAGCAGACTTGCACGGCTCATGGCTTGTCCTCCTTCATCTGGTTGATGTCAGACAGGATGCTTTCGGCGATTCCATGCAGGCGTTCCACCAACACATCAAGAAACATCGGCTTGAAACAGTATACGCAGAAATACCTGCTGCGTTCCTGCTGCCACTCGTTATATAAATGGTCGGTTTGTGCATGAGCCGTGTCGTACTCCGCATTCTTGGCATCGCATTCAACAGATAACTTCATGTATTCCTCCGAATCCAACGGCAGGAAGTCCAGACGGTTGTTCAGTGCCGAATATTTGCGCCAGAGTTCAGTGGAGGCGGCTTTCGCTTCCTCGTACCGGAGTTCAAACGGTTTCAGATATTCTTCAAAAAGGGCTTCAAAGTTCACAACCTGCAATGATGTTTTGTCTAGGGACAGATATGTTTCACTCTCCGAAAAAAGGGCGGAAGAAAATTTTAGAAGCTGTTCTGCGTCCTTCTCCGCCAATGATTCCGCTTCTTCTACAACCGTGTTCGTGTCACAGAAGTCCCGGTAAAACAGGGATAACAGCAAGGCTTGGGCAAAAGAGAATGCACCTTGCTCGCAAGTGGAGAGAAGCATGTTCACTTCGTGTAGCCGTTGTGAAATATTTGATAGCGTACAACTCATATTCATAGAAACATTGTCATATATGCCGGAAGATACAGCATGTCTTCTTCCTTACGCATATCTTTCGTATAAATCAGATATTTGTTTTTTATCCGGACTGAAAATTTTCTGCAAAAGGCATCCAAGGAAGCATGTGCCTTATAACCGGATGATTTCACTTCGATGGGACTTACCTTGTCGGCTTCGGCTATCAGAAAATCCACTTCGTAGTTATGCTTTCCGCTTTCTGTGGGAAATGTGTAATAGTACAACTCATGTCCGGCGGCTTTCAACATCTGGGCGATGACATTCTCATAGACATACCCTAAATCCGCACTCAGTTTGTCACTGAGAAGTTTATGATAAATCGTGTTGTCGGTGAATTTCTTGTCCCAAAACGCAAGAGTGACGAACAGCCCCGTGTCGCCAGCGAACATCTTGTATTTGTCCGGGGCTTGATGCAATGCCATTCCGGCACCCGGATCATTGGCATGATAAGCCATGTTGACCACCATTGATTCCTTGATTTCTGAAATGATTTCAGCCAGTTCGGAACTGCGTTTGCCATCTGTCGCGCTCCATGCCAGATACCTGTTGGCGTTACTTGTCAGTTGTGCCGGAATCTGATGGAACATCTTGGAAGCGTTGCCTGTCGGGTCTATTTTATTGAAATCATCTTCATACAATGTTATGATGGAACGTTTCACACTGTCTACCTTTTCAAGATTATTGGTGTCAAGGTAGGAAGCCACAGCCTGCGGCATACCGCCGATAAGCATATACAAGCGGAAATCACGCATCAACTTACGGTTCGTGGCATCACCCAAAGAAGTCCTGTTGTGGAAACAGCCTTGGAGCAAATTTATCGTTGCGGTATCTCCCAATGCCCACTTGAACTCTTCATAATCCATCGGATACATGTGAAGTTTGACTTCCTCGCTTGGGATAAGAATATCCTTGACGTTCTTGCGGATTGAAATCAGCGAACCTGTTTCAATATAATCATATCTTCCGTCTTTTACAAGATACTTGATGGCCTGCCTTGCTTTAGGCGCAAGTTGGACTTCATCGAAGATAATGACGGACTTGCGTTCTCTCAGTTCTATACCGTACTCCAATTGCAGCCGCATGAAAATACGATTAAGGTCAGATACGTCATTGAACAAGTCGCGGATTTCGGAGGAACATGCGGCAAAATCCACCAATATATGAGTGTCATATTCGTTTGTCGCAAACTCTTCGGCAACGGTGGACTTACCGACACGCCTTGCGCCCTGTATCAGCACGGCTGTTCTGCCTTCATCTGTCCGCTTCCATCGCAGAAGCTCATCGTAAATTTTCCTTTTGAATATCATAAATTGACTTTTATTGTCGGCAAAGATAATACGCATAACACTAATCTCAAAATGTATTCAGTTAAAAATGACATTAATCTCAATTTGTTTAAGTTTGATACATAAATCTCAAAATTATTATTGCGCAATATCACAGTAATCTCGTTTTCTAAATAATCCCAAGGCTCTCTTGTTCTAATAACAGAATTAATCTTTGGCTTCCTCCTGCTCAAACATCTTGTCCACCATATCCACCGCTTCGATTTTCTTGCTGTCAACAATTTTGGCGTAAATTTGCGTAGTACGCACATCGGCGTGCCCCATCAACTTGCAAGTGGTATAAAGGTCGGCTCCCACAGTCATCATCATCGTTCCGAAGGTATGACGGCTTGTGTGATAGGTGATTTTCTTGTCAATGCCCGCCTTTTCCACCCATTGCCTGAGTATTTTGTTGGTGGTCATGCGTGACGGAAGTGTTGCAAAAACAAGAGTCTCATCGCTATCGTCCGCGTTTCGCTCGGGCAGCCATTTTACAGCACTTTGCGAGAGCGGCGTATAAATGGGCGTGGATGTCTTCTGTTGCACCTTGCCAATCATATACCTGCCGTCATTGCATATGATGTCTTTCCAACAAAGAGTTTCCATGTCGCTCAGGCGCAGCCCACAGTAACATGAGAACAGATAGGCCTGCTTGACAGTTTTGTTGCGGCATTCCGTAGCGATAAGAAGTTTCACCTCCTCAATAGTGAGGAACTGGCGTTTAGACTCTGGCTTCTTAACCCGCTCCGAAGCGGATAACAACATGAAAGGATTCTCGTCCAGCCACTCTGCTCTGACCGCAGCGTTCAAGGCTATGGAGAGTTGGGAGATATATCCTACGACTGAACCTTGTTCCAAAGTTTTCCCTTGCCTGCCTTTGTATGTATGCTGTATCCAGTCTATGAAGCCGAGAGCCCATGTCTTGTCGATGTTGCCCATTTTTGTGCCCTTGCCATATTGATTGATGACTTTGATGACACTTCTCAATTTTTCTATCTGCTTTATGCCTTTGCGCTCCTGAATGGCATAGAACTTTTCCAGCCAGTCGGCTAGTGTAAGTTTCTGCCACGCTGATTTGTTCTTTATTCCGGCTTTGGCGTTTGTAATGTCAATGATACGCTGCGATTTTATTGTTTCAACCGCCGCACGGGTGGCGCGGTTCTGCTCTCTTACCATTGCATTGATTTCCGGCAAATGATACATCTTCAAAAATTCATAACTACGCTTGCCATTCACATAGATGTCAAGGTAATATGATTCGGAACCGTCGGCAAGTCTCTTTGTGCGTACCCTTACAGGCTCTTTTAACTTGTTTGATTTCTTTTTTGCTGCCATATCTAAAATACTTTATCTATCAATGAAACCGCTTCCTCTTTTTTCTTGTCTATAATTTTGGCATAGATTTGTGTGGGACGCACATCGGCATGTCTCATCATCTTGCTTGCAGTATAAAGGTCAACTCCGGCAGTTATCAGCATCGTTCCATAAGTATGACGGCTCAAATGAAAATGCAGATGTTTGTCTAATCCGGCATCTTCCGCCCATTTCTGCAAATGCTTTCTGATAGTCGTATAGGAAGGCAAGGCAAATATTGGTGCATCCTGCTCTCTGCTTTCTGGGAGCCATGACAACGCTTTTGCGGGGAGTGGAAGCGATATGGGTTTGGAGTTTTTCTGCATTACCACTGATATGAAATGCCGTCCTCCATTGACGGATATGTCACTCCATCGCAATCCCATGACATCACCCACACGCAGACCGCAATAACAAGCGAACAGAAATGCCCGGCGTATGTTATCCTTCTTATATGGGGTATTTTCCAATTTGTTGATTTCTTCAAGCGTCAAAAACTCACGCTTGCCTTCCGGCTGCCGTATCTTCTCGTGGTCGCTCAACAATTTCCACGGGTTATTTTTTATATAGCCCTTTTGACATGCTCTTGACAGAATGATGCCGAGATACCAGAAATAGGAAAATGCGGTTGACTGTGCAATCACTTTCCCCTGCGGATTTAGGTATTCGGATTGCAGCCATACACCGTAATCAACACAGAATTTCTTGTCTATGTCGCAAAGCCTCGAATTGGGACGGAATAACTCGAAGTTGGTGCGGGATGCCCTTAATTTCAGGTGGCCGGAACGTCCGCGCTGTTTATATTCGTCTATCAACAGTTCTATGAAGTCGGACAGCAACACCTTGGACTTATCCTTCTCCGCTTCCTCCTGTGCCTTGCCATCAACCATATTCTCGGTTTTCGCAAGAATAATCTCTTCCGCTTGACGGAGTGTCCTTGCATTTTCGCGTTTTGCCTTGGCCGAAGTTTCCGGTACGAGGTATAACTTGAGAAACTCGTATTCATGCTTACCACCAACTGAATGGTCTGTAAAAAGGGATTCACGGCCGTCCGCAAGTTTTCTTCTGCGTAGTTTGAATGGAGTTTTATCTACTTTTGTTTTCTTTCTTCTACCCATTGTGCTTCAGTTATTTGTACTCTGATGCAGAGATAGGAAATGTCTTTGATGTAAGTATCAAAACGGGTAACAAAAATGAGTAGGATATAGTCAAATATAGAATTTAATTGAAGTATATGAGAAAAACGGGCTAATTACATAATATATTGATATATAGGAATATATATTCTTTATTTGGTTAATGATTGGTTGTTTATTCCTTTTGATTATTGGTGTTTATCTTTTTCCCTTTTATCGTCCGAGTATAAAGTTACGAATGTAAGTATAAAACTGGTATATCTGTTAAAACCGCCCCTTTGATTGTGTCTGCAACTTTGTATAAAACGCTATTGTTAAGCATTTATGAATTTCTGAGCGCTCAAAACAAAATTTCCGAGCGCTCGGAATTATAACTCTGGGCGCTCGGAAATACGAATAAATGCAATTTATGACACTGTTTGTTTGGAGATGTAAGCAATTTTTAGAATAGACTTCTCACTTTTATTTGTTTTTCATCGTCCGCAGAATGTGCGGAAATCGCAGAATTCGCAGTGGTGTACGTTGTCTGTCTGACTGAACGGAATGTCAGGATTGAATATCTCGGCAATGGTCGAAACGAGCATTTCGTGGTATTCGTCCTTGACTTGTGAGGCGAAATCTGTAATCTCTTCTTTTCCAATCTTTATGGCAGGTGAACTTCCTGCAGATGTCTGTTTGATGTAGGCGAGTGCAGGGGAGATGGGTTCGTGCTCCGTAGCGCTCACCACGTCAGAATAGTAGAATGCCTGTAATATGTGGTACGGACGATGTGCATTGGACTTGTCGAACAAGTCTTCGAGCGAGTTTGCCTTGTGAGGGCGCGTACTTGTCTTGTAGTCGACAATGCGCAGGAGACTGCCGGTCGGTGTCGTTATTCGGTCGTAGCGGTCGATGATTCCTCCGATGCGGGTGGTGAAACGGCGGGCGGACGGTACTTCTATGTCGAGGTAGCGCTCGATTTCAACGCCGAGTATGGTCATCGGGCACAGTTCAGCATCGGCTGTAAGCTGGTTCATGAGGTAGCTCACTATGACATGACGGTTGAGAAGCTGTTCGCCGTTGTAGAGGTGGACGGTGCCGTGCTGTTCGATGTATTCATCGCTTTTGTGGAAATACTCTTTGGCAAAGGCGCGGTCGGCCACACGTTCGAGCGCGGCACGGTCCTTGGCAAGGTCGAGAAGCTGACTGCTCTGGAGCTGGCGTCCTATGTTCGGACCGTAGATGTGTTCCATGCAGGAATGGAATATGGTTCCGAACATGGCATTGTCGACTTCCTCGGTGACATCGTCGCTGATGCGCATACCTGCTCCATACTGGAAGTAGAATTTCAGTGGGCAGTCGAGATAGCAGTTGATGGCCGACGGTGTGAGGAGCATGTCCTTGTCGCCGTGGGTTTTCTTGTATTGGGCTTCGCGCTCAAGGTCGTAGCGGTTGTAGAGATTTTCCATGACGGATTTGTCCTTGGCGACACTGAGCGTGCGGAGCTGTGAGGCTTCGTTGGGCGAAGATACAGCCGACTGGCTGATGGACTGGCCGCGCGCAAAGAGCTGTCCGTTGTCGAGAAGCATCTGAAGCATGAAACGCGACATTTCGCCTTTGCTGAGTCCGTCGGTGGAATTGTTGTACATGAGCGTGATGTTTTCGGCGCGCTGCATGAGACGGTAGAAGTAGTAGGCATAGAGGCTTGTCTTCTTGTCGATGGTTGTCATGCCGTAGGCTTCGCGGAGGGTGTACGGGATGAACGATGATGCGTGGGTTGACTTCGGCAACTGACCTTCGTTGACCGACAGCATGATGACGTTGCGGAAGTCGAGGCATCGCGTTTCGAGCAATCCCATGACCTGCAGGCCAATCGCCGGCTCGCCATGGAACGGAATGGTGCGCGAAGATGTTATCTGATGGATAAGGCGTGCCACGGTATTTTGTGTTACGGTGAGCATGCCCGTCTCGCAGATGGTTATGAGGCGGTTGATGATGGAGTGGGTCGTATAGATTGATTCGGCATAAAGCTGAATGTTGAAGTCCGACTTGTCCTCATTCATGTAGCTTCGCCCTACAATTTCTGTCATCTCGGAGAGGTAGCGCAGCAGTGCGAGTGTCGAGTCTGTGCGCACGAATATGCGGCTGAGGGCTGTATCGGACGCAAAAAGCGAATCGGGCACGTAAATCATGTTGTTCTTGCGAATGGTGCGCAGGATGCCGGTTGCGGAGGATGACAGACGCGATGTGTAGGGGTGCTTCAGGATGTCAGCCACCTGACGGTAGCGCCACTCGCCGCGATGGGAAGCTCCGTCGGTCTGCAATTTGAGCAGGGCACTGACGTATGAGCTGATAGGTGTGTCGGTGAGCGGATATCCCATGGTGACGTTGAGAAGCATGGAACTGGATTTGCCTTTGCCGGTGATGAGCTGCGACGGGAGAGAATGGAGAATGGCAGGGAGAAGCTGTTCGTTGCACAGCACCACAGCCGTCTCGTTGTATGGCTCGCTGTCGTTGAGCACTCCGCCGAGCCACGAACTGACATAGCGTGCCTGGGCATTCTCGGTAGGCGATGAAATGAAATGCACATTTTTCGGCTTACGGAAATTGGCATACTGAGGACCGTGGTCGAGAGCACTGCCGAAGTCGCGTATGTTTTCGCGTATGAAACGTCCTGCCTCAAATGTGCTCTGACCGGCCTGACCTGGGGCTATGTAGGCTTCATCGTAGTCCCAATAGAAAAGCGCCTTGCCCTGTTTCTGCATGATGCGGAAGAGTGAACGCTCCGTTTCGTTGAGTACGTTGAAGCCGACGAAGACATATAAATCTGATTCGGCGGAAGCTGGAATGACGGATGTAGACTTGATGGATTCGATGATTTCGCGATTCATCATGCCTTCGTACGCGAGGTTGTCGGATGCCAGTGATTCGCGGAAACTGTTGTAGAGCGGATAAAGGATGTTCCAGAAGCTCAGGAACTTCTCCTTGAGCTTAGTCTTGTCCTCTGGGTTGAAGTTGACGAAGAACTGCTGTATGGCCTTGACCTGGTCTTCTTCGAGGAATCCGAAGTCGGTCATGTTCTGCAGGTCGCTGATGTTGGCAAACAGCTTCGATGCGTCGGCCATGTTCTTATCTACATCGTCGAAGTCGCTGATGAGCATCTCGCCCCATGAATAGAATCGGTCGAGCGTTTCCTGACTTCCGGTGATGGACACATACGAACGATAGAGGTAGGCCACGAGCAGAATCGGGTCGGCCAGCGTACGGGTGCTGAGCGATTGGAAAAGTTCACTGATGGTGGTGTAGCGCGGTGCCCAAATCGGTTTGTCGGAGATGCGAGCGAGATGACTGTTGAAGAATATGCTTGCACGTTTGTTTGGAAAGACAACACTGACGTTCTCGAAGTTGCCGTCGAGCTTGGTGTATAGGTCGTTTGCGACTATTTCTAGGAATGTTTTCACGATTTATAGGGTTGTTTCATTGGATGCGCATTTTGTTAGCGCTCCGTTGAAGTTATGTTTTAAGACTTGATTAATATAAACTTCCAGTGCGTAGAGACGTGTGTCGTCAGAGGTTTACTGGAATTATGTCGCCCCGGCGGATGTACCACACGTAGCCTTTGACATTGGTGTATCCCATGCGCTGGATGAGAGACATATATTCACGTACCTGTTTCTCGTGGCGTTCATCCTGCTTGCCTGTCTTGTAGTCTATCACAATGGTTTCAGAACCGTCGGTGATGACTCGGTCAGGACGGCGTTCGACGACTTTGCCGTCGGCATCGCGCGAAATGATGGTGCACTCATTGAATGTTTTCCATTTAGGGTCGAACCACGCAGAAGCACGAGGGTCGGAGAGTGACTTGCGCAGGAGACGAAGTACATCGTTGCGGTGGGAAACACTGCTGAAACATCCTTCGCCGTCGAGCATGGCAACAACACGTTCGGCATCGTCGGCCGACGTCAGCATGGAGAATAGTTTATGGAAAAGCAGACCTTCGTCAATGTAAGTCTGGTGTTCGGCGTCAGTCTCTCCACTGATGAACTGTTCAGATTTGTTGGACTGGCGGAACTCTGCCTTATTGGCAAAATGGGTGAACTTGACTTCTGCTGGTGACGGAACGGCTGTCAGGACGTTGTCACCGGAGGTTTCAACCTTAGGCGGTGCTGAAGGCACGATTTCACCGTAGGTAAAGAGGGGCGTTTCGCTGTCTTCGTCTTTCTCCATGAATTCAGGCACAGACTTAAGCAACAGGTCGCTGATTCCTGATTGGCGGCTTCCATCCTCGCACCAGATGAAGAGATTGTTTTCAGCACGTGTGAAAGCAACGTAGAGAAGATTGACATTGTCAACCCAGTTGCGCAGAAGTTCGTTGTTGAAGTCATCGGCAAAGATGGAGTTGAGCGCTTTCTGGTTATAGTCCACAGCGGCTAGGGGCAGTCGATCGTATGGCGACTGCGTCGGCTGGCACCACATGAGCGAATTAGGCTTGCCGTTGAGGGGCCAGTCGCAGAATGGTACCAGAACGGTGTGGAACTCAAGGCCTTTTGACTTGTGTATGGACATGATGCGTATGCCGTCGACGGCGTTGCCGGGTATAGTCTTGGTGCAAAGAGTTTCGTCCCAATAGTTGATGAAGTTGTCAATGTCCGAAGGGTTGTCCTGAAGATATGCGGTGAGTTCGTCGAAAAACGTGAAAAGATAGGCATCCTGGTTTGTCAGGCGCTCCAGCGAGAATATACCGAAAAGCTCTTCTGCCAATTCGTATAAAGGCATTACGGTGAGTTTATCTATACGTGAAGTGAATTCATCGGGAAGAAAAGCATCGATGCCTCCGTCTGTCTGCTGAAACACGTCGCTTACTGATACTGTCGATGAATCCGACTCTGTTTGATAAAGATAGGCTAAAGAAGCTTTGGCAAAAAGATCGGATGGATCGGACAAACACTTCAGGGCAGACACAATCATATTGACCGCTGAAGAGGAGTCTAATCTGAAAGCTTCATCGCTGACAATTCTTACCTGTGGCATGTGCTCAACGAAATATTGGCTTATGCGCGGGATATACTTGTTGAAGCGAATTAGAATTGTTATATCGTTGACGTTCACGCCTTTTTCTGTCAGTTGCTCGACTGTTTCTACAAGTGAGGCGAGTGTACGCTCTTCGTAATCTTCGCCATCGTCCGAACAGTTTTTAGCGTTGAGCCCTTCGATGCGTACGTATCCGCGGTCTTTCTTGGAATTAAGTATTTTCTGCTCAACCTTGCTGTATGCCTGCTCCAGATCTGTACTGATGACGCCATGCTCTTCGCAGTACGTCTTGTTGAGATTGTCAACTGCAAGTGCGAAGAAACTATTGTTGAAATTGATGATGTTCCCGTAGCTGCGCCTGTTGTACTCCAAGTCGATGCTGTTGACTTGAGGTCCAAACGGACCTTCGGTTATATTGTTCAGAATGCTCCAATCGCTGTTGCGCCAGCGGTAGATGCTCTGCTTTACATCACCTACGATAAGGCATAGCGAGCCTGTGGCCAGACTGTTGGATATGAGCGGTTGGAAATTCTGCCACTGAAGGGTTGAAGTGTCCTGGAACTCGTCAATCATTATATGGTTGAATTGGGCACCGATTTTCTCATAGATGAACGGTGCATCGCTGTCTCCGATAAGGTCGCGCAGGAAGTGCGCTGTGTCGGCAAGAAGAAAGCGGTTTGCGCTTTGATTGAGCGTGCGGACTTTTTCATCAATGACGCTCAAGAGACGCATTTGGGTTATGTGGCGCGTGATAAGTTCTACGGTTGTTATCGTCGGCTGATTCTTGGCGATGGAATCAATGGATTCACGCAACATAGGTATGAAAGTAGCAGTTGCCATGTCTTGAACGGTCTTGTCCTTCGACCATTTCTTTGCTTCGTCAAGGCAGTCGCTGACGCGTTTACCGACTTCAGGAATAGTGCCGTTGCTGAGCTTTACGAAGAAAGAATATACGCCTTTGTCCTTATAGCTGAACATGTCGGCTGTAAGACCATGAGTTTCGCAGAATTTTATAAATGATTCCCCATGAGACTTGAGGTCTGTTTCAGCTCTTCGCTTGAGTTCGTAGAGATCGCTGCGGTATGTGCGAAGAAAATCCTTGTCGGCAAGCTGTTTGCGAAGTTCTTTTCCGCGTTCGAGGAATTGCTCGTTGAAGATGTTTTTTCCGAACTCTTCAAGTTCAGAATCAATTTTCCAGTTCTTGTCGCCTTCAATCTTTTCCTGGATATATTCGATTATCCACTTGAAAATGTCTGACCTGACGTTGAGCTCGTCAATTATTGAATCAACAGCTTCTGCCAGTACTTCCTTGTCGTTGAGGTCAATCTTGAGATTGGCAGTGAGATCGAGTTCATGAGCAAGTTCACGTATAACTGACTGAAAAAATGAGTCGATTGTTTCTATACGGAAACGGCTGTAGTCGTGTACAATGTTCGAAAGTGCAAATCCTGCACGACGGCGGATTTCTTCGCCGGATATGCCAAGCTGCTTGATTTCTTCACTTTCACATATAGCTTTGAAGTAATCTTCTGAAGAACTTAGCCTGTGCGCTATTCCGTAGAGCTGACCGAGAATACGTTCTTTCATCTCGGCTGTGGCCTTGTTTGTGAAAGTTACAGCAAGAATATTCTTATATTCGTATTGATTCTGAATAAGCAACTTGATATACTCAACGGCAAGCGTGAACGTTTTGCCGCTTCCTGCAGAAGCTTTGTATATTTTAAGGAGTTTGGACATTGTGATTGTAGATTCAAAAAAATTATAATCGATAGGACAAGTTGGTTAGTTTGTAGGACTGACAAACATTTTGGCAACGTGCCTTCATGCAAAGTAAATTATATTTTTCAACTTATGCGTAATTTTTTCATATAGTTTACGGATGGTCAACGTAGATTTTAGCGCCGTTTCCGAAGTCTATTACAGGATTGTCAAGCGCTGAATACGGCATGGCCAAACGGCATCTTTGAGGCATCAGATTGTCTGCTATCAGTACGCATCTGTCGTTTTTCTCGTCAATATCTGCTATTTCAACGATTTCAGCGTCGTATATTTCATTGTCTCCCTTAAAAGTGATGTAAATGGTGTGGGGGAGTTCTGCTGTTTTAAGTGTCTTCATTTTTATTGTATGTTTATTGGTTTACACATATAATATAGTAAACTGTGCCCCAAAATTCATTTTTTTACTATGTTTTTATAGTTTAATTACTGGTATACTTGTAATTGTGTTTCATGAACATATCTTTTGCAGTATGGTCACGGAAGTTTCATGTGGCGCTTACTGATGAATATCTCAATCAAAGTTTCATCAAATAGTCAACGACTGACTGCCAGTCTGGATATTTGTCGCTACCAAATTGTATGTGGCGGTCGCCAAACTCGTCCGCACCATGTTTTGTACGGTCGTCAATGAGAAAGGCATTACCGTCATTAAGAAGATTTTTATGATGTGTAAGTATTATCTTCTTGTGAAATACATCATCAAGATGTTCTGTTATCCATTTTACTTTGTCTGCCCATGAAGAAGGATTTGCCCAAGGTGCAGTTGAAAGGACATAGCAGTCGTACTTTTCTGCTAGCTTATGCACGGCATCAATTGCACCATCTATAGGTTCCATCTGACCGAACAAACCGGGAATGTCATCCTCATGCCCCTTGTATTGTTCTAAAATTTCTGAAGGCTGTTTTTTTAGCGCTGATCCAAAGTCGACCAATACACCATCCATGTCAAAGTAGAGAATTCTTTTCTTCATAAGTCTGTCTATTTAATTATTACAATATAATATAGACATATTTGTGCGAAAATTCAATTTTGACAGCAAAAAAAATTGTGGAAAACTTATATCGGTAGCTCTAAGCCTTGAATTTTAAGGTTGTACATGCACACTTACAAGTTTGTATTTCAATCTGTTAAACTTTCAATTACTTACTCGAAATTTAGTTTTTGAGATTGAGGAAGTATCCAAGCTTGTACAATGAAAAAATGAGCAATGATGGTTTGTGGCCAAGCAGATTGCGGCGCATCTTAGAATAGAAACAACGATAAAGGACAAGCGCCAACGATTTCAGATGCATAGATTCAACCTTATCTGCCATTGCTTCCACACGGCTGTTGCCCTGCATCTTTCCATTAAGTGAATACAGTGTGCGCAAGGCTGTTTCTGATTTCCTTATGAATGCTTCATTTGTATCAATGCCTGTATGTATAAGTGGATTGTCTATATGAAGTAAAGGAATATTCCTTTTCATAAGTTCAACACCAAAGAGTGCATCTTCGTATCCATATTCCTTGCAGTCTTCATCGAAACGTATAGACATGAAAACTGACTTACGGATAAGAAAATTGAAAGTTGAAAGTTGGTTGTAAGGATGTTTCGAACGTTCTGATGCAGCACGCCTTTGGTCTGCTTTCCGTTCATATCTATAGCGCAACTCCCGTCCATAATCGTCAAAGTTTTCGGGATGGCGCAATCCACCGCATATTGCGTCGCATTTAGGCATTGCTTCAACATATTTGTCGATGAAGCCATCTGAAGCAACCTGTGCATCGCAATCAATGAAGAGAAGCCAATCATATTTTGCAACTTCTGCCATTTTATTACGACTGGAAGCAAGACCAATGTTGTGGTCGCGATGAATGAATGTGCAACATGAAAGTTCTGAACATGTCATTCTGTTGCATTCAACAGATTTTGTATCCGTAGAAGCATCATCGTTTACAATAATTTCAAATGTTATCTGTGAGCGCGTACATAATCTGTGAAGACTTCTGATTAGTTCGCTGCAATCGTAATTGCGTGTTGGAATAAGGATTGAAAGCATAAATTTATTTATCATAAGTATCAAGTTGGCCCGAGAGGACCTGCAGACTGTTTACAAAGTTAACAAATTGCACTTACATACAGTCTCTATTGGAATAAATTTCATAATTTTGTCTATATGTTCGCTTCAGTGAAAGCGATCACGTATTGTTTATTTTCAAATACTGTAAAATCGAACACTTTTACATTTATGCAACCTTTAGCAGAAAGATTAAGACCGCAAACGCTTGACGATTATATCGGCCAGAGACATCTGGTCGGTGAGGGAGCTGTAATCAGAAGGATGATAGAACAGAAAAATGTTTCATCATTCATCCTTTGGGGACCTCCAGGTGTCGGAAAAACAACACTGGCCAACATCATAGCCAAGAGTTTGGAAGTGCCTTTTTTCACATTGAGCGCCGTAACTTCAGGAGTTAAGGATGTGCGAGAGGTTATTGACAAAGCCAAGTCTTCACGATTTTTCGGCAAAGGGAACCCGATTCTGTTTATTGACGAAATCCACAGATTCAGCAAATCTCAGCAGGATTCGCTTCTGGGTGCCGTTGAGCAAGGAATTGTAACACTAATAGGTGCTACAACTGAAAATCCGTCGTTTGAAGTCATTCGCCCTCTGTTGAGCAGATGCCAGGTTTATGTTCTTAAATCTCTGGATAAAGACGATCTTCTGCAATTGCTTGACCATGCTCTGAAGAAAGATTTCTACCTGAAGGAAAAAAACATAAAATTAAAGGAAACAGATGCAATACTTCGCTACAGTGGAGGGGATGCACGCAAACTTCTTAACATACTTGAACTTGTTTCCGAAGCAGGCAACGGGGTTGAAATAACCGATGAAATCGTCAGCAACTGTCTGCAGCAGAACCCGTTGGCATACGACAAGGACGGTGAGATGCACTATGACATAATATCTGCATTCATTAAAAGTATACGTGGCAGCGATCCTGACGCAGCAATATATTATCTGGCAAGAATGATAGAAGGAGGTGAAGATCCTGTATTTATTGCGAGAAGATTAGTCATATCAGCAAGTGAAGATATCGGGCTTGCAAATCCAAATGCCCTGTTGCTGGCCAATGCGGCTTTCGATACAGTTTCCAAAGTTGGTATGCCGGAAGGGCGCATCCCGTTGGCCGAGGCAACTATATACCTTGCATCAAGTCCTAAAAGCAATTCCGCTTATATGGCAATCAATACAGCCTTGCAGTTTGTGCGCCAAACAGGCAACCTGCCAGTACCGTTGCATCTCCGCAACGCTCCTACACAGTTAATGGCACAACTGGGATATGCAGAAAACTACAAATATGCACACGATTATCCTGGCCATTTTGTTGTACAGCAATTTCTTCCCGATGAAATCGTAGGCCAACGCTTCTGGGCACCACAAGAAAATCCTCAAGAGAGCAAGTTGAAAGAACGTATGGATGCCTTGTGGGGACGCAACAAAAGCTAGCTTGTAAAATATGTGTAACAAAGGTTAATCGTGAAACATTTTATTTTTATTACGATGAATTCGTAATTTATCACTATAAAGCATAGATAGGGGCGTTCTCAATTTATTTCTGAGAACGCCCCTATTACGTTTGTATGAGTATTATAGATATAATTTAACTATATTTGCTAATTGGCTTGCCTGCAAATGATTATATGTATGGAATAAGCAGAGAGTACCTGTGGTCAATTTATTTTCAGCTACTTAAATCAAAATTGCACTTTGCATCATACAATATCAACCACTGTGATTCCTGCACCTCCAAATTGTACGTGTTCATCGTGGAAATCTGCTACGGCTGGGATTGTAGCGAGATACTGTCTTATTAGAGTGCGGAGTATTCCTGAGCCTGTTCCGTGAAGAATGCGTACTCGTGAAACACCTGCAACGAGTGCATCGTCTATAAAATATGTTACTGCTTGAACGGCTTCGTCACCTCTCATGCCTCGCACATCGATGTCTTGACGGAATTCCAGTTTTTTCTCGCGTATCTCATTCTGTGTCTGAAGACTGATGAATGTTGCGGCGCGTTCTTCTTTTTCCGGTGCTTTCGATGGTTCCAATACGTCAATCTTCACGTTTGTCAGCATGACGCCGAATGCAACTGTTGCCATCTTGCCGTTTATCTTAACGACTTTTCCTATAGAAGTCTGTCCTTTCATCTTGACGAAGTCACCGACAACAGGAACAAAAGTCTTTTTTTCTTGTGTTGATACCTGAGCACTGTTCTGTTTTTCAGAACCTTTGCCCGCATCCTTCTTGTTCTTGTTTTCCTCACGACGTTTGCGCCTTGCCTGAATCTTCTCCATTTGACGGCGAATTCGTTCTTCCATCATGTCTGGGTCAACTTCACGCACTGTCTGTCTGAAATCAGCGAGCTCCTGACGTATGTCTTTTGTTCTTTCTTTCTCTGCTTGAGCTTCCTTGATTTCCTTAATTGTCTGTTCAATCTTTGCGTTGGAAGATTTCAGCAATTCCTGCGCCTGTTCCTTAGCCTTGGCAAGTATCTCCTTTCGTTCCTTATGCAGTTGTTCTATTTCACTCTCATAGCGACTTATTGTCTGCTCCATCTGCTTCTCGTGCTGTCTGATGGCCTGACGCTTGTTTTCCCAATAACGTTTGTCGCGCACAATGTCCTGCAGGTACTTGTCGGCATTTATGTATTCACGTCCTACAATATCTGAGGCATCAGCAATGACATCTTCCGGAATTCCTATTTTGCGTGCAATCTCAACAGCAAACGAACTTCCGGGGTTGCCGATGCGAAGCTCGAAGAGAGGGCGCATAAGCTTACGGTCATACAGCATAGCTCCGTTGACTACGCCTTCGTTTTCCTCTGCAAAATGTTTAAGATTCTGATAGTGAGTTGTTATTACGCCAAAGGCACGCTTGGCATTGAAACGTTTGAGAACAGCTTCTGCCATGGCACCTCCGATTTGCGGTTCTGTTCCCGAACCGAATTCATCGATAAGAATAAGACTTGTTCCACCGCATCTCTTCATCGTAATCTTCATGTTCAGAAGGTGAGATGAATAAGTAGACAAGTCGTCTTCAATGCTCTGCTCGTCACCTATGTCGAGAAAAATATCACCAAACACACCCATACGACTGCCTTCGCTCATTGGCACGAGCATACCGCACTGCATCATATACTGCAAAAGTCCTACAGTTTTAAGACAGACAGACTTACCACCGGCATTAGGTCCTGAGATAAGTAGTATACGCTGACGTGTATTCAGTGTCATTTCAAGGGGTACAACTTTTTTGCCCTGGCGCGCAAGTGACATCTGCAAAAGAGGATGCACTGCCATGCTCCAGTCAATACCCGGCTTATTCTCAATAGAAGGTTCAACAGATGATGTAGTTATGGCAAATTTTGCCTTTGCGCGGACAAAATCCACGTCAGCCAAAAAACTATACGATCTCAGCATCTCATCTGCCTCAGGCCTTATCGTAGCCGTGAATTCCATTAGAATACGTATTATTTCACGGCGCTCTTCAGATTCAAGTTCTCGTACGCGGTTGTTGGCTTCCACAACTTCTGCCGGTTCAATGTAAACAGTACGTCCGGAGTCTGATTCATCGTGCACAATACCCTTTACTTTGCGTTTCATTGCCGGTGCAACTGGGATTACCAGACGGCCGTCGCGCACAGTCGGCGCTGCATCCTTATCAACGAGCCCTTCAGATTTTGCATTCTTCAGCATAGCCTGCAACGATCGTGATATGCTACCGGCTGTAGCCGCCAATTCACGTCTGATACGCCCAAGTTCCGGTGATGCCGTATCTTTTATATTGCCATACTGGTCTATAATTTGTCCGATGCGTTTCACTACATGAGGATAAACTGCAACTTCAGATGACAAACGTTGCAGTGCCGGATAGAAATACTTGCGGCTGCTGTTGTCGTCAGAACTTTCCTCATCGCCCGCACGATTCAGGAATGACGATATGTCTATAATGGCCTGCAGTGAACGCTGAAGGTCAAACATGTCCTTTTCATCAAGAAAAGTTCTCTCAATCCTTATGCGCTTGAGTGCATCTCGCACGTCGAAGAAGTTGCGGTCCGGAAAATCTTCCTCTTGAAGTATGCGTACCATTTCAGACGTTTCGCGCACACGACGTCTTATTTCGTCGTATTCAGACGAGAACTTCATTTCCTCTACGCGTTCACGTCCCAATTCGCACAAACATGACTGCGACAGCATCTCCCTAACTGTGCTGAAGCCTATTTTTTCCTCAAACGTATCTGGATATATCATTTCTTAATAGCAATATATTCTTTTACATGTTAAAACAGCGTGCAAAGTTAAGCTTTTTATCTATACGATTCAATATGCCGTCATTCGATATGCATATAGTTTTCTTACCATAAAAATCATTTCTGTAATTGTGGTTATTCAAACTGTAAAATGTTTATTTGTGTTGTGATACATACTGATTAATTTTGCAGTAAACAAAATGCACACTAGTATGAAAAGATTTATTTTCGCAATCTTGCTTCCCGTTTTTCTGCCGGCATTATGCACAGTTTATTCTTGTTCGTCTGAGGATGATCCATATGAACAGTCAATATCCGGTAGTACATCTGGTTCACAACAAACAGACAACAATGCAGTCGATGACGAAACAACAAATGATAATAACCCTGTTATGGAAAATAGAATTGAAATAAGAATAGGCCATGCATCATTTACATGTTTGCTCGAAAACAATGATGTTGCAAGAGCTTTTGCTGACATGCTTCCTCTGAGAATGAATATGTCTGAACTTAACGGAAATGAAAAATACAGCTCCTTAGGTAGAGATTTACCTACAAGTGCGGTAAGACCCGGCACTATCAATGCCGGCGATCTCATGCTTTGGGGATCATCGACCTTAGTGCTTTTCTATGAGACATTTTCTTCGTCCTACAGCTACACCAGACTTGGACGTATAACGGACACAGAAGGTTTGGCAGAGGCTGTTGGCAACGGCAATGTGACAGTATATTTTGATAAACCGATAGATACAGGAATGGAGGAAATAGTATATGAAAAAAATAATTGACACTGAGTTCGGCGGAGAACGTCCGCTATTCGGTTCGCATGACCTTTTACTAGAGAACGTAACAATCCACGCCGGAGAATCGGCATTAAAAGAATGCTCAAACATTGAGGCCGTTAATTGCCGTTTTGAGGGGAAATATCCTTTCTGGCATGTTGACGGATTCAAAATCAATGACTGTCTGTTCACCGAAGGAGGACGTGCGGCTTTGTGGTATTCGCAAAACCTCGTGATGAAAAACACCCGTGTTGACGCACCTAAGATGTTCCGCGAAATGAACGGCATCAAACTTGACAATGTCGTGCTGACAGATGCACAGGAAACCTTGTGGCATTGCAGCAATATCGAATTGAAGGATGTAACAGTTGACAATGCAGATTATCTGTTCATGCACAGTTCCGACATACGCATATCACATTACAGGCAGAACGGCAACTATTCCTTCCAATATTGCCGTAACGTGGAAATACGCAATGCGGTTATAAATTCCAAAGATGCTTTCTGGAACTCGGAAAACGTGACGGTGTATGATTCAGAAATCAACGGCGAGTACCTCGGCTGGCATTCTCGCAATCTAAAGCTTGTCAACTGCCACATTTCCGGAACTCAGCCACTATGCTACGCCAAGAATCTCATAATGGAAAACTGCACAATGGCCGATGATTGCGATCTCGCATTCGAATACAGCAGTGTTGTGGCAGACATTTGCGGAAATGTGCGCAGTATAAAGAATCCTACAACAGGCAGAATCACAGCTGACAGCATTGACGAAACAATAATCGATGAAAATATCAAGCAACCTGCAGACTGCTGTATTTCTATTAGAGAATAACCTGAAAACTTCCTGTAACATGAAATATAATTTCGATGAGATAATCGAGCGTCGAGGCACGTGCTCCTATAAATGGGACAGCGCGCCAGAAAACGGAATACTTCCTATGTGGGTGGCCGATATGGACTTCCGCACAGCACAACCGATTGTAGATGCTGTCAAGCGCAGGGCATCACTTGGCGTATATGGGTACACACGTGTTCCCGACAGCTACTATTCAGCCGTTGTCAATTGGTTTGCCCGTCGCCATCAGTGGACCATGGATAAGGAATGGATTATATACACATCCGGTGTTGTTCCTGCTTTGTCTGCTGTCATAAAGGCACTTACAGCTCCTAGTGACAAGGTGCTGGTACAGACACCTGTATACAATTGTTTCTTTTCGTCAATACGCAACAACGGATGTGAAGTGCTGTCAAGTCCACTGAAATACGAGAACTCTACATACCACATAGATTTCGAAGATTTCGAAAGGAAAGCATCCGATTCATCGGTGAAGATTTTCCTTCTCTGCAATCCGCATAATCCTGCTGGACGCGTATGGACACGAGCAGAGCTTACACGTATGGGCGAAATATGTCTGCGCCACGGCGTAACAGTCGTTTCCGACGAGATACATTGCGAACTTGTGATGCCTGGTCACTCATATACGCCTTTTGCTTCACTTTCAGACGAATTTCTGAAACATTCGGTTACATGCACGTCACCAAGCAAGTCGTTCAACATGGCCGGTCTACAGATAGCCAACATAACAGTATTCGACAAGGACATGAGGCAGCGCATAGACAAGGCCATCAACATCAATGAGGTGTGCGATGTGAATCCTTTTGGAGTTGATGCGCTCATAGCAGCATACAATGAGGGAGAGGAATGGTTGTCGCAACTCATCAGTTATCTGTACGATAATTATCTGTACATGGCTGAATACTGCGCAGAGAATTTGTCCGATTATCCATTGACAATATTGGAAGGAACATACCTTGTATGGATGGATTGCCGCGCCTCGGGCTTGAAATCCGAACAATTGGCAGAGAAGCTAAAAGAAGAGACAGGACTATGGCTGAATGCCGGCACAATGTATGGTCCCGAGGGCGAAGGTTTCATAAGATGGAACATTGCTTGCCCGCGTTCCATGCTTGCCGACGGTCTTTCGCGCTTCAGCAGATTTGCCGACAGAATGAAATAATTAATAGCTGAATAGTTTTTTTGTTTTGTGCGTCCGGTTGTACTTCTGCGCGGTGCACAAAGAAAGTCCGTTTCCAATCCATTTACGGTCCAGGGAAACGGACTTGTTCAGTATTTTTTCCCGTCGGAATATTTGAGCCTCAATATCCAAAAGGCCATTTCTTCTCTTACTTCATAAGACATAGTTTCTTCTATTGCGGCATACTCCGCCACGTCTCCACTTTTACAGTGTTGAAACAAGTGGTTCATCGATGGATACTCTTTTATGACACTTTCTTCGTTCTTCGGCAGCAATCTCCGGATGGCACCGAGATTCGTCTTTGCATCCACTTGTTTGTCGAGACTTCCGTTTATGGCCAATACCGGACACTTCACGTTCGGAATGTATTTCTGCGGGTCAAGGCTGAGAAATTGATCCATCCATGGCGACGGCGATGTCAGTACCTTCGACAGATTCTGCAATGCCGGTACCGGCAGACTTACATTTTCTGATTCGGCAAGACTGTCGATGACCGATGTTCCGTCAGTCAGAATGCTGCCGTGCTCTACACGATATTCAAGAACCTTGTCCAACAGCAGGCAATAGCTGTTGATGTCGGCCTGAGGCATCCCTGCATATTCCAGTGCGGCACGATTCTGGCTGACTATTATACTGTCGCCTCGGACAGCGGCACCGGCCATGCTTACGATGAAATCCAATTTGTCGGGATATTCCGAAGCCGACATGAAAGCAATAGTGCCTCCTTCGCTGTGTCCTACCATGCCGATTCTGCCGAAACGTCCGTCCTTATGCAGAAAATCTATGCCTGCCATGGCATCGTGCATATTGGTCATTGTTGTTGCCTCGGCCGCATTGCCCGTCGACCTGTCCACGCCGCGATCATCGTATCTCAGCGTTGCAACACCGTAGCGTGCAAACATATCGGCAATTACGTAAAAAGGCTTATGCCCGAATATTTCCTCATCGCGGTTCTGCTGTCCGCTTCCGGTCACCATGACTACTGCAGGCACTCTCTGCCCCAGCAGTACCATCTGAGGCATAGTCAATGTTCCCGACAGCACAGTCCCGTCCTCCGGATTGGTAAATGTGACTTCCTCTATAGGGTACGGAAACGGTGGTTTCGGAGTCTGCGGACGTTTCAGCTCGACTGTGCCCGGACTGAGCACAAGCTTGAAGTTCATGCCCGACTGTGCGAACGTACCGTCAATTCTGCCGTCGGTGACGCTGCCGCTGTATCTGGCCATGATGGAAGGGATCGCCACTGCCAATGAATCCGCCGAAACGTATTCAACGTTGACCGAAATGCCCTTTGCTCCCTGCTCGGGACTGTCCATCGTACACTGTGTTTTGCCGTCATTTCCCTTGCTGAAATTGAATACAATACTTAGTTCGGCAATTCCTGCATCGAGTTTCCCGTTCCAGCTTCCTTCTATAGTCTGTGCTTGTGTGTACGAAAAACCGACATACGTGGCAACAACCGCAGCGGCAGTTTTAAGCAAAATACTTGACATATGCATAAATTCATTTTAAAGTATAGAATTACAAAAAGTCTCAGAGCATACATGTCTCTGCGCATATACACTCTGAAACTGTTTTCCGGCATCTCAATCTTCCATGAGTTTCCTGTAGCGTATGCGTTTAGGCTCTTCGAGTCCGAGACGCTTTGCCTTATTGGCTTCATAGTCAGAGTAGCTTCCTTCGAAGTAGAACACTTCGCCGTCGCCCTCAAATGCAAGAATGTGCGTACAGATTCGGTCGAGGAACCATCGGTCGTGGCTGATTACCACTGCACATCCGGCAAACTGGTCGAGACCTTCTTCAAGAGCACGGAGGGTATTTACGTCGATATCGTTTGTCGGCTCGTCGAGCAGAAGCACATTGCCTTCCTGCTTAAGTGCAAGAGCCAACTGCAAACGGTTGCGCTCACCTCCCGACAGCACTCCGCAGAGTTTCTCTTGATCGGCACCGCTGAAGTTGAAGCGGCTGAGGTATGCGCGTACATTGATTTCTCTGCCACCGATGCGCATTGTCTCGTTGCCCTGACTGACAACCTTGTAAACCGATTTCTCAGGATCGATGTCCTTATGCTGCTGGTCTACATAGCTGAGCTTGACTGTTTCGCCTACTTCGAACGTACCTGCATCAGGTTTGTCAAGTCCCATAATCAGGCGGAAGAGGGTAGTCTTGCCGGCTCCGTTAGGTCCGATGACACCGACGATTCCGTTAGGAGGAAGCACGAAGTTGAGGTCCTTGAACAACACCTTGTCGCCGAAAGCCTTTGCTACATGCTGCGCCTCGATGACCTTATTGCCAAGACGCGGACCGTTAGGAATGAAGATTTCGAGTTTTTCTTCCTTCTCCTTCTGGTCCTCATTGAGGAGTTTGTCGTATGAGTTCAGACGGGCTTTGCCCTTGGCCTGACGAGCCTTAGGCGCCATCCTTACCCATTCGAGTTCCCTTTCAAGTGTCTTTCTGCGTTTGCTCGCAGTCTTTTCTTCAAGAGCCATTCTCTGCGACTTTTGTTCGAGCCATGAAGAATAGTTGCCCTTCCAAGGAATACCCTCACCGCGGTCAAGTTCGAGAATCCATTCCGACACATCGTCAAGGAAGTAGCGGTCGTGAGTAACTGCAATGACTGTTCCTTCATACTGCTGGAGATGCTGTTCGAGCCAGTCGATGCTCTCGGCGTCGAGGTGGTTCGTAGGCTCGTCGAGCAGAAGCACGTCCGGTTTCTGAAGGAGCAGACGGCAGAGCGCTACGCGTCGGCGCTCACCACCAGAAAGGTTCTCCACGCTCCAGTCTCCAGGCGGGCATCTCAGTGCGTCCATAGCACGTTCCAGCTTGGAGTCGACATTCCATGCATCCGTTGCATCGATAATGTCCTGAAGCTCAGCCTGACGGTTCATGAGCTTTTCCATCTTTTCGGCATCTTCGTAGTATTCCGGAAGGCCGAATTTCTCATTTATCTCGTCATATTCTTTAAGTGCATCATAGATGTGACGCACTCCATCCATAACATTTTCCTTGACAGTTTTGGTGTTGTCGAGAGGCGGGTCCTGAGGAAGATATCCAACCGTATATCCAGGCGACCATACCACTTCACCCTGATACTGCTGATCGATGCCGGCAATAATCTTCATGAGAGTAGACTTACCGGCTCCATTGAGACCAATGATACCTATTTTTGCCCCGTAAAAGAAAGATAGATAGATGTTTTTGAGAACCTGTTTCTGATTCTGCTGGATGGTTTTGGACACCCCGACCATTGAGAAAATAATTTTCTTGTCGTCTGTAGTTGCGGCCATAATTATTTTTTCTTGGTTTTATATTATAACACAAATATAAGGCAAAAAATATGTATGGCCAAGTCCGGCATTCCAAAAGAGCGCATTAAACGAAGACAATGATATGACACAACAAGAATCCCGACAAAAAAGAAATATTCTTTCTGTCGGGATAACGTCGGATAAATCAAACCTGATTGGACCTTATTTTTTTATTCTATCTGTTGAATATTTAATTACGGCTCAAACTTGAACCATTCCATCAGGTTTCCATTTGCCTTGGTGCGTCTGCTGAATGTATATGTTTCGCCGCAACCATTTATCTGAATCTGGTCGGGCGTATGCTTTATGTAAGACCAGTATATTTCGCCGTTCTTGCCGAAGAAACATTTGTCAGGCTGGAATTTCGACTTGTCGATTTCAGGAAGGTGGGTAAGGAATTCCAAATGATTCTGAAAATGATTGTTGGATACTTCGCCAGTGTTTGTATTCTTCATCATTCTGATGTTCTGCGTGAACACAGAACCTTCATAGCACTGCTGGAGTGCAGCCGCTCTCAGATAGACCATGCCATGATACTTGCCACATATAAAAGAATTCTTGTTTGTTCCGATACTGACATAGAATTCATCTCCGCCGCATTCAACATAAGAGCCCAACTGCCATTCCTGAAGGCGTTTGCTTATATTCTCGCGGCTGTCGGCAATCGGCATGTCGTATGGTTCTACAGTCTCTATCGATTCGACTTTCTGGAAAGTTTCACCATTGATTGAAAGTCTTCCATCTGCAAGCAGAGAAATATCGTCTCGCTGAGAACCTTTCTTATATATTATGGTATCCTTGGAAAAAGATATTGCATAATTCAAATTTCGGGTAGGAACCTTCAGATTTACAATACCGCAACCAGAAACAGTGTCGCGCGAAAAATACATCATGATTGAATCTGTAATAACGACCTCGCTTATCTGGTTCGCCCATACTCCACGTGTATCACCCGATGCGGCTTTTGCCGTAAAACACCCTGTAGCCATAAAGGCAACAATCAATGTAAGTTTGATTAAGTTTTTCATGCTGTAATGTTTTAAATTAAAATGTGTTTTTACCATATCGATTAAATTTATTTATTTCTTTCTTTGTTGCAAGACATCTAAGAAACGCATAGTAATAACTATACAATACACAATGTCTGTTCAGCAAACCATTTATTACACTACAAATATATAAAAAATTGATTTTATCCCCCGTTAATATTTATTAACCTTTCAACTTAATTAATTTCTACATATTAACATCATAACGCAACAGTATTAACTTTGAAACAGAAAGCGGTTAACTTTTTTATTCTCCACGAGGGCTCAGGATTATAATTCCGAGCCCTCGAAATTTATTTTGTGAGCCCTCACGATTGTAAGGTTTTGGTTCAGGAAGGTGATACTAGCAGTAAAACATGCCTATTGTAACTGATACTTACGTTTAATCAAACATAAAAACATGTTTATATAGAGTTATAATAATCCTTAAAGAAAGAGACCTATCAACACTGCCCAAAAGCATAAATATGCTATATTACAAAGTTTTACATCAAAAAAAATGAATATTATCATTAGAGTTAATTGCAAAATTTATATATTTGCTCACAGTTAAACACAATTTTTATCATAGCATTAATTTACACACTTGTGCGGCATATTCGTGAGAACTTGCCGCATTTTATTTTTATACTCGTACGAAAGTAGCGACGTACTGTTTTATGTGATGTCGACAGTAATTTTGAGCAAGCCGACAATGTAAGTCGGTAAAAATGGCTACTTTTGCAGAAAGTATTGATTTTCGTAAAAACTATTATAAAATAAGATATGGGCAGAAACAAGAACTTACCATTATATGAAAATGTTGAGATAACAGCTGTGGCGGCAGAAGGCAAATCGCTGGCAAGAATCGACGACAAAGTCGTTTTCGTGCCTTACGTTGTGCCGGGTGATGTTGTCGACATTCAGATTAAGCGCAAGAAGAACAGCTATATGGAAGGTGTGGCTGTGAACTTCCACAAATATTCCGAGCTGAGAGCTCAACCGTTCTGCGAGCACTATGGTGTGTGCGGAGGCTGCAAGTGGCAGTGTCTGAAATATGAAGAACAGATCAAGGCTAAACAGCAGCAGGTTGTAGACAATCTTACCAGAATAGGCAAGGTTGAACTGCCTGAAATATCTCCAATACTGGGCTCGGAAAAGACGCAGTTCTACAGAAACAAGCTTGAATTCGGATTTTCCGACAAGAAATGGCTCACAGAAGACGAGATAAAGAATGATGTGAAGTACGAGCAGATGAATGCACTCGGCTTCCACATCACAGGTGCGTTCGATAAGATTCTCGACATCAACAAATGCTGGTTGATGGACGATATCTGCAACAGAATACGAAACAGCATTAGAGATTATGCTTTCGAAAAGAATCTTGTGTTCTACGATCTGCGCAACAACAAAGGCCTTCTAAGGAGCATGATGATACGCAACTCCAACACTGGAGAACTGATGGTACTCATACAGTTCAGAATTGAAAATGACGAAGAACGCAATCAGGCAATGGCGCTCATGCAGCATGTTGCCGATGAGTTCCCAGAAATCACTTCATTGCTCTACGTCGACAACCATAAGTGCAACGACACATTCGGCGATCAGGAAGTCATCGTCTTCAAGGGCAACGACCACATATACGAGGAGATGGAAGGTCTCCGCTTTAAGGTTGGACCGAAATCGTTCTATCAGACAAATACTGATCAGGCGTATAATCTCTACAAGGTTGCACGCAACTTTGCACAGCTTACAGGAAACGAGCTAGTGTACGATCTTTACACTGGTACAGGTACAATTGCAAACTTTGTTGCTCGCATGGCAAAGAACGTCATCGGTATAGAATATGTACCTGAAGCTATAGAAGATGCAAAAATCAATTCTGAGATAAACGGCATAAAGAACACTCAGTTCTTTGCCGGCGACATGAAGGACATCCTCAACAAGGAGTTCATAGAAACTTATGGACGTCCTGACGTAATCATAACCGACCCTCCACGCGCAGGTATGCACCAGGATGTTATTGATACAATACTTTTTGCTTCGCCGAAACGTATCGTATACGTAAGTTGCAATCCTGCAACACAGGCACGCGATCTTCAGCTTCTTGACCAGGAGTACAAGGTTATGGCTGTTCAGCCAGTCGACATGTTCCCTCACACTCAGCACGTTGAAAACGTTGTGTTGCTGGAAAAGAGACAGTAAAACGGTTGTTTGCTTATATAAGCATATTTAGAAGAAACAATATAAAAATCCCTCACTCGAAAATCTAAAGTTGAATCTTTCGTGTGAGGGATTTCTATATTTATTAAAGTATTACCACTTTTGTGTATGAACCACCTTTCCTGAAGTTGTTACCGTAACCTTACAGCCATCAAGTTTAAACTCTTTGTCTGCATTAAGCTTTACAGTAGTCTTGGCGTAAGGTTTCAAAGAAGGAACATCGGCAGTCAGTACTGTTCCGTCAGCTGCAGTCAATGTCAGATTGGATTCTTTGGAATCTGAAAGTCCGAAATTCTCAATCACAATCTCTACACATTTGCCGTTTGCATTATACACCGGTTTCATACTTGAAAGAATGGCAGGTCTGTAATTGATGTACGGCAGTTTTGCATATCCGAAAACCATTTCTCCCTTTTTGTTCTTGCCGATAAGTTTAGGAGCAAATTCGTCAGCGTCGATTCCGCTTCCTTGGCCATCGAAGGTTATTATCACGTCTTTGCCCTTTTTCTTCATATCTATCGCCTTGCAGCCTCTGCCGAAATTGACTTCGTTGTATGAACCGAACCTAAGTGAAGCCAAATCAAGTTCTTTGGCAGGTTTGAATCCTTTTTCACCTTTTATCAGTACTTCTATTGTTCTTGTATTTCCGTCTATAGGTTCTTCGTTTAGAACTTCCATAAGCATACCTTTATTCATAGGAATGCAGATGTTTTTAGAACTGTGGTTGTCATTAGGCAAGTCATTCCATTTGATTGTGTCGATGACTGCAAAGTTTGTTTGCACAACTCGTCCTTCCTCATCCTGAAAAACTTTAAGGCGCTCATACTTGAACCAGTTCTCTACGTATCCGTCCTTATGTACAGATACTCCAGGAACATAGGCCTCTCCTTGTTCAACAACCCAATGTACGCCATCAAGAGAGCGCTCGTAATAAGCGATACGTCCCAACCAGTCATTTACGATGAGATGATATTGCAGTGAGTCACGCCAAACCACAGGGTCCTCAAAACGTCCGTCTACTTTCGGATAAACACGTTCCTCTGTAATTTGTCTGTACGGAGCAATTCCGTCTCGACTTATCCATACTCCACCACCACGACACACCATAAGACGTGAGCCGTCGCTGCGTCTGGCAAATGTAAGGTTGCTCAGACCTTCAATTATTCGTCTGTCGCGAGTATCGAAATCGAAATGCTTATATTCCCAAGGACCGTCATACGAGTCGGCAATATAATATCCGTCTATTACATATATAACAATACGTCCATCATCGAGCATGTAGGCTTCCGGATTATGACCTTTGCCGATGGTTTGACGGATGGAGTAGGGACCATGCAGATTTTTAGACACGGCATGGAATACTGTAGATTTCGGCCAGAACATGTGGCCTTTAGGTGAATTCTCAGGCCATCCGCACACGTATAGATGGTACAATCCGTCTTTGTCCTTCAATATATTTCCTCCCCAGAAGGATGTATCTGGATTCTCAATGCCATTGTCTACGAAACGCTCAGCCACATCGGCAGTACCCCAGATTCCTTTCTGCCTTTTTCCGTCAGGCATTGGAAGAAACCTGTCCATGAACCTTGCTCCATCGATCAATTGATTCCACTCCTCCGGACGTGGACGCTCAACAATCTGCGCATTGATGCTCTCCGCCATACACATTGAACCTAAAGCTAAAAATGCGACAACAGAGAAATCTAGAGTTCTCGTTTTATATATGTGTTTAATGAATTTATTAAATGTTTTCATATAGGTTAATAAGTTTAGTTAGCACTGGATTTATTATGTTTTCATGTGATTTTATAGATGCATACACTTTGCGAAAGACTCAAGAATTCATAAATCAACAATTTGAATTATGCTTCTGATGAAACAGTTTCCGACTACTTTCATTGGTATGTATCGCAAGCTCGATTTTGCAATAATTGACAATGAGAATTAAGTCTGATTCCGTCATATTACAATAATTCAAACATTCTAACGCTTTGCACTCCATGTGTGCAAAGTTACCGTACAGAATAAGAATATTATAGGATTTTAATGATTTAATATAGGAAAAAAACGACATGGACACTTTATATGAACTCCGATATTGATATATGTGCATGTGTCAAGCGTGTATTTTATCTAAATGGATCGGGCAAAATTCAACTGCCCCAATAAAGAGCAGTTATGCATGAATATTAAAACCCACATTTAATCATTAATAAGTAGGGGAGATCACTGATTCGTAGTGTACGTAAATTGAAAAAAGCTTCCAGGAAACTATAAACACGTTTCCTGAAAGCTGGGTTGTTGTAGATTTTTATCAAAATGTTTTCTACAAACTTTTAGCCATGGATATCATGGATTTTCGCACCTTGGCAAAACGTCAATATCTTTATTTATCCATCTTATAATTGAAGAAATCAATGTCAACATATCCATCTTCAGACTTATCGTTAAAACAGTACAGTCCTAATCTGTCGCCACGATAATATCCCCAACAAAGTTGGTATTCGTCGCCAAACTGAATGAAGTTGTTTCCGTCTATGCTGTAGTAAAATTTTGATTTTCCGTCAAGGCTCCATTCTGATTTTAACCATACATACTTGCTTTCCACAGAAGGACCTTTAAGAGAATTGTCATCGTGACGATATTCAATATAACATAGATCGCCATCTTTAACCAGGCCAATTGCGCCTGAATGTGAAGAAAAATGGCACAGTCCGCTTCTTTGTCCATCTGCCATTCCGCTTACATCCATCTTTACTGTAACCTCACTGTGTTTAGTTCTGAAGCACCTTTGTGTAAGAGTGTTTCCTGCGGACAGCAAACGATTTTCCTTTAACGGCTTGAAAGCTTTCAAGCGAAGCCAGCCTTTTCTTTCTCTCAAAGAGAACATTTCAGCCCTCGGCTGGTAGTTCCATTGCCAATGAACGTCCAGTTCCTTGTCTTTGAAATCATCGCTGGTCTTGATCTCATATTTCTTCTTGCCGTCAAACGGCATTTTTCCTGTCCAGCACATACTTCCTATACTATCTCCGATTACGGTTCCAATTATAGGCCAACCGTCAATCCATGTAACAGGAAGCAGACTGGCAACACGACCGGCCCAGTCGCCGGTGCCATGATGTGTTAGGAAATACCATTCGCCACTTTTACCTTCAACGATTCCTCCCTGATTGGGCTCTTTATATTCACGTCCAGGCAATGCCAATTGTTTTTCTTCTTCATAAGGGCCGGTAATGAAACGTGAACGTTTTGCCATTACGTACCGTCCCTTATCTGAACGATGTTCACTGAATACAAGATAATACCAATCACCGACTTTAATCAGTTTGTTTGCTTCTCTATAGCTGCCTTCATTTACAAGTCTAGCAGATTTCAAATCTATGGATTTGCCATCGGTGGACATATCATACAAATAAGTCTTGTATCCGTCTGCAAAATGTGTTCCTACAAAATAAGCTTTGCCGTCTGTGTCCCACATTACAGAACAATCGTCCCATCCTTTTTCACTCATAAGCTGAGTAAGCGGTTCCCACGGACCTTCGGCTTTCGGTGCAGAAGTCATAAAGAATCCTTCGTCAGGCGTACCGAAAAATATATAGAAACGTCCTTCGTGATACCTCAATGTTCCTGCCCATATTCCTTTACCATACCTGTTCATTCGGTCCCAATTAAGCTCAGGACCGATTTGCGTTAGGTCAGGAACTGTGTGCCCGCATATTTCCCAGTTAACAAGGTCTTCTGAATGAAGAACTGTAATTCCTGGTGAGAACTGAAAGGTAGAAGTGATGGCATAATAGTCTTCACCTACTTTTATGCAGTCCAAATCGCTGTAGTCAGATGGTATGATTGGATTGCAATACGTTCCATCGTTCTGGTCGCCCCAGCTGTTCCAGTTGCCCCAGGTCGGTGCATATTCCTGAGCGTTTACGGCATTAAAGCTCATCATGCAAGTCAGAGCCGAAAAAATAATTTTATCAAGTGCCATATTGTTGTCAACTGTTTAAATCAATATAAGTTCCACTCCCAAACACCGCAGGTACCGGATGTTATAGAGATCCTGACATATCTGGCTTTTACATCCAACTCATCAGTATGAGGAGAACGGCATTGAACATCATTATGACCACCGCATGAAGTCCAGTTCTTTCCTTCATCTGAAATTTCTAGCTTGTATGCATGTCCAGCTGTAGGCTTTACGAAGTATACTTCGCTTTTACGTATTTTTCTTCTTTTGCCTAAATCAGCCATAATCCATGCATTTTTATCATCATCCTTGGCCATCCATCTGGAACCGTTAGAGTCATCAATTGCAAATTCAGGAACAAAAAACTCTGTTCGTCTGCAAAGCGTATCCTTTATTGGTTCAATCTGCATCGGTTCCATTGTGCTTGAAGTCGTAATAGATACGACATCCAACGGCTTTTTCGCCTTAACTTCCTTAAGCGCTCCAACGCCGTTGAGATCAAGCTTTACCGGACGTATGGTTCCATCCTCATTAAATTCCAAACGATTGACATAGGTCTGACGATTGGTTCCACGACGACTGAATTCAAGATAAGCAAAATAATAATTGCCTTTATCATCGCTAAACACACATCCGTGGCCTGGACCAAAAACACCAGCTTCGTAATCTGTTGTAGATATTATGTCTTCTTTTGGAAATGTATATGGACCAAACGGAGAAACAGTACTCATGCCGTATGCATACTGATAGTGCTCATTTCCACCAAGTGTATACAGATAATAGTATATTCCATTTCGTTTGAAGAATATAGGACCTTCCGAATATCCTCCACGTTTGGTCTCTATTGTACGAATCTCTCCGTCGAAGGTAACCATATCACTCTTCAGTTTTGCCACATGTCTGCGTCCCCAGAACACGTATGCCTGACCATCGTCGTCGATGAACAGCTCTGCATCTATTCCATCCGGTTTATCACCAGGTATAAGTGTTGATGGTGTAAACGGCAAATAAAATTCATCTTTTCCTTTGGCCAATTTGAAAGGTCCATCCGGACTGTCTGCAACAGCCGGATACATATACCCGTTGATTGTAGGATAAATATAATATTTTCCATTAGCGTGTACCACCTTGCTCGGTGCCCAATATTTCTGTTTTGAAGCCGACGGAAAATATGTTCCATCAAAATGCCAGTTCACAAAGTCTTCAGATTTCCATACAACTGGAGGACCTGAAGTTTTCAATCCTTGCCCGTATCCGTCAGTTGTAGCATAACAGTAGAATGTGCCGTCTATAAGCTGTATGCTGGCATCTGCGATCATATCAGGAACCAATGCGTTTCCGAAAGGATTTACAGCATTTTGTGCCACAGCTCCAGACGTCATGAATGTTAATGCTGATAGCAGCAGAAGATGTTTTTTCACAAGAACTTGTACAGATTTAAATTATTAACAAATTGCGTCATACAGATTAACGGTATAAGTACACCTTAATTCTGCATAAGCGTCACATAAAAAATAATGATGGACGCAAATATACTGAAAAATGAATGAGAGGCACGTGCATAGGAACCACTTTTATCATAAAAAAATACATCGATTAAAAAATGAATACATGTTTTATATTGGGTGAATATGCTATTTTTGCAAAATAAAAAAAGAAATAATACCAAGTAGAACTATGAAAAAACTATTTATCGGTCTTTTTATACATATTTCGATATGTTCTCTAAATGCACTTCATGCAGATGATGCCAATCTGAAATTATGGTATAATTCTCCGGCTGACGCTACTGTTGCAGACAATCCAAACGGGTGGAAAGACGATGCAGAATGGCTTAAGGCCATGCCTCTCGGAAACGGCTCTCTCGGAGCTGTAGTATTCGGTGATGTCGGATATGAGCGCATACAGCTTAACGAGGAGACCATGTGGTCTGGCAGTCCGCAGGAATGCGACAATCCAGAGGCCGCGAAACATCTGGACGAAATCAAAGACTTATTGAAAAATGGTAAATACAGAGAAGCAACAGCACTGACCAACCGCACTCAGATATGTACAGGAAAAGGTTCAGGAGGCGGCAACGGCAGTACCGTTCCATTCGGTTGCTTCCAGACATTGGGTGACTTGTGGCTCGACTTTGAGAATAAAGGAAATTATACTGATTACTCGCGTGAGCTCGACCTCTCTACTGCGACAGCCAGAGTAAGCTACACACAGGACGGAATCAAGTTTAATCGTGAAATTTTCGTAAGCTATCCAGACCAGGTCATGGTTGTCAGACTCAGTGCTGACAAGAAAAAAAGCTACTCGTTTACCTGCAGAATGTCTCGTCCCGAAAGATTCACAACTTATACAGAAAACGGACAGCTGATAATGACTGGCGCCTTGTCGGACGGAAAGGGTGGAGACGGACTGAAATATATGGCTCGCCTGAAAGCAATTGCTGTAAACGGAGATGTTACATATACAGATTCATCTATTAAAATAAGCAATGCTGATGAAGTGGTGCTTCTTCTTAGCGCATCGACCGACTACAAGCTGGAATACCCGCATTATAAAGGTAGAGATTATAAAAAAATTACATCTGAAGCCATAAGCAAAGCTTCTGAGACATCATACAAAAAGCTTCATAAACGCCACGTTGACGACTATTCTCAATATTTTGAGAGAACAGACTTCAAACTGTCAGATTCATCCAACAGTCTGCCTACAGACAGTCTTGTAACGATGGCAAGAAAAGGTGTGGTAGACAATCATCTGTATGAACTGATGTTCCAATACGGACGCTACCTTCTGATTTCTTCATCACGTCCAGGCACTATGCCCGCCAATCTTCAGGGTATATGGGCCAACAAGATACAGACGCCATGGAATGGTGACTATCACACTGACGTGAATGTAGAAATGAACTACTGGCCTTCAGAAGTAACCAACCTGTCGGAAATGCACTTGCGCTCTTTGATCTCATTGAATCGCTCGTGAAACCAGGAAGCAGAACAGCAAAGATACAGTACAACAAGAAAGGTTGGGTTGTACACCCGATTACCAATGTTTGGGGATATACATCGCCTGGCGAAAGCGCATCATGGGGTATGCACACTGGTGCTCCTGCATGGATTTGCCAGCATATCGCTGAACATTACAGATTTACAGGCGACAAGAAATTCATCGAACGCATGTATCCTGTACTCAAAGGTGCAGTAGAATTCTACATGGATTGGCTGACAGAAGATCCTGCCACTGGCAAACTCGTTTCAGGTCCGGCAGTTTCGCCAGAAAACACATTCGTTGCTCCCGACGGCAGTCATTGCCAGATAAGTATGGGACCTGCGCACGATCAGCAGACCATCTGGCAGTTGTTCGACGATTTCTGCATGATATCCAAAGAATTGAACATCAGTGACTCATATACAAAATCAGTTGCAGATGCACAAAGCAGACTTGCTGGAACACAAATTGGGTCTGATGGTAGAATTATGGAATGGGCACATGAGTTCAAGGAAGTAGAGCCTGGACACAGACACATTTCACACCTATTTGCCGTACACCCAGGATCACAGATAAACACGCTCAAAACACCAGATTTGGCAGAAGCTGCCAACAAATCAATCGACTACCGCATCAGTCATGGAGGAGGCCATACTGGTTGGAGTTCTGCATGGCTGGTCAGCCAGTACGCACGTCTGAACAGGAGCGATAAAGCATTGGAGAGCCTTGACAATGTATTTAAGAAAAGTTTGAATCCTAATCTGTTTACCGAGTGTCCGCCATTCCAGATTGATGCCAATTTCGGAACAACGGCAGGAATATCCGAAATGCTTCTTCAGAGCCATGTTTATGACGGCAGCGGATATGTTATCAACCTTCTGCCTGCACTGCCTGAAGATTGGAACGAAGGCTCGTTCTGCGGTATGAAAGCCCGCGGAGGTTTTGAAGTGTCGGCAGAATGGAAGGAAGGAAAACTCGAGAAGGCTGAGGTCAAGTCTTTATTGGGCAATAAATGCCGAGTAATGTATAACGGCGAAATCATATTTGACGGCACTTTGAAAAAAGGAGGCAAGTGGAAATTATAATCCGCAACGTATCATATAAATACTGAAACTTAGATAAATAAAAAATTCCGGGCGCTCGTAAGCATAACTTCGAGCGCCCGGAATTTTGTTTGTGAGGGCTCGCGCCGATCAACCTTTAGTCTTTTCACGATAGTCTTTAGGCGACATGTGCATATATTTTGCAAATACTTTTGAGAAATAGTATTGGTCGCTGAAAGCAAGCCTGAACGCAATTTCCTTTATTTTCATATCTGTAAAGTCGAGGAGTTCGCACGCCTTTTGGATTTTAAGCAGATTGAAATAGTTTATCGGCGACATACCGGCTTTTTCAGTGAACAGACTGCTGAAATAGGAAGGAGAATAATTGACGAATTCCGCCATTTCGTCAAGATCAAACTGTTTGTCCAAATTGCTTTTCATGTAATTGATTGTGCGCTGCATTACGTCCTGTGTCTTGGGCTTGTTGATTTCACGAAATTGTGGAATATACCTGAAAGAAGCCAGAAGATACCACAGACACATCGTAATATATTCCATGTTTTCGATGCTGTAACCCATTTCCAGATTGACCAGAATTTCGTTGAAGAGCTGTATGCGGTCGGAAAATCTAGCCGAAGGCGAATCATCTATATAAATGGTCTTGTTGAAGAATTGCGAGAATGCAGACGCCTTTTCTCCAGTAAAATGCATCCAATATATGCTCCATGGCTCATCCTGCGAGGCACCGTAGGAATGTGGTTTTCCAGCTTCGATAATGAAGAAATCATTCTTTTTGACCATGCATCGTCCTTTGCCTATATCGTACCACCCTTTACCCTCATGGCAATATATCAGAATGTTTTGTCTGCTTCCTTCTGTCCTTTCTATGTAATGTCCGGTTGCTCTTGGATAATAACCAATGTCTGTGATGTAAAGCAAACTGGTAACCGGATTTGTTTCTATCCATTTTATAATGTCCTTTGGAATAACTATTGCTTTTTGATTTGGGAAACCATCCTTCTTCTTTTCCATATAATTAGATTTAACATAACAAATATATATCATAAAATCCACCTATTGCACTTATAGGTGCAAAAAATGCGGAATCCGTAAAAAAATACATCATTACAAAAAATATCACATCTGTTTAACCAGAAGCAATGCCTATCTTTACAACATTATTTGCAAACAATCCTGCCAGATAATGTCCGACCATTGCTGAAGTTGCAGTATGAAATGCAACTACAGCAAGTAAATGGGAATAATCACAATGGATGAAATATCAATTAATATGGCTATATATGGAAAAAAGTATTACTTTCACACCTGATTTCAACAAAAGCTGAAAAACAGCTATGTTTCAGAAACAAACCTTGTCAAAGTGTTGCCTTAAAATCATAATTTATTGTGACACCTTGTCTGTGTTGAAATATTTAGAATTTGAATCAAAAATAATAAGCCTTAAACAAATCACAACACGCAAGAAAATGAAAAATCTAAGAAAATTCTTTGCTGCATTCGCAGTTGCAGTCTTGAACATCGGAATCTCATTTGCACAATTGCAGATGCCTGCAGTATTTACAGACGGCATGGTACTACAGCAGAACAGCAATGTTCGGATCTGGGGATGGGGCTCTGCCTCGGAAACAGTAACAGTATCTCCTAAATGGGAAGGGGCACAAGCTGTGAAAACAAAAGTTGACAGCAATGGAAAATGGAGCACCGAAATCTCAACTCCATCAGCCGGTGGACCATACAGCATCGACATCACAAACGGACGCGAAACTATAACCTTGTCGGATGTACTGCTTGGTGAGGTATGGTTGTGCAGTGGACAATCAAATATGGAATGGTCTGTAAACCACGGTATAATGAATGGAGACAAGGAAGCGGCCAACGCTGCATGCGCAACACTTCGCATATTCCACATGCCTAAGCAGGGAGCTGACAGTCCGCAGGACGACTGCCGTACAAAGTGGGAGAAATCATCACCTGAAAGTATGCGCAAAACCAGTGCAACAGCATATTTCTTCGGCCGTATGCTGACAGAAAAGCTTAATGTTCCGGTAGGTATCATGGTTACAGCATGGGGCGGAACACCGGCTGAGGTATGGACACCTGCAGAAGAGGTCAAAAATGATCCAGTACTTTCAAACTGCAAGTTGTCGCCTGCCGCATGGTGGCCAATAACACCAGGCGTCCTCTACAATCAGATGATACACCCGATGATTCCATACGAAATAGCCGGATGCATCTGGTATCAAGGTGAATCGAACCATGAGAATGCATCGTCATACGAACGTCTTATGACAAAACTTGTTAATTCGTGGAGAAAAGATTTCGGAAAAGATTTCCCATTTTACTATGTTCAGATTGCTCCGCATACATACAATTCAAAGAAAAACACTCCGGCACAGCTCCGTGAACAGCAGATGCTGATGGCTGAGCATGTAGACAACTGTGCAATGATAAACATTTCAGACCTTGTAGAAAATGTAAAGGACATACATCCGCGTAACAAGCGTGCCATCGGTGAAAGACTGGCCAAGCTTGCTCTTGACAAAACATACGGCAAATATGTCGGTGCATACGAGAGTCCGAAACTGAAGGAAGCTGTCAGATCGGGTAAGAAAATTACGCTGAGCTTTGACGGAAACTTCGAGAAACTGACATCTACTTCAAAAGAAATTACAGGATTTGCAGTCGTTGATGCCAATGGCAAGCAGATTCCTGCAAAAGCTAAGATCAAAGGACGTGAAATCATCATATCTACCGGCAGTGCAGAGGCTCCTGTGCAGATTCTTTACTGTTTCGATGATGCCACCATCGGAAGCTTGCGCACAGATGCCGGACTTCCTGTTTTACCGTTCAGAACTAAAATCAAATAAATAGAAATGAAAAACATTATTGCAGCTCTGATGGCATGTCTTGGTACTGCGTCATCAGGGTATTCACAAGTAATTACCCCTCAAGGCAATGAAGGACATACACCTGGAAGCTGGACATGCTACAGAAACAGTTTTGAAATAAAGAACAATCCGAAAAGCATCGAACTGCGTCTGGCTGCTGATACCAAGTATTGGCTGTGGGTAAACGGTACACTTGAAATCTCAGAAGGCGGTCTGAAGAGAGGACCGAATCCAAAAGACACATATTGCGACGTAATAACAGACTTGAAAAGCCTCAAAAAAGGCAAGAATGAGATTGCAGTACTTGTGTGGTATTTCGGAAAAGAAGGATTCAGCCACAAGAATTCACCGACCCCGGGCATGACATTCGATCTTTCCGTAAACGGCAAAGAAACCGAACCGGAGAATCAATGGAAGTATACCATACATCCTGCATACTATATACCATCAGGCGAAAGTCCGAACTACAGACTTGCAGAATCCAACATCGGATTTGATGCTTCGAAAGACATAAACTTCGAAGAAACAGGATTTGATGACAGCAAGTGGAAGACAGCAAATGAAATTTCACTCGAAGAAGCAGGATGGAACAACTTGGTTGACAGACCTATACCGTTTTGGCGTGACTATGGCCTAAAACCTTATGCAGATACTAAACATGAGGGCAACGCATATACTGCAGAAATGCCCTACAATGCGCAGATAACACCTTACATTAGGCTCAGAAGCGACAAGGGCGGAGACACTTTGCGCATATTGACTGACAATTACAGAGGCGGCTCTGCTACAAATGTTTTTGCAGAATATGTCACACGTCCCGGTGAACAGGAATTTGAATGCAAGGGGTGGATGAACGGCCACAAGGTTATATATAAAGTTCCGTCAAGCGTGGATGTGCTCGACCTGAAATATCGCGAAACCGGCTACAACACTACATTTGCAGGAAGCTTCGTGTGTGACGACCCAATGCTCAACACACTGTGGGGAAAATCGCAGCGCACTCTCTACATAACAATGCGCGACACATATATGGACTGTCCTGACAGAGAAAGGTCGCAGTGGTTGGGTGACGTTGTAAACGAACTAGGCGAAGCTTTCTATGCCATGGACGAGCGTGCACACCTTCTCACACGAAAAGGTATCAGGGAACTCATGGCTTGGCAGCGTCCTGACAGCACCATTTATGCGCCTGTGCCATCAGGAAACTACGACTCGGAACTGCCTATGCAGATGCTTGCCAGTGTGGGATACTATGGATTCTGGACATATTATATGGGTACGGGGGACAAAAACACAATAGAAACAGTTTTCCCCAATGTAAAGAAATATATACACGTCTGGAAGACCGACAGCGAAGGCCTTGTCATACCAAGAAAAGGCGGATGGACCTGGGGCGACTGGGGTGAAGACAAAGACATAGCTCTTCTGTTCAACCTATGGTATGCCATTGCGCTTGACGGATACGAACGTATGGCACAGCTCACAGGAAACACAGACGAAGCTGAATGGGCAAACGCCACATCTTCAAGACTTAAGACTGTTTTCCATAAGAAATTCTGGAACGGAAAATATTATGTGTCTCCAGGCTACAAGGACTGTCCAGACGACCGAGCACAGGCACTTGCCGTCGTGTCTGGTATTCTTCCAAAAGAACTTTACCCTGTCATAAGACCATTCTTCAAGGAGCATCACCATGCAAGTCCTTATATGGAGAAATATGTACTCCAGGCATTGTGCATGATGGGTTACGAACAGGATGCTCTCAACAGAATGAAGATAAGATATGCCGACATGATTGAAAGTCCTCTGACAACTCTTTGGGAAGGCTGGGGTATTGGCTCGAAAGGATTTGGAGGCGGAACGTACAACCATGCATGGAGCGGAGGTCCGCTGACCATTATGAGTTCAATGATTGCCGGCATTGAGACAGTGAAGCCTGCATTTGAGGAGTTCCGCGTTAAACCGTCTCCTGCACATTTGAGCCATATTGAAACCAAAGTTCCGCTGAGCGGAAATAGATTCATATCGCTCGTACTTGACAAAGACGCACAAATGTGCACGATGACTCTGGAAGTACCTAAAGGAACAACGGCAGAAGTTTTCACTATCGACGGTTACAACACAATGACCATAAACGGAAAAAAGATTTCCGGTAACTCCAAGAAACTCAAGAGCGGTTCATGGCACATAGAAATGTTTAAGTGAACTCTGACAAAATAAACTAAATTTATCAATAAACCTTATTATGAAATTAAAATCTGGATTTCTGCCCCTGGCACTAGCACTGACTGTAAGTACGGCGAGTTACGGGGCACAAAAAAATGAGAGTGAAAAAGTAATTGACATCGTCAACAAGGTCAATCAACATTGGCAGGAAAACAATAAGGCGGAGTCAAAAGTGCTTTCTGGCACAATGCGGCCTACCACACAGGCAACATGGAAGCATATTTCCTTACTGGCAATGATGCATACAGGGAATATTCGGAAACATGGGCAAACTACAATCAGTGGATGGGCGCTAAGGAAAGAGACAAGAAGAGGTGGAAGTATCGCTACGGAGAAACAAAAGACCATGTGCTATTCGGAGACTGGCGGATTTGTTTCCAGACATACATAGACCTTTACAACATCAATCCTGAAGAGCGCAAGGTGAGACGTGCAAAGGAAGTTATGGGATACCAGATTACTACACCAGTAAAAGATTATTGGTGGTGGAGCGACGGTCTCTACATGGTTATGCCTGTGATGACCAAAATGTACAAACTGACTGGCGACAGGAAGTATCTGGACAAACTTTACGAATATCTGCTGGCCTCAGACAGCATCATGTTCGACAAGGAAGAAAATCTATATTACCGCGATGCAAAGTATGTTTACCCAAAACATAAAACAGCCAACGGCATAAAGGATTTTTGGGCTCGCGGTGACGGATGGGTTCTCGCAGGTTTGGCAAAGGTTCTCAAGGATATGCCCGATGATTTCCGACACAGACCATTCTTCGTTGACAAATACATAAAGATGGCAAAGGCTGTGGCTGCACTTCAGCAGCCAGAAGGCTATTGGACAAGGAGCATGAAGGATCCTCAGTGCGCACCGGGTCCTGAAACAAGCGGTACTGCATTCTTTACGTATGGCATAATATGGGGTATCAATAATGGATATCTTCAGGAAGAAGAATTCAAGCCTGTCATTGACAAGGCATGGAAGTATCTTTCCAAAACTGCATTGCAGAAAGACGGAACAGTCGGCTATGTACAGCCTATCGGTGAAAGAGCCATTCCTGGTCAGGTTATAGACGCACGCTCGACAGCCAATTTCGGTGTAGGCGCATTTCTATTGGCATCATGCGAATATGCGCGCTATCTGAAAACGAAGGAACAGAGCGACAGACAATATTGGTGCAAACTGGCCTATGACATGGCAAAGCCGGTATTGAGCAACATGGCAAACGGAACTCTTCAGAAGAACATGATAGTGGAAGTCAGCCCAACATGGGACGGACGCAACAAGAAAGTTGCATATATGGAATGTTTCGGTCGCCTAATGGCCGGTATAGCTCCATGGCTTGCTCTTCCTGACGACGATACAGAAGAAGGAAAAATGAGACACCAGCTTCGCGAATGGGCGCTTAAGAGCTATGCAAATGCAGTTGACCCTCAGAGTACAGATTATCTTTTGTGGAACGGACACAGCCAGGCACTTGTAGACGCAGCGTACATTGCAGAAAGCTTTATAAGAGCTTACGATCAGCTCTGGGTTCCATTGGACGAAACGACAAAGCAGAGATACATTAAGGAGTTCTCAAGCCTGAGATGGGTTGATCCACCTTACTCAAACTGGTTGCTTTTCTCATCAATGGTCGAAAGTTTCCTTGCAAAGGTAGATGCCAAGTATGACAAATACAGAGTAAACTCAGCACTGAGAAAGATTGAGGAATGGTATGTCGGTGACGGATGGTATTCTGACGGTCCTTCATACGCATTCGATTACTATGGAAGCTACGTTATACATCCTATGTATTTGGAAACCTTGCATACAATGGCAGAGGCAGGTGTCCGCGGATATGACTACAGAGGTATGTGGAATAAAGCTCTGAGACGTACACAGAAGTACAGTCTTGTTCTCGAACGCTTCATATCGCCTGATGGATATTTCCCTGCATTCGGAAGATCAATCCCTTACCGAATGGCGGCAATGCAGCCTCTCGCTATGATGGCATGGTACGGACGTCTCCCGGCCGGTGTATCAGAGGCACAGGTAAGATGCGCATTGACAGAGGCTTTCAGACGCATGTTCGATGATAACAATAATTATAATGAAGGAGGATTCCTCACTATAGGATTTACAGGAAGTCAGCCGAACAGTGCCGATTACTATACAAACAACGGCAGCTTGTACATGACATCGTTGTCATTCTTACCTCTTGGACTGCCTGCATCTCACTCTTTCTGGACAGATGCACCGCAACCTTGGACGCAACAGAAAGCATGGAAGGGAAAGGCATTTCCAAAAGATCATAGATGGGACTAAGATAATAATTGTAAAGTAAAATAAAATGCATCTTTTCAAGATGCTGTACTTATGACAAAAGCAGATCTGTGGGGCAAGGGAGCCCATTGCAGATCTGCTTCTTATTTTTAGCATACAAGTATGTTATAATTTACTTTTTAAGGACGTAAGTATCTTATTTAAAGATAGTAATACGTTGAATATGTCTTCGCTGGATGAATTATGCTCTTTAACAGAAATACAGCTAACTTGCTAATAAGGATCATTAACTATACATTTTAAGATATTACTCGCCAATCGTAAAATATTACATCTAATAATATTTTTCTCCATTTTTTACTCTTGAGTTTATTTCTTATTTTGCGCCTGTAAAAATAAAAAGTTACGGGCTATGAAAAAAACATTTATATCTTTGCTTTTAACAGCATCTATATGCGGATACGCAAACGATCGAGATGTTCTGGATCTGAGCGGTAAATGGACTGTCGGATTGGACAGTACCGATATAGGTTTGACTGAAAACTGGCAAGAACGATTATTCACAACTCCAATATCTCTACCAGGAACAACAGATGGTGCAGGACTGGGTATTGAAAATACTCTAAAGCCAGCTCTGACTAAACCACAGCTTACTTATCTCACTAGAAAACATAAGCATGTGGGACCGGCGTGGTATTCAAGAAATATTGAAATTCCAAAGGATTGGAACGGCAAAGATATATTCCTTACACTCGAAAGAGCGATGTGGGACACTCAGGTTTGGATTGACGGAAAGAAAGTGGAAGGACACGAAGAAAGTCTTGTCACTCCTCACCACTATGATATAACACGATATGTCACTCCTGGAAGCAAACATCTGATTTCTATCAGAGTTGACAATCGTAAGCGGTATGACATTTCAAACGGAATGGCACATGCCTACACTAATCACACGCAGATTATATGGAACGGAATCCTCGGTGACATGGAAATTCAAGCTAAAGATCCTGTCAGAATTGAAACTGTAGATCTGTATCCTGATTTGAATAGCAACAATGTAAAGGCGGTCATTGAAATTTCCAACAACAGCGGAAGCGAAAGGGAAGCTGTAATTCAGTTCGGCGTAAAAGGACTGAAAGACATTGCGCCAAGCAAAAAGACTGTTGCATTGAAAAAAGGTGTGAACAGAATCGAGACTGTTCAAGACATGGGAAACAGCTATGTCAAGTGGAGCGAATTTACACCTGAAATATACACAGCCTCCGTATCACTGGAGTCGGAAGGTATGAAATCGCAAAAGGAAGAAACGTTCGGCATGCGTGAACTGAAACGTGACGGCAATAAGCTGATTCTCAACGACGCACCGTTATTTCTCCGCGGAACATTGGAGTGCTGTATATTCCCACTCACAGGAACACCGCCAATGGATAAAAAAGGATGGAAGAAAGTGTTCAGCGCTGCAAAAGAATATGGCCTTAACCACTTGCGTTTCCATTCATGGTGTCCGCCAGAGGCCGCATTCGAAGCAGCAGACGAGATGGGATTTTATCTTCAGATAGAGCTTCCAGCATGGGTACTGACTATAGGAAAGAGCCCGGACGCAGTCAGATTCCTTCGCGCAGAAGCCGAAAACATCAGAAGAGAATATGGCAATCATCCGTCTCTCTGCCTCTGGAGTTTGGGCAACGAGCTTCAGGGTGATTTCAGAATATTGTCGGACATGCTTGATGAACTCAAAGCCAAAGATTCTCGCCATTTGTACACAACAACATCATTCACATTCGAAAACGGACACGGAAGATGGCCGGAAAAGAATGATGACTACTTTGTTACTCAATGGACAAAAAAAGGATGGGTGAGAGGCCAGGGCGTATTCAATCAGGAAGTTCCTTCATTTGACAAGAACTACAACGCGTCAGTAGAAGGAATGGAAGTGCCGTTGATTACGCACGAAGTAGGACAATATTCCGTATATCCGGATCTGAACGAAATTAAGAAATACAAGGGTGTGCTGATGCCACTCAACTTTATGGCTGTAAAGGAAGATCTGATAAAGAAAGGTCTGATTGACAAAGCTGATGACTATCTGAAATCTTCAGGCAAGCTTGCTGCCATACTCTATAAAGAAGAAATAGAACGTGCGCTCAAGACTGCAGGAATAAGCGGTTTCCAACTCCTCGACCTGCACGATTTCCCTGGACAAGGAACAGCACTTGTAGGATTGCTCAATGCATTTTGGGAAAGCAAGGGAATCATAGATGGAAAAGATTTCAGAGAATTCTGTTCACCTGTCGTACCATTGCTCAATTTCCCTAAGGCAATATATCTCAACAGCGAAACATTCAATGGCGAATTTGTTGTATGCAACTATGGTAAATCAGTTCTTCACAACAAGAATATTGAATGGACAGTTTCTTGCAACGGCAAGAAAATCAGCAGCGGAAAAACTCAGGTAAGCAGTTTGGGTATAGGTTACAATGGTGAATTAGGCACTATGTCAGTGCCATTGGCAAATATAACTGAAGCCTCTAAGCTCGAAATTGAACTTGGAATAGAGGGCACAGATTACAAAAACCGTTGGAATATATGGGTATACCCAGATAATCAGACAGTGGAATGGGGCGATGTAGTATACACAAGAGATTTTGCTGAAGCAGAATCGCTCCTTGCACAGGGCAAAAAGGTTTTGTTCAACCCTGATTGGAAAACAATGAAGGGTATTGAGGGAAAGTTTGTCCCTGTATTCTGGAGCCCTGTGCATTTCCCTAACCAGGCAGGAACTATGGGCTTGCTGTGCAATCCTAAGCACGATGTATTGAAGCAGTTCCCTACAGACAGCTACACTGATTGGCAGTGGTGGGATCTCAACATCAACTCTACGACGCTCATTACGGACAATCTCAAAGGCGGTGACGCAATTGTTGAAATGATTGACAACTTTGCCAATAACCGCAAGCTTGCATCATTGTACGAAGGTCAGGTAGGAAACGGTAAGCTCATGCTGGCTACATTCGATCTGGAAAGAAATCTTGACAAGAGACCTGTTGCCAAGCAAATGCTCATATCAATACTTGACTACATGAACAGCGACAAGTTTAATCCGTCTGTGTTAAGCAATTTCGATGTACTGAAAGACATAGTAGGCAAAACTGAGAACAACAAGCAGTCAGCAGAAGGAATTTATTAACCTTAACAAATCAACATATAGTCATGACAGAATACAATAAGAAATTCGTTTATTTCATCTGCATCGTATCCGCAATGGGTGGTTTGCTGTTCGGATATGATTGGGTTGTAATCGGTGGAGCAAAACCGTTTTATGAAGTATACTTCGGTATAAGCGACAATGAAGGTATGCAGGCTTTGGCCATGAGCATCGCTCTGCTTGGATGTCTGATCGGTGCTACAGCTGCAGGATGGCTTGCCGACCGCTACGGACGTAAGCGCCTGCTCACACTCTCGGCTCTCGTTTTCTTCGTATCGTCGTGGGCAACTGGAGCTTCAGATTCACTGGTGCCGTTCATCGTATCCCGTTGGGTTGGAGGTATTGCAATAGGATTGGCAGCCGATTTGTCTCCGATGTATATTGCAGAAGTTGCTCCGACAAAGATACGAGGCAAACTTGTAACTCTCAATCAGCTCACAATAGTGTTGGGTATTCTTGGAGCTCAGATTGTCAATATGCTCATAGCCGAACCTGTACCAGAAGGTGCCACTGCTGCAGATATAGCAGCATCGTGGAATGGAACTGACGGCTGGCGATACATGTTCTGGGCGGTGTGTGTACCTTCAGGCATATTCTTTATACTGTCGATATTCATACCTGAAAGTCCTCGCTGGTTGGCATCAATCGGAAAGACATCTGAATCGCTTATCGTCCTGAAGTCGATTGGAGGTACAGAATATGCAGAAAAGGAGCTCTCATGCTATGTAAATACAGCAAGCTCTGCACACGAAAGCAAAGGTGCACTTTCAGCTCTGTTCTCTTCAAAAATGAGAAATGTTCTGATTATAGGTCTCGTAGTTGCAGTTTTCCAGCAGTGGAGCGGAACCAACGTTATTTTCAACTACGCACAGGAAATATTCCAAGCTGCAGGCTACGGCATTTCCGACGTGCTCATGAATATAGTTGTGACAGGAATTGCAAATCTGCTTTTCACATTCGTCGCAATATATACAGTGGACAAGTTGGGAAGAAAGACTCTGATGCTCATCGGTTCATTGGGATTGGCAGGAATATATGCAATGCTGGGACTTTGCTACTTCTTTGAATTCCAAGGTTTCATAATGATAATCTTCGTTGTCCTTGCAATCGGCTTCTACGCCATGTCTCTCGGCCCTATCACATGGGTACTTCTTTCAGAAATATTCCCTAACAGAGTACGTGGAGTTGCAATGGCGGTGTGCACAGCATCATTGTGGATAGCATCATTCCTGCTTACCTACACATTCCCGTTCTTAAACAAAGGACTCGGAACAGGCGGAACATTCTGGCTGTATGCAGTAATATGCTTCGCAGGATATCTGTTTGTACTCAAACGTATTCCTGAGACAAAGGGCAAATCGCTTGAGGAGCTTGAAAAAGAACTGATAAAGTAACATCTCAGCAATACGATATATGAAAGCCATTATATTTCTGCTGGCCATTTTTATGACGTTGAATTCTGAAGCGCAGATTGCTGAAAAGGAAACTTATTTGGCAGACTTCAAAAAGGAATTGTCGAAACAGTGGCCGGACAACAGAACATTGAACATAGTGTTTCACGGACACAGCGTGCCGTCAGGATATTTCAAGACGCCGGCAGTAAACACATTGCAGGCTTATCCTCATCTGGTATTCCATGCGCTAAAAACACATTATCCGTACTCAGTACTTAACGTCATCACTACTTCAATTGGAGGAGAAAATGCCGAGAACGGAGAAAAACGTTTCGCTGAAGAAGTTCTGTCGCATAGGCCCGATGTTCTTTTCATCGACTATGCTCTTAATGACAGAGGGATAGGAGTGGAAAGAAGCCGAAAGGCATGGGAAAGCATGATCAAGTCTGCATTGGAAAGAAACATTAAAGTCATATTGATGACTCCAACTCCGGATATGAACGAAAATATTCTTGATGATGATTCAAAATTGAATGCGCACACCAAGATGATTCGTGAACTTGCAGAGAAGTACCACACCGGCTTGGTAGATTCATATTCAATTTTCAAAGAAAAAGCTGTCAAAGGCGAAAAGCTGGAAACTTATATGAGCCAAAGCAACCATCCAAATTGCGCAGGTCATAATGCAGTAGCCTCAGAAATAATAACATGGTTTTAAAACAAGAACTTATCAACTTTATACAATATGGAAAAAATAACTGAATATCTAATAAAAAGTACTGTCAGTGTCTCAGAAGTTAAGGCTTGGGAAGAAACAGTAATGCTTCCTACATACGGCATCGGCAAAGAGGAGAAGAATCCTATTTTCCTTGAAAAAAGAGTATATCAGGGAAGCTCCGGCTCCGTTTACCCTTACCCGGTAATAGAAAAGATATGCGACGAAAAACACGATGCTCCATATAAGGCAGTGTTCATCGAGAATGAATACATTAAGGTAATGATTCTGCCTGAGCTCGGCGGACGCATACAGATGGCATACGACAAAGTAAAGAAACGCCACTTCGTATATTACAATCAGGTCATCAAGCCTGCCCTTGTTGGACTTACAGGTCCATGGATCTCAGGAGGTATCGAATTCAACTGGCCGCAGCATCACCGTCCTAGCACATATCTGCCTACAGACTGCCGCATTGAGCGCCACGAAGACGGAAGCGTGACTGTATGGTGCAGTGAGGTTGAGCGCATGTTCCGCACAAAAGGCATGGCTGGTTTCACACTATATCCAGGCAAGGCATATATTGAAATACGTGCCAAGGTGTACAACCGCACTCCATTCCCTCAGACATTCCTTTGGTGGGCCAACCCAGCCGTTTCTGTAGGAGACGACTACTATTCAGTATTCCCGCCTGATGTAAATGCAGTATTCGATCATGGAAAGCGTGCCGTATCAAGTTTCCCTATTGCAACAGGCACATACTACAAATGGGACTATTCGGCAGGTGTAGATATTTCACGTTACAAGAACATACCTGTGCCGACATCATATATGGCAGTAAATTCCAAGTATGACTTTGTTGGAGGATATGATGAGCGTGAAAAAGCCGGACTTCTCCACGTTGCCGACCACCACGTAAACACTGGCAAGAAGCAGTGGACATGGGGTTGTGGCGACTTCGGACAGGCATGGGACAGAAACCTTACCGATGAGGACGGCCCATACATCGAACTTATGACAGGTATGTACTGCGACAATCAGCCTGACTTCGCATGGCTTCAGCCGTATGAAGAAAAATCATGGGTGCAGTATTTCATGCCGTACCACGATGCAGGAATGGTGAAGAACGCCACCAAAGACGCTGTCGTGAACATCGAATCAATCGAAGGAGGACGCATGCGCATAATCCTCTATACAACTTCAGCATACGACAACGCACGCATAATCCTCTCGTCTGCATCGTCGGTATATCTTGACGAAAAAGTGTCTGTATCGCCTCTCAAGAGCTACACAGCCATCGTTGACTGCAAGGGAGAGACGCTCAGCAATCTTGATTTGAAGGTTACAGATGCGCATGGCCACATACTTGTAGCATACAAGGCAGACAAACCAGAAATCAAGCCGGTACCAGATCCAGCTCGTGCAGCAAAAGCACCAAAGGAAATATCAAGCATGGAACAGCTTTTCCTTACAGGACAGCATCTGGAGCAGTATCGCCATGCTACATATTCTCCGATGGATTACTACATGGAGGCACTCAGCCGTGAGGAATCGGACATCCGTTGCAACAATGCCGTAGGACTTCTTCTCATGCGCAAGGGCAAATTTGCAGAAGCGCTTCCTTACTTCGAGCGTGCAGTTAAGACACAGACAGAACGCAATCCTAACCCTTACGACGGCGAACCGCTCTACAACATGGGATGGTGCAAGAAGATGCTCGGCGACAATGACGGCGCCTACGATGCATTCTTCAAGTCTACATGGAATGCAGCATGGCAGGATGCCGGCTATATGGGTCTTGCACAGATCGACACTCTCAGAGGCAACCTCGCCCAGGCACTTGAGCACATCGACAAATCTCTCATCCGCAACTGGCACAACCATCGTGCACGCCAGCTGAAGGTTTCCATTCTCCGCCACCTCGGACGCACGGACGAAGCCATGGCGCTTGCAGAAGATTCTGTCAAGATTGATTCCTTCAATGCAGGATGCATCTACGAAATGTACACCATACAGACAGAAAAAGGCGACACCAAGAGTGCAGAAAAGTCACGTCAACTTCTTGAAATGCTTATAGGCAAGTCCGTACACACCTGTATGGAATATGCATTGGACTACGCAGCTGCGGGACTCTATGCCGAGGCAACTCAACTTCTTGAAATGTTTGCAGTTAAGGGAAATGAAACATACCCGATGGTATACTACACTTTGGCATATCTGGCATCATGCCAAGGCAACAGCGAGAAAGCCGTTGAACTTTGCGAAAAGGCAGAGAAAATGTCGCCAGACTACTGCTTCCCTAACCGAATAGAAGAAGTTCTGATATTGCAGAACGCCATAAAGATGAATCCAAGAGGGGCAAAAGCACCTTACTATCTCGGCAACTTCTGGTATTATGCACGCCAGTACAAGGAAGCCGTTGAGTGCTGGGAACTCTCCGTATCAATCGACGATACATTCCCTACAGTTCTGCGCAACCTTGCCCTTGCATACTACAACAAGCAGGGCGATGCATCCAAGGCAAAAGATGCCATCGAAAAAGCCTACGCACTGGATACAACCGACGCCCGTATCCTCATGGAGCTCGATCAGCTCTACAAGAAGCTTCACGTATCGCACAGCGAGCGACTGAAGTTCCTCGAAAGCCATGCACAGGAAGTTGAGAAGCGTGATGACCTCTGCATCGAGCGCATAACACTCTACAACCAGTTGGGTGAAACCGATAAGGCACTCTCGCTGATAAACGGACGCCACTACCATCCTTGGGAAGGCGGCGAAGGCAAGGTCACAGGCCAGTTCCTCATCTGCATCACCGAACTTGCAAGAAAGGCAATGGCCGAAGGACGATATGCCGATGCACTTGAACTGTTCAAGAAGACCGAACACTACCCAGTGAACCTCGGTGAAGGCAAGCTTGCTACGGCCGAAGAAAACGACGTGCACTATCTTATGGGATGTGCCTACGAAGGACTCGGACAGAACGACGAAGCCGAAGCATACTTCACAAAGGCCACATGCGGTGCCGAAGAACCGGCAATTGCCTTCTTCTACAACGACCAGCAGCCTGACAAGATATTCTATCAGGGGCTTGCATGGCGCAAGCTAGGCAACGAGGCAAAGGCACGCGGACGTTTCTACAAACTCATACAGCACGGACAGCAGCACCTGTTTGACAATGTAAAGATCGACTACTTTGCCGTTTCGCTTCCAGACTTGCTGATATGGGAGGACGACTTGAACATCCGCAATGCCGTACACTGTAATTTTGTAATGGCGCTCGGTCACCTCGGCCTCGGCGAAAAGGAAAAGGCGGCAGAGTTCTTCAAGAAAGTTCTCGAGCTCGACAACAACCACCAGGGTGCAATGATTCACTTGAAATTCTGTAAATAACCACCTGTAACTTATTTATATGCGTGTGCGTTGCCAATGATATGATTCAAACATTGGCAACGCATTTATAAACACAAACCTTACAACATAATGAAAAAACCAACAACCTTACTTATAGCACTTCTCTTGTCCCTGTTTTCAGGTATAAGGGCTGAGGACGGCGCCAAAAACTGGTTCTCGCCCAAGGATCTGACTCTCACCGGTGTCTACTATTATCCGGAGCATTGGAAGAAAGAGCAGTGGGAGCGCGATTTCAAGAAGATGCACGATCTCGGATTCGAATTTACCCACTTTGCAGAATTTGCATGGGCACAGCTCGAACCCGAAGAAGGATGCTACGATTTCAGCTGGTTGGACGAAGCAGTCAGACTTGCAGCCAAATACGACTTGAAAGTAGTCATGTGCACGTCGACTGCAATACCTCCAGTATGGCTGTCAAGAAAATACCCTGAAATTCTCATCGAAAACGAAGACGGCACCATCGTTGACCATGGAGCCCGCCAGCACGCCTCTTTCGCGTCGGAAACATACCGCAGATTGGCCTACAGGATGGTCGAAGAGCTTGCCCGTCATTACGGCAACGATCCGCGCATCGTCGGTTGGCAGCTCGACAACGAGCCTGCCGTGCAGTTCGATTTCGGCAAAGATGCACAGCAGGGATTCAGAGATTACCTGAAACGGAAATACCAGGACATCAAGACTCTCAACGAAGCCTGGGGCACATCATTCTGGAGCCAGACATACTCAGCATTCTCCGAAATAAACATTCCTAGAATGAGACAAGGCTTCATGAACCACCATCAGATTCTCGACTACCGGAAATACGCTGCTTGGCAGACCGCCGACTTTCTGAACCAGCAGTGTCTTATCATCAAGAAATATGCCAAGAACCAGTGGGTCACTTCAAACTACATACCGAACTATGAAGACGGCCACATCGGCAAAAGCAAAGACCTCGATTTTGTCAGTTACACACGCTACATGGTATACGGTGACAACGAAGGAATAGGGCGACGTGGCTACCGCGTCGGCAACCCGTTGCGCATTGCGTGGGCCAACGATTTCTTCCGTCCCATGAGCGGTACATACGGAGTGATGGAGCTCCAGCCGGGACAGGTGAACTGGGGAAGCATAAATCCGCAGCCCATGCCGGGAGCTGTACGCCTCTGGCTGTGGAGCGTTTTCGCCGGAGGGAGCGACTTTGTATGCACCTACCGTTTCCGCCAGCCACTATATGGAACAGAGCAGTATCACTACGGCATAGTCGGCACCGACGGTGTAAGCGTTACTCCCGGTGGACAGGAATATTCCGATTTCATCAAGGACATAAGGACTTTGCGCAAGCTTGCCGATTCCGACAGCAAGGATCCCGACGAATACGCATCCAGGCGCGCCGCCATACTCTTCAATCCAGAGAACTCATGGAGCATTGACCGCCAGAAGCAGAACAGAACGTGGAGCACTCTCTGGCACATCGAGAAATATTACCGTCCGCTCAAGTCCTTTGGTGCACCCGTAGATTTCATCGGTGAAGACGCCGACTTCTCCAAATATCCCGTAATGGTCGTGCCCGCATACCAGATGGCCGACAAGGAGCTCGTTGACAGATGGATAACATACGTGCGTGGCGGAGGCAACCTCATATTGTCATGCCGTACGGCACAGAAAGACCGATTCGGACGACTGCCAGAGATGCCGTTCGGTCACATGCTGACTCCCCTCACCGGATGCCGTATGGAGTTTTTCGACCTCCTGCTTCCCCACGATCCGGGAACGCTCAACATAAATGGCAAAGAATACCGGTGGAGCACATGGGGCGAGATTCTCGACCCGTCGGCCGACTGCAAAATCCTGGCCACATACTCCAGCGAGTTCTACAAGGGTAAACCGGTCGTGGTGACGCGCAAGTTAGGAAAGGGCACGGTGACATACGTCGGCACAGACAGCTCCGACGGTTCTCTTGAACGCGACATACTAAAGTCTGTCTATGCAGATGCAGAAATCAGCGTGATGGACCTCCCATACGGAGTAACCATGGAATATAGAGACGGCTTTGGAATAGTCTTGAACTATATGGACAAACCATACAGCTTCGAATTGCCCGAAGGAGCAACGGCTCTGATTGGAAATACGGAAATTCCATCTTGCGGTGTGCTCGTATTCAAAGCTGGAAAATAAAAATTAAACAGTATAGTAAAATAGTAAACCTACAACAACCTTATGTATGGAAAATCTAAATAGCTAGTAAGTATCAAAAATCAAAAGGTAATTTTCATGAATGCGTCTTGAACGACTTTAAGATCAAGAATGGCATGAGGCTTTCCAGTTTGAGAAAATAGGAAAGCCTTTTTTGTGTTTCGGGATATTGAATGTAAGGAAAAATGTATGAACACTTCAACAACATCGTTTGTTGGCATCAGGAAGGCTTTTGTCCATAGTTTGACTGTTAAGGTTTTGCGACATAAATTTAATGAACTAAGGCTGACCCCGCAAATGAAGCCAGCCCTATTTCTTACTTTCAAAAAAATCTCATCGGACAGAAATAATTTTATATCCTCAATGTATATGTTTTAACCTATTCATGTCTGTCATTTTATTTCTTGCCTTTCGGATTCTTGTTCCAATGGTATACCAAATGAACCATTACATAGTGAGGCAGTGAGCGATACCACGTTTCGATGCGTCCCTGAGCATTTACTTCATATTGTGTGGACGAGAGTTGGTGAAGGATGTCAAATGCTTCAATGCGGGCTATCAGTTTTCCGTTCATGAAAGGCTGGGAGATAGAGGCATTCAGTACAAAGTCATCCGTATTCAGTTCCGCACTTCCATAGCCACGGCGGGAATACATGTTTCCATCAACCGAAACCGTCGTTTTAAGTATGGGAATAGTGTAGCGGGCAGACAATCCATATTTGAAGTCTGTGACATTCAGCTTCTCAAAGTCATACATCTTCCCCTCGCTGTGCCGCCATTTTATGTCACCCGTGGCACGTACATTCAGCGCACCCTTGTTGTATTGTATATATGCGTTATCAGACAAAGTCAGGGTGTTGACTGCATTCAGCTGACTTTCGGTATCACCAGAGAGCATGACATGGTCTAGCCTGTGAGTGAAATTGCCGTCAAACTTGTTTTCCACAGTCCAATGTCTGTCGGCATCAAGAGTATAGAATATATTTGCACCCGCTTTGATATCGTATGTTCCGTGTATGTTTTCCGGGCGATAGGTATATACACCGGTGACCGGATTGAAACTGACGGATTGTGAAACGTTGTTGTGAACATAGTTATATCTCGCGTACAAGGTATAATTGTGTCCGGGAGCACGTAAATCTTTGTATTCCGCAAATATGGAGCTCTGAGCAAACCAAGGTTTCAGATTTGGATTTCCTAAACGAACTACCAAAGGAGTGGCGTCGTCACGGAAATCAATCTGATTTATCAGTGCCGAATTGGCTTCGTAATAGCTTATTCTGATATTGATTGGACGAAAATAATTTTTCTTCACGTAAAGGTTGATATCAAGCCACGGATTGAAACGTAATGTCTTGCGTGTAGCTAATGTATCAAGCTGTCCGCGCTGATAGTGCAGACTTTCATACGCAGGTTTCAGCTCCAGATAAAAGTGCAGGAGATTCACATCCATTTTTGGCATCTTGTTCGTGGATGGAAGAATCTGGCTGCGCGAATAATGCAGTCTTATATAGCCGCCGAGACTCTGCAGTTCGCTGTCGTACGAGTTTGCACGGTCGGTGACGGCCTGAAGCATATCTATTTGCGAAGGAAGCATAAGCGTGTCAGGATGATACAACCAGTCGTGCGTCTTTTCCCGGCTATACGACGGAGAGACTTCAATGTCCATGAAGTTCATACGCCTGGAGAGTGCATACCAGATGGGAGTCCTTACTGCGACTTTGTGCATTGAATAGTCATTGGAGTTATACGAATCAACCGACGACGGATTTACAAAATCCTTGACATGAAAACGTTGTGCATGCTGGTTCTCATCAGACGTGTAGTCAAAATGAGTGGTAAAACGGAAATACTGATTCCAAATTCCTACCTTTTTCAATGTCGGCGCTATCTGTGCATATACTTTGGCCGCCCACGTCTTTCCATCGTTGAAACCGCTGTTGCGCTGACGGGTGGTAAGGGTGTCTACATATTGCTCTGTAAGCATCGAAGAATTTCCGCTGTACGACTTGTAGTTCAGGGCAGCTTCGCTCTCGAACAAGAATTTTTTTGGTTTGATATATTTGAAGCGGTTTCCTATTTTCAGCAGGTTTTCCTTTGTCAACGAGTTTTGATGTATTGTCTGCAACGGATTTTCCGGCAGGAAAAGTTCGCTGTGCTTCATCATCTCACCCTTATTACGTGTGGAAGTGAAGTCCACGCACAAGTTCTCCTGCACATTCTTGTCCGTCGTCTGATAATCTATTTCCGTAGCCACGCTGTGTGTGGTCAGCATCGACTTGGGTACAGCGCCGGGAGTCCAATGATCCGTACTGCCAATGTGGCGGCTCTCATTCACGTTATTCGAGTTTGCCGAAAACGTGCAGCGCGTGTTTTTGGTAAAGCTGAGCAGAAATGCACGACCCAGCCAGCGTCCTTCCGTGCCTCCGGCCGCCTCCACGTTGGCTATGTAGCCTCTTTGGTACTCAGGTTTCAGATTCACGTCCATGACAAACTTTTTCTTCTCAAGCTGTGCATCGGCGGCGCGATTAAGGTCGGTTTCCTGTTCATAGACTTTCACGTTTTTCACCGTATAGTAAGGTAGGTTCTCCAGCATGACTTTTGAGTTTCCGCGCATGAACGAACGCGATCCGAGCTGCAGCTCATCAATTTTACGATTGTTTACGAATATCTCACCGTCGTTGTTCATCGTTACACCAGGCATCTGGCGTATGAGGTCATCGAGCATCGACCCGTCGGGCAGTTTGAACGCCGTGGCGTCATAGACGAGAGTATCGCCCTTGTAGAACATCTTCACCTTCGTTGCTGTCACCGTTACCTCATCCAAATCTACTTGACGTACTCTGCGCAATTCAAGCGGATCATCCATCATCCAAAATCCATCATTGTTTCCGTCAATAGAAAGAGATTGATACCCGTCCTCATAGCCGTAGAGCCGTGCCCGAATCAGATAATTGCATGTCTTTCTTTCCATTTTTATTGAAAATTCAGCTTTTCTTATCGTCCCGTCTTCATTGTATTTATTCCTGATGGGGATAGAGTCGATGACTACAGTGCTGTCGGCCGCCAAAAGAAGCGACACCTTGGCTTCGGGCAACGGATATTTCAGGAAGGCATCCTGCACATTGCCGATAATAAAACTTTGCGAGAAGGCATTTAATACAATGCCCAACACGAAGAATAGCGTGGTAATTCTCTTGACTTCACTTTGTGGGATATTTCTGTCCATTTGCATTTAATAAAATATTCTATATTTCATAAAAAACAAAATCCATGCCAAAAACCTATATCGTTAACTATCAATTATATACAAATTCAGTTAGTGTCCAAAAGTGGACACAGTGTTCGTTTACGTGCACGAAAAAGAACCCATCTATTGTTCAGCAACGGCAGAAATCCGACGGAATAGGGCTGACCTCGCAAATGAAGCCAGCCCTATTTCTTACTTTCAAAAAAATCTCATCGGACAGAAATAATTTTATATCCTCAATGTATATGTTTTAACCTATTCATGTCTGTCATTTTATTTCTTGCCTTTCGGATTCTTGTTCCAATGGTATACCAAATGAACCATTACATAGTGAGGCAGTGAGCGGTACCACGTTTCGGTGTGTCCCTGAGCGTTCACTTCATATCGTGTTGACGAAAGCTGGTGCAGGAGGTCGAATGCCTCGACGCGTGCAATGAGCTTTCCCTTGAAGAGCGGCTGGCTGATGGAGGCATTCATGACGAAGTCGTCACTGTTCAGTTCACCGCTGCTGTATCCCCTGCGCGAGTACATGTTTCCGTCGATGGAGATGGTCGTGTTCAGTACAGGGATAGTGTAACGTGCGGAAAGTCCGTACTGGAAGTCAAAGGCGTCAAGCTTATCAAAGTCGTACATCCTTCCCTCACTGTGGCGCCAGCGGATGTCGCCGGTGGCACGTACATTCAGCGCACCCTTGTTGTATTGTATGTATGCACCGTCGTGCAGAGTCAGTGTGTTGACAACGTTTTTCTCGCTCTCCGTCATACCCGTGAGCATGGCGTAGTCAACATTGTGATTCAGTGTGGCATCGGCATTTGTCTGCCACATCCAATAACGGTTCCTGTCTATGGCGCGCGATATGTCGAACTTTGCTTTCAGCATGTATGCTCCCCTCACATTCACTGGTTTGTAGGTATATACTCCGGTTTCTGCGTTGTAGCTCACCGACTGGGCTGTCTGCCGGTGGTAGAAGTCAGCAGATGCTCCCGCATGCCATTGCTGCTGGTTTTTGCCTTTCTTGTTGTAGAAGTCCATGCCGAAATTGGATGTGATGAAGCCTTTCAGATCAGGATTTCCCAACTTTATGATGAGCGGCTGGCTGTCATCGCGATAGGTGATACGGTCGGAGAGCATGGCACCTCTTTGGTTGAAAGAGGCATGCGCCCTGAAATCAAGTTTGCCGTCGTCTGATACATCCCTGAAAGATGCCGACGCATTGACGAACAACGTGTTTTGTCTTGCGAGAGTATCAAGTGCGCCTCGTTGATAGTCGAGCGATTCATGGCGTATGGGAACGTTGACTCCCACAGACCAGCGCTGATATTCGATGGTTAACGGGCTGTTGGGCATTGATTTGTATTGTCCTTTGCCGGAGAATGAGATGCTGACCATGTTCTCTGTTACGTTCGTTCTGCTGTCGTATGAATTGTTGAAGTCAGTGACGGCGCTCAACGCGTCTATCTGCGAAGCCAGCACAAGCGTATCCGGATGGTACAGATAGTCGTGGGTTTCAGTATTGTACAAGAACAGTCTTTCGCCAAGTTTCATGTCCACGCCTTTGAACAGTTTCATGTTGAAATCCGCAGACGCCAACCCCGATGTTGTGCGGTTGCTGATGTCATCCGCATTGTGCTGTACCGTCTGCTGATTGTTCACATATTGCGTCGTGTTGTATCTTTGGGCCGATTCGAAATCGTTTCCAGTGTGTTCCGCCTTGACATATAGATTAAGATACTTCTGATTTTTGCCGATGTTGAATACACCCGAAGCCTCAATGTTCCCGTTCCAAGCCTTTCCTTCGCCGAAGCCGCGTGTGCGCTGCGATGCCGTCAAGGTGTCTGTCCACTGGTCAAACATCGAATTGAATCTGTTGTTGGTCTTGGAATAATTGAATTCAGGCGTAACACGTAGATAAAACGGTTTGGTCAGCATAAACTCATCGCGTACTTCCCATCGGCGGTTTCCTGAACTGTTGAAACTTTCTGTCTGCGATACCGGTGTAACCCCTTCCAGGAATTGTTCGTACCGGCTTCGCGACTCGCAGACATCCGTAGTCGACGTGTAAGAAGCGGTCAGAGTGTTCTTCACTATACCATCTTTACCGTGGTAGTCAATCTCTCCCGCCACGCTTCTGGTCGTGAGCATATTCTTCGGCATCGTGGCAGGAGTCCAATTGCCCGATTCGCCGATATGGCGCGACTCGTTCACGTTGTTGAGGTTCCCCAGCAGCGTGAACCTCCAATGGTCGGTAAACCCAAGAAGGAATGCCCTGGCAAGCCACCTGTCTTTCGTCCCCAAAGCACCCTCCACATTGGCAATGTAGCCGCGGTTGTATTCCTGCTTCAGGTTCACGTCCATCACGTACGACTTGCCGCCAACGTCATAGCCGAGCGCCCTGCTCATGTCGCTCTGGCGGTCATACACCTTTATGTCCTTCACTGTGTAGTAGGGCAGGTTCTCAAGCATCACCTTCCGATTGCCCTTGAAGAACGAGCGCGAGTTGAGCATCAGCTCGTCTACCTTCCTGCCGTTCACGAATATCTCTCCCGCATCGTTCATCGTCACGCCCGGCATCTGACGTATCAGCGCATCGAGCATGGAACCCTGCGGCATCTTGAAGGCAGTGGCGTCATAGACGAGGGTGTCGCCCTTGTAGAACATCTTCACCTTGGTAGCCTTCACAACAACCTCATCCAGCGCTTTTTCCAGCATGCGCCGCATCTTGATTGCGGGAAGATTCAGATTCTTTCCCTTGTCAGTGACCGTAAATGGCATCCACACATCGCCGTAGCCCCCCTTCACGGCACGTATGAAGTAGGTTCTGTTTTCCTGCGGCGCAAACGACGTTTGGTATTGATACGCCGTAAGATTGCCGTGCCTGTCCATGTAGGAAGTGCAGTACAGCGAGTCCTTAATCATCGTGCTGTCGCTTTCGTGTAGCGACAGATGCACGTCGCCCAATGCGGTGCCGAGAAATTCATCCTCAACACTGCCCGAAACTGTTACGTTCTGGGCGAATGATGATTCTGCAGTACACAGCAATAGAGACAATAAGACATAAAATTTGATTGTTGCCTTCCATGAAAGGCATAGTAAAGAATTCAAGACGAATCTTTTGTGCTTATTCATAATATAAATTTATTTATCGGTTTTACAATTACGCAATCTTCTTTGCAGTTCTCGAGCCAACTCCCCAACGGGCATAGCGTTTCGGTCATTGATGTCTTGTGGCATATTTTCCCCTCCCTATGCCAGGTCTTTTATCTTTTCAATTGTAATTATACAATAATTGTTGTATATAACAAAAAAAAGAAAAAAGAATGTTTTTAGCCGATTTTACATAAACACCATATTTCCTGCTTATTTATGAGTTGTTGATTAAAATATAATTTGGCTAAAGAAAGAAGGTTAAAGTTAACAATAATGACCCGCAATCATCATGTATCTTTGTTCAGCATTTGTTTGTAGCTCAATACTATAAAGTATAAATGCCACAAAAGCATTGCCTCAAACCTTGCTGACTTTATCAAATCAGTGCAATATTAAGTTAATCGAATAAGACATGCAAATTCACATTACATATTAAAAACAATATAAATCTGTCGTTCAATATGTTACACAAGGTAAATTACTAAAAATGTAATATGCAAAGCTATGAAAAGAGCGGTTTCATACGTAGTTTTCAATAAAAGATAGACAAGCAAAACAAAAATTGCGAGCGCTCACAGTGTAAATTACGAGGGCTCGTAAGAAACATTGCGGGCGCTCAAAAAAGTCTTTTCACAGTACCAGAAGTGCGCGCAGGTATGAAAGAAGTGCAAGAAGCAGTGGGTATAAACCATTATATGAAACTCAAAAAAATTGCGCTCCGCTTCTACGACTCAAAAAATTGCATACTTTTGCAGACAAACAGAAAAAGGCTCATAAATGTGAAGGTACTTTCATTTATTTTGATGGCAATGCTGTCTTTGCAGACAGCCGTATATGCACAGCCTAGGGAGGTGCACATTCTGTCGGTTAACGACATGCATGCCGAAATAGGAAGATTTCCGCAGCTTGTATCTATTGCCGACAGCCTGCGCAGGCTTTACCCAGAGATGCTGGTGCTTTCTGCCGGCGACAACCGGACTGGCAACCCTGCAAGCGACATGCACGCCGAACCGTCGCGTCCGCTTGTGGAACTGATGAACAGGGTGGGCTTCGACTACTCGGCCGTAGGCAACCATGAGTTTGACGGCGGAATAGAGAATTTCCGCAACGTTGTGAATTCGTCAAACAACCGTTACCTGTGTGCGAACGTCCATATTCCCGACTCAATGCGCCTGCACGTAGAGCCTTTTGCTGTGACGGAGCGTGGCGGGGTGCGCATAGGCATATTGGGCCTCACACAAACAAACGAGGAGACCGGACGCCCCGACGCGGCGCCGAGGCTGTTTCGGGATGTCTCGTTCAGCAAGGCGACTGATGCGGCAATGAAGTATGCATGGATAGACAGCGTGTGCGATGTTTTCATTCTGCTCACACATTTAGGAGTGGACGAAGACAGGCAGCTGGCCGGACGCCTGCCGTGCATAGACCTTATCGTGGGGGGTCACAGCCACACGAAGCTCGACCCGTGCCTGATGGAAAACGGAGTTATGATTACCCAGACGGAACGTTTGCTGAAATATGCTACATTCACGACTCTGATTGTGGACAGCGGAAGAGTGGTCAGCCGCAAGGCCGAACTCATCGATGTGGCCGGATATCCAGCGAAGAATGAAGCTGTACAGGCTCTCGTCGACTCCTTCCGCAACGACTCATCACTCTCGCGCGTGCTGACCTATGCCGACGGCGGATTTGAGACAAAGGAAGAACTGGGATGCCTCATGGCCGATGCACTTCGCTCGGAGTTCGAGGCGGACATAGCCGTGCAGAACAGCGGAGGTGTGCGCCTTGAAAGCAAGCAGGAGGGGGACTTCACGGTGAATGACGTATATATGCTCGACCCGTTCGGGAATGAAGTGTATGAGTGTTCCCTTACTGGCGAGGAAGTAATCAGGATGCTTGGCGCCATCTGCCGGGCAGACGGTTATGGGCCTGCATACGTGTCGGGCATAAACTACAGCATACGGCTTGGCAAGGACCATAAAGACGTAAAAGACATAAGAGCGACGCTGCCCGACGGCAGAACAATCGACCGCGGACAGACATATAAGGTAATGATGAGTTCGTACGTTGCGTCGGTTACCGGATATGACAGAAAGGATGCGGGGCGCAATCTTTTCATACAGACGACGGACGTATTGATGAATTTTCTGAAGCGCCACAGCTCCATCAGTTACAGAGGCCGCAGGTGCGTAACAATAGTTCAGGACAACACGGCAGAGTAAAGTTTACTTTGCAAAAAGGTGCATAATGGGCCCTATGACAATTCAAGAACACGGTGCCGCTGCATTTTTTTGCAATCATTATGCATACCTATCGGTTAAAATATTATTTTTGCTTGAAATTTCAGTCTAAGCATTTTAATATTTCACAAAAGCAATAGTTACCGGTAAGCATATCGGAATGTTTGAACGTATATATGCCGCATTTCGGCTGTACGGGCATTGACAGATATGTTTTATTGAAAACACTAAATTCTGAAAAATGCAAATGGACAATTATAAGAAACCAATCAACAATCCCATTATGACTTTATTTTCCAAAAGATTCAACTACAAGAAACGTACGAGAATTATTGGATTGTCTGCCGTATTGATACTTGCAATAGGCGGTGCAATCGTGTGGATAAACTCAGGCAAGAAGAAGCCTGCAGATGCTCCGGCTGTCTGTGTAATGCCGGCCGGCGTGCAGAACGTGGAGATATACGGCGAATATGTCGGCAGAATCAGAGCACAGCAGTTTGTCGAAGTGCGTGCGCGTGTGGAAGGTTTCCTTGAAAACATGCTTTTCGAGGAGGGTACGCATGTAGAGAAGGGACAGGTTCTGTTCGTGATCGACCCGCGTGTATATAAAGCCCGTGCAGAAAAGGCAAGGGCACAGCTCCATAAGGACGAGGCTCAGGCAAAAAAGGCCGAACGCGACCTTGAAAGAATACGTCCGCTTTACGAACAGAACGCAGCCAGCCGTCTTGACCTCGACAATGCTGTTGCGGCATACGAAACTGCCAAGGCCAGCGTGAACATGAGCAAGGCTGATGTCGATCAGGCGGAGCAGGAATTGAGCTACACGATTGTGCGTTCGCCAATCTCCGGTCAGATAAGCGAGAGACATGTGGACCTGGGTACGATTGTCGGCACAGAAGGAAAGTCGCTCCTTGCCACCATCGTGAAGAGCGATACTGTTCTGGTAGATTTCAGCATGACAGCTCTCGACTATCTCAAGAGCAAGGAAAGAAATGTCATAATCGGCCAGAGGGATTCAACCCGTTCATGGCAACCGACTGTAAGCATCACTCTGCCTGACAACTCGGTTTATCCATATCGCGGTGCCGTGGATTTCGCAGAGCCTCAGGTTGACCCACGTACAGGTACATTCTCCGTACGTGCAGAAATGCCTAATCCGGGCCACGACCTCCTGCCTGGACAATTCACAAAGGTAAAGGTGCTTCTTGATGTGCGCGAACACGCCACGGTTGTTCCTCAGAAGGCCCTTACAATAGAAAAGGGAGGTGCATACATCTTCGTTATGCGCAAGGACTCTACTGTTGAAAGACGCTTCATTGAACTCGGTCCTGAATTCGGCAACAATGTTGTAGTGGAACGCGGACTTGCTCCGAAAGAAATGATTGTCACAGAAGGTTTCCACAAGCTTATGCCGGGAATGAAGGTCAATGCCATGCCTGAAACAGGAAGAAAGAACAACAAGGAAGCCAACAACAGCACAAACAAGAAATAACCCGAAACGCCGATGAAAGTAACATATTTCATTGACAGACCGATATTCTCGGCTGTCATATCAATACTTATAGTAATCGTAGGTGTCATCGGGCTCATGATGCTGCCTATCGACCAGTATCCGCAGATAACTCCGCCGGTAGTGAAAATCAGCGCATCCTATCCAGGTGCAAGTGCACTGACCGTATCGCAGGCTGTGGCAACTCCTATCGAACAGGAACTCAACGGTACGCCGGGAATGCTCTATATGGAATCGAACAGTTCCAATTCAGGAGGATTTTCTGCGACAGTGACGTTCGACATCACAGCTGATGCCGACCTTGCGGCTGTAGAGATTCAGAACAGAATAAAGTTGGCAGAATCTCGTCTGCCGGCCGAAGTAATACAGAATGGTATTTCGGTGGAAAAGCAGGCTCCAAGTCAGCTGATGACACTGTGCATCACATCGGACGACCCTAAGTTTGATGAGATATACCTAAGCAACTTTGCTACAATCAACGTGGTCGATGTGCTCAGGCGTATTCCTGGAGTAGGACGTGTTTCGAACATCGGAAGCCGATACTATGCCATGCAGATATGGGTGCAGCCTGACAAGCTGGCCAATTTCGGCTTGACGGTGCAGGATGTACAGAATGCTCTGAAAGACCAGAACCGTGAGTCGGCCGCAGGTGTACTGGGACAGCAGCCTGTAAGCGGACTCGACATTACTATACCAATCTCAACCAAAGGCCGTCTCAACTCAGTCTCACAGTTTGAGGAAATTGTGCTTCGCGCCGATGCCGACGGTTCACTCATCAGACTCCGCGATGTGGCACGCATCTCTCTCGAGGCACAATCCTACAACACCGAGAGCGGTATAAACGGCGGAAACGCGGCTGTGCTCGGCATATATATGCTTCCCGGAGCCAACGCAATGGAAGTAGGACAGAAGGTTAAGGAAACAATGGAAGAAATCAGCAAGAACTTTCCTGACGGCCTTTCCTATGAAGTGCCTTTCGACATGACAACATATATTTCGGAATCCATACACGAAGTATATAAGACTCTTTTCGAAGCGCTGATTCTCGTCATAGCTGTAGTATTCCTTTCGCTCCAGAGCTGGCGCGCAACAGTTATACCTGTTGTTGCTGTACCTATATCTCTCATCGGAACGTTCGGAATAATGCTTATCTTCGGATTCTCGCTAAACATGCTTACGCTGCTCGGACTCATCCTTGCAATCGGTATTGTGGTGGATGACGCCATCGTGGTAGTAGAAAATGTGGAGCGCATCATGGAAGAAGAAAAACTGAATGCCTACGAAGCGACAAAGAAAGCAATGGAGAATCTGGCAGGCGCCCTCATAGCGACGTCTCTCGTATTGGCGGCCGTATTTGTACCGGTAAGCTTCCTTCCAGGCATAACAGGACAGCTCTATCGCCAATTCACCGTTACGATTGTTGTATCGGTACTGATTTCAACTGTCGTGGCACTGACCTTAAGCCCTGTGATGTGCTCACTCATACTTAAGCCGTCAGATCCGAACAAACCTAAAAATTTCATATTCAGAAAAATCAACAGCTGGCTTGCTGTAGGCAATGACAAATACATATCTGTCATAAAGACCTTCATGTGCCACACCAAAAGAATGCTCATCGGTTTCCTCGTGGTGCTGGGTCTTATACTGATATTCAACAAGCTGGTTCCAACAAGTTTCCTTCCGACCGAAGATCAGGGATATTTCAAGGTAGAACTTGAATTGCCGGAAGGTGCAACACTGGAGCGTACACGCAAGGTTACTGACAGAGCCATAGAGTATCTGATGAAGAACCCTTATATCGAGTATGTGCAGAATGTGACAGGAAGCAGCCCTAGAGTAGGAACCAGTCAGGCAAGAAGCGAACTGACCGTCATTCTAAAGCCGTGGAAAGAGCGTGACAACACGACCATAAACGAGATTATGGCCGATGTAAAAAAACATCTCGACGAATACCCTGAGTGCAAGACATATCTGTCAACACCGCCTGTAATCCCTGGATTGGGTTCTTCCGGTGGATTTGAAATGCAGTTGGAGGCAAGAGGAGATGCAACATTCGAAAGCCTCAAGCAGGCTACGGACACACTTATGCACTACGCATCTATGAGAAAAGAGGTAACAGGACTGTCGTCTTCGCTGCAGGCCGAAATACCGCAGCTTTACTTCGATGTTGACCGCGACAAGGTGAAACTTTCGGGAGTTCCGATGGCCGACGTATTCTCAACGATGAAGGCTTATACAGGTTCAGTGTATGTCAACGACTTCAACATGTTCAACAGAATATACCGTGTATACATACAGGCAGAATCAGTATACAGACAGCATGCCGACAACATAAACCTCTTCTTCGTCAAAGGAAGCAACGGTTCGATGATTCCGCTCACATCACTCGGTACAGCTTCATACACTACTGGTCCTGGAAGCATAAAGCGATTCAACATGTTCAACACAGCCGTAATACGTGGCGATGCAGGCGACGGATACAGTTCCGGACAGGCCATGGAGGCAATGGAAGAAATTGTGCGGGAACATTTGCCGGACAATATAGGCTTGGAATGGAGCGGTCTTTCATATCAGGAAAAGCAGGCCGGAGGACAGACGGGAACAGTAATATTCCTGGTATTCCTGTTTGTATTCCTGTTCCTTGCGGCGCTTTATGAAAGCTGGCTTGTTCCAATGGCCGTACTGCTGTCAGTACCTGTTGCGGCACTCGGAGCATACATAGGAATAGCAATATGCGGACTTGAAAATGACGTCTATTTCCAGATTGGACTTGTAATGCTTGTAGGTCTTGCCGCAAAGAATGCCATACTTATTGTGGAATTTGCAAAAGATGAAGTGGACAAGGGCGGAGACCTTACTACAGCTGCAATAAATGCCTCACGTCTGCGATTCAGACCAATCCTTATGACTTCACTGGCATTTATACTCGGAATGGTTCCAATGGTTACAGCCAGCGGTCCTGGCTCGGCAAGCCGTCAGGCAATAGGTACTGGAGTATTCTTCGGTATGCTTGCAGCTGTAACAATCGGAATGATGATGGTTCCATTCTTCTTCGTACTGATTTACAAATTCAAGTCAAAGATGAAATTTAAACGCTTTAATCTGCAGATACATGGAAAAAAGATTAAGATATAAATATGCATCAGCCTTTATGCTGGCATTCGCATTAATCATGTCTTCATGCCAGCTGGGCAGGCAATATGAAAGACCGGAATTGAATCTGCCGGATAAGCTGACCAAACAGGGCACTACGGCAGATACAACATCTGTTGCCGACATGGAGTGGTGGACCATTTACAATGATACGGCACTGCAGGAACTGATTACAAAGGCACTGGTATACAATAAGGATCTGGCTATGGCGACATCAAGAATGAAAGAACTTGCCGCCATGAAAAGAATAGATTTCGCCAAATTGTTTCCGGAAGTAAATGCCAGCTTCTACAATGAAAGAGAAGAAACGAACTATGGAGGCGACAACAGAAAAGCTGACTATGAACACAGCCTGATGGCTAAAATTTCATGGGAACTGGACTTATGGGGAAATCTGAGATGGGCTAAAGACAAGAGTACAGCACAGTTCCTTGCATCGGTGGAGAACCAGAGGGCTGTTAAAATGTCGCTTGTATCGGAAGTGGCACAGGCATACTTCGAACTTGTGGCGCTCGACAACGAACTTTCAATCGTAAAACAGACTCTTGGCGCAAGAAAAGAGTCTGTCCGTCTTGCCGAAATAAGATTCAAGGGAGGTCTTACATCCGAAATAGTGTACCAGCAGGCGCAAGTGGAACTTGCTAAAGCAGAAACGATGGTGCCGGAACTTGAGAGAAAGATAGACCTTAAAGAAAGCGAGATATCGCTGCTTGCAGGTGGTTTTCCGAGCCATATAAACAGAGGCATACAACCAGAAAACGTAAACCTGCCGGATACACTTCCTGTGGGATTGCCATCTTCTCTCATGGAACGACGTCCGGACATCAGAAAAGCCGAGCAGGAACTCATAGCGGCAAATGCAGCCATAGGTGTTGCATACACCAATCTGTTTCCTCGAATAAGTCTGACAGCCAATCTCGGTGCGGAAAGCGATGTATTCTCGGAACTGCTTAAATCGCCCTACACGTTTATTTCAGGAAGCGTTTTAACGCCAATTTTCGGAATGGGCAAAAAAAGAGCAGAACTGAAAGCCAAGCACGAAGCATACGAAGAAGCTAAAGCATCGTACGAGAAAACTGTTCTTACAGCATTTAAGGAGGTTCACAATGCCATCGTCAATTTCAACAAGATAAAAGAGATATATGAGTCAAGAAGACTTCTGGCCGAATCATCTAAAACAACTGTTGAATTGGCACAGCTTCAGTATATCAACGGTGTGATTGGTTATCTCGACCTTCTTGACGCACAGCGAAATTATCTTGATGCTCAGATTTCATTAAGCAATTCGGCACGTGACAAGAGACTGGCGATGGTCAATCTCTATAAGGCACTCGGAGGAGGATGGCAGTATTGAAATAATTTGCCGAAAAGAAGAAATTGGGCAATAGCACACTTGTGTTGTTCGATAAATTATATTTAATTTGCGCCATCAGCCGGCTATGATTTAAAGGCTGATGGCGTTATTTTTATATATAGGATTTATCATTAAAACATTATTACATTTAGCCATGAAGCGATTTTTTTCAATGCTTGCAGTGCTGACATTTGCTTTCGCAAGCATGTACGGACAGGAATCTGCCACTAATGCATACAAAGGGAAATTCATGAACAAAGATCTTAGAATTCAGGCCAACATAGATTTCTACAAACAAAGCATACCAGTACCTGGATTCGAGCTGGATTCATGTTATGGATTTGTGCAAGGACGCATAAATGGAGTATGGATAATTCTCAAAGTAAAAGACGTAGGGAAAAAGAAGGCGGTAGTAAGAGCTGCTTCTGAAAACGGTTCTGAAGCCGTAGATCTCGAATTCAGCATTACAGAAGACGGATTAAGCATGCGTCAGATTGATGATGTCTGCATAAAAGGCATTGAAGGACGCAAATATGTAAAACTGCCTAAAGATTTGGAACTTAAAAGACAAGAATAAAAAAAACAGCTTGGAACAGGAAAGTATGAATGTCCATTTGTTCCAAGCTGTTTTTTCATATTATTTGCGTTCCAAATTATTTTCAACTTTTGCACTGCCGTAACTTCTCACACTGCCGTGTTTCGAACGACCTTCAAGAATATGATGTCCAGAGCCTGATGCAGCCATTTCCAGATTCATGCAGTCGAAAGAGAAAAGACCGTTTCCAGAGGACGTTGCCACTATATTGACATTTTCGGCTTTTGCGGATTCTATTTCCATGTCGCCGGAGCTTGTCATGCCAATGGTTACTATCGAATCGGACATCAATCCTCCGACCTTAAGGTCACCGCTTCCGTTTGAAAGAAGGTCTATTGAAGAAGCCTTTATGTACCCAAATTCAGCATCACCACTGCCTGTGGATTGATAGTTGAATTTTTTGCACATAAGCGAATCAAAACTCATATCTCCGCTTCCTATTACACCTGTATGAAAATCATTTGCTGAAATAGGACCTTCAGCCTTAAAGGACCCCGAACCACATACAGAAACAATACGCATTACAGGACTTGTAACATAAACTGTTACTTCAGGACTCTCTGCGAACAGCTTGACATCTTCTTGATCTTCGCCTTTCAGATTTATTGTCAAAGTTCCAGACTCTACAGATGTTACAACAAGAGGCGCATATATGGAATCGCATTCAACGACTATGCTGTAATGTTCATCCTGACGATAGACTACATCAGTACTGCCCAAAATAGTTATCTGCTCAAAATTCCCAGAATACGGGCGTTCCTGTTTTATGACAACTTTTCTTTCTGAATCAATATTCTCAGATGTTTGTTTGCCATCACTTGTTCCTTGACATGAAACAAATGCAAAAGCCGCACAGGCAACTGCTGTATACAAAATGTATTTTTTCATGTATGAAATTATATTTAAGTCAATATTCATATACAAATCCGATTGTGCAAAAATAAATCTTTATTTACAAGTATACAGCATTGATGTACAAAATTCAGACTTTTTACCATAGTTCGGCAGGTTTGCAAGCTATCATTTGAACAGGCAGGCATAAGAAAATCCATAAATTATTTATATATTTGCATTCAAATAAAACATAAAAAATTCAAGGATAAATTTCATTATGGCAGCAAAAAACAATTACATAACAGTTGCATACAAACTTTATGTGGCAGATGAAGAGAGCGGAGTTGAAGACGTAATTGAAGAGGCTACAACTGAACATCCGTTTCAGTTCATTAGCAATATGGGCACAGCACTTGACTCATTTGAGAAGGTGATAGACCCGCTGTCTAAAGGCGACAAATTCGACTTCACAATACCAGCAAAAGATGCTTACGGCGAATTCAGAGATGAACTTATGATTGATGTTCCAAAGAACGTTTTCGAAATCAACGGACGTTTCGACAAAGAAAATATCTTTGAAGGCAACGTAATACCTTTGGCTAACGAGAACGGTGAGCGCTTCAATGGAACCGTTATTGAAATAAAAGAAAACTCAGTAACTATAGACCTCAATCACCCGAGAGCCGGACAGGATCTTCATTTTGTAGGCGAAGTAGTAGAGCACAGAGAGGCAACCAACGATGAGATTACCGGAATGCTCAATATGCTCAGCGGTGAAGGATGCGGTTGCGGATGCGGCGATTGCGGAGGTGACTGCGGTGGAGGTTGCGGCGGACATCATCACGACCACGACTGCGGATGCGGACACTGCCACTGATTAAAAACTAATATTTTAGAACTTTTACGCGGAGAACCATGGAACAGAAGTTTTCCACGGTTCTCCGCTACTATACGCAATTAAGGATGAGAAATACATTCGGAAACATATTTACACTGACAACTTTCGGTGAAAGTCATGGTCCTGGAGTAGGAGGGGTTGTTGACGGTTTGCCGGCAGGCATAAAAATCGACACTGATTTCATACAGAAAGAACTTGACAGACGCAAACCCGGCCAAAGCAGAATCACCACATCTCGAAATGAAGGTGATAAAGTGGAGCTTTTATCTGGAGTTTTCGAAGGAATGTCTACAGGCTGTCCTATTGGTTTTATTGTAAGAAACAACAATCAGCACTCCAGTGACTACGACAATGTAAAGAACGTATTCCGTCCATCACACGCAGACTTCACATATACAGAAAAATATGGTTTGCGCGATCATCGCGGAGGAGGGCGCTCCTCAGCAAGAGAAACAATCTCCAGATGCGTCGGAGGAGCATTGGCCAAACTTGCTCTCAAAGAAATGGGCATCAATATCACTGCATACACCTCGCAGGTGGGAAATATATGCATTGACGAAGACTACAGCAAATATGACTTTTCTGAAATTGAAAAGAACAACGTAAGATGTCCTGATGCGCATAAGGCCGAAGAAATGGAAAAGCTGATTCTTGATGTCAAGGCTGACGGTGACACTATTGGAGGAGTCATCACATGCGTAATTAAAGGATGCCCTATCGGTCTAGGCGATCCTGCTTTCGACAAACTGCATGCACGTTTGGCTTATGCAATGATGTCAATCAATGCCGTCAAGGGATTTGAATACGGTATGGGATTCAAAGGAACCGAAATGCGAGGTTCGCAGCAGAACGACATTTTCATCAATGACAATGGAAGAATAAGCACTGCAACAAACAACAGCGGTGGAATACAGGGAGGCATCAGCAACGGACAGGATATATATTTCCGTGTGGCTCTCAAACCTGTTGCAACGCTGCTTCGTCCACAACCTACGGTTGACAAAGAAGGCAATGAAACCATTCTTCAAGTGAAAGGACGTCATGACCCATGCGTACTCCCAAGAGCAGTACCAATTGTTGAAGCTATGGCCGCAATGACTGTACTCGACAGCTATCTTCTCAACAAATGCGTAAAATTGCAGTAAACATCCGTGACCATCATAGGGAAATACATTCCTGAAAAACAGAAAATCAGCATTAAAACAACAATATTATGTCAGTCAACAAAGTAATATTATTGGGTAATGTCGGTCAAGAGCCGAACGTAAGATATTTGGATACAGGAGTATGTGTTGCTACTCTTTCGCTGGCAACAACAGAAAGAGGATACACATTGCAGAACGGCACACAGGTACCTGACAGAACGGAATGGCACAATATCATTCTATGGAACAAACTTGCTGAAACAGTTGAAAAATACGTACATAAAGGCGATAAATTGTATATAGAAGGAAAAATCAGAAGCCGCAGCTATGATGACAAGATGGGAGTTCACCGTACTGTAGTTGAAATCATGGCTGATAATATGGAAATGCTTTCGAGCCGTCAAACAAGTGCACCACAACAGCAGATGCAGCAACCAGCTACAGTGCGTCCGACATTCCAGAAATCCGACAACGATGAAATGCCATTCTAATGCTTGTATTGGATAAAGAGATTGACGGCATCAGAGTTGCTGTATGGAAGTCGGAAGAAGACTTCGAAACGCTTAGGCAATCCATACCGGAAGGCGATGCACTGGCAACTGAGGCAATCAGACTATTCAAATCAGAAAAACGTCGCAAAGAATGGTTGACAGCCAGAGTTTTACTGAGAACCATTCTGAATCGGCCGTTCACAATAAAGTATAAAGCATCAGGAGCACCGTACTTTGAGGATTTGCCTCTGTATCTCAGCATCTCACATACAAAGAGATATGTTGCTGTTGCACTGTCTTCATCAAGCATGGTTGGAGTGGACGTGGAGCAAGTAACTCCCAATATCTGCAAGCTCAAGAGCCGGATATGCGGACAGAGTGAAACAGCAGAAAACGAGCTGGAAATAACACTTCACTGGTCAGCTAAAGAAACAGCATTCAAAATCATTGATACTGAAGGTGTTGATTTTACCAGAAATCTTACAATCAACCCATTCTGTGTATGCAAGAACGGTGCAGGAACAATGACGCTGCACGAAACAGCAACAAGGAAAAAGAATGTCATAGAAATCCACTACATAATATTGGATGACACAGTTCTGACATTTGCAAAAGCTCAAGACATGCCATAGCATTTATGTGAGGCAGCGAATTCAAGTAAACGAGACCTTAAACTAAGCATAACAATTCAACTGAAAATCAAATGGTTAACGACACTATATTCATAGCAGGTCCATGCGTCATAGAAAATATGGACGTACTCGAAACAGTTGCATCAGAACTGGTGCGCCTGCAAAAGAAATACGACATAGAGATTTACTTTAAATCATCTTTCGACAAAGCCAACAGAACATCTATAAGTTCTTTCCGAGGCCCCGGCATGGAAAAAGGTTTGCAGATGCTTTCGGATATCAAATCGAAATTCGGTCTGAAGCTTCTTACAGACATACATGAATCATATCAGGCTGAACCTGCAGGAAGCGTTGTAGACGTACTCCAGATACCGGCGTTCCTATGCCGTCAGACAGACCTTCTGGTTGGTGCCGCGCGTACAGGAAAAACTGTAAACATCAAAAAGGCACAGTTCCTTTCGGGTGAAGACATGAAATATCCTGTAGAAAAGGTGCGTGAATGCGGAAACGATAACGTATGGCTCACAGAACGTGGAAACATGTACGGTTATAATAATCTGGTTGTAGATTTCCGTAACATACCTGTTATGAAAACCATTACACCACGCGTCATCATGGACTGTACCCATTCTGTACAGCGCCCAGGTGGAGCAGGAGGTAAGACAGGCGGCAATCGTGAATACGTACCGGCAATGGCACTTGCATCGAAAGCCTTTGGCGCCAATGGATATTTCTTCGAGGTACATCCGGATCCGGACAATGCTCTGAGCGATGGTCCAAACATGCTTAAGCTTTCCGATTTGGATAATGTAATAGGTTCTCTGCTCTAATGTAGAAGTATATCAGCCCCAACCATAAGGGGAAAAGGAAAAATAAATCATCATATGCCATCAGAACTGCTAGAATGGCACAAAAGAGATTATTCGTAAACAGTCATGGAAAATGTTAGAGAATACGCCGTAAAATGCATCAAAGACGAAGCACAGGCATTGCTTGACCTCATACCGCAATTGGATGAGGAATTCGACAAGGCTGTCGATATGATATTCCACTGCAAAGGACATCTTATTGTTACAGGTGTCGGAAAGTCAGGACATGTTGGAGCAAAGATAGCCGCTACACTGGCCAGTACAGGAACTCCGTCGTTCTTCATCAATCCGCTTGATGCGATGCACGGAGACTTGGGCATGATTACGGAGGAAGATATTTTCCTTATGATATCCAATTCGGGAAATACAGATGAACTGCTGCGCCTCGTAGCATCACTGCAATATCTGAAAGTTCCCATCATCAGCATGACCGGAAATCCAAACTCCCTCATTGCGCGAAACTCTGATATACATATACCGGTGCAGATAAAGCGTGAAGCATGTCCGCTCAACCTTGCACCTACATCTTCAACAACAGCGGCTCTCGCAATGGGCGATGCTATTGCCTGTGCACTGATGGAAGTAAGGCATTTCAAAGCCAACGACTTCGCAAAATTCCATCCAGGTGGCAGTCTTGGCAGAAAACTCGTTACGCGAGTACGTGACGTCATGTATACTGATAATTTTCCTATACTGCCTATGGATATGAAGCTGAGCGAAGCACTGATTCATATTAGCAACGGAAAATTAGGACTTGGAGTTGTTATTGAAGACGAAAAGATAAAAGGTATAATAACCGACGGAGACATCAGACGAGCTGTTGAAGGAGCGCAGTCGAACTTCTTCAATCTAAGCGTAAAGGACATCATGACTGTCAATCCGAAAACAATCGGACCAGACGCAAAACTTACTCAGATACAGGCCATGTTCCGAAAACACAAGATACATTCTCTTCTTGTAGTAGATGCAGACAAGCATCTAATAGGAATTGTAGACTATTTTGCCATTATGGGTGATGCATAACAACAGCATCATTAGATAGGCGTAACGTTCTCACACGTATTAACAAATCAATATACATTCCATTACAATAGGCAGAAATCAGCTTAAAAGTTGTAATAAAACAATGGAAATATATACAATCGTAATAATTGCAATCCTTGCTGTCATAATAATAAGACTCTGGAAAAACGGCAATTCATGGAAGAATAAATTTGAGGAACTTTCTGTTACCAACAACAATGAACAGACAGCACTCAAGGAAAAAATTGCCGCATTACAGGCAAAACTTGAAGCAAGCGAAAATTCTTGTGCAAAGATAGTAGAACAACTCAACAGGCAGCACGAAGAAAACCGTAAGGCTTCGGAATTGCAATATGAACGCAACATTGCTGAAATGGAGAAACAGTGGGAACTGAAGCTTCAGACACTCAGGCAAGAATTTGAAAACCTTTCTGAACGTCACCTCAAGGAACAGCAGGAAAAATTAAAAGCTTCGAATCGTGAAAACGTCGAAATGCTTTTGGCTCCTCTGAAAGAAACAATACACGGATTCAGCGAAGAATTCAAACACAACAAGGAGCAACAAGTCGCAAACAAGGCCAGCATAGAAACCATCATAAAGAGCCTCATGGAACGTACGGAGCTGATTGGCAAAAATGCGGCTGAGCTCACACGTGCTCTCAAGGCTGATCCTAAGAAACAAGGCAATTGGGGCGAAGCAGTCCTAAAGAACATTCTGGAATCATCTGGAATGGAAGAAGGAAGAGAATTTACGACTCAACAGCAGGAAACAGACGAAAAAGGCAGACGCCTAATACCGGATGTTGTCGTTCACCTGCCTGAAGGCAGAAACGTCATTATAGACTCAAAAGTGTCGCTTACCGCATACACAAACTATATGACGACAGACGAACCTTCTGAGCGTGAACGCCTACTCAAGGAACATCTCAATTCGGTAAGGAAACATGTAAAAGAACTGGCATCAAAAGACTATCAGAAGGTCGTGCGCAACTCTGCAGGATACGTCTTGATGTTCATTCCGAACGAAGGAAGTTATATCCTGGCAATGGAAAATGATGCACGTCTGGCAACAGATGCATATCGCGAACATATCATCATACTTAATCCAACAAATCTGATGATGGCTCTCCAACTGGTGTACCATCTATGGCAAAGTGAACGCCAGTCGAAGAACGTGGAGAGTATTTACAATTCTGCATCAAAACTGTATGATAAGTTTGTAGGATTCTCCGAAAACTTCATGAAGATAGGTACATCTATAGACGCGTTACAGAAACTTTATGCAACTGCTGGCGGGCAACTCACAACTGGTAGAGGCAACATTGTCCGTCAACTCGAACAGTGGAAGAAAAAAGGCATGACATCTGCAAAAAATATTCCGCATCAGCTGCTTCAGGATGATGTGCCGAACGACGAAATGCCTGATGCTGAAACTACTGACTAACGCGCTGTCTTTTGGCTATGCTCACAGCCAGTCAGTATGTACAGAGAAATATAATAAGTCACAGTCTGACCAATATATATTAAATCCAACTTGATATGGATAACATGAATCCAGACATATCCGATATAAAGAAGCGCATAGATGCGCTAAGCAAAGAGCTTCATCAGCACAACTACAACTATTATGTTCTCAACAGTCCTACCATCAGCGACTATGAATTCGACATGAAGCTCAAGGAACTCCAGAGCCTCGAAGATGCATATCCGGAGTTTCGTTCACCAAATTCTCCAACACAACGCGTTGGAAGCGATATAAATCAGGAGTTTCGCCAGGTAGCACATCGTTATCCGATGCTATCACTGGCAAATACATACAATAAAGAAGAAGTTCGCGATTTCTATGAACGTGTAAGCACCGGACTTGACGGAGAAAATTTTGAAATATGTGCGGAACTCAAGTTCGATGGACTCAGCATATCACTCACGTACATCGATGGCGAACTTACACAAGCTGTCACACGAGGTGACGGTAATGTGGGTGACGACGTAACAGCAAACATACGTACCATAAGGAGCATACCGTTGAAACTGCGTGAAGGCGCAGGTTACCCGCACGAATTTGAAATACGTGGCGAAGTACTTATGCCTTGGACATCATTCGAAGCATTGAACGCAGAACGCGAGGCAAGAGAAGAACCGCTATTTGCAAACCCGCGTAATGCCGCGTCAGGAACACTCAAATCACAGAAATCAGAATTGGTTGCATCGCGCAAGCTCGATGCTTACCTATATTATCTTCTAGGTGACCAAGTTCCAACCGACGGAACTCATTACGGCAATATGCAACTTTGCCGTGAATGGGGTTTCAAGGTGTCGGACAACATGCGCCTTTGCAAAACACTGGATGACATATATGAATTCATAGATTACTGGGACACAGAAAGAAAAAATCTGCCGGTAGCAACAGACGGCATCGTCCTTAAGGTCAATTCACTGCGCCAGCAGACTCATCTTGGATATACGGCAAAAAGTCCACGGTGGGCAATAGCATACAAATTCAAAGCAGAACGTGCTTGCACTCGCCTGGACAGTGTAACTTATCAAGTAGGACGTACGGGAGCAATAACTCCTGTAGCAAACATGCAACCGGTGCAGCTTGCAGGTACAACCGTGAGACGTGCTTCACTCCACAATGCAGACATAATAGCCGAACTTGACCTCCATATTGGCGACATGGTATATGTAGAAAAAGGCGGTGAAATAATACCTAAGGTTGTAGGAGTTGACAAATCGCAACGTCCAGAAGGGGCAGAGAAAGTGCAATTCATAACTCACTGCCCTGAATGCGGAGCAGAGCTCATACGCTACGAGGGCGAAGCAGCCCACTACTGTCCGAATGACACATCGTGCGCGCCTCAGATAAAAGGGCGCATAGAGCACTTTATAAGCAGAAAGGCGATGAACATTGACAGTTTGGGACCTGAAACCGTGGACGACTACTACAGCCGTGGACTCATACACGACTGTGCCGACCTTTACCGCCTACGCGTGGAAGACATAAACGGACAGGACGGTACACGCGAAAAATCTGCACGTAAGATAATCGACGGTATACAAAGTTCACTCAATGTACCTTTCGAACGTGTCGTTTTTGCAATAGGCATACGCTTTGTAGGAGAAACTACAGCAAAACTCATTGCACGTCGTTTTCGCTCAATGGAGGCGCTGAGTACAGCAACACTTGCAGAGCTGACCGACACGGAAGGCATTGGACCAGCAATAGCAGGAAGTATAGTACGATTCTTCAAAGACGAGAAAAACCTCGACATAATACATCGTCTTGCTGAAGCCGGAGTGAAAATGGAAACAGGCGAGGAGGCTCAGCCACAGTCTGACAAGCTTACAGGAAAGACCATCGTCATAAGCGGAGTATTTACCCGCCATTCACGCGATGAATACAAAGCACTTATTGAACGCCACGGAGGAAAAAACTCAGGAAGCATCTCATCAAAGACCAGCTTTATACTTGCAGGCGACAATATGGGTCCTGCAAAGCTTGAAAAGGCCAATAAGCTAGGTGTTGAAATAATAAATGAAGAAGACTTCCTGCAAATAATAGGCGAAAAATAAAGACAGAAAACAATAAATCATTATTTTTGCATTTCAGATAGATTGAATAACTAAAAAAAATACAACATATAGATATATGGCACGAAACAAGTTCAAGGGGCTCGGAATAGCACTCGTGACCCCCTTCACACATGAAGGCGAGGTCGACTATACAGCCCTACGCCGACTTCTGGATTACCAACTTTCAAATGGAGCAGATTTTCTCTGCATACTTGCAACAACAGGTGAAACACCATGCTTGTCTAAAGAGGAGAAACAAAATATAAAAGACCTCGTAGTTGAGAAGGTTGCAGGAAGAATACCTATACTCATAGGATGTGGCGGCAACAACACCGCTGCTATAATAGATTCGCTGAAACATGATGACTTCACTGGAGTCGACGGCATTCTCAGTGTTTGTCCATACTACAACAAACCTTCACAGGAGGGCCTGTACCAGCATTTCAAAGCTATAGCTGGGGCTACAAATCTGCCGGTTGTTCTTTATAACGTACCAGGAAGAGTAGGGGTCAACATGGAGGCAGAAACTACACTTCGCCTTGCTCGTGATTGTGAAAATATTGTAGCCATAAAGGAGGCGAGCGGAAACTTTACACAGATTGATGACATCATAAAGAACAAACCTGATACATTCGACGTGATAAGCGGAGACGACGGTATCACATTCCCACTCATTAATCTCGGTGCAGTAGGTGTAATCAGTGTTATCGGCAATGCGCTTCCTCTAGAGTTCGGACGCATGGTACGTCTTGCACTCAACGGAGAAAACGAAAGTGCACGCACCATACACCATAAGTTCACAGAACTATTCAAACTGCTGTTTGTTGACGGCAACCCTGCAGGAGTCAAGGCAATGCTCCATAGTATGGGACTTATAGAGAATGAGCTCCGTCTGCCTCTCGTACCTACGCGCATCACAACACTTGAAAAAATAAGATCAATAGTTCAGGAACTTAACATACGTTGCTGAAAACAATAATATAAAAGTATATATGCCGACTGTCCAGAAGGATTCAGTTGGCATATTTTTTATGTGGATATTTGTATGCCTGTATAAATATTGGGGACTCCATTTCTTGCATGTTAAAATAACTAAATATAACTTTGCGACAGGATGCAATTGAAACATGCGATTATGAAATATTTTTCATTTATTCTCCTCTGCCTGTTTTCTTATAATACATTGTCTGCAGAAGAACTTGATTCGACAGAGTACAAAAGGACTATAGAAGGAAGCATCAGTTTTGGTGTCAACGTAAATAAGTTTAGCGTCGGCCACAGTTCTGCAGGCGAAAAGAACAGGACCGGTATAAATCTAAGATTTGAGCTAAATATTCCTCTAAATAATAAAGTAGGCATAACAACAGGTGTCGGAATTGAACACAAGGGAAGTATTGACGATGAATACGACGGTGAAAGACGTGACTTAGTCTACATACAAATTCCTGCATTGGCATAATACAGATTTTTCCCAGAAAAAAAAATTTAATGTTGATTTGGCATTTGGACCTTATGTAGCTTTCGGCATTGAAGGAAATCCTTTTGATTTCATTGGGGACACGTTTGTTAATGATGACTATTCGTGGGTATATGATGGCGATTCTGCCCCTTTGTATTTTGCAGACTTCATTAAAAAATTTGATTCCGGACTTATAGTAAGTGTCGGCGTGAGTTACAAGAGACTAAAACTTAATTTCAGATATGAATATGGTCTTGTGAATATATCGAAGATTAAAGACATTGATATCAGAAACCGGGGATGGTCAATAAACATCGGATACACTATACCATTCTGATTAAGCGTTATCGACATTGAAAATAAAAAGCGGTTCAGAAGTACTTTTATTGTACTGTCAGAACCGCTGTATTTTTATCTACTACAACTGAATTTTATACTTCAGCGTTTGGTCTTAGTTATATCGAACAGATATGTAAGCTTTGCATATATTGTCTGATTTGCTGAACGCGAAAATTTTCCTCGCTTACTGTTGTCGAAAACATCACCTAAACCATAATAATATCTACCTTCCAACATGAAATGGCCAACGGACGTGGAAAGCTCCAAACCTAGTCCAGCAGCAATTCCGTAGTCGAAAGCATTATCGAGTTCCATTCCATACTGGTAATTTACGCCATTTGGTCTATTGTCGGGATTCCATTCTCCTCCACCTTTTGTTTCCTTTCCACCAAGATATACTCCTATTTGAGGTCCGGCATTGAGGAAGAACTTCACACCACGTTCTTCGCGTCCCCAACCCATCTGCATGAAAAGAGGTATCTGTATATAACTCAAATCTCGAACATAAGTGTTTCCCGTCCCATCCTCTATGAGCTCTTTCCATCCGAGTTGGGCATAGTTTACTTCAACTTGCACGGCACAAATGCTCGAAAAATATTTCTCGCAGACGTACCGCATCGTTACTCCAAAGGTTGGATTGATCTTATAGCTCTGTTTTATCTTAGGGGAGAAATCCATTCGCGTTATTGTGGCACCTCCACTGACTCCTAGCGAAAAGTCGTTGCGTTTGTCGCCTACCTGTGCATGCAAACACAAAGGTATGGACAACATAGAGGTTAAAGCAAGGATTTTTATCTTGTGCATCATTGCTGATTATATTCTATTTTCAAAAAACTCTTTTGGATATCGTTTGATTCTCCTTGTAATTCACAAACATGATACTTGTATTGAGAAAACCGCTCCAATTGTTTGGACGGACAAACTTGAGTGGGTTCTGCAAAGACTGGTAAGTTATCTTATCCTGATTGTCCGCAAACTTGTTGCCGTAAAGGTGAATTCCTTTTATGAAATAATAGCCGGCATCAAATCCAAGCATCGCATATCGCGGATAACTCTTTATCTGATCACGTTTGAATGCATTTTTGAACTTACGGTTAAATGCATCGGTTGCATGATTCTGCTGGAGATTATAGAATGTTGTAAAAAACGTACTGCCATAACGATGTATGTTCTTTGTATTACGTGCAGAGAAAGTCTGCCACTCAGGATAGCCAAACATGTTTATGGTATAATTACGCAGAGTATCCATCGTTGCCATCTTGTAGTTCAGCATTTCAAAAGTGTGCTGATCACCAGCTGAAGGTATGATAATATTTCGTCTTCCGTCTCTTTTGAGGAGTGAAGGCAGATTATCAAAATCTATGAAACTGATTCTAGAGTATTTGACGTTCTTTGCTTCGAGTGCTTTTTTAAGACCGATTATAAATTCTTCGTTATCGTTCTTAGAATTCATTCCTATCATGACGATGTTGTCATCTGAATGGTCTGCAATAAACTGTTCGTATACCTTCTCATAAACGAAAGTCTGAGGAGGATTGATCTGATAGACGTTCTGCTTGTTATTGACAACACCTTCTTTTGAAGTGAAAGGTATAACAAGCTGTATGTTGTTACGGTCGGCAAAATCAGCAAGTGCATTTATGTTGTCAGGTTTTGCAGGACCGAAAATAACATTCACATACTTCATCATTGGATGTGCCAATATATCATCTATGTGGCGAGCTTCGTCGTATGCATATACGTCTGTCGATACACCTTGCGACTTAAGGGAATCTACTGCAAGGAGGAGACCTTCGTAGAATTCTATCATTTTCATGCTCTCAGCCGACGGTTTCGACTCACTGAGATTGAAAGGCAGGATTACAGCGACCTTGATTGTTGGATATTTTTCAGTCTTTGGTTCTGTCTTATTAAAAAGAACTTTGTTTTCAGGTTCTGGTTTAACGTAGTCCTTGCTGTAAGGAATACATACATATTCACCTTTCTTTATTTTCTTCTTCGATGTTATCTTCGGATTAGCGGCCAACAGCTCTTCTTCTGTAATTCCAAATTTCTTGGATATACTATATACAGTTTCTTTCTTTTCTACCAAATACATTTGACGGCACTCAGGCACTTTATCTTTTGCTGGAGAATTTTCAGGTGTAGATACTGGAATAATTATTGCAGTACCAGACTTGAAATTGTCTGCATTAAGACCAGGATTTGCATCGCATATAGCTTGTGCAGAAACGTTGTATGTCTTCGTAAGCCTATAAAGAGTCTCGCCAGGCTGAATAATATGGCGGACTGCAGATACCTTATTTTTTCTAGGAATCTTTATGCTTTGTCCCGCCATTATGGATTCTGATATTGAGGGATTGAGTTCCTTTATACGCTCTACCGGAACTCCATACATAGTCGAAATGGAATACAGTGTTTCTCCTGCTTTTACCTCATGTGTAAAGAAGTTGTCAGATGTCTGTGCAGAAATCCTTAAGGAAATGATTGCCACAAGACAGAAAACTAGAAATCTTTTGAATATGTGCATTTGTTCTGAATATTTTTTCATGATACAAAATTAGTAAAAAAATATGTTTGAACTTATTCTTTATTGCAAATCAATGTTATTTATAATGTGTTTTGTTCACGCTTGTCATGACGATTGTTTAAATTTGCAGAAACTATGCATAAATATGGGTTATATATTTAAATCATTTCTTACAGTATCAGCATTTATAGTAAGCTGCACGGCATTTTGTCAGAAAGCGGCTCCAACTGTCACATACTATTCACAAGAAGATGAAGCTGATGTTGTCATGTCTGAAGGCGAATCTCAGACCTGTGAAGCTCCATTGGAAATACGTATGAATGCAGGAATATCCGAAGCAGACGGATATAATTATGTATGCGAATGGAGAATATATGATGCCAATTCTGGCGATGAATCACCTATACTGACACGATTCGAGGAAAATACATCATACACTCTTACATCTTCCGGCTCTTTCATGATAAAACTATATGTGACATTTACCGGAGAAGACGGGAAGACTGTGGAATATGAATCTGAATCAATTACAATAGTGATCAGCGAATCGTCTCTTACATGCCCGAATGCATTCTCGCCCAACGGTGATGGAATAAACGACATTTTCGAAATAACATACAAGTCGATTGTCAAGCTTGACGGCATCATCTTCAACAGATGGGGACAAAAGCTATATTCGTTCAATCTGCAGAATGTAGACAACGGATGGGACGGAAAAGTACACGGCAAGTACGTCAAGGACGGTGTATACTTCATTCAGCTTAATGCTGTAGGCTCTGACGGAGTGAAGTATAACATAAAGAAAGCCATAAACGTGCTGAAAGGATTCAGCGAATCGGACGATTCGTCATCTTCAGAATAATACTGCTTGGAAGATGTGCATCGGATAAGATACCGATGTTTTTTCAGATATATTATGATACGTAAACCGTTGTGGATGTTTTAGGATTTTGATATGAATGAAACTGATAATATAAATGTACTGGGTGCCAGAGTTCACAATCTAAAGGACGTAGATGTAAGCATCCCTAGAAATAGCCTGACTGTCATTACCGGACTGAGCGGAAGCGGCAAATCATCGCTTGCCTTCGACACTGTATTTGCCGAGGGACAGAGACGATATGTTGAAACGTTTTCTGCATATGTAAGGAAATTCCTTGGCGGTCTTGAAAGACCGGACGTTGACAAGATTACCGGACTCGGACCAGTCATAAGCATTGAACAGAAAACAACAAACAAGAATCCACGATCTACAGTAGGCACAACTACTGAAATATATGACTACTTGCGTTTGCTTTTCGCCAGGGCATCCGAAGCCTATTCCTACAAAACAGGTGAAAAGATGGTCAAGTATACCGAAGAGCAGATTGTGGAACTCATTGTCAAGGAATACGAGGGACGACGTGTTCTTATTCTTGCACCTATGGTTAAATCAAGAAAAGGACACTACAAGGAACTATTTGAAACAGTACGCAGAAAAGGATATCTGTATGTGCGCATTGATGGCGAAGTGACAGAAGTTATGCCTGGAATGAAGGTGGACAGATACAAGAATCACGATATTGAAGTAGTAATAGACAAGCTGGCAGTCAGTGCGAAGGATTGTGAGCGGTTGAGAAAAAGTGTATCAACAGCAATGGTCCAAGGCGAAGGCATGATTCTGTTGCTTGACAAGGAAAGCGGAAAGGCAAAATATTACTCCAAAAGGCTCATGTGTCCAACCACAGGCATAAGCTACAAGGAACCAGCTCCAAATTCTTTTTCCTTCAATTCTCCGCAAGGTGCATGTCCACGATGCAAAGGACTTGGATATGTTACACTTGTCGATGAAGACAAAATGATTGTGGACAGAAAATTGTCCATACATGAAGGCGCTCTGGCTCCATTAGGAAAGTTCAGAAACACTATGATATTCTGGCAAATAGCTTCACTGCTAGAGAACTACGACTGTACACTTAAGACTCCGGTCGAAGATTTGCCCGAAGAGGCTCTTCACGACATAATATACGGTTCAGACGAAAGAATAAGAATTGAAGCCAAGCTCGTACATACAACAAGTGATTTCTATACGACATACGACGGCATTGTAAAATACATACAGCAGCTTCGCGACAGTGAGGCATCGGCTTCCGCACAAAAATGGGCAGAATCATTCGACAAGATTGCTGTATGTCCGGAATGTCACGGTCAGAAACTCAATCGTGAGGCTTTGCAGTTCAAGATTGCAGGCAAAAACATTTACGAACTGGCAGAAATGGATATATGCGACCTTTACAAATGGGTCAACAATGTCGTGCCAGAACTTTCTGAAAAGCAACGTGTCATATCAGCTGAGATATTCAAGGAGATAAAATCAAGATTGAAATTTCTGCTCGATGTTGGACTGGATTATCTCTCGCTCAACAGAACATCTGTAAGCCTTTCAGGAGGTGAAAGCCAGAGAATCAGGCTAGCCACTCAAATAGGATCACAGCTGGTAAATGTAATATACATTCTTGATGAACCTAGTATCGGACTACACCAACGCGATAATGTACGTCTGATTAATTCGCTGAAAACGCTTAGAGATGAAGGCAATACAGTAATTGTCGTAGAACACGACAAGGACATGATGCTCAACGCAGACTACATTGTAGACATGGGTCCTAAAGCAGGAAGACTTGGCGGTGAAGTTGTTTTTCAAGGTACTCCGGAGGAGATGCTGAAGACCGACACCATGACATCAAGATATCTCAACGGTAAATCGCGCATCGAAATTCCTAAAGTCAGAAGAACCGGTAACGGTAAGAAAATCAGCATAAAAGGTGCATGCGGAAACAATCTCAAGAATGTCGACGTAGATTTTCCGTTAGGTGTGCTTATATGCGTTACGGGTGTCAGCGGAAGTGGAAAATCTACTTTGATAAACGACACACTTCAGCCAATTTTGGCAAAACATTTTTATAGGGCACTGCGTGAACCGCTTAAATACGAAAGCATTGAAGGACTGGAGAATATCGACAAAGTGGTGAATGTTGACCAGTCTCCATTAGGAAGAACTCCAAGATCGAATCCAGCTACTTATACAGGAGTTTTCAATGACATACGTGCTCTGTTTGCAGAAATGCCGGAAGCTAAAGTCCGCGGATACGGTCCTGGCAGATTCTCTTTTAACGTTTCTGGCGGCAGATGCGAAATTTGTGGAGGAAACGGCTATAAGACCATTGAAATGAATTTCCTACCTGATGTGCTCGTGCCGTGTGAAGCATGCCACGGCAAACGCTACAACAGAGAGACACTCGAAGTGCGTTTCAAAGGAAAATCAATATCCGATGTTCTCGACATGACAATCAATCAGGCTGTAGAATTTTTTGAAAATCAGCCTTCAATCATTAACAAGATAAAAGTGTTGCAGGACGTAGGACTCGGATATATTAAACTGGGTCAACCGTCAACTACACTGTCTGGAGGCGAAAGCCAGAGAGTCAAACTGGCAACAGAACTAAGCAAACGCGATACCGGGCGAACTCTCTATATCTTGGATGAGCCTACAACCGGTCTGCACTTCGAAGACATCAGGGTACTTATGAACGTACTCAACAGACTGGTAGAGAAAGGCAACACGGTCATTGTAATAGAACATAATCTTGATGTCATTAAAATGGCTGACTATATCATCGACATGGGTCCAGAAGGCGGACAGGGTGGAGGACAATTGCTGACAGCAGGTACTCCTGAAGAGGTTGCAAAAAGCAATGTAGGCTTCACATCAGAATTTATTGCACAAGTATTAGAGGAGGAATCGAAATGAAGCGCCTGATATATTTTCCTGTATTCTTTCTGGCATCTATGAGTTTAACCAACTGTGGCCAGAACAACAGCAGTGCAAAGATATACGACACCATTGCGACAGACACAATTGTAGAGGACGTTGACATATCTCTGTATGGCATCGTCCTCGAGCGCTCGTCAGCAAACATGTTGTACATAACCGCATACGAGGATATAGATACGTTCGGAATCGATTTGTCAGGAGCATCATTGTACGGCAACATTCAAACAGGAGACAGTGTTGCCGTAACCCTTAAATCCGAATATGTCGCTGAAAATGTCATAGACATATCAGACTTATGCCATAAATGGACAAGTTCGGACACTGCAGGAATTGAAAATGGTTATGCAAAGTTTTCTGAAGACAGAAAGCTCGACTACAAGGTCGGAGGACAATCATTATATGTTTCTTGGGAATTGATGAACGGAAAACTTCAGCTTAAAAAAGCCGATAAAAGCAAAGTCGACTTCATAATAAAAAAACTTTCGAACGACTCACTGATAATCTCTTCTGGAAATAAAATTTTTAGATTTGGGAAAGCCGAAACAAGCGAAATTTAATTTTGTAAATGTAATTACAGGTTTGACAGCGAAACAATGACGTAAATGCTAATGCCTTGTTCAAAAACATAATAAAATTTAATCAATTTGTTTGGGTTGACAGTTATAGCTACTTTTGTATGATAAATTGAAATTTTGAAAATAATGAAACACATATATAGAAAGCTGTTTGTAGGGTTGTTATTAATTACATCTGCAGCAGAAATCAGTGCGCAAAAAATAGTAATTGGCAATTATACTTTTAAAGACAAGGCCGCTTATTACGGTGAACTGGAAGGCGGTAAACCCAACGGTAAGGGCAAGACAAAATTTGCCAACGGAGACCAATATGAAGGCGAATACGTAAAAGGCAAGCGTCAGGGTTTTGGTACATATACATTTACTGACGGTGAGAAATATGAAGGCCAATGGTTCCAGGACCACCAGCATGGGCGCGGTATATATTATTTTGCCAACAACAACAAATATGACGGATTGTGGTATTGCGACTATCAGGAAGGCGAAGGTGTGATGGAATACTACAACGGCGACAGATATATTGGCAATTGGTCACAGGATAAGCGAAACGGCAAAGGCAAATATATTTGGGCTAACGGCGTAATGTATGACGGGGAATGGAAAGATGACAAGAAATCCGGCAAAGGTTTCTTCGACTGGAAAGACGGTTCTTCATACAACGGCGAAATGGACAACGATATGCGCAACGGATTCGGAACCTATATATATGCCAACGGAGATAAGTATGTAGGCAACTGGAAAGACAATCTCATGGACGGAAAAGGCATATATTATTTCAAGAATGGCGACAAGTATGAAGGTGATTACGAAAGCGGAGAAAGAACCGGACAAGGCATATTCACATATGCAGACGGAAGAAAATACGTAGGATTCTTCAAAAACGGCCTTATGGACGGGTTCGGCACATACAACTGGCTCGACGGCTCAAAATACGAAGGATATTGGAAGGAAAACAAACAGAACGGTCGCGGAAAATATATTTCCGAAAGCGGAGATGTATATGATGGCGAATGGGCTGAAGGAGAGATGAATGGCGAAGGTGTTCTGAGAATGAGCGACGGCACAAAATTCAAAGGAACATTCAAGAACGGCATGAGAAACGGAAAAGGTATCGAGGAAAAAGACGGTGTGCGATTTGAAGGCAGCTATGTCAACGATATTAAAGACGGGCCATTCGTTGAAAAGGACAGCAATGGAAGTATAATAAGAAAAGGTTATTATAAACACGGAATTGTAGAGGTGGCACATTGATGTGTCATCTCTTTTTTAGTTTTACAGAATATTATGGACAAGACGACAATAGAACATCTCACAGAAGAGGTCAAAAAACTTGCAATCGAGGCTGGAAACTTTCTTGTTGAACAAAGAAAGTCATTCGATAGAAGCAAAGTAGAGAACAAACGAAGCCACGATTATGTGAGCTACGTTGACAAAGAATCAGAAAAAATGATTGTATCACGCTTGAAAGAGCTTCTACCGGAAGCAGGATTCATTGCAGAAGAAGGCACGCAAGGACGCAACGGAGAGGATCTATTCTGGACTGTTGATCCACTGGACGGTACAACCAATTTCATACATGATAATGCACCGTACTGCGTCAGCATTGCACTATGCGACAAATCCGAAGCTCTACTTGGTGTCGTATACGAATGTTGCAAAAAAGAACTGTTTTGGGCCAATAAATACGGTGAAGCATACCTGAACGACAAGCCTATAAAGGTATCAGAAATTGCAGAAATGGATAATGCATTCATTGAATTAGGATTCCCATACGACTCAGAAAACACAGGAAAGATGATGCCGGAATTAGCCAAGCGCTTATATGGCAACGTAGGCGGAATCCGTCTGCAGGGATCAGCTGCAAGCGAACTATGCTACATAGCCTGCGGAAGATTCGAAGCAAGAATTGAACCTTCGTTAGGTGCATGGGACATAGCCGCAGGTGCTCTCATTCTGAAACAAGCTGGCGGAAAGGTTACAGATTTCCACGGCAATGACATATATTGCGATGGAAAAGAAGTCCTGGCCAGCAACGGAAAACTTCACACACATATTAAGAGTATAGTTGAAGACATATTGCAAGGTGAAAAGCAATGAAATATTGAACGCACTTGCAAAGATTTCAGCATTTTATTATATATTTGTGATATTGTTTAACTTAAAAGCTAATAACATATGGTTCTTGACACGCTCGAAAATCTTGAAAGATACGCATCGCTGAACCCTTTATTTGCTGATGTGGTAGATTTTCTGAAAAAAAATAATATAGCAGAACATGAACAAGGAAAAGTTGTCCTGAAAGAAAACGAACTTTTAGTCAACTTCTCAACAGCTTCAGGAAAAAAGGAAAATGAAGCACGACTTGAGACCCATGACAAAATGATTGACATTCAGATTCCTCTGAACTGTACGGAAATCATGGGTTATACTCCTAGAACAAAACTTCCTGCAGAGACCTACAACCCGGTCAAGGACATAACTTTTTATAATGGACCGGCAGAGCAATATATCAAAGTTGAGCCAGGTATGTTCGCTATATTCTTTCCTGAAGACGGACATGCTCCATGCATATCTGATGAAAAAGAAATAAAGAAGGTTATTTTTAAAGTATTGGCATAAATTTAATAATATGGCAAAGAAAACTGTAACAAAGGCCGAAGCTTCAAAAAAAGAAGAAGCAAAGACAACTGTTAGAAAAAGCAGAACAGCAACTGCATCAACAGCAAGAAAAACACAGGCAAAGAGCAAGCAGCTTGACCTCATCAAGAATGACAAGTGGCTTGAACCTTACGAGGGGGCTATAAATGGACGTCATCAGCATGTATTGGACAAGATTAACGAACTGACAAACGGAGGAAAGCAGACATTGACTGATTTTGCTTCCGGATATCTTTATTTTGGACTTCACAAGACAGACAAAGGGTGGGTGCTTCGCGAATGGGCACCTAACGCTACTGAAATATACATGATAGGCGACTTCAACGATTGGAGAGAAGTTAAGGACTATCGCATGTACAAACTCGACAACGGAATATGGGAAATAAAGCTGAAGCCGAACGCTATCAAACACGGCGACCTTTACAAGCTTAAGGTTCACTGGTACGGTGGAGAAGGCGAACGCATTCCTGCATGGTGCAACAGAGTTGTACAGGATGATACAACAAAAATATTTTCAGCTCAAGTGTGGGCACCAGAAAATCCGTATCAGTTCAAAAAGAAAAACTTCAAGCCTAACACTTCACCTCTGCTGATTTACGAGTGCCACATCGGTATGGCCCAGGATGCCGAAAAAGTCGGCACATATACAGAATTCAAAGACAACATTCTGCCTAGAATCATTAAGGATGGATACAACTGCATCCAGATCATGGCCGTAGCAGAACATCCTTATTATGGAAGTTTCGGATACCACGTAAGCAATTTCTTTGCACCATCCAGCCGTTTCGGAACTCCTGACGAATTGAAGGAACTCATTGACGAAGCTCACAAGCACGGCATTGCAGTAATAATGGACATTGTTCATTCACACGCTGTAAAGAATGAGATTGAAGGACTTGGAAACTTTGCCGGCGACAAATGCCAGTATTTCTATCAAGGCGACAGAAGAGAACATCCGGCTTGGGACTCTCTCTGCTTCGATTATGGAAAGAATGAAGTGCTTCATTATCTCCTGAGCAACTGCAAATATTGGCTTGAAGAATTCAATTTCGACGGATTCAGATTTGACGGCGTTACTTCAATGCTTTATTACAGCCACGGTTTGGGCGAGAGCTTCGGAAGTTACGGTGACTACTATAACGGCCATGAAGACGACAATGCTATATGCTATCTCACTCTTGCCAACATTCTTATACATGAAGTAAAGCCTAAGGCCATCACGATAGCAGAAGAAGTATCCGGCATGCCAGGACTTGCGGCTCCATTCAAGAGCGGCGGATACGGATTCGACTACAGAATGGCTATGAATATCCCAGACTATTGGATCAAGACCATAAAAGAGCAACAGGACGAAAATTGGAAGCCTAGCTCAATGTTCTGGGAGACAACAAACAGAAGAGCAGATGAAAAGACCATCAGCTATGCAGAGAGTCATGACCAGGCGCTGGTAGGCGACAAGACCATCATATTCAGACTTATTGATGCCGACATGTATTGGCACTTCAAGAAAGGTGATGAAAATCTTACTGTAACCAGAGGTATCGCTCTCCACAAGATGATAAGATTGCTCACAGCTTCAACCATCAACGGAGGATATCTGAACTTTATGGGAAATGAATTCGGACATCCAGAGTGGATAGATTTCCCACGCGAAGGAAACGGATGGAGCTACAAATACGCAAGAAGACAGTGGAATCTTGTAGACAATCATGAGCTGTGCTACCATTACCTTGGTGATTTCGACGAAGCAATGATCAAGTTGATCGGTTCTGAAAAGAATTTCCAGAAGAGTCCAGTTGTTGAAGTTTGGCATAACGACGGCGATCAGATTCTTGCATTCTCAAGAAACGACCTGTTGTTCATTTTTAATTTCAGCCCTACAAAATCATACGTTGACTATGGATTCATTGTTCCTCAGGGTGTCTACGACGTTGTACTCAACACTGATGCTAAGATTTTCGGAGGTAACGATCTGGCTGATGACAGCGTAAGACATTTCACCAACTATGATCCTCTATACGAGAAAGACAACAAAGGATGGCTGAAGATATACATTCCAGCCAGAAGTGCTGTAGTTCTAAGAAAAGCAAAAGAAACTGATGATAAATAATTCAAAACCTTTATTTGAGAATGCCGCAAGAATACTTTCCGTTTCTTGCGGTGTTCTATTTGTTCTTTTTTCATTCTTATATCTCTACAAGATACAAGGTGAAATGCTGGCCGAAGCTCAATTTGTATTTTCTAAAGGAGTTACGACCTATTCCATACTCATAGGAGCAATAGTAATAACACTTATCCTATCTTTACTGCAATTTGTTGTACAGCTGATTGCAAAAATTCCGACAAGGTGGTACTCACTTTCATTTTTCCCATCTTTTCTCATCTTAACTATACTGACAGACATCAACAGAAAAGTATTTGATGATTTCACCTTCGGCGCATGGATATGGATAGTTCCTGTATTGCTCGCAGTTTATATTCTGGCAATATATTGGCTAAAAAAAATACCTGAAAGCAACAGCGACAAGGAGCACGGAAATATATATGCCCTTCTATGGCCTAATTATCTCATATTCTTGGCTATGTGCGTGGGAACAGGAAGTCTTCAGGGAGCTCCTGACGTATATCATTACGAACTTCGTACCGAACGTCTCATTCTTGACGGCAAATACGAAGAAGCTTTGACTGTGGGCAAGAAATCACTTTCTTCAAGCAGAAGATTGACAGAACTTAGAGCCTTTGCAATGGCAAAGAACGGCCAGTTGGGCGAATCACTATTCGAGTATCCACAATATTACGGCTCAGCAGGTTTGCTTGACATCAATGATACACTTTCACACTACAGGTTGTCGGTACAGGAAATATGCCGTTCATTGGGAGCCTACTGCGGCAAATCAATAAAGACAACCGATGAATACCTCAATTTGATGATTGACAACGATACAGCCTGCTCGCAGCCACTAGGAGACTATTACCTTTGTACTCTGCTTCTTAAGAAAGATTTGAAAGCTTTTGCTTCAACGTTGCTTAAATACTATCATAACAGTGATTCATTGCCAAAGGCGTATGGTGAAGCTGTACTCCTACTGCCCGACAGTTGCGACTCTTTGAGAATTATGGCAGACACAGCGCTGATTTCCCAATACAAGGAATACAACCTCTTGAAAAGTGAATATACAAATCCGACAGAAAAGATAAACAAGGCAAGAAGGAAATTCGGGAAAACATATTGGTGGTACTACGACTTTTCCGATAAAGTATCGAAATAATATCAATAGCAACAACAACCATTTCATTCTATAAAATAAAGGTGTCTGTACAGAATCTTCAATTAGATTCTATTGTGCAGACACTTTTTATTTTAAATTCAAGAGAACAGTAATTCACTTTTCCATTTGCGAATTACAATTACTATACCAAGTTGCAGTTAGATTTTTCGAAATAAGTAAGCTCATACGGTACTGAAGTGTACTTTTCATTCTTCATGAAAATGAATCTTTCGCCACATTCTGTAACTCAAAACGATTACCAAAAATACTGTGCCGACAATGCAAACATATCCGAATAGTTCCTTCAAACTGGTAAGTGTTGTCTGCCTCACCACCTCTGCATAAAAATCGTGAACAGAAACATTTTCAGATTGGTCAATTTTACGTCCCAACAACCCGATATTGTCAGTCTGCAATATGCGAAGCCATCTGTTCAGAATCGCAGTACCCAAAGGTGTAGCTGTGCTGGTACGAATGAAACTCAAAACACATAGTCCCTGAAAGAAGTGCTCAAATGGTACAGCCTTTGCCACATAAATTGTCAGAGCTATATAAAGGATTCCATATCCCACGCCTTTCAAAAAGTTAGGGAAGTACAAACTTTCGATATTAAGTTTCGGATCTATGAGGAAGTACATATAATACTGATACACCACCATAAGTATAAAACCTATTGATATCAAGAATTTAAATCCTTTTTTCAAAACGACTCTTCTGTAGAACACAATGCCAGAACCGGCCAATATTCCGACAAACACATACCAATTTATTGAAATGGCATTCAACATGTCGAAATTCAATATAGAGCGCATAAAACGTTCCTGCAATACCGAAGAAGTAGTAAGGAGAAGACACAACATCAGAAACAACACCAAGATTGTAGGGAAGTGCCTGTATCTGAAAACCTTCGGAGATATGTACGGACGACGCACAGAATTCATTCTATTGATGTTCAGCATAAGCAGAACCACGGCACCCACAGTGCATATACGAATCCATATACTGTCAAACCAATCATAGTAGTCGCCATATATGCAAATGAAGACTATGCAAAAAAGCATAGCGCACCACATGGCCCCGCCTAGCCAGTCTATACCATACAAAGGGGTCTTGCGCTGAATGCGTGCAGATTTTGTCAGCAGAAAGACAAGAAGCCAAACAACGGCAAGCATGCCGATTACAAACCAATGCATGTAGCGCCAGTTCGCCCAATCACTTATCTGAATTGTGACCAAACCCGAAAGCTGAATGCTTTCCAGAACGATAATGTATATGATGGGGTAGAACACCGAAAAGTTTCCAGATGGAGTAACACTCAATCGGACATTCGAAAAACACTCGAAAGTGCCCCACATACGGAAAAATCCAGAAACAAAGCAGACTGCAATCAGGATATAAATATTCTCAGTATGAAGGTTTATTATGTTGCACAGAATCAATATCGGGCATACTGTCATGAAGATTGAACGCGTTGTAAATCGCGTTTTAAGACGAAACAATATCGGGAAAATAATAGTCATTCCTATGAACGAAGCATAGCCCGCCATAGTTATATCTTCCTGAATGCACCCTAGCGCACTCGACATCTGTACCGACGCAGGCAGAAACACACCGCCATTAAACTGAAAAACCATTGCAAAGAACAACGACAGGAACATGCATACACCTAACGGAACATTGTCCTTGAAGTATATTACTTTAGGTCTGCCGGACAATCTCAATCTTCTCATGCAACTATAAATTCACTGAACATTCAACATTCATTCCAGCTCGCAGCCTGTCCAGATTCTCCTTGCTGTTGTTTTCTGTAAATTCAATACGCACAGGAATTCTCTGTTCCACCTTTACAAAGTTTCCGGCCGCGTTGTCCTGTGGAATCAAAGAATACGAAGCTCCTGTTGCATCAGAGATGGAAGCAATCCTTCACTCAAACTTGACGTCAGGAATTGCATCAACCCTCACATCAACCAGTTGCCCTGTTTTCATGTCTGTAGTCTGCGTCTCCTTGTAATTGGCAATAATCCACTTGTCCGTACCGTCAACCAGCGTAACCAATGTCTGACCAGGCTGCACTAGCTCCCTTCATGAATGTTCTTACGTCCAGTCACTCCGTCAGTGGTAGCAACAATTATAGTGTAGGAGAGATTCAACTTTGCCAAGTCGAGAGCGGCCTCGGCCAGCTTTATGTCAGCCTCGTTCTGGTCAAGCCTCTGCGTCTGTTCCTGCTTAAGCAGATTGGTCGATTCCTTCTGTCTCAAAAGCTGTTCATATCGTGCCTGCGTTGCCTCATAATCAGCCTTTACCCTGTCAAATTGCTGCAGAGTGACAGCGTTCTCCTTAAGCAGTTCCTGATATCTTTTGTAGTCGATCTCGGCATTTTGCAGACGAAACCTCTGCTCATCTATAGCAGCCTCAGTAACGAGAATATTGTTTTGTGTCGTATTTATAGTAGTGTGCATAGCACTTTTTCCGGCCAATGCATTCTTATAGTCTGCAACAGCCTGCGCAAGTTTCAGTCTATATTCCGTATCCTCGAGAATAACAAGCGTATCTCCCTTCTTCACACGCTGATATTCCTCAAAACAGATTTCCTTTATGAATCCCTGAACACGTGTACTTACCGGTGACAGATGTTGCTTTACCTGCGCATTGTCTGTAAATTCCACGTTGCCCAGATGTATGAACTTGCCGCATATCCAACTTATACCTGCGACTATAACCAGAAAAATAAAGAAATTGGGTATTGCTCTTCTTTTATTGCGGATCATGTGTCAAAAATATGATTTATATTAAAGTGTTCCTGTAATTTTTTTAAGCAGATAATATTGGTACAGAATGCCTATCTGATAATTTGCCAGCTGCAATTCCATATCCAGCTGAGTGGTACTTGCATCAAGCATGTCCGTTATCAGTGCAAGTCCGTTTATATATCTTTGTCTCACTATGCCGTAGTTTTCATGAGCGAGCTGCACGCTCTTCTGCTGTGTTTCCAAACGCACATAGGCCTCGTTCAGATTCACAAAAGCTTCATGTATGGCATTGCTGATATGCTCTTCTGTCAGCTCACAGCGTGTCTGTGACTGAAGGGTTGCAAGCTTTGCCTGCTTCATTTTCTTACCAGTCTTGAACAAGGCATCGAAACTGTAACTGAGACTTACACCGGCAAACCAGTAGTTGAAATTGTTGTCCAATGGCTGAACTTCCACCAATATAGGTCCGTTGAAATCATTTGTAACCGAGATGCTTACCTTCGGCAATTTATCGGCTCTGACAAGTCTTTCATTGTTCCTGCAGATTTCTATCTCCGTATTTGCAAGCTCCATCTGGGGTGTAAATTTTGATTCCTCCATCCAGTCATTCTCCATCTTGCGTTCGACTGTCATATTGAAAAGCGCCGTTGTATCAGGCAAAATGACAGCATCGGAGTCAAGCCCAAGAGTTGTTGCCAACTTGTAATTGATGACATTTATCTTGTTTTTGGTAGCCGTCAATCCTAACTGCAGATTCTGAAGCTGCAGTTCATATCTCGTAATGTCGCTCTTAAGTGCCGTGCCCCGGTCGTATGCCACACGCATGTCTTTCACAAGAATCTGAGTCTGCTCGACATTCCTTTCGTAAACTATTTTCTGATTGTTCAACTGAAACAAATCGAGATAGTATCCGAGCAAAAGAAAACGCAAATTCTGACGACTTATGTCGTACTCATGTCTGGCTTTTACAGCCTCCAACTTGCTTCTCTCGATATTTCCGGATATTGCACCGCCGGAATAGACAACCTGCGAAGCCTTGAGCACAAAGCTGTTCCCGAAATGGGGCATATCGGCATGTATGCCGTTGGAAAAATCTCTGTCCGTCATGACACCGTCGCCGATGTAGCTTAATTCGGCCTTTGCGTCTATCGTCGGCAACAGCTTGTTTTTTGCAACCTTGACAGCCTGATCGGCCTCGTTTATCATGAGGTTGTGCAACTGTATGTCCTTGCTGTTTTTGTCTGCAAGCTCAAACAGCTGCTCAATCGTCATAAGTATTGGCTGCGCATGACTGACGCAAACAAACCCTAGAAAAAATAAACCAGCAATCGTTCTTTTTACCATTATTCTTAAATATTTTCCAATACTCATTCGAAGATTCCACACACAAGACCAGCAGTCCGTCCATGCACAAGTGCAAAACAGATACATTCCCGACACATTGCTACATTAAGCCATAATGCCGGAAACAACATTCTCAAATAAAAAACAATCTTGTAATGCGATGCAAACCAGATGATATCCCTCGTACAATCAAAAATATTTGCCAATCCGGATTTGCAGTGCAAAATTAATACTTTAAATTTGTACCTGATTTGTAAATTCTGCAATAATATTATCATATAAGGCCAAACAATGAATGCAGAACAAGAAGAATATATCCGCATAATAGGGCGTTCGACAGACAACGAAATACTGATAAAAAAGACAGGGTGGGAGGAAATACAACTTCAAAACCACGCTCATCCGAAGTGCCAAATAATCTACACATTGTCGGGTACACTGCATGTACGGATTGGCACGACAGCATATTTCGTACCCGAAAAACACATAGCTTGGATTCCCGAAAACACCGATCACGAGCTGAGCAGCAGCAACCGACAGGTATCGCTGGTCATATTCTATGTGAAATTCAAGAAGGTCGCCGGCGACGATCCCAAAACGCAATTTTCCATATACAAGGTCAATGCACTGATAGGCGAAAACATAAGATTTCTGGCTTCATCCGGCACAAGCATACGTTCTGCAGAGTCTCCAGACTTGTTCGATTATGCTGTAAGCTTCTTCAAACTTCTACCATCGATGTGCCCCAACACCGAAAAGTTGCTTAAAATGATAATCATCCCGAACGATGCACGTCTTCGCCCGATTCTTGAATACATATCGCTGCATCTGCACGAGAATCTGCAGATAGGGCAGGTGGCAGAAACATTTGGACTTTCTGTGCGCAATCTCAGCCGTCTGTTCAATGCATCAGGAATACATTTCTGTAATTACATCAACAACCAACGCATAATGCGGGCTATAGAACTGGCCTCAGACGGTGAGAAGACGCTTAAACAGGTTTCGTATGAAGTTGGCTTCAGCGTCCCAGCCAATTTCAACAGAGTGTTCAAACAGATAACAGGAATGTCGCCTACGGAATTTCTAAAAAAATAATGGAACGACATGTCATTGCGTGTTTATGCACTTTTAGCGGACATACCACAAAATATCTGCAAGATGAACAAACAGCCCGTTTTATGACTTTTCTAATAGAAGTTGGAAACAATTTAAAAATTGTAAACCGTTTAATTGCGAGCGCCCAGAAAATAAATTTCGAGCGCTCACAATTTATGCTACGGGCGCTCGGAATTTTCAAAAAGCTTAAGCACATTCTGTTTAACAAGCATGTGGGAAATCAGCGATACTAAAGAAATTGCAATACGCAACGTAAAAGAAAAATGCTGCATAGCCACTTCAGTCTGAAGTTACGCCATGCAGCAACTTATATTCCATAAAACCAAATGCTACAAGCATTTAGCTATATAATCATCAAGCAAAAATAAAACTATTTCTTGTCCTTAACTGCGGAATCAAGCATTTCACGATTTACTCTTCCGCTCGCAACCTTATAATCGAACGACTGAAGGCCATATAATCTGAAGTCGTTGTGATATCTTTCGAGTACACCCTTGAACACCTCTTCATATTGAGGTATAAACAAATCGTCCTTATTTTCAAGATGTCTTATAATATCTTCTGCAAGCTGTCTTGTCTGCTCCAAATCTGTCTTGCCGTTATTAAAGCTTGTACCCTTGATGCTTCCAGGCGAAACATTAAGTATTCTGTTTTTCGAGCCCAGTTTCTCAAGTTCAACATTCACACTTTCTATGAAAATTTTCAAAGCGGCCTTTGTTGCACCATAAACAGAAAAGAACGGCGATGACATAAAACCTGCTATGCTGACCATCACTCCGCACCAGAAGTCTTCAGAAGACTGCAATCTGTCGTAGAAATGTTTTATAATGCGGATAGTGGCAACAGTATTCACGTTGAATGAGTTTATAATGTGCTGTTCATCGACATCCCTGAAAAGCGCAAGCTTTCCAAAACCGGCCGTAATCATCAAGGAATCAATATCTGTAAATCTGTCGAAGAATGAATAATCATCAGATGCGAGATCAAATACAAAACTCTTGATTTTGTCTTCCTTATATTCATCTGCCAATTCAACCTTATCCACGACGTATACAATTTCACAATCCTTTCTGCCTGCCATGCTCTTTGCGATAGATAAACCTATTCCATTGGCACCACCGATTACAAGTATTCGTTTCATCTTATACTCAATTTTGCTCTGTTCGTAATACATAAAAATGTTCCATCATAATCCCGTCTGCTTTTCCTGTCATTGCAGACTTGAGATGTGATACAAAATTAGCAAATCCAGATGTAACTAACATTTAATTTTCATACAATGTATTGTGACAAATGAATTAAATAATATCTTTGCCATATTACATTCAAGTTTATAACAATGAAACATTCAGTTATAAGTTTACTGTTAGCCTTAATCTGCACTCTATGCATAAACTCATGCACAGAAGAGAACAATTCGTCACGCGGTAAAAACGTTACAAAACGCATCGAACTGACATTTACAGGTGAAATGGGCAACATTTCACCATGGGCACGTTTTTCAATTTACACTGAAGACAATGGTGGTTTCAAATACATATCCGACGGAGACACAACAACCGTAAATAACGGACTGTTTCAATCAGGTTCTCACGATTTCTATAAACAAAAGATTGTATTTGAAAGAGATTATAAATATTTTGTCTACGATTTCCATCTAGCAGTCACATATTTCAAACGAACTTCCAATCCAACAGAAGCAGACATTTTAAAAGTAAACATAAAGGCATTCAAGGACAATCAGCTTGTTAAGGAAGAAAACCGTGTAATGAGGTCCTATGAAATAAGTGAAAGACCTTCTTCTGATGAATACATATATCGATTTACTTTTTAATTTAAATACTCAAACAACTACATTGTAACGTCCTATTAACTAGGGTGTCCAGTTCTACGTTCCTAAAAACGTAGTACAAAACGCCCTCGTTATTG
>ENA-OUQW01000097-OUQW01000097.1-human-gut-metagenome-genome-assembly--contig:-NODE-97-length-106659-cov-22.426823_pt1 | contig 106659 bp, 103 predicted proteins | sample MGYA00248464_ERZ548849 | MGnify/ENA primary metagenome ERZ548849 (study PRJEB26491, sample SAMN04978193) | human gut metagenome | host: Homo sapiens | study: EMG produced TPA metagenomics assembly... | reverse complement strand
ATGTATGAATATAATTACCAAAAACTCTCCAAGATTCTCTTTCTTCTTTCAAAAGTGGTGTTCCTGTCAATGCAATCTTTATCGCATTTTTATCTGCATCAAGAAGATTAGCCAAGAATGAACCTTCTGGTTTATATCCCCTATGTGCTTCATCAATAATAAACACTCTCTGTAAATTCGTTGCATATGCGGAAAAGTCAACCTTTGACCCATCTTCAGCAAAACGTTGTATATTTACAACCGTAATTTCAGGTTTTCCTGTATTTCCTTCTTGTGCCTGATTGTTCCGGAACTGTTCCATAAGTTCTACACGGGAACTTGCTGTTTTTACAACTAATCCACGAGCTTCAAATTCTTCTGAAGCCTGTTTCAGCAAATCAAGACGGTCAACAATGAAATAAAACTTCGCAACTTTATTTTGCTTGCTGAAATAATCAGATAGAACATAAGTAAGATAATAAGAAAGAGCTGTTTTCCCGCTACCCTGAGTATGCCATATAATGCCTGAATTAACACCTTCATCAATCTTACTTCTGACTGTTAAAGCTGCAAACATCTGTTGATAACGCATTATATGTTTCTGCTCAATAAACTCCATCCTTCCATTTATTTCTTTATGAAAACGAACATAGGCGATTCCATATTTCAATATGAATAGCAGTCTTTCAGGGCTACACATAGACGTCAATACACGATTAGTCGGTGTATAGGTATCTAAGTTTGTTTGATACTCTGGAGAAGTATGGATAACCTGACAATTAAAATCAGTCAAAATTCTCTTTTCCACAAGTGGGTCAATATCTTTATATGGAAAATCTGCATTATAAGGTGCAATGTCCAAATTAGCAGGATTTTCTTCTCTAAAACAGTTGAACGGTGCAGACTGTTTTGCTGTCGTACAATAGAAAGCCCCTTGAACTGGAACAATGCCACCCATAGTGTCATATTCCATATTATTAGAAAAAATCATCAATTGCGTAATGTTTAAAAATCTCCTAAATTTTTTATTAGGAAATCTCTTTTGGTTCATTCTTTTGCTTTCCGCAACCATGCCGCCGTAATTATTCGGCTTCTTTACTTCAACAAATACAAGTGGAAGTCCATTCACAAACAATGTAATATCTGGTCTAAATTCATCTTGGTCACGCTTACAAGTGAACTCGGCAGTAAAATGATATGTATTATTCTTTGGATTTTCAAAATCCACCAACCTAATAGGAGAAACAGACAATAAATGCTTATAAAAACTATACCCTATATCATCATTATCTAATTCCTGCCTAATAGTTTTCAATGTCTGTTCCACTTCTCCTACATGAGTTGGATTAAGTCGTGCAAACTGTTCCTTGAAAACATTAATTAAGATATTCGTATCAGGGTCATATACTGTACCAGCCATATCTTCAATTATTTTTCCAAAATAAGTATAACCAAGTCGTGTTAAATGAACCATTGCCGGCATTTGAACACGGGTAGCTTCATTAAACATATTTTTCTTACCACTTGCCTCCATCTTTGGACCTCCTCATATCATTCGTCTAATATAACTTCACATACATCGCCAATATCACAGTGAAATACTTTGCAAATTCTCATAATCACATCAGGGTTTCATTCTTATTTAATTTTGTTGCACCAGACGACGAAATCTCCTCACCACGCATTAAATCTTGCCTTTTCATTTGCTTATCAATCATAAGTTTTTGAAGTTTATTGTTGCTTATTCTCATCTGTAACGTTCCTTCGTACTCAACATTCCTTTTGTTTGCAGTAACCTATCTAAGATATTACTATAAACAATCTGTTTTATCAAGATATGTAAAACTTGAGATTCTATATCCAGCCAGCCATTCTCTAACGTGCTCTAATCTCTCATCCCGTCCCGCAGCTTACAGGCCTACCGCGTCCACTCCGTGAACAGCTTCTTCATGGGTGAACTTTTCATATTCAAGCTGGCTTATAAGTTCATCTCTTGACATTGGCACCGATTCCATGTAGGATTGCGCTTTAATGACAGCCTGTGCCATCCAGTCGCCACCACAGTTATCTATAGCATACCGGACTTCATCAGATGTGAATTCTTCGTATTCAAGTTGTTCCGTAAGACCAAGTTTAGAAAATCCCATATTGCTTCCCAGGTAAGACTTGGCAGACATAAGTGCCTGTTTTTTCCAGTCGGCACCGCAATTGTCAAGGGCGTACTGTATCTGATTTGCATCATATCCCTCATATTCAAGCTGACCTTTGAGACTTTCTTTTGAAAAACCACCCATATCCAGATAACTTTTTGCACTCTTTAATGCATTGGATTCGCCGGCCGATACATTAGAGGCAGGAGTTGTCGGCTGGGCAGCAGGTTTGGTAGCTGGTGGTGCAGGTTGTTCTGTGGGCTGCTTTGCAGGCTGTTCTGCAGGTTGCTCTACAGGCTGTTTTGCGGGTTGGTTTACGGGCTCATTGGGCGTATTCTGATTGCCATTGATCAGATTAATCTTATCAACGTATACAGCCGGAATTGATATGGTCTGTCCGAGAACCGATTCATACTGGAAAATGCCTACTGACGTTCCATAAATTTCAATATTATCATCTTCAAGAATACGGCTTGTTGTTATTTCCGGATCATAGCCTATAAGAATCATCTTATCGTAGTCTCCGTCAACGGCAAGGCGGATCTGATTCTCATCATCTCCTTCCATAAGCTGGACAACCTCTCCCGTGAAATATACAAGTTTTCCCTCATAATCCTTTGGATTACGGGAAATGTTATCGAATGTAATTCCTGTCTTATAATCACTATCGCTGTATGTCTGTCTCTCAGAAGATTCGGTTATATCTTCTGCCGTTGTAGAATACTCAGTCTTATTCTTTTTGTGTGTTGTTGTCTCCTCTTCAGATTCATTAAAAGTTGCTGTTTTGCCACATGCCCATAACATGCAGCATGCAATAATCGTTAATAACAATACTGACAATTTCTTCATAATAGTTACCTCCATAATAAAATTGATGTTGCTCCCACCAGCCCCTTGATTTATTCATATTTTATCATTTTTAGCTGTCCCAAAAAAAGGACTGGCAAATCTAAGGTAATACGCAAAGTTACAGTATAGGAAAAAGTGTGAATACATGTTATAATACCGGTAGTTAGTCTTAAAAGGAGATGAAAACAATAAAAAAGAAATTCAGAATTACATTTAATGCACCGGTAGTATTAGGTTTAATTTTTATATGTTTTGCGGCAACACTACTGGGAGAAATTACAAATGGTAGAAGCACAGCATTATTTTTTATGACATATCACTCATCATTATTAAATCCTCTGACCTATATAAGGTTTATAACACATGTTTTTGGGCATGCAGGCTGGGAGCATTTTATCGGTAATGCGACATATCTTTTATTATTAGGACCGGTATTAGAGGAAAAATACAAATCCAGAACATTAATTGAAATAATAATTATTACGGCACTGGTTACCGGTATTATCAACTATATCTTTTTCCCTAATATTGCACTATGCGGAGCCAGCGGAATTGTCTTTGCCTTCATTATTCTGGCTTCATTTACCGGATTTAAAGATGGTGAAATTCCTCTGACATTTATTCTTGTTGCCACCATATATATAGGCCAGCAGATATATGACGGAATTACAGTTAATGATAATGTATCGCAAATGGCTCATATTACCGGCGGACTGGTAGGTTCAATAACAGGATATATTCTTAACAAAAATACAGTAACCCAGTAATTTACTGTCCTCACCTGCGCGGCAATATGTTCCACACAAAGAAAACCGGGTCAGCTTTACGCCGACCCGGTCTTTATATTAAACGTTTCCTACACTTCATCCCTATAACTCTGCGGTTATGTACCTTAACCAAATATTGCCTCTGCAAGTTCCTGCATAGTCATTTCAATATTCTCTAAATCTGACTTATATAAAGTAACCGAAAGGAAGTATCCATTATCCTTTGTAATGACTGCACTATACTCTTCATTTTCGCTTGGTGACTTTACTCTCTTGAAAGTTCTTTTATAGAACTCGACTGTACCATTAGGTGTGTCAAGTGTATCTTTTAATTTTTCAATCTTGTCATATTCGAATTCGCTTTTATCGACTTCCCATTCATCACCTTCTATATAGTGTTTTACCCATCCTTCTGTATATGGGGTTACCCACACAGAAATATCATCTGTTTTCATGACAAAACAGTTCTCATCAGTATACTCGTCATATACTTCAAATCCATCAACAAGGTTAACTTTTCCGATTACATTTCCGTCGTAATCCTCAATTTCATATTTGCTCTTTTCGGATACATCTGAATCGTCTTTTTTGTCATCTTTCTTTGTATCTTCCTTTGAAGGTTTTTCATCATCTTTGTCAGGAGTTGACTCTTCTTCATCTTTCTTATCATCTGAATCGTCTGCGTCCTTAATTTCATCCGGAAGCTCAACCTTAGTCTTGCCGAAATCGGAGAATTCAAATGTAACGCTTGCTTCATTAATGCTTAATAAGTCTTTAACATTAACATCTTCTGTTGAAGATACTTCAAGAATCTTGCCGATGCAGCTCTTTAAATCAATTGAAATGGCTGTAATAGTGTCATTATCTCCGTCAATTGTTACTGTGATTGCCACATCTTCTAATAAATCAATAATTTTTGATATATCAAAATCTTCCTCTGAAACACTGCCTAAACCTGAAAGGCTGTTTTCGATAGCTGACTTAATATCATCTTCCTTATCGCCAAGAATTTTGTCAAAATCAAGCTTGGCTTCTACTGTGTAGATACCATTCTTTTCAGAAACTACATCTGCTGTTTTGATAAAATCTGTAATTGCTGTTACGCTACGTAAGCTTGCAATCACATCTGAAAGATTTGTATCTGACTCTTCCTTCATCCATTTTTCGTCATCAAAATCATATTCATAGACATACGCTGTATTGCCTTCTTTAACAAGATAAGTCTTGAGTTCATCGCTGTCTTCAGCAATATCAGGAATTTCTGCGTATGATTTTCCCTCTGCATAACCTGCTTCATCACAGATTTTAAGAGTTCCGTTTATGCCTGCCTTAGCTGATGACTTAAGGTCTGATTCTTCAAGTTCGCCTTCTTTAATAGCTGACTCAATCATTTCTTCAGTCATTCCCTGCATAATAAGAGCCTGTTTTAAATCTAAATCAGCATCTAATTTTACATCGAATGATACTGTGAAGTTTTCTAAACCTTTTTTGTTAGCTGCTACTGCTTTGACAAGATCATCAGCACTCTTGCTGCCTTTTACCGTGTCTTCTGAAGATTGGTTCTCACCTGTGCCAACCTTCACTTTCTTGCTGCCACATGCTGCCATACCGAGTGTAAGTGCAATACACATCATGGCTACAAGAATTTTTTTAAATAATCCTTTTTTCATTTTGTCTGCTCCTTTAAAAATTTTAACTTTTAAGGTATTAAAACCAAAGCACGTTCTGATTGTAGCACGGAAAATTTTACTAATCAATATACGTTTTAGCGAAATAAAGCATCCTATTTACTAAAAAATAGCATTTATTCATAAAAAAACTGCAGAAGAAGAGCATTTCCTCCTCTGCAGCCGACATCAGATTGTTATATAAGTATTATATTTTAATTTTCTTAATTTTCTTTCCATATCCACGGCATTATCAAGATTTTTGTATGCACCTACCTGCACTTTATAGAGGTCATCCTGATAAATAATAAATGCGGGATACCCCATATCTAACAATGGTTCCAAAAGTCTGTCCGCATTGTCACGGTTTCTGAAAGCCCCTACCTGGACACGGTATAATTTGTCACAGGTGCATCTGCTGCTTTCCCTGTCTTTTTCATACAATCCCTCGTATGGGTCTTTTATATTACTTTCATCCGGCGCAGGCTGTACATTATTATCCCTTGACGCTGTGCCGGAACCTATGGTTTTTAATATTCCATCGGCTATCGCCGCCGCTATCTGTTCAAATTCATCATCAAACTTCTCATTATCACTATCGTTGTTGATAAAGCCTGTTTCAATAAGCACCGCCGGCATATTGGTACGTTTAAGCACCACAAGATTAGGTCTTTCTATAATGCCCAGGTCCTTAAAGCCCAGATCCGTAAGATTATCCAGTATGTTTTCGGCGAGTTGTTCTTTCTCTCCGCCTTCACTGTAAATCAGCACCTGCACTCCGCTTGCGGCGTTGGGATTCTCACCTGAATTTCTGTGAAATGATACAAAATAATCCGCTCCTGAATTATTGGCATCCGTTGCCTTTTTAAACGGTGTTTCATATATATCGTTATCTCTTGTATAAAAAACATCCATGCCTTCATTTTTAAGGATATCTCCAACCGCCATGGCAAGCTTTAAGTTGTCATCTTTTTCACGTCTTCCGTTATACACCGCTCCCGGGTCACTTCCGCCATGTCCTGCATCTAAAGCAATAAGCATAATATATACCTCTTTTTTTCATATGGTATATATTATGCCGGCAACGTCTTTATCTTTACATTTTTTTAATTAAAATAACTGTAATTACCACACTTGCTATCGCTATCAGTGACATTATGGTTATTGTTAATGCTACTTTCTTTTTATATTTTTTTGCAACTTTTTCGTCTATCATTAATTATTTTTCCTTTCATATTTTACAAATTCATATATAAGGTCAAAATATGTTCTTTCGTCGCTGGATTCTGTGATAACAAATCCTTCATCTTCCAGATTAGGGAAGTACGAATCTGCGTCATAAGCATAATCTATCTTAGTAATATGGGCTACGTTGCAAAGAGGAAGCATCTGCTTATATATGGAAGCACCGCCGATTACATATACGTCTTCATCGGCAAAATCTTTTGCCGCCTCAACGGCTTCTTCTATACTGTGAACCACAATAGCTCCGTCAACCTTGTAATTCATATCTTTTGTTATTACAATATTGGTTCTGTTCTTCAAAGGGCGTTTATTAGGAAAACTTTCAAGGGTCTTGCGTCCCATAATTACGGCTTTGCCCGTTGTGGTCTCCCTGAACCATTTCTGATCCTCAGGAATTCTTACAAGAAGTTCGTTTTTGTATCCTATTGCCCAGTTTTTGTCTACTGCTGCGATTAAATTCATAATATGTCCTTTCCTATATAGCTACAGGTATATTGGTGACCTGTGGTCCGGTTATATAATTATCTACCGATACATCATCCCTTGTAAACTTGTAAAAATCTTTTACCTCGGGATTAAGATGGAACGTCGGTGCATCATAACATTCTCTTGATATAAGTTCCTCCACAATAGGAATATGTCTGTCATATATATGTGCATCTGCGATTACATGTACAAGTTCTCCCACCTGCATATCACATACCTGTGCCAGCATGTGCACAAGCACCGCATACTGTGCAACATTCCAGTTATTGGCTGTGAGAATGTCCTGTGACCTCTGGTTAAGAATTGCGTTAAGCGTAAGCTTGTCTTCACCTTTTTTCTGGGTAACGTTAAAAGTCATGCTGTAGGCACATGGATATAAATTCATCTCATGTAAATCCTGGTGCACATATATATTAGTCATTATCCTTCTGCTGAAAGGATTGTTCTTTAAATCATATATAACACGGTCTACCTGATCCATCATGCCTTCTTTATACCGGTGCTTTACGCCAAGCTGATAACCGTATGCTTTGCCGATTGAGCCGTTCTCGTCCGCCCATGCATCCCATATATGGCTGTGAAGGTCATGGATATTGTTGGATTTTTTCTGCCATATCCATAACAATTCGTCTGTTGCACTCTTAAGTGCTGTTTTTCTTAATGTAACAAGCGGAAATTCCTTGCTGAGATCATATCTGTTTACAACACCGAATTTTTTGATTGTATAAGCAGGAGTTCCGTCCTCCCAGTGTGGTCTTACTTTTTCACCCTCCGTACTTACACCGTTTTCAAGGATATCCTTACACATGTCTATAAAAACTTTATCTGCGTAGCTCATTATGCCCTCCTGTTACTGCACTATTTTACTTTATCATATATCTCCGTAGGAACATAAGCCTTGACTTCTATTCCCTCCGCAACATATTCCTCACTTATAAGCTGTCCGTATTTTCTTATAAGGGATATCTTGGAAGCCTCCGTATAAGAATATGTCTTTTCTATATATATTTTGCTTTCTCTTAAAACTTCTTCAATGGTATCTTTAAGTTCTGTCAGTCCGTCACCGTGAAGAGCCGATATATTAACGGTCTTGTCGGCCTTAAAATCTTTAAGAACTTTATTGCCTGCAATTTCTATTTTGTTAAAAGCCGTTATTATAGGCTTATCGCCCGCTCCCAGTTTCTCAAGGGTATCATATACAACATACATCTGGGAATCCATTGCAGGATTGGAAGCATCCACGACATGAAGAATTATATCTGCATATACAGCTTCTTCAAGTGTGCTTTTAAAAGCTTCCACAAGGTGATGAGGAAGTTTGCTTATAAATCCGACTGTATCCGTGAGAAGAATCTGCTGCCCGCTTTCAAGCTCCAACCCTCTCGTTGTAGGGTCAAGTGTGGCAAAAAGCTTATTTTCCGCAAGTATTCCCGCACCCGTTAATGTATTAAGAAGTGTCGACTTACCTGCGTTAGTATATCCTACTATAGCGACCACCGGAATATTGGAACGGCTTCTCTGGCTTCTTGTAAGCTCACGGTGGGTTACAACCGCTTCAAGCTCATGCTTAAGCTGTCCTATTCTCTCATGGATAATTCGCCTGTCCATCTCAAGCTTTGTCTCTCCGGGACCTCTTGTACCGATACCTCCGCCGAGTCTTGAAAGTGCATTTCCAAGTCCCGAAAGTCTTGAGGAACGATATCTCAACTGGGCAAGCTCAACCTGAATCTTACCCTCGTTGGTATTAGCCCTTGCTGCAAAAATATCGAGAATAAGAAGCGTTCTGTCCATGATTTTAATTTCAAGGGCATCGCTGAGATTGTTCATCTGTGCCGGAGAAAGTTCGTCATCACATATTATGCCTGTTGCATCATATTCTATTATCAGTTCTTTAATCTCATCTATCTTACCCTTACCGATATAAGTGGCCGGATTGAAATTATCAAGATTCTGTATTACCCTTGCCACCGTTACCGCACCTGCAGTTGACGCAAGCTCGCAAAGCTCGTCAAGGGACTGTTCGGTATTTTCTCTGTCTGATTTTCTTACAGCTACAAGAATAACTCTTTCTTCCGCTTCTCTGTTATCAATCATAAAAATCTCCTGTTAAGATACTCTGGACTTCAAAAACGTATATTCTCTCAAAGCCTTTGTATCATCACTGTAATCCTTTACATAGCTTTCAAACAAATCCAGTGCCTTGCTGAAATCTCCGAGATATTCGTAGCATATTGCCTGATTGTAAAGCAGTGCTTTCTTAGTTTCTCCTTTAGCTGACTCAAGACCTTTACTTATATATTCCAGAGCCTCGGTATACTTAAATCTCTTGATAAGATATGCCCCGTACTGGTTATATGCTTCGCTGTTAGACGTATCTTTATTGATACAATCCATATAAAGGTCTTCCGCTTCCGAATATCTTTCCTGTGCTTCATAAGTAAGTGCAAGGTAAAAAGCTGCATCCTTCTCACCTGCGTCTATGGCCTTCTTAAGGAACTGTTCTGCCTGTGTGTAGTCCCCGAAAAGATAATATGTCTTGCCTATAAGAAAATCATCCGCATCTTTACTTGAAATAAGTCTTCTGAGATAAGATTCAGCCCTGTCTGTATAACCTGATGCCATAAATTCGTTATACATATTACAATATAAGGAATAACTGTTGTCACTGAGGGAAATAGCCTCTTCAAAATCAAGTGCCGCATTATTCTCATTGCCCGTATGGACATATGCACAGCCTCTTAAATAATATAAATCTGCCTTATCAGCCTTGCCGCATTCATCAATAAGTGTTGAATAATACTCTATTGCTTTATCGTATTCGCCGCTTTTTGTGAGACATTCCGCATAATATTTCATTGCATCAAGACAAATACTGTCATATCTGCTGCCTGATTTGGTAATCACGGTATCAAACTGCTCCTCGGCCGTCTTAATGTCACCAAGCTTATAATAAGCAATTCCAAGTCCCCTGTAAGCGTCCCTGTTACTGCTGTCCTTACTTATAATCTCATTAAATGATTCTATAGCTCCCTGGTAATCGCAGGTCTCAATTTTGCTCATTCCTGCCTGACATGACAATGAATTGCTCTTGCCACATCCTGTTAAAACTGCTGCGGCAACTGTGCCTGCACATATAATATCTATAAATAAATGTTTTTTCATTACAATAAACTCCTAAAATTATAACAAATCAGATATCCCAAACACCCGATTAAGCTAAATTGTACCATAGTAAGGGTTTTGTAACAAGTGGTATTAAAAGATTTTCACTCTCTTTTTTGATAAGCATGCTCTATTTTCTTCCCAAGAGGAACTGCAAGTGCCAGTAAAAATATTACGTTGGAAACCGCATAAATTATCGTAAATGTCAGTGACGTACTTATCGTAATCAGATAATAACTCCATCTAAACGTCCCAAAGGTCCATATAACCGTATAAATGTCCATTAAAAGTGAAAAAATCACACCGGCAAACACACCGTAAATCATGAGAACGGCTTTGTTTTTTCTTAATAGTCCCCCAATAAGGGCAGATATAATCCCGATTAATCCCCATGTCAACATCTGGAAAGGAGTATACATTCCCTGTCCGAAGTAAAAATTAGTAACAAGTGCGGTAAGCGCCCCACAGTAAAAACCTGCCTCTATTCCAAGATACATTCCGGCAATTATCACAACCGCTGTCACCGGCTTAAATCCGGGAAAAGGTGCGAATATGAAACGTCCTGCAATCGACATGGTTGTAAGCACCGTTATAAGCATGATTTTTCTCACTGAAGTATTCTTTTTTTCGAGAATATAGAAAAATACAAAGCAGAAAATAACAACTGCTGTTGCAAAAATAAAAGCACCTGTCTTTACCTGTTCCATTCTTCCGCCTCTTTCTCCGTAACCACATCCTCTGAAATTCCTTTCCACATCCTGCATACAGGAGTTGTGTAAAATACATTTTCAAGACAAAACTCCCTTACATTGCCTGAATACACCGGCTGCCTGTCTGAAATCATACACACATAATCTGCCGCATCTGCCATAAAAGAAATGTCATGGGAAATTACAAGAATGGTTTTTTGTTGTTTTTTCAATTCATTAATAGTATTAATCAAATTAGCTTTTTCTCTGTTATCTACGCCTTTAGTCGGCTCATCAAGAATTATTATGTCAGGATTATTTTTTAACACAAGAGACAGGGCAAGAAGCTGTTTTTCACCTCCGCTTAAATCGTAAGGGTTTCTGCCGTCATATTCATCATTTGTAAAATGGTCTGTAACATCCTGCGAAAGAATACCGATACTGTTGCCGTAAGTCTTTATTTTTCCCGAATAAGGCTTAATATAGCCTGAAAGCAGCTTTGCAACCGTTGTTTTGCCGCTGCCGTTTTCACCTACGATAAAATGACATTTTCCTTTGTACAGTTTCATGGAAAAATCTTCGATTACAAAACCGTTCTCTTTTGTATATCCGAATGACACATTTTTAAATTCTGCCGCAATTTCGTTTTTATTATTAACGTAATCCTGTTCTTTGTGGATAGTATTTCTCTGTTTTATATATTTATGCCCCTCTGCCAGACTAAGCGGTACAGGTCTTTTATCCGCAAATATCCTTGCAACCGTGGGAAGCAGGTAACCATAACCGTTTTCCGCCATATATACTGCTGTTTCATCAGGTTTTCCGGCATAGACAATCTCACACTTATCAAGGAGAATTATTTTATCCGCATAATAAAAGAGTTCGTCCGTCCTGTGCTCTGTGATAATCACTGTTTTAAATAATTCCTTATTAATCTTCTTAACCCTGTCAAGAAGCCTTCCGGCCATCACCGGATCAAGCATGGAAGCAGGCTCGTCAAGCAAAAGTACATCTTTATCGCAGGCAATTACGGAAGCAAGATTCAAAATCTGTTTTTCCCCACCTGAGAGTGAATCGGTTCTTTTGTCAAACATGTGGCTGAGTGAAAAAAATGAAGCTGTTTCCGCAATTCTTCTTTTAATAAAATCATCTTTAAGCCCTTTTCCCGATAAATTTACGGCAAGCTCCCCATACACGCTGTCCATAATTATCTGGTTATCGGGATTTTGCATTACCATCATGGCATTATCTTTAAAATATTCTTTTAACTTCTTCAAAAGTGTGGTTTTGCCGCTGCCGGTCATACCACATACTAATATAAAATTACCCTTTTCGACTATCTTTTCATATTGTATATCCATAATTTAACATTCTCCTTTCCCCTGTAAAAAATCGGAATAAAAGACATAAATGCCATAAAAACAAGCCTTGCCCCAGGCAGCAATAATCCACCCGCAGCCATAAGAATGGTTATTATAAGCAGAATACAGTCCCTGAGCCTGAACCTGTAGCTGCCGCAGAATATCTGTGACGATTGTGTAAAACCATTGCTTTCCATTATATCGGCTGTCTCCATACTGCTTTCCATCGCATAACTTGTCACTCCCGAAAAAACAAAAACTGCATTATCTTTACTGTTTCTTCCGCTTTTGTTATTAATGTCATTGATCATTTTCATTCTTTCGTATTTTCGCATATACATGGGAAGAAATCTCAGAATCATTGAAAAAATAATGCCTGCTTTCGGCATTTTTCTAAAGATATATTGTATTTTTTCCCCTGTAATAACAATATCCATACAGCTAAACCACACAAAGGCACCGGAAAGCATAAGTCCCGTTGTCATTCCGTAGCGCATGGATTCATAAGTAACTGCCATGTTATTAATATAAAAAAACACATGGCTGCCGTTATGTGACACAAGCATATTTACAAAAGTAATAAGAATCGTTATGACAAAAGAATTTCTGAGTATTTTAAAGTCTGCCTTGCCTTTTAAAACCCATATATAAATTATCCCGGATATAAGAAGCAGAAGATTAAGTTTAATTTCCATTAAAAACATTGCAGGTAACAGATTGCACATAAAAAATACCAGCAGAACGTATGGGTTGAAATTTTCAAATTTTCTCATTGCCCCACCTTTCCGTCATCCGTGTAAATCCATCTGACATAATCTCCCTCCGACAGTTTGTAAGCCGAGCAGGACACATTGGGAAATTCACCGTTTACCGAATAAGTCCAGCCCGACATATTTCCGTAATCAAACTCTGCCATTCCTGCGATTGCTTTTACATAAATCGAAGAAAACACTTTGCTTCCGTTGTAGTCAACCGGAATCTCATATATCATTGAAGCCGTTAAAAGCTGGTCAAAAGTGCTGTCTCCCTCTTTGATGTCTATTTCTTTTTCACTTAAAATAACTTCTTTGCCATGACCCGTTATCTCAAGGTATGTCACAACTTCTCCCGATGTTTTAACATCGTAGTACTCGTCCTTTGTCTTAAAATCGGACAGGGAAAAATATACCGTAAGTCCCACAAACACAATGGTAAAAGTCATGAATACTGACTTTTTCTTTTTCTTTCTTATGAAAAAAGCAACAAGAAATACCGCATATCCAATGCCAAGTGCCGAAAGCACAATGTATTTAATGTATTTTCCCTGCCATTTTATGGTATTTACCGTAGTATCGTCTTTCCCGGTTTCTGTCAGGTTGGTTTTATCATATACAAATCCGTTTTTGTAGGAAATTAGTGCAGACATACACTGGTATGTGGCTATGCTGTTGCTTTTTCCGCCTTTTATATGGCAGAATCCTCCGTCCTCATTCTGGTAAGTAATAAGCTCGTTGATAAGAATATCCATATTCTCTGTATCTTTTAATGCTGTTTTTGCCATAATTACCTGGGCGAGGCTTTCAGAATTTTCTGTCCCCATGGACTTGTAACCGCCGTTTCCGGTCATATTATTGTTAAGATATTCCAGTGCCTTATTAATTTTCTCCTCATACTTTTCCCTCAAAGGTGCCATTGCCTGCAAAGCCATCGCCGTCACATCAACGTCACCCGCTTTTTGATTTACGGAAAAACTTCCGTCTGGAAGCTGAAATTCCAAAAGACTGTCGGCGATATAATCCGCATCATATCCACCGTAAGCTGCCGGCATAAGTCCGTAAATTACACTCATAATGCCCATTTTGCCCGTCTGTTCTTTAATTACCTCTCTTATAAAATCATCTTTTTCTCCCAATATATAAAATGCAAGTGCAATTCTTTCATAGTCTGTAGGCTTGATATCCTCCGCCTCGTCAAGGTATTTTTCTACTGCCTTAACGTACTCCGAAAAATCTGTTTCCGGATACAATGCTTTAATATTAATAACCCACCATTCGCAGGGACTTATGCCTGCAACAGCCATAAGGCCGTCATTTACAAATGACTGTGCATCTGTAACGGCGGCCTCTTTGTATTCATATTCAAGTGTTTTATTAATGCAGTCGTCTATATCGGGAGTATCTGCTTTAACGCCTGTGGCTCCCGTAAATATAAGTACGATTACTGTTAAAAATACAATGACTTTATTTTTCATATGCTCTTTTCTTACTTACTGCTGCGATTCCTGCTGCTGCGATAATTGCAACAACCACAAAATAAACATACCCTGTATCTCCTGATGGAACATCCTCTGCCGGCTTTGCCGGTTTTGTCTCAGGTTCTGTTACTGCCGGTGCTTCTGCTTTAACCATATCGGCTGTAACTGTTATTTTGTAATCTGATGCAAATCTTAATACAAGTGGTACTCCGTCTTCAGCAACTTTGGAAATTCCTACAGAATGATCACCTACTGTAAAATCAGCTTTGTCAATAACGATTTTGCCATCAGCATCTGTTACATATTCCTTACCGTCCCATGTAACTTTGGCACCTTCAACAGGTACAGTTATAAGACTGAAATCTTCAGCGTATGCATCTGATGTAAAAGTTATTTCTCTGTCGCCAAGCTTTGAAAGGTCTGCTACAGGCCTTGCAAATCCATGAGAACCAAATTCATCTGCGTAATAAAATACAATTACATCGCCATCTTTTATCTGCTGTTCTCCAATACCCACGCTTGGTGCAACGCCGTTAATTATATCACTCCATCCATCATATTTGAGAGGCTCAATACTTCCTGCTTTGTCACCATTTATGGCTGTAATATAAGTTCCTGTTGGATTAGTTATTGTAAGATTATCATTAGCTGCGTCAACCTCATTCATAAGCTCTGCAACTGTAGATGCGTTTGTTGTTACATCACCGTAGAAATATGTTTCACTTTTTCCTTCAATTCTTAAAGATACTGTTTTTTCGTCTGCTGCAAATGGACTTACAACAAGACTGCTTAATACAACTGCAAATGCTGCAATTGCCGAAATTATTTTTTTCATGTCTTTCCTCCGTTCTTTAATAAAAAAATGCCTGCAGAAATCGCAGGCATAGTTAGAATACGGGCATAATCCCATTATAATGACTATAACTTTTCCCTGCCCAAAAGTCTGGTCTTTCTGATTTGTGGGACGAGCGATCTGGCTTAAGCAAAAATGCTCTTACAGTTATGGCTGTAGCTCCGGACTCACACCGGATTCTCTCCTGCTAATACTATGTATTTTCTTCCCAAAACCTTAAATTCAATTATGAAAGTACTCCGGACTGACCGATTACATCGGCAATTACTGCCAATTCTTCGGCACTTTTTGTCAGAGCAAATCTTATGTAGCCTTCTCCAAGCGGTCCAAATGCCGTTCCCGGTGTTCCTATTACTCCGGCCTTGTCCATAAGTGCCTCGGTAAATGAAGCCGATGTATAACCTTCCGGTACAGGAAGCCATACAAACATTGTTCCGTGTGAATCAGGTACGTTCCATCCGTATTTTCTAAGTCCGTTAAGAAGTGCATCCCTTCTTCTCTGATACTCTGCACACTGTGCCTTGACGCTGTCTCTCGGTCCTCTTAAGGCCGCGATTGCCGCCTTCTGTGCCGGATATGACATACCAAAATCATACTGGCTTCTAAGCAGCTTAAACGCATCAATAATTGACTTATTACCAATACAGAATGAAATTCTTAAACCGGTTACGTTATAAGATTTTGAAAGTGAGAAAAACTCAACTCCCACATCTTTTGCTCCCGGCAATGATAAAAATGAAAAACCTTCCCTGCCGTCAAAAATAATATCCGAATACGCATTATCGTTAATAATCGCAAAATTATATTTCTTTGCATATTCAATCATCCTGACATACATTTCTTTAGGTGCCGAAGCTCCCACAGGATTGGACGGATATGACAAAACAATATATTTTGTCTTATTAAGAACGTCTTCCGGAATATCTTCTATCACAGGTAAAAAATTATTTTCCCTAAGGAGAGGATAATAATACACCTCTGCGCCTCCAAGATACGAACCTGCTTCAAATACAGGATAGCCAGGGTCAGGTAAAAGAACGACGTCTCCCGGATTAAGTATTGCCATTCCAAGATGTGCCATACCTTCCTGTGTTCCTCTTACTGCCGTAATCTCATCTGCCTTTATGACAGCGTTATATCTGTCCGCATAATAATCAACCACAGCGTTAAGCATTTCTTCCGAATCCACAAGGGAATACTTATAATCCTCAGCATTATTGACTGATTCAGCCACAGCCTTCATTACATGTTCAGGCGGCCTGAAATCAGGTGTCCCAACAGAGAGGTTATAAACCTTTCTTCCTGCCTTGATTAATTCGCTTTTCTTCTCATCCAGGGCAGCAAATATTCCTGTCTGGAAATGATTTAATCTTTCTGCACGTTTGAATTCCATTTTAATCTTTCCTTCCTCTAACCCTTGTATTTTCACACTTTAATTTATTTCTGTCAATATTGATTTTGCTATTCTTTCGCTAATGTCCGTAAAATGTCCACCTCTGTTATATTCAAAAAACACTTCTTTGGTCTTGCCAAATACTTCTGCCAATTTCTCCGTGTTAAATCCGACTTTTTCCCGCTCCGCATTTTTAGTAAGGGATTCCTTATCTCCAAGGGACATATAAATTTTGCCGATTCTTTTGCCAATGGATTTTTCGTTAAAATATTCCAAAGCACCGGGATACCATAACGACCCCGAAACGCTCATAACCCCGTCAAACAATTCTTTTTCACATGCCGCAAAAAGCGCAAAAAGTCCTCCGAGGGAATAACCTCCGATATACTGCCTCTGATATTTTTCATCATAAATCTCACTTATAAACCATGATAAAAATTCTTCTCCGCCCCCTGTTTTTCCCATATTTTTATCGTGATATTTCCACGGTGTCATACAGTAATTCCAGTCATACGGATATATCATGACGAGCCTCGCTCCTTCAACAGGCTCTATATTAATTCTTTCCGCCATAAAAAAATAACAGACTGTCTGGCTGTCTTTATCACCGATTGTCTCATAGCTGCAATTTTTTAAATACATTAATTCGCTCATGCTTTCATTCTATCACATTTTATTTATTTGGGAATATATTTAGATTACAGATATTTTTAAGAGGTAAATTATGAAAAAAAGAATTTGTTGTTTTATTCTGGCTTTTATTTTGATTGCAATCTGTCAGGCCGGGTGTGGCAAAAAAGACAACGGTATGAAAAAGGTTGTTCTCAATGAGGTTGCCCACTCTATTTTTTATGCTCCTCAATACGTTGCAATAGAGATGGGATATTTCAAGGATGCGGGCATAGACCTCGTTCTTGAAACAGGTTTCGGTGCCGACAAAACAATGACCGCCCTTATATCCGGCAATGCCGATATTGGTTTTATGGGTTCAGAATCCACAATTTATGCTTATGCGGAGGGTTCTAAGGATTATGCCGTTAATTTCGCCGGACTTACCCAGCGTGCCGGTAACTTCCTCGTTGCCAGGGAAAAAATTGATAACTTCTCATGGGATATGGTTAAGGGCAAAAATGTCCTCGGCGGCAGAAAGGGCGGCATGCCTCAGATGGTGCTTGAATATATCCTGAAAGCCAACAATATTGACCCTGCCTCCGACCTCTCAATCGACCAGAGTGTTGACTTCGGTCTGACCGCAGGTGCTTTTTCCGGCAATACAGAGTATGACTTTACCGTTGAATTTGAACCGGGTGCCACTTCTCTTGAGAAAGAGGGCAAAGGTTATGTAGTTGCTTCCCTTGGTGTTGACAGCGGTTACGTTCCTTACACCGCCTACTCCGCTAAAAAGAGCTACATTGAGAAAAATCCTGAAATCATCAAGGATTTCACTTCTGCCATCCAGAAGGGTCTTGACTACGTCAATTCTCATTCTTCTGCTGAAATTGCCAAGGTCATAGCCCCTCAGTTTGAGGACACGGACATTGACACCATTACCACAATAGTTGAAAGATACAAATCCCAGGACACTTGGAAAAAAGACACAGTCTTTACCAGGGAATCCTTTGAGCTTCTTGAAGATATCCTCATCGAAGCAGGTGAATTAAAAGAAAAAGTTCCTTACGAGGACCTTGTAAAGGTTGACTAAGGGGCTACTGGGTTTCTCTACCCTTTTCGGCTGGTTTCCCCGATTTGGGCAGAGATTTCCAGCGGGCGGGAACTGGCTTCTCTACCCTTTTCGGCTGATTTCCCCGATTTGGGTAGAGATTTCCACAAAAAAACAGGCAGGCTCATCATAAGGCCGCCTGCCTGTTGTTCTTCTGTTACTAATTTCATCATTTTTACCAATCTGATGACGATAATTCTAAATCAATATTTTTACATCCATATCCAATGATTTTTATTCTATTGATTCCTTTCTTCAAGGATACTGTTTTCATAACATACTCCTCTACACACTCATCCGGAGTACATTCGATTATTGTGGTAACATGCCCATCTCCATCTACGTGGACGATTTTAACAGTGCCTTCCGACAAACTTAGTTTTATTTTGATATTAATTTTTTCATCATCCTCAAGTGTTTTTGTCCATAAAGTTTGACGGTCATCAAACTTTTTCACTTCTAATAAATAACCATTATCTATCGGATTAAAAACAGAGTTTTCTTTTGAATATCTGTCTTCTGCCGCAGCAATCTTATTTGTGTCATAATACTCTTTTTTAGCAAATGCACTACTGCATCCTGTCAATATAACCATTATGATTCCCAATAACAAAAATGTTTTATACCTACCCATACTATGCTTAGCACCTCCGTAAACCACAATTTACCAGTTCAATACTGTTATTAATAGTACAATATGGTTTGTATAATAAATATAGCAAAGTTATTTTCATTGTGATGATAAAATAATTGCAATTTTCGACAGATTGTATTACAAAAGGATACGAAAGATTTGACATTGATATGATTAGGAAAAAATGATAAAACAAAATACGCACCTACCAAGTATATAAAAACGCTATATACATCAGATTTTAATTTTTCATATCTATAAAGAACAACATCATAATAAATTTCTTGTTCGAGCCGTCCAAAGGAGTTTTCCTTTACAGAAATGTGAGTATGCTTTAATTTGTTAAGCTCAGCACCTGTTATGATGAAAAGTTTTCTATATGGAATATACGTTTACTCTGTTATTCCGCAAAATACTGTATTGGATTAGGGAAATGGCTAATATAACATAAATACCATCTTCCGTCTATTTTAATAACTTCAAAGATTTCTTCACCAAAATCATCGTGATATTTACATTCAACTAAAGCACACCGTTCTAATTTAATATTACAATTGTATTGTGAATTTATTTCATTCTCTATATCTTCAAATTCAATACTGCTTCGTCTTATAATATCAAAAGAAATATCTCCAACCTTGTTATGAAATTCTTCCATCGACTTATTAGACAAGGCAGGTAATTGTTTCTGCATAAACTCTGGGAAACATTTTATAATTGCTTGACTATCAGTATTATTAATTGCTCTCGTTAGTCTTTTGAATAAACCATCTATAGTTTTGTTTTACTTCCATTATTTCCCTTAATAATAAATATGCAAATTATAACACACATACATATTACTACTATTCCAACAATTTTACTTTTTTTCATTGTTATACCTCACATTATTGTTAGCATCTACTATATTCAGCTCCCTATGAAAATTAATTAAACTTGATTCTTTGAATCTTGCAGTTCTGTCAACACGTCCTTTATTTGCTACTCGAATATAGGATTCTATATATTCTATTGCCTCTTTTTCAATAGTTTCATAATTGTTTTCTATTATTTTTATTTGGCTATTACTTATTTTGGGAATATCAAATCTGATATAATTTATATTATTTATTATCATTATGTAACGATAATCCAACCCTGCTTTTGGTTTACTCAGACTTGGAACAGAGAATCCTATTTTACCAAATTTTCTATTCGGTTCACCTAGGTTTTTTCTTAATGGGATAAGAACAGAATTATTATTAAATTGAATATTTAAGCATATATGAGTACGAATATTATATTTCGACGAATCAGCAATGTCTAAAATTTTTATCAACGTTGGATTATCAATATAATATTGTTCCGTTATATAACAGTATTGTATATCCGACATTTTATCTCCTAGCAAAATAGGAAGCATTACTGCTTCCTATTAGATACAAAACAATTTTTCGATTTTTTATTAGCCAGGTGACATCGAGAAACCCCTCGCAATATTGTCAGGTTATTTTTAGCCAGACGCTCCTGAACTACGTCTCAAAGATAGAGACTATTTTTAATCTCCTACCTATATTGTACACAATTATGGTAAAAACTCATAGTAGAAAATCTTATGAATTTTGCTATATGTTTTGTGCAATATTACCTATTACTGAATTTAATATATAAATGTGTAATGCGTTATTCTTCCCTCCAAGTCATATCCCTGCGTTTGAGGTAGACGTCGTCTTATCTTCCCGTAAATTACAGATTACTGAGGTTATCAAAACGCGGAATCTTCTTGGCTGTTGTCATCTTCTTGATTTTGTCTTCTTTCTCTTTGTCAAGGTCACGTTCCTCGTCTTTGTAGCACTTGTTGTAAATTCTGATGCACACATAAGTGATTGCAGCAACAACAACTGCGGTTACTATAAGCTGGACGATAACGTTAATAACTTTACGCTCTGCCATGTACTGGATTGCTTCAATGACTATATAGCTGCCAAGTACCATTCCATAATAACCCTTGTGGATTTTTTTCTGGTATGCAGCATACATAGGAATGGTTATTGCTAACTGGTATATGACAAAAAGAACTGCGACAATAGTGAGCATTACAATGGCGGATGTCTTATAGCCGATAAGTTCCATTGCACTGTCTAACATTTTGGTAGCTGTCTCCTGGTCTTTGGCACCACTGACAAGTGTCTCAAGCCCGCTTCTGTTAATAATTATCATAGGTGACACAAGCTGGAAAAGTGAGGACATTGTGAATGCTGCCTGTGTATAGGCTATACCCTGTCCGAAAGAGAAGCCCTCTCCGAAGCTTTTTAGCCTGTAGGCGAAAACCTTGTTAGCAAGCATCCTGCCCAAAACCGCAAGAAAAGCTGTTGACAATGTATATACAATAATAAAAGCCGCCGTGGACACAATTACTTTATTAACAGAATCCGCATACTTCTTAAATGGTGAATATACAAAGATAAGATTAATGAGCAAAGATGGAGCAAAATAATTAAATGAAATGTAAGTGATCACGCCTCCGAGTATGCCAAAACCGTTACCCTTCTGTTTTTTCCTAATAAAAATAATAGTTGCTACAACGAAAGCAAGAATCACGACAATTCCTATGATACCTGCTGCAATTTTACCATTTGAAACCTTGGCAGTCATATCGTATCCTTCGTATGAAATTGCCTGAGTTACTGATTCTAATGTCTCATTCTGCATAAAAAAATATCTCCTTAACAATGTAAAAGCCCTGTCAATCTGACAGGGCTAATCATAATCCTACTTGAATGACAATATACTTTTTGACAAAATATAAATATATATAATTGAAAAAGGCACACTGTAAACTTGTTGATTATCTTATGTGCTGCAGTTAATTAAATAACTTTAACATTAACTGCCTGTGGTCCCTTGGCTCCATCGGCTACTTCAAATTCAACCTTCTGGCCTTCTTCGAGCTTCTTATGACCATCCATAACGATTCCTGAGAAATGAACGAAAATATCCTTACCATTCTCATCAGAAATAAATCCAAACCCTTTCTGGTCATTGAACCACTTTACTGTACCCTTGTTCATCGTGATACCTCCAAAAATTATAAAAGTTGTCTTACAAAACGACACTATAAATCTAACACACAAGGAACTATAAGTCAAACTAATTTCTTTAGCTCATCCACTGTAAAATTATATGCCTTGTTGCAGAAATGGCATTTAACCTCTATAGGCTCATTTTCTTCAATAATATTGTCAAGCTCTTTTCTGCCGATTGTGATGAGTGCTTTTGATACACGCTCCTTAGAGCAGTTGCAATAGAATCTGACAGGCATTTTATCAAGAATCTCCGGGTCAAGTCCGCCGAGAATAAGATTAATTATGCCCTCTGGGTCAAGTCCGTTCTCAAGCATTGAAGTTACGGATTTTATTGTGGAAATTTTCTCTTCGACAATTGATATTGTCTCCTCCGTTGCGTCAGGCATAAGCTGGATAATAAAACCACCCGCGACATTGACGGTATTGTCTTTTGTCATAAGGACACCAAGTCCCACGGAGGACGGTGTCTGCTCACTTGAGGCAAAATAATAAGTTAAATCCTCTGCGATTTCCCCACTGACAAGCTCGCAGGTGCCGGTATATGGCTCTTTAAGTCCCAGGTCTTTGATGACCGTAAGAAGTCCCACTCCGAGGGAACCGCCAACGTCAAGTTTGCCTGCGGCATTGGCAGGCAGTATTACATTAGGGTTGGCTGCGTATCCCTTAACATTGCCTTTTGAATCGGCAGTAACAAGATAATGTCCCACAGGGCCACTGCCCTCTGCTTTAATTGTAAGGACATCCCTGTCGCCCTTCATCATGCTTCCCATCATTGCTCCCGCTGTGAGAAGTCTGCCAAGTCCCGCCGTTACGACAGGACTTGTGTTGTGTGCCTGTCTTGCGGTCTCAACTGTATTTTTTGTATATGCGGCAAACGCCCTGACCTGGCCGTTGGCTGCGATTGCTCTTACTAAATAATCTTCCATATTTCATACCATCCTTAATTGTACTGTAAAACATAGTAAACCCTGTCCCTTGAAAAATCAATGGGCGAGTTAATGTCCTCCGATAAAGCGTCCTTTACCGTAAATCCTGCCTTTGCCGCGCACTCCCTTATATCGGTGCCGGTAAAAACATGCTGTGTATGTTCTTCCTCGTAGAGCTTATATTTTCCCATGCTTTTAATAAAAAAACTAAGGTAATAAAAGTTATCTCCCGTCTCTTTATCAAATTCGTTTTCCCAATAATATCGTCCGAAATTCCTTTCATCCGAATAAATATTTTCTCCAAGCTTTTCATAAAAAGTTTCCGTTTTCAGGTCAAAAATAAAAAAGCCGCCCTTTTCAAGATGTTTTCCAACACTTAGAAACGTATTATACATATCATCATTATTTAAAAGATAATTCATGGAATCACATACGCTTATTACAACATCAAATTTTTTTCCAAGGTTAAAATTTCGCATGTCCGAACAGACGTAAGAAATTCTTTTTCCGAAAGGCTTTTTCTTCGCAACCTTAATCATTGCTTCTGACAAATCAAGCCCGGTAACTTCGTAGCCGTCTGCTGCCAGAAGTGCCGTAAACCGTCCCGTACCGCAGCCAAGCTCAAGAACTCTGTGACATTGTATATTCCTGCGCTCCATATATGCCTCTATTCCGTCAAGCCAGTCCACATAAGGGATGTCATTCATAAATACATCATAAACTTTTGCAAAAAAAGAATATGCTTTCATAAAACCTCCATACTTGATTAATCCGTCCTTATAATCTATACTGTTTTTAACAGATTTATAAGGTGGAAAAATTATGCAACACTCAGATTTAATACAGATTATACGCCGGCAGCACCTGCCACGGCTTGTTTTTCCGTTAATTATGATTATTGTATCAGTTGTTTTTATAATAAGCAATCCTTTTAAAAAGGCTCTGACACCCCATACTGTGGATTCGTTGGATGCAATTGATTCATTATACGAGAACGGCGAAGAATACATAAAGTGTACAATAGATAAAATGTACTACACGGGATATGATTATGTAAAAGGCAGCAAGAAAAAAGCAGGTATATACTATACCTTCTATAATGGAATCTGCTACTACATCATATATCCAACAGGCTCAACCGATAAAGGTACTCCTGCAATAATTGATGGTGCAACATTTCCCGCAAAATTGCAGCATTCCGAATCGATTTACAATAATCTGGTAAAAAATGTTTCAGAAATGGTTAATTTTACCGAGGATGGACTCAAATCCGTAAGCTGTGATTTATTCATAAATTCATACGCTTACAATACCAACTACTCCCGGTTTATGATAATCGGATTTATGATAATTGCGCTTATATCTCTTATTTTCTTAGTATTGCTTATTATAGCTGCAATTAATCCTAATTACTCATCGCCTGTAAAGGCTTTGAGAAAATACGGAGATTACAAAACATTATTTGCGATTGCCGTTACCGAATACGATACGGCGGTGGCTGTTGGACGTAAGAATGTATTTATTACCGATACGTTTCTGATAATCATTACCAAAACCGATACTGATATTATTCCGCTTGAAAATATAACATGGGTATACGATTATAACGAAGTCTACCATAAAAAAGGCAACACCATAATGTATCATCCTTTATGTATCGTAACGGATACTAAAAAAGTATATAAGATACGACATGTTTCCAAAAAAGGCATTGATTCCATTGTCAATACCCTTTTAAGCAGATACCCTGAAATAATGACAGGTTGCAATAACTAATACACATAAAATACCGCTGTAAGCATCATCTGACTATATCATGCCTACAGCGGTTTTCTTTATTTTACTATTCCGATTAAATCATTAATATCAGAAACGCCTTTATTTACCATATATTTTTCAATACCTTCAATAACCTCAAGTGTTGTACGAGGGTTATGGAAATTGGCTGTTCCTATGGATACTGCTGTGGCACCTGCAAGAATAAATTCAAGTGCATCCTCTGCCGTGGCGATTCCGCCCATACCGATAATAGGTATTTTAACCGCATTGGCTACCTGATATACCATTCTTACCGCAACAGGTTTAACTGCAGGTCCTGAAAGGCCTCCGGTCTTATTGGCAACTGCAAAGGTCTGTCTGTTAATGTCTATTTTCATGCCTGTGATAGTGTTTATAAGTGAAAGCACATCCGCTCCACCGGCTTCTGCTGCTTTAGCCATTTCGGTAATGTCCGTTACATTAGGGCTTAACTTCATGATTACAGGCTGTTTTGCAACATTTTTTATTGCTTTTGTAATGTGCTCAATATTGGCTGCATTCTGTCCGAAAGCAATTCCACCTTCTTTGACATTTGGGCAGGAAATGTTGATTTCAAGCATATCCACAGGTTCACCTGCAAGTCTTTCCACAACCTCAACATAATCTCTTTCGGATTTACCGCAGACATTCACAATTATTTTGGTATCGTATTTCTTAAGGAAAGGAATATCTCTCTCGCAAAATACATCTATACCCGGATTCTGAAGCCCGATTGCGTTAATCATTCCACCGTAAGTCTCAGCAATTCGTGGTGTAGGATTGCCGGGCCAAGGCACGTTTGCAACGCCCTTTGTTACAACGGCTCCTAATTTGTTAAGGTCAACAAATTCGCTGTATTCCATTCCTGAACCGAAAGTTCCTGAGGCTGTCATTACCGGATTCTTAAGTTCTACACCGGCAAGATTAATTTTAGTATTCATTAAAGCTCAACCTCCTTGGCATTAAATACAGGACCATCCTTGCATACTCTGGCATTGTGGACTTTAGAGTGGTCATCAATTCCTGTTGTCTTACATACACAGGCAAGACACGCGCCGACTCCGCATGCCATTTTTTCTTCAAGGGAAATATATGCTTCGATATTATTTTCTTCGGCATAAGCCTTTATGCCACGAAGCATAGGTGTAGGTCCGCAGGCATAAATAATATCGCCCTTGATACCGTTTTCCCTGATTGCGTCTATAACGGTTCCCTTGGTTCCGATACTTCCGTCATCACTTGCAATCGTAAGATTACCGTATGCTTTAAGGTCATCTGTAAGGAAAGTGTCACTGTTTCTGTAACCTACGACAATCTCAGGTTCACCGCCCATTCTCCTTGCAAGTTCAAGCATTGGAGGAATTCCTATCCCTCCACCGATAAGAATGGCTTTTCTGCCCTCTTTAATAGGAAAACCATTACCTATAGGTCCGAGGATGTGTATGGACTCTCCTTCTTTATATGTAGAAAATTCCGTGGTTCCGCCACCTACAACCCTATATACTATTCTAAGTTTCCGGCCTTCTGTCTCACAGATACTTATAGGTCTTGGAAGCAGCTTTGACGCATCCTTGGTATACACGGAAATGAACTGGCCCGGTACTGCCTTTTCTGCAATATTGCTTGTCATAATCCACATATCAAATACGCCGTCAGCTATTTTTTTCTGGCTGATAACCTTTGCGTTTTCTTCAAATTTCATATCATTAACCTCTTGCTGTATTGATATCTTCTATCATATCAAGTGTTGCCTGTCTTGACGCATCTGCGTAATTAAGGCTGCCAAATGAAGCGTATTTTTCCTGCTTATATGCACAGATAATACCTCTTGAGCTGTTTACAATTGCACCAAGGCCGTCCTCGTTAAAATAATCTACAAGGTCTTTGCCTTTGCCGCCCTGTGCACCGTAACCCGGTACAAGAATAAATGTCTTTGGCATGAGTTTTCTAAGTATTTTACCCTGTTCAGGATATGTGGCACCTACAACGGCACCCACATTACTGTATGAATCTCCCATACATTCCTGTCCCCATTTATCAACCTGTTCTCCCACAAGTTCATAAAGTGGTCTTCCGTCTACAAGACGGTCCTGAAATTCTCCGCTTGATGGATTAGAAGTCTTAACAAGTACAAAAATACCCTTGTCATTCTCTTTACATACATCTATAAAAGGCTTGATTCCGTCACTTCCAAGGTATGGATTAACAGTTACAAAATCTTCATCAATAGGAGTATATGTCTTGCTTCCTACCGTAACTTTACCGATATGTCCTACTGCATAGGCTGTGGAAGTCGAACCGATATCACCTCTCTTGATGTCACCGATAACAACAAGTCCTTTTTCATGGCAGTAATCAACAGTTCTCTTAAATGCTGCAAGTCCTTCAATACCAAACTGCTCGTACATGGCAATCTGTGGCTTGACTGCAGGAACAATATCATAAATATTGTCTACAATTCCTTTATTATACTCAAATACCGCTTCGGCAGCACCTTTAAGTGTCTCGCCGTATTCGTCATAAGACTTTTTAAGGATATGCTCAGGAATATAAGAGAGCATAGGGTCAAGACCTACTACAACAGGTGCATTTGTTTTCTTGATTTTTTCAACTAACTGGTTAATCATATTTTGTTCTCCTTGTATACTATTTTACCGCCTACCATGGTAAGCATTACTTTTCCTTTAACTTTCTTTCCGTCAAAAGGAGTGTTGTGCCCCTTTGATACGAAATCTTTTCTGTCAATGACAAATTCTTTATCTTTATCCATTATTGTAATATCGGCAACTGCTCCGGGTAAAAGAGTTCCTCTGTCGATACCGATTACTCTTGCGGGATTGTAACTCATCTTCTCTGCCATCTGCATAGGAGTAAGGACTCCGCCAAGCACAAGCTCTGTGTATGTAAGGCAGAGACTTGTCTCAAGTCCTGTTATTCCAAACGGAGCCTCGCTTATAGGCTTTTTCTTTTCTTCTTCAGAATGAGGGGCATGGTCTGTTGAAATTACATCCATGATGTTATCTTTAAGACCTTCTTTAAGAGCCTCCACATCTTCACGTCCTCTTAAAGGTGGGTTCATCTTGTAGTCCGCATTATCGCAAGGAATGTCTTCATCACATAATGTAAAGTGGTGAGGGCATACCTCTCCGGTAACATCTATGCCGTCCTCTTTGGCAATTTTTATCATCTTAACACTGTCTTTGGTTGAGCAATGACAGAGATGAAGCCTGCAGCCTGTTTCTTTGGCTAAAAGAATGTCTCTTGCCACAATCACATCTTCAACGGCATTGGTTATTCCCTTAATACCCAGTTCTTCTGATTTAGCACTTTCATTGAGGGCTCCGCCGTTTACCATGTTCTTATCTTCACAATGGGCTAATACCACCATTCCGCAGTCAGCGGCACGATACATAGCCTCTCTGTATACTTCTGCGTTCATAACTGATTTGCCGTCCTCGCTTATTGCGACAACGCCCTCTTCTCTTAAAGCTTCCACATCAACAGGAACTTTTCCCTCCTGTCCCATGGTAACAGAAGCTACCTGAAGTACGTTGACTACGGCATCTCTTTTAATTATATCATTAACCCTGCGCACCATTTCCACACTGTCAATTACCGGCTTTGTATTAGGCATAGGAAGAACGGTTGTTACTCCTCCCCTTGCTGCTGCAAGAGAACCTGTTTTTATTGTCTCTTTGTATTCAAAACCCGGTTCCCTGAAATGAACATGAAGGTCAATAAGTCCCGGCATTACATAACACCCTGCTGCATCAATAACGTTGTCTATTTCATCATGGCTGTCATTATCAACGGCTGCTATTATTCCGTCTTTTACCACGATGTTATATATGCCGTCTTTGCCTGATGCAGGGTCAAGCACATGTCCGTTTTTAATTAAATATAAACTGTTGTTTTCCATGTATTAATTCCTCTATTTTAAAAATCCGTTTACAATCTGTTCCTCTGCTTCAGCCTCGGTTAATCCCAGTGTCATTAATTTAATGAGCTGCTCTCCTGCTATTTTACCGATAGCTGCTTCATGTATAAGGCTTGCTTCAACGGAATTGGCGGTTATCTCAGGAATCGCCTTTACAGAAGCATTGTCCATAATAATGGCATCACACTCCGAATGTCCGGCACACTCGTTATTTCCGTCTATCTTGGCATAAAATACCTGTGTGGAATCATTCTTTGCAACCGAACGTGATATAACGTTGGTACTTGAACCTTTTCCGTTAAGCTCTACCTCAAAGCTTGTCTTTGCATATTGTTTACCATGGGTCATTATCTTTTCTTTAACAATAAAAGCTGCCCCATCTCCCAACCTGCCCTTGGTAATTCTGTCAGTGGAATCTATTCCTTTAATCTGGGTGGTTTCCATTTCCATATAGCCGTTTTCGTCAATATCAACAACCGTGGTAGGGTTCATAATTCTTAAACCATTGCCATCACCCTCACCATAGTGTTTTTCCACATATCTGACCCTGGCATTTTTGCCGATATGAAATGTATGGATTCCGTCATGTGATGATTTCTTATCTCCGCCGTTATGGATTCCGCAGCCTGCCACAATTAACACATCACTTCCTTCTCCTACATAAAAATCGTTATATACGAGGTCGTCAAGCCCTGTCTGGCTTAAAACAACAGGAATGTGGACACTTTCGTTTTTGGTTCCGGGCTTGATAATAATGTCTATTCCCGGCTTGTCCGTTTTGGTTACTATATCAATATTGGATGTTGTATTTCTTCCTGCTGCCGCTCCGTTGACCCTGAAATTATAAGCACCTGCAGGCACTTCATGGAGTCCCGCAATTTCCGCAAGCAGATTTTTCTGTATCTGGTCCATATTACCTTGCCTCCATTTTCTTACATGATTCTTTTGCATTACCGCTGCCAAGCAGAGTTGGCAACATCTCATGTCCGCCTGAAGCTGCCACTTTGCCATCAGCAATTACTATAATACGGTCGGCAATGTTAAGTATTCTTTCCTGATGGGAAATTATGATAATTGAACCCTTGGTCTCTTCATGCATCTTTTCAAAAACATCAATAAGATTGTTAAAGCTCCAAAGGTCAATTCCTGCTTCCGGCTCATCGAAAATCGATACAGATGTTCCTCTTGCAAGAATCATTGCAATCTCTATTCTCTTAAGTTCACCACCTGAAAGACTCGCATTAACTTCCCTGTTAATGTATTCCCTTGCACAAAGTCCTACTTCCGAAAGGTACTCACAGGCTTTGCCCGCATTGATGGGCTCGCCTGCGGCAAGAGTTATAAGATCCTTTACGGTTATTCCCTTAAATCTTACCGGCTGCTGGAATGCAAAACTGATTCCTTTTCTTGCCCTGTCAGTAATTGACAGTTCTGTAATATCTTCGCCGTCAAGCAGGATCTTACCTGATGTAGGCGTAACAATTCCTGCGATTATCTTCGCAAGTGTTGACTTTCCGCCGCCGTTAGGCCCTGTTATCGCCGTAAATCTTCCATCTATTTTAAGGCTTATATCTTTAATAATTTCTTTGTCTTTGCCTTCTTCATCAACCTGATATGATATATTTTGTAATTCTAACATATATTTCTTTTCCTTTTTCTGTAAAGTCTATACAGTTTTGATTATTTTATCATTATTTTGTCAGAGTATTCAACCTATTTTTACAGCTGAAGGACCAACATATAATCCTTCTTTAAAATATTCACCGGAATATCTGATTTTATCTGCATTTTTAAGGATATTGCCTGTTACGGTTCCTCCTGTGACAATTCTTTTTCCATTCTCATCAGATATCTCGGCAAGTCTGAACTCACCGCCAAAATCACCTGTAAGAGGATCCATCTGGAAATCGGAGAAGTTTTTTACCAGAATGTATTTTCCGTTAAGAAGTCTGTCCATTGGTTCGCCGTTACATACACAATGTAAATTCTCGTACATTCCTATATACGGTCTGTTAAGATATGACAAGTGCATTACATTGCCGTGGATGTTTTTGACAATACCGTGTTCTATTATCATACGGGATCCGGTTTTAACGCCCTCTGCACTGTACGGATATTCCGGCACCCCCTCTATGCTTATATCGGACATAATATCATAACCTTCTTTGTAATCCGAATATCCGGGATATACATACGCTGCATTGCTTCTCATAAGGTAGAATTTCAGAAATTCCTTAACATAGGAATCCGTAAGCACAATGGGATAACCTGAATAATCTGCCGGACTTCGTTTTGCCGATTCTCTTTCAACTGCCAGTTTAAGCTGTTTTGCACACTTTTTTCTGATGCTTTCTTTTTCCATGTCATAATAAGAAAAATCAGCATACAGTTCCACATCATTCTCTTTTTTGCATTGGACAACAAATTCACCGGTTATTTTTCCTGATGTATAAGATATATCGGAGCCTTTTCCGGTTATTATATTTACAGTCCTGGTTTCTCCAAAAAATTCAGCTGAATTAATAAAGGCATCCTTAACTTCATCCTCGGCAGAATAAAGAGCCTTCGCCATTTCAATAACGCTTTCACAGCCGTCAAATACTTTTTCCGTATTTTTATCGATTACTTTTTCAGGCAGCCTGTAATATGGATTTTTCACATAAAGAGCGGATTCCCACGCACTTTCTATAAGTTCCCTTATCTCATCCCCATCCATTCCCGGATATAAGTACACATCTGAGTTTCCGAGATATTCTGTACCATTTTCCTCGAAATTCCTGTAAACGCGTAGTCTTATTTCCCTTACTTCCTTGTCTCTTGTCATATCAAGACGATGTTTTACAAAATACATCTCAAAGGCTTTTCTATGCTCGTCATAAATATTGTAATCAACTATATTCAGTTCATGAAGTATTTCAACTATTTCTGATACCATTTCAATTACCCCAGTTCTATTTCTGCTTTAATATAAGGGCCTCCGTCGGATACTTTAACCCATTCCTTATAACCTTTTCCACAATATCCGCCTCCGTTAAGTTCAGGAGTTTCTGACATCATTGATATGGATTTTAACAAATCCGGAACATATCCGCTAAGCACAACCGGAGAAAAGATTCTGCCCGTAAATTTTCCGTCTTTTATCTCTCTTGCCATATTTACCATACACTGTATTCCCCAGTTTTTAGGGTCTTCCATTCCGCAGGTTGCATTTTCAAGCATAAAACCATACTTTATGGATTTAATCATATCCTCCGGTCTGTCTTTGCCGCCTTCAAAATAGGTATTGGTCATTCTTGTATATGCCTTATGCTCGTAATTTTCCCTTCTGCCGTTGCCCGTTCCTTTTGTCTTAAGGATACCGGCTGTCTTGGCATCCGAAATTCCCGTCTGCAGGATTCCGTTCTTAATAATTACGGTATCATGACCGCAGGTTCCTTCGTCGTCAAAGTCATAGGTAGCAACTTCATCTACACCCATTCCGTCATGCATGGTTACAAGTCCGGAAGCAACTTCTTTGCCGATAAAGTTCTTGGCAAGCGCCCTGTCTTTTACGAACATATCCATTTCAACGCCGTGGCCGAAGGCTTCATGGACTATCATCCCCGTTACCTCAGGCGTACATATACATTCGTATCTGCCCGGCGTAATCTTTTCTGCCATAAGCAGCTTAACCGTATTCCCGGCAACGTTTTTAATGTCTGCTTCCAATGAATCAAGCACATCGTAACCATTCATTCCTGAATACGATTTAAAATAACTTCTTACAATATCTCCTTTTTTGGCCATCATTAACATGGCACAGGTCATCCATAAAATATTCTGGGACATATCCCTGTTTTTGGAGATGAAAATTTTTCTGCTCTTCTTGAAAGAAGAATTAATCGTGCAGTCAATAATCTGTCCGTCAGCCTCAAGACCTTTCTGCCTTAATTCGGTGAGTTTGTCAAGGATTGCCTTATCACCGAGAATTTCAGGACTGCGGCTCATATCGTTTTCTGAAAAAGAATGAAATACTTCATCCTCCATACGTTCCGTATCTTCAATGGTAAAATTTTCTTTAAGTTCTTCTGCCTTGTCAAAAAGATTTTCTATCTGGGCAATAATTTTTTCTGAGTCACTAACTTTAAGCGAATTAAAGGAATGTTCCACAAGGCGGTTTCTGCCGTGGACACGCAGGACATACCCTCTTGCGCAGGATATTTTATCCTGTGATGCGGACAGTCCCTTGCCTGAAACGGAATATTTTCTTCCTGTACTGTTTTCAAAAAGAATTGAGGCATAATCATACTTCTGCCACAACTTCTCCATAAGTGCTCTTATGGCAAAATATTCCGAAAGTTCCACAAGTGAATCAAATCTTGTAAATATTTTGCTGTCATATTCTTTGACCGGAGGCAGACTATCAGGAATCATTATCGTTTTAAGTCCCGCCTTAACAGCCGATTCAATTCCGTTATAAGAATCCTCCACGGCATAGGTGTCATGTGGATTGCATTTAAGTTCTTTACAGGCTTTAAGGTATATATCAGGGAAGGGTTTACTGTGTTCTACCATATCTCCGCCGATAATTATATCAAAATATCCTGTAAGCCCCGTTTCATTAAGATGATGAAGCACCACATCTTTTCTTGAGGATGAGGCAATGGCAACCTTCGCTCCGGTTTTTTTCAGGATGTCAAGAATGAGCTTTGTGCCTTTTTTAAGAGGAACACCATCTTCTTCAATGTGACCCGTAAATATTTTTTCCTTTAAATCGTAGAATTCATCAAAAGGGAAATCCTCGCCACAGTGTGTTTTAAGGATATCCACCTGGTCAACCCTGTTTCTTCCAATACAAAGTTTTAAGGGAATCTCGAAATTGTCTATGTGAAGTATTTCGGCTACTTCACGCCATGTTCTTGTATACACTTTCTGGGTGTCAAAAAGAACTCCGTCCATATCAAATACAACATTTAACATATATGACCTCTTTTATGCGTTAAGCATTATTTTTTCACTGTTCATCGCCTTAGCCATAAGCCATACCATTACTCCCGCAAACGCATAAGTTATTATCGTTGACGTAAGGTACTGGTTCATTGTGATTGTCCTTTCAAATATACCTTTGAATGCAGCTGAGGTGTTATATACAGGTATCATATAACTGCCTGAAGTTACCTCTCCCGAATACATTGTTATCATTCCCGCAAACATGACTATTATATACACAGGCATTATAAATGACTGTGCTTCTTTGACATTTTTTGCTAAAAGTGATACGAAACCTATAATTCCAACATAAAGAAGCACAAGTCCTAAGAGCAATACCACAAACTGTATAATCTGTACGGTAGTAAAGTTAAGTGAAAGCCCGTTAACCATTTCTCCCATGCCGCCCATACCGCTGAGTACAACCGCTGAGCCGATAAATGATATTACATATACAGCCGCCGAAAGAACGGATACTATGGCAAGGGATACTATTTTACCCATTATGATGTCAACTCTTTTTATAGGGCTTATAAGAAGATTGGCGATGGTTCCTCTCTCCTTCTCACCTGCAATGGTATCAACGCCAAGTCCCATTGCTCCCGCAAAAATAAGAATTGTTATAAGATAAGGTATGATGGAGCCGAGAATCTTGCCTGTAGCCTTATCTTTATCCTGTACTATCATGTCAGGGTTATCCGCATCTACGGAAAATACCATGGCATAATCAAGTGAGCCGAATCTCTCCTTAAGTAAAATCTGTTTATATTCTTCAAGATATGTTCCCGTAAAACGTGTTCTCGCTTCACCGGAATTATTCTCTGAAGGATTGTAAAATGTCTTTATATCAGGAAGTGCCGAACCTGCATCGGCATTTTTGAAATTCTCATAGAAATTCTCAGGGAACACAACCACTAAATCGTAGGTTCCGTCAAGAAGCCCGTCTTTGTATGATTCTACTGACTCACCTGCCGGTATAGTATTTATTTTGCAGTCGGTATGCCCTGCCATAAGCTCTGAAAAATTATCAGGCATATTCTGTACATATACCTCGGATACGTGTTCGTTTATGCTGGATTTCTCTTTACCTATAAGAAAAAACATTACTCCGTAAATTCCCGCAATTAATATGATTGGAAGAATAAACAGTGAAAATACCATTTTCTTATCCCCGAATACCCTTTTTAATTCCTTTGATAAAATTACTTTGAAGCCCATTTATTTGTCCTCCTTATGATTAAGTTTATACATTTTAAAAAATGCGTCCTCAAGATTGGTAACATTATATTCTTTAAGGATTTCGGGAATTGTGTTTTCACAGATTTTTTTACCGTCAATTATTATGGCTATCCTGTCGCAGAGTGCCTCCGCTTCAGACATGATGTGGGTGGAAATAATTATAAGCTTTCCCTCGTTGCGAAGCTTTTTAAGATAGTCTGTTACAAGTCTTGCGGTGATAATGTCAAGTCCGCTTGTAGGCTCGTCAAAAATAATTATATCAGGGTCATGGGCAAGGCTCACCGCTATTGCAGCCTTCTGCTTCATGCCTGTTGAAAGTTCCTCTATCTTCTTTGTCTTAAATTCTTCTATTCCGAAATAATTGAAAAGTTCGCTCTTTCTTGTGCGGATATCATCATCTTTCATATTGTGCAGTTTTCCGAAGAAATCAAAAAGATAATCCACGGAAAATTGTGGGTCAAGCTTGATATCATTAGTTAAAAAGCCAATCTTTTTCCTGACTTTATCTGCGTCTTTAACGGTATCAAAGCCATCCACCAGAATTGTTCCCTCCGTAGGCTTCAACAGGGTGGCGATACATCTTAACGTCGTTGTCTTACCTGCTCCGTTAGAGCCTAACAATCCGAAGATTTCCCCTTTTTCGGCTCTTAAAGATACATCCGAAACAGCTACTCTTGTGCTTGTCGTTACTTTCTCCTTACGCATCTGTCTGCTGCCCAGCCTGTAAATTTTGGTAAGATTATTAATTTCAATCATAGGTTGCTCCTTTTCAGTTACACATCCATTTTTTAGCCTACTGTATCACGATTTTACTGTCCTTGCAATATCTTTTTTGATTAAGTATAATAATTGCATAAAAAGAAAGAAGGCAGATTATGAAAAGGAAAATATTATCATTAATACTTATTTTTGCCATGCTTGTATCCCTCAGTGCATGTCAGGGCAATAATAACACACCCGGAAAAGGCAATGAAAAAAGCACTGTAAGAATTGCATCCATGAAGGGTCCTACTTCAATAGGCCTTGTAAAACTTTACGATGACGCATCCAATGAAAAGACCTCCAATGACTATGATTACAAGATATGCGGAACAGCCGATGAAATCGCAACCGGACTTATTAAGGGTGAACTTGATGCTGCCTGCGTTCCTGCCAATCTTGCAAGTGTCTTATACAATAAAACAGAGGGCAGAATAAAAATTGCCGCAGTCAATACTTTAGGTGTGCTCTATATTCTTTCAAAAGGCATTTCTGTATCATCTGCTGCAGACCTTAAAGGTCAGACAATCTATACAACAGGACAGGGAACAACCCCTGAATATACTTTAAGGCATATTCTTTCCGAGAATAATATAGACCCTGATAAGGACGTAACAATTGAATATATGTCAGAGGCTGCCGAGGTTCTCCAGAAGGCTTCAGCCATGGATTCAGCAGTCGTTATGCTTCCTGAACCTTTCGTTGAGGTTGCCAAAACCAAGGATCCGGCTTTTGAAACGGTTATAGACCTTACAAAAGAATGGGAAAAAATTCATGATGACAGTTCAATAGTAACAGGTGTGCTTGTTGTTTCTGAAGATTTTGCATCTTCTAATGAAAATGCTTTAAGAACTTTCCTTGATGAGTACAAGGCTTCTTCCAAAAATGCAACAACCAACATTGAAGAAACTGCTTCATTGCTTGAGAAATACGATATTATCAAAGCTGCCATAGCCACAAAAGCAATACCATATTGCAACATCTGTTTTATTACAGGTGATGAAATGGTCAGCAAAGTAACCGGCTATTTCAAGGTCTTATTTGATGCCAGCCCGGATTCTCTCGGAAAAAAAATACCTGACAACAATATTTTTTACATTGTGAAATAACATGAAAAGAAAGACTTTATACACTTTTATTTCAATAATTATATGGCTTGTATTATGGCAGATTATATCTGCCGTAATTTCAAGTCCGGTATTCCTGCCTTCACCATCGCAGACCATCAATGCCCTTTTTTCATTACTTAAGACTTCCGCGTATTACAAAAGCCTTTCATACTCTCTTTCTAACATATCCATAGGTTTTTTTACCGGTCTTTTTGCCGGCGTAGTCCTTGCGGTTGCAGCTTCTGTCAATACCTTTTTGCAGTCGGTAATTGATGTTCCGGTTAAAATCATCCGTTCAATTCCTGTGGCATCTTTCATTATACTTGCCTTATTGTGGGTTGATTCCGCACATCTTTCAACGTTTATCGCAACGATAACGATTATGCCTGTAATTTATACCAATACTTTTTCAGGTATTGCACATACAGACAGTCAGATGAAAGAAATGGCTGAGGTATTTCATTTTTCACCGTTCAAAAAATTGGTTTACATATATATGCCTTATGTGGCTCCCCATTTTCTAAGCGGTGTAAAATTATCCTGCGGGTTTGCGTGGAAATCAGGAATTGCCGCCGAAATCATAGGTCTTGTAAGACATTCCATCGGAAACAACATATACAAGTCAAAAATATATCTGGAAACGGATAACTTATTTGCATGGACAATTTCTCTGATTGTTCTAAGTATAATTTTCGAGAAAATAGTATTATTAATTTTAAATTTAATTTTTAAAAGGACAGGTTCAATCAATGATAAAGCTCAATAACCTTACAGTTGCATACAACGATAATACGGTAATATCAGACCTTACTTATGAATTTGCAAAAGGCAGCACAGCCATAACAGGCAGTTCAGGAATCGGTAAAACTTCTCTTATCAATGCAATCCTTTCACTCGTTCCATATAAAGGGACTATAGAATCAGATGAAAAATATTCCGTAGTATTTCAGGAGGACAGATTATGTCCTTACCTTACCGCATTTAAAAACGTCCGGCTTGTATGTAATGATAAAGATAAAATTACAGATGGATTTGCCGCAGTGGGATTGTCAGATTGCATGAATGAAAAGGTCATATCCTTAAGCGGCGGTATGAAAAGGCGTGTGGCAATATTGCGTGCTGTTCTTGCGGATTACACCACAATTATAATGGATGAACCATTTAAAGGTCTTGATGCCGATACCAGATTGTCTGTCATGAATTATGTAAAAAAAATGACCTCCGGCAAGTCCGTATTATTAGTAACACATGACCTGTCGGAAGCCGGTTTCTTCAACTGTAATATTCTTAATCTGTAGCAAAATTATCTAATGAGGAAGCTAATGTATACTGGTTTCTTCCATGTTCCTTAGAATAGTACAAAGCCTTATCTGCTTTCATATAAAGTTCTGCATAATCATCAATTCCAACTGTATTAACTATACCTACGCTTACTGAAAGTCTTACTGACTTGCCACCGTGCTCAAATTCTCTGTCCATCTTCTTGCAAAGTGATGATCCAAGCCTGTCTAATGTCTCATCGTCACAGGTACTTGGAACAAATGCTATAAATTCGTCTCCGCCATATCGTCCAAGATATCCGCCAGGGAATACTATCCTCATAGCACCTGCAAGAGTCTTAAGTGCTTCATCGCCTGCTATGTGACCGAGGGTATCATTAACATTCTTAAAATTATCCATATCAATAAGGAATAGTGCGCCCTCTGATGATACACTCTTATTACTCATAAATTCATCAATAAGTGCATCAAAGGAACGTCTGTTATAAAGACCTGTAAGTCCGTCTCTCTTAGCTTCAGAACTTATTATCTCTTTCTCACGCTTCTCATCATATAACTGCTTAACGAATTTCTTCTTATATTCTTCCTCTTCTCTCAGCTTACGGAGAGCTGATTCATTATCACGATTAGTCTTATTGGCTTCACATAACTTAGCCTTAACAATATTAAAAGCACTGCTGATATCACTAATCTCATCATTATCCGTTATCTCAATATCTGACATATCGGCATAATCATCCTTAAACATCCGGCTCCAGTCTGCGACATCACGTATAGGCTTGATAATTCTTTTTTCAATAAAGCTAACCATATATGCCGTAACTATAATAAAACCTATAAATATTGCAATCATAAGTCCTTCAATAAGATATACATCTATCCTATCGTTATCGTATGCCTTATTGCCTGCAGCTACTGACTTCTCTATCACATGGTTAAGCTTATCCGCAACAGTTGTTATATCCGCTCTTACAGCTGCCAGTACTTCCTCACATTTCTCTCTGTCATTAATGCCGTCCTTAAGCAAATTCAACTTATCAGGAATAGAAGTACGTACAATATCATACAATGACTCTATCTCCTGACGTTCATTACTGTCAAATTCAAATCTTGTTGAAAACAAATCCGAACATGCCGACAACAACTCAATGTCATAGGCATCCGCCAGATTGTCGTATGACGTTGATGACGGCAGCTTCTGGCATAAATCCAGCGTTGACGTAAAACTGCTTACCTGTTCAAATGCCTGCGCTATCCTATAATACTGTTCAGTATAGAATCTGAACGTCTTATTGTATATAAGCATTGAATTGACAATACATACTGTTATGCCTAATATGGACAGAATAACAGGTATATACATTACTCTTAATCTCTTTCTTAAAGGCTTTCTTTCCATTTCCACAGGAATAACCACTCCTTCAACCAACATATATTATTATTTTACTAACTTTCTACTGAAAAAGCAATATTTTTTACGTATTATTGCACTCCAATGTAATAATTGGTAACTTTTTGTCTGATTATGTCTCTATGAGTAAAAAAAAACGGCACAGGCTCCTGTATATGCGAAATCTTATGCCGGTTACCATTGCATAAAAGCTGACAATGGGATTCGAACCCACGACCTACTGATTACGAATCAGTTGCGCTACCAGCTGCGCCATGTCAGCATCAGTATAAATTACATTGCACGCAAAAAGCGTTCCTGAATATCACCTATTACGGCATCAATATCCCGTTCTCCCTCCTTGAGAGGAACAAAACCGCCTGCCATAACTTCGTGACCTCCGCCACATCCAATTCCGGACAATGCTTTATTGGTAATCCTTCCCGCGTTGTATTTACCCATGCTTCTGACGGAAATCTTAATTCCCTCTTTCTTAAGAGAATATACAACCGAAAAATCAACTTCAATAAGATCCAGCATAAAATCAGATATCGAGGCTATAAGGGCCTCCGGACAATTAGAACCGGTATTGGCAAAACTTACATTGTCACATACCTTAATGGAGTTAATCGCATTAGCATATGCCTTAAGATCATCAATACTTATGGAACAGTGTTCAAGTGCCTTAAGAATCTGCTTGTCCGCTATCTTAAAAAGATAACTGTAAGTATCAACATCCTTATCGGTAACTCCTCTTGTAAGGCCCATGGTATCTGTGCATATTCCATAAATAAGTGCTGTCGCAACTCTCTTATCAATAGGAATATTATTGTCCATATAATATTCAGCTATTATAGTGGAACACGCACCAAGCTCAGGTCTTACATCAGCATATCTGTAAGAATCAAGGGAATTCTCAAACGTAGGATGATGGTCAATACATATAATCTCATCACCCTTGGTAGTGATAATATTACTATTGCCCTTCTGTGAATCCACAAGGATAACCTCATCATTCCGGTTGATATCCTTCAATTCTTCAATATTAATCATCTTGATGCCAAGACTGTTCACAAGTTCATTCGTGCTGTATCTCTCAATCTGTCCTCTGTAACAAATTGATGAATTAATTCCATATTTTTCCAACAGAACTGAGAGTCCGAACGCTGATGCAATGGCATCCGCATCAGGGAAATTATGTGTCTGTATATACACATGCTCACTTGTTATATTCTCAATTATGTTGCAAAATTTACTCATGTCTGTCACCTGTCTGAATTGGTCTTATCTATTATATAATCATTTTGTGACTATTTCAATATCAAATCATAAAATATTATATATATTATTTTCAGGTGTAAAATATGCTGGCTTTGGAATTAAAAGACGTAAACTATTCCTATTTTACAAAAGAGAAAGAAACAAAAGCCCTTCAGGATATTAATCTATCCGTAAAAAAAGGACAATTCATATCCATAGTCGGTCCGTCCGGTTGTGGTAAATCCACGCTTCTGTCCATAATATGCGGTCTTATCGAACCAACTTCAGGTGAAGTAATCGTAAATGGCCGCCCGGTAAAAGACGAAATGCGTAACATCGGATATATGCTCCAGCATGACCATCTTTTTGAATGGCGCAGTGTATACGGAAACGTTATGCTGGGGCTTGATATACACAGAAAAAAAGACACACGTAATCTTGCCACCCACTATCTCTCCCAATATGGTCTCCTCGATTTTAAAAATTCAAGACCAAGCGAGCTTTCAGGCGGTATGCGGCAAAGAGTTGCTCTTATACGCACACTTATGATGGAACCGGATATTCTCCTTTTAGACGAACCGTTTTCAGCTCTTGATTACCAGACACGGCTTACCGTATGTGACGATATAAGCTCTATCATAAAAAAAGAACATAAAACCGCAATACTTGTAACCCATGACCTTGCGGAAGCAATTTCTGTAGGAGAAAGTGTCTACGTGCTTACTAAACGTCCGGGACGTTTCAAAGCGGCAATTGACCTTGACTTCTGCAACGATTTAAGTTCCTTAGAACGTCGTGATACAGCAGCATTCCGTGATTACTTTAATATCTTGTGGAAGGAGTTGTCCGACAATGAATAAAATCAAAACACACTCTGATTATCTTAAATCAGTATTCCGTCATAAAGTATTAATTCATTTCCTTCGTATTTTTCTGGCGGTTTTCTTCGTGTCAGCATGGGAAATTTGTGCAGAAAAGGGAATTATCGACTCTTTTATATTCAGCAGTCCAAAACGGATTGTTAAATGTTTTATTGAACTGACAAAAAACGGTTTTCTCATACGCCATGTATGGAAAACCATTTATGAAACACTTATATGCTTTATATTTGTTATGATTACCGCCATTGCAGCTGCCGTACTTATGTGGCTTAACAGAAATATCTTCAAAGTTGCCGAACCTTTCCTCGTATTGCTCAACAGCCTTCCAAAATCCGCTCTCGCTCCGGTTCTTATTGTATGGCTCGGCAACAGCACTAAAACGGTAATTATAGCCGCCGTATCTGTTGCTGTATTCGGTGCAATGCTCAGTATATATACCTCTTTTACAGAGACCGACAAGGAAAAAATAAAATTAATCCGGACCCTCGGCGGAAAGAAACGTCATGTTCTGTTTTACCTTCTCTTTCCGTCATCACTGCCGACAATCGTAAATGCCATGAAAGTCAATCTGGGGCTTTCCCTTGTAGGTGTAATCATCGGTGAATTCCTTGCAGCAAAGGAAGGACTTGGTTATTTAATCATCTACGGCAGCCAGGTATTTAAAATGGACTGGGTACTTCTTTCCATTGTTTTACTTTCTATTCTTTCAGTAATTCTTTATATAATTATCGGAATATTTGAAAAGAGGACTTCCGGCAGATAATTACTTTGCATACTCGTTAATTGCTTCCTGTATTCTTGATTTAGTAAGTTCAGCAAGCTCTGTCTTTTTCATATCTTTATATTCTTCATATGGTATCGGCTTCAGGTAATGTACCTGTGTTGTCACTTTCCTGAGGCTGTTGCCATCCATTGCTTTATAGGAATCAATAAGTGCCACCGGTATAACCGGAACTTTGGCATCCATCGCGCACTTAAATACACCTGCTTTAAAATCCTGAAGGGTATTCTTATTGTCACCATACTTGCCCTCAGGGAATAGCAGATATATTTTTCCTTCTTTAAGTTCCCTGGTAACAGTCATCATGGTCTTCATCTGCTGTCTGGCGTCTTTAAGATTAATGCCGTGCCCCCCTACCATAGGAAGCATCTGCCTGACAATCATCTGATGTTCCCTCTTGCTGTCGATAATAATAGTAAGAGGTCTGTCATGATTGCACACAATTCCTAACCCGTCATAATGTCCCTGATGGTTGGCATACATTACATAATTGCCTGTTTCCGGCAGATTTTCCTTTCCATAAACCTTTGTGGTGGTCCTGGAATTTTTTCGCATCTTATCCACAATTTTCTGTACCTCACGATACTTGTCAAGTTCGCTATATTTCTCCGGACGTTTCATCATATAATTACATTTATTAATTTCATATATCAGAAAGAAAAATGAACGAAGTGCCATAACAATAAGTCTCAACATACTTTTATACATCCTTTCTTCTTTTTTGTAAAATCACCGCTCATCCGGTTAATGCTACAATTATATACGTTAATTTTTCTTTTTTCAATAGTACGCTCATATTATCTTAGTTATATACATAAAATATACTAACAAAAAAGTCCGGAGTTTTTAATGAAGAAGGTTTTTTCTTTTATTATTTCTTTTATACTTATCCTATCATCTGCCCATATCAGTGTGACTGCCGATGAGCTTAGCTTAACCTCCAAATCAGCAATTCTCATGGAAGCATCTACAGGAAAAATCATTTATGAGCATAATCCCGATGAAATTCTCCGCCCTGCCAGTATTACAAAGATAATGACGCTTATACTGATTTTTGATGCCATACATGACGGCAGAATCAAAATGGATGACACTGTAACAGTATCCGAGTATGCCGCTTCAATGGGCGGCAGTCAGGTCTTTCTTGAAGCCGGCGAGACCCAGACCGTTGAAACCCTTATTAAATGCATTGCCATTGCAAGTGCCAATGACGCCTGTGTAGCCATGGCAGAATACATTGACACCTCTGAGGAAAATTTTGTTGCCCATATGAATGAACGTGCCAAAGGTCTTTCAATGACTAACACAAATTTTGTCAACTGCTGCGGTCTTGATGCCGATAATCATGTAACCACAGCGAGGGATGTGGCACTCATGTCAAAGGAACTTATCAACAAATATCCTGAAATACATAATATTTCAACAATCTGGATGGACACAATAACCCATGTTACAAGGCGGGGTGAAAGCGATTTTACCCTTACCAATACCAATAAACTTATCAAGCAGTACGAATGGGCAACAGGGTTAAAAACAGGTTCTACGAGCCTTGCCGGATTCTGTCTTTCCGCTACCGCAAAAAGAAACGATATTGAGCTTATTTCCGTTGTTATGGCATCCAAGGACGGCAAATCCCGTGTTGCCGATTCTATCAAACTTCTTAACTATGGTTATTCACTATGTCAGATGTATAAGGATTCCAATATGCCCAAAATCCCACCTCCCCGAATATCCGGCGGCATGATTAAAGAGCTTGACTGCGAATATAGTGACAATTTTTCTTATCTTTTCACAGAAAAATATGACGAAGCCCTTATTACAAAAGATTTTGAATTTATTGATGGACTGAAAGCCCCTGTTAAGGAGGGTGATGTTGTCGGGCAGCTTTGCTACAAGTACAATGGTACGCTTATAGGGACTATTGATGTCAAATCTTCCGTTACCGTAAAAAAAGCGGGCTATAAGAACTATTTCTCATTTCTTGCAAAAAATGTGTTCTGTATATAACAAAAAGCTTCAGTCACATAGTCTGTGACTGAAGCCTCTATTATCTTACTACATATTCAAAATACTTATGTAAAATTAAGCATCCTGTCTTCTCTTCTTGAATGAAACAACAACGATTCCGCAAGCTGCTACTGCTGCGATTATTGCTGTAGCTACTGCCATAGAATCACCTGCGTTTACATTTCCGTTATTGCCGCCTGCTGGCTTGTTATCTCCTGCTGGCTTGTTATCTCCTGCTGGCTTGTTATCGTCTGCTGGCTTGTTGTCTTCTGCTGGCTTGTTGTCTTCTGCTGGCTTGTTGTCTTTCACTGGTGTTACAGTTGGACCAGCATATTCTACAGCTGTAATCTGTTTTGCATCAAGTCCTGCACCACCTGTAACATCTGTTACTTTTACTGTGAATGTTACATCGCTGACTTCATCCAATACTAATTCGAAATTAGCTGTATTGTCACCAAATGAATTATCCTTACCAATCTGGTATTTCCATGAATATTCAGCTGCTGACTGAAGGAACTTATATGTATAACTGCCGGCTGCTACATTCTTGAATGTAATTGTGTATGTATCATCATTCTTTGTCATAGTCTTACCAGGTAAATCAAATCCGGTATCTGTAATAGTACCTACTACAGAAAGTACATCAGTTACAGGAAGTGGTGCAATTTCCTGTGTCATTGCAGCATCTTTAAATAACTTCTTTGATGTTAAATCGAAATATGCTTTACCATTGCTCTGTGCTACAACTTCTGAATTCCAAGCAAGCTCCTGATATTCTGCATTGTCTGCACCATCAGTATATCCAACTACCTGAAAGCCCTGTACTTCATCCGCATTGTTAATTGTAAATACTGCGTAATTCTTGCCGTCTTCTGTAACTGCATCTCCTACCGGAAGAGTTCCAGCACCCCAGCCTGTTGGCTTAGCTGCTGTTGCAGCGGTCGCTACACTTGCAGTTCCGCCCCAAACATTTCCTTTGTAATACTCTGCTGTCTTACCTGCTGTCAGTTCAACATATACTTTAACTGTTGTTCCTGCTGCCTTAGCAGTCTTAGGTGCTACAACAAGTCCTGCTGCTGCGAATGCAAAAGCAGCTACTGTAGCAATGACCTTTTTTAAAATTTTCTTCATTTTTCGTATTCTTCCTTTCCAATACATTTTATTCATGTCTTATGACACTAGCTTTATTTTAGTACAGGTATTTTATTTTTTCAATATTTCATTTGTTGTTTTTTAACTATAAAAATGTTGATTTTATTAAATATATGTGCAATATTACAACTCTAAGAATATCCGATACAAAAAAGGAACCGGTCTGAACCGATTCCTTTATGTAAGCATTTCTATAAAATACTAATTAAGCTTCTACGCTTCTTCTCTTAGCTACAACTGCTACAACTGCGCTTAATGCTGCAACTGCTGCTACGATGTATACCATAACTGAAGAATCGCCTGCTGCTGGAGTTGCTGGTGTTGCTGCACTTGCTTCTTTAACTGTTACAGCTGCCTTAGTTCCATCAAATGTAACTGTTACTGTAGAACCATCTTTTGCTACATCAACTTTTGCATTAGCTCCGCCGCTTGATGCATCACCTTCAAGGTTATATTCGCCATTATCCCAAGCATGGTTTGTACGAATCTTGAATTCATAAGATCCAGCCTTAACATCTGTGATGTCTACTGAATATGTTCCATCTGCCTGCTTAACCAAATCTGTGTCCTTATCCCAGTTACCATTGATTGATCCGATAACACTGTATGTGTCATCTGCTGCGAAAGCTGTCATAGCCATCATTCCAATTACCATTGCCATTGCTAAAACGGCTGTAATTACTCTTTTTGCAATTTTTTTCATTTTTTTATTCCTTTCCTAAATACATTATTGTGTCTTACGACTGTCCTTATTCTAATACTTTAGTTTTCTTTTTTCAATAGCATTTATGTTGATTTTCTAATCTAAAAATGTTGATTTTCTGCGATTATCCTATGTACAGAAAATAACAAGTCCCGGAAACCTGGCGTTCCCGGGACTATAATTATGCTATATTATTTTGTTGCGCCTTTTACAAGTATTGTACATGAAATTCCATCTACAGTAATTTTTCCGTTTGCTGTTCCGAGAGAATCAGTTCCTGCCTTGTCGCCCTGTACGCAGATTGTCCAGTCACCTTCCGGAAGTGTAACTGTTGTTGCTTCACTTAATGGGTTATATACAACAAAGATTGAATCTGATACTTCTTCCTTAACACCTGTTAATTCATAAGCAATAACACCCTTGTCCGTGTCTTCAGTAAACTTATAATAACTTGAAGCAGTGTCCATTATTCTTAATGAAGCATGTGCTTTTCTGAATGCTATCATTCCCTTATAGTAATTAAATACTTTCTGGTATGTAGCATCACTTAATGTGCTCCACTTAATGCTGTTTACTTCATCACCTGCATTATAACTGTCGCTGCTAAATGTTCCGTCACCATTAGGCTTGCTTCTTAATATTTCTTCACCGGCAAGGATAAATGGTGTTCCCTGTGAAGTATATACAATAGCTGCTGAAAGAAGATTCTGTTTAACTTTATCTTCCATACTGTCATTTGGATTAGATAAATTGATTTCATCCCATAATGTCCTGTTATCGTGGCATGATGCATAGACAATGTTCTGTGAGCCCTTTTCTGACCATCCGGTCTTGCCCTGGATTGCTTTCTTAATTACATCTGTATTAGAGATGTTTCCGTTGACATATCCTTTTTCATCTGCATTAAATACACTACCTTTAATTGCATCACGGATTGTATCACTGAACATTGCAAATCTGTCTAACTTATTAACGTACATCTGTGTTGCCAGTGTTACGCCTGACTTAGTAATCTTAGTTGTCATGCTCCAGCCTTCACCATAAAGAATGATAGAAGGATCTATCTTATCTAATTCTGTTCTGATTGCTTTAATCGTATCCATATCAATAAGGCCTACAAGGTCAAATCTGAAGCCGTCGATATGATATTCTTTAGCCCAGTATACTACAGAATCAACAATAAACTTACTTACCATAGCTCTCTCTGAAGCTACATCATTGCCACAGCCTGAACCATTAGCGCCCGGACGATAGAAATAATCAGGTACGAGTTCATTGAAGCAGTAGCTTGTATTGTATGTATGGTTATATACGACGTCCATAACAACGCTTAATCCATTATCATGTAATGCCTTAACCATCTGTTTAACTTCACTTACACGTGCTGCTCCATTATATGGATCTGATGAGTATGAACCCTCAGGTACATTGTAATTCTTAGGATCATAACCCCAGTTGTACTGTTTTGTATCTAACTTAGTCTCGTCAACTGTTGCATAATCATACATTGGTCCGATCTGGACATGTGTTACACCAAGTTCTTTGATATGATCAAGACCTGTTGCCTGTCCTGAACCATTAGTTGTTCCTGTTTCTGTCAGTCCAAGATATTTACCTGTATTCTTAATACCTGATGATGAATCAGCCGAAAGGTCTCTTATATGGAGTTCATATACTGATGCATCTGTAGCATTAAGTTTCTTATTAGGATTAGTATCCTTATCCCATCCGTCAGGGTCTGTTGATGATAAATCAATTACCATTGCCCTGTCACCATTGACTCCGACTGCCTTAGCATATGGATCACATGCCTCTGTCTTAGATGAGCCAAAATCTGCTTCATATAAATAGAATACGCCGTTAAGGTCTCCTTCTGCCTTAACTGTCCATACGCCATTCTTATCAAGTGTCATATCATATGATTTAATAAGGTCATCTGTTCCCTTAACACCTGACTTGTATGTATTCACTTTAACTGCCTTAGCTGTTGGTGCCCATACTTTAAATGTTGTGGAATCCTTAGACCATGCTGCTCCAAGGTCATCTCCGTCATATGTATAAGCATCTTCAAATTCAGATGTAGAATAATAATCAGGTACTGTTACATCATATCCGACGTTTCCCAGCATTACTTTATATTTGCCAAACTGGTCTGCTTTTTCTTTAAGTTTAACAATTATCTTCTTAGCATCACCTGAATCTTTTTCAACACTGTCAATAGCTAATTCTTTGCCTTCTGCGTCAGTAACTTTAATTTCATTGTCCTTGTATTCTTCTGTTAATGTTATCTTAAGTGTCTGGAAATCTCCATCCAGCTCTGCACTTAATACACTAAGCCCTGTCACGCAATCTTCTCCTAGCTCTAATTTGTATCCTTCAACACCTGAAGTTATGTATACTTCAACTGTTCCGGCAATAACACCGTTCAATGTAATAAACTGGTCGGAATCAATATCCTTTGATTCCCATTCATTAAGTCTGACAATAAAACCTATAGTTGTTGTACCTGCAGGAAATACTGCTGTTGTCTTAACACCGTGTTCATCCTTGTCTGTTCCGAATGTGTATGCCTTACCTTCGTCACCGCCATCCGGCCAAAGCCATACATTCCAGCCATCATACACACCGTCTTCTCTTAAATAATGGACATTAAGAGTAAGCTCTGTTGCTTTGTTGGAATTATCAGTTGTAGACTCTGTCTCTACAGGAGTTGTTGTCTCAACCGATCCCTGGTCCTTCTTCTTGCCGCAGGCTGCCATGGAAAATACCATAAGTGCCACAAGAAGAATTGCAAATAATTTACGCAATTTTTTCATTGGGTAATACCTCCTTCTTTGTATCTTTTAATTTTAACAAAAAAGGCGAACCAATAAAATATCATTTTTCTATAATATATATCACTTTTCTTAATCGGGATTATTCACCGATATTATTTCCTGTATATAACTGGTAATATCTTCCTTTTTTCGCAATAAGTTCATCATGTGAGCCCCTTTCAATGATACGTCCCTGCTCAAGAACCATTATACAGTCAGCATTTTTTACGGTGGAAAGTCTGTGGGCAATGACAAAAGTTGTTCTGCCTTTCATCAGTCTGTCCATACCGTCCTGGACTATTTTTTCAGTTCTGGTATCAATAGAAGATGTTGCTTCATCAAGGATAAGAACCGGAGGGTCTGCTATTGCAGCTCTGGCAATGGCAAGCAGCTGCCTCTGTCCCTGGCTTAAATTGGCGCCGTCACCTGTAAGCATGGTATCGTAACCCTTAGGGAGATGTTTTATAAAGCCGTGGGCATTGGCAAGTTTCGCTGCCGCATACACATCCTCATCGCTTGCATCGAGTCTTCCGTATCTTATGTTATCCATAACAGTACCGGTAAAAAGATGTGTGTCCTGCAATACAATACCAAGTGATTTTCTCAAATCTGCTTTTTTTATCTTATTAATATTAATGCCATCATAACGGATTTTTCCATCCTGTATATCATAAAAGCGGTTAATAAGGTTAGTTATGGTGGTCTTGCCTGCTCCTGTTGAGCCTACAAATGCAATCTTCTGTCCGGGTGTAGCATACAGGTCAACATTGTGAAGTACAATTTTTTCATCATTATATCCAAAATCCACATCAAAAAATTCCACATCACCTTTAAGCTCTATATAATCGGTTGTATTATTTTCCTTATGATAGTGCTTCCATGCCCATAGACCTGTACGGTCTTTGGTCTCGCTTATTACACCATCTTTTTTTACAGCATTTACAAGCGTTACATAACCCTCGTCAACCTCAGGTTTTTCATCAAGAAGTGAGAAAATTCTTTCCCCTCCCGCAAGTGCCATAATAATACTGTTAAACTGCATACTGATCTGGTTAATAGGCATATTAAGGCTTTTGCTCAGGGTGAGGAAACTTACGAGTCCTCCGATTGTTACTCCGGCTATTCCGTATATTGCAAAAAGTCCGCCCGCAATAGCTATTACAACGTAACTTAAATTACCAAGCTGTGCATTAATAGGTCCTATTATATTAGCGTATTTGTTGGCATTATATGCGCTGTTAAAAAGTCTGTCATTGAGTTCTTTGAATTTTTCTTTTCCTTCTTCTTCATGGCAGAATACTTTTACAACTTTCTGTCCTGCCATCATTTCTTCGATATATCCGTTCACGGCACCCAGGTCTCTCTGCTGTGCGACAAAATACTTTCCGCTGAGTCCTGATACTTTTTTTGTAAGAATAATCATTACCGCTACCATTACAAAGGCTACTCCTGTAAGTGGAAGACTTATTGAAACCATGCTTATTACAATTCCAACAATCATAATTATGCTGTTAAGGAACTGTGGCATGCTCTGGCTTATCATCTGTCTTAAAGTATCTACGTCATTGGTATATACGGACATAATATCTCCGTGTGAGTGCGTATCAAAGTATCTGATAGGAAGAGACTCCATATGATGGAAAAGCTCGTCCCTTGTGTATTTTAATGTTCCCTGTGTTACATATACCATTGTCTTGGCATTGCCGAATGAAGCAAGAACACCTACAAGGTATATGCAGCCAACTCTTAATATTTCTTTCGACAAAGCAGTATAATCAGGTACATCCTGTTTTAAAAGCGGTATGATAAAATCATCAATAAGTGTTCTTATGAACATTGTTCCCTGCAATGTTGAAAAAACGTTTACCACTATACATAACGCAACAAATATGCAGGCAAATTTATATCTTTTGAATACAAGGTTTAAAATTCTTTTTAAAACCTGTGCAGGATTGTTTACTGTAGGTTTCATTCCTCTTGGTGCAGGCATTACTTATCGCCTCCTTTTGAATTTTCATCAAAGTCTCCGCCCGTTCCTGTCTGGGACTCATACACTTCTTTGTATATATCATTACCGGCAAGAAGTTCTTCGTGAGTTCCCACTCCGTTAATTTTACCATCCTCCATTACGATTATCCTGTCTGCGTCCTGAACACTTGATATTCTCTGTGCAATGATAATCTTTGTAATGTCAGGTATCTCTGTTTTAAAGGCTGTTCTGATTTTTTTATCCGTTGTTGTATCAACCGCGCTTGTACTGTCATCAAGGATAAGAATCTTTGGGTTTTTAAGTAAGGCTCTTGCAATACAAAGTCTCTGCCTCTGTCCGCCGGATACATTGGTGCCGCCCTGCTCGATGTATGTATTATAGCCGTCAGGGAATTTCTCAATAAACTCATCTGCACAGGCAAGCCTGCAGGCCCTGATGCACTCTTCTTCCGTTGCTTCTTTATTGCCCCATCTTAAATTTTCAAGAATTGTTCCCGAAAAAAGGACATTTTTTTGTAAAACAACACTTACCTGATTACGGAGTGTTTCCAGGTCATACTTTCTGACATCAACGCCGCCGACCTCTATATCACCATCTGTTACATCGTAAAGTCTGCTTATAAGATTGACAAGGCTGGTCTTGGCACTTCCGGTTCCGCCGATAATTCCTATTGTCTCTCCGGATTTTATATCAAGCTGTATATCGCTTAACACCATGTCTTCACTGTCTTTTTTATATTTAAAGTTGACATGGTTAAAAATAATGCTTCCATCCTTTACTTCCATAACCGGTTTATCAGGATTGACTATATCAGCTTTTTCATTAAGCACTTCTGCAATACGTTCTGCACTTGACACACTCATTGATATCATTACAAATACCATAGAAAGCATCATAAGGCTTATAAGTATGTTCATGCAGTAAGATATAAGGCTTGTAAGGTTGCCTACCGTAAGTGCTGTCTCATTACTGCTGACTATAAGTTTTGCACCAATCCAGCTTATGAGAAGCATACAGGTATATATGGCAACCATCATCGCAGGATTATTGAATACCAGCACATTTTCCGCTTTTACAAACATTGAGTAAATGTTATTGCTGGCTTTTTTAAACTTCTTGTCTTCATGTTCTTCACGGACATACGCCTTGACCACACGGATTGCGGATACATTTTCCTGAACGCTTTCGTTAAGTTCATCGTATTTAGGAAATGCCTGTTTGAAATACCTGTTGGCTTTTAGCATAAGTATGGTAAGTATTCCGCCAAGAATTATTACCGCAATCAAAAATATACTTGCCATTTTTACATTGATTGTAAAAGAAATTATCATGGCAAAAATAAGGCTTGCCGGAGCTCTCATACACATTCTCAAAATCATCTGGTATGAGTTCTGCACATTGGTTACATCCGTTGTAAGTCTTGTTACAAGACCTGCCGTACTGAATTTATCAATATTGGAAAAAGAGAATGTCTGTATATTGTTATACATACCTTCTCTCAGATTTTTGGCAAATCCCGCAGAAGCTTTGGCTCCGTATTTGCCACCCATAAGTCCTGCAAAAAGTCCTACAAGAGCGGCAATAAACATAATGCCTCCGACTATAAGGATATGTCTCATATCGCTTTTTTCGATTCCATCGTCTACAAGGGATGCCATAAGGTAAGGCACCGTCATTTCCATGGCAACTTCAAGAATCATAAAAAAAGGGGTTGCTATGGATGCTGCCTTATACTGCTTTACGTGTTTTAATAAGGTCTTTATCATTTCTTTAAATCCTTTCTACATATTTCCATATTCTTCTTACTATATTAAGACTTAATTTTCTGTAATCACCGTTTTTAAGAAAACTGTTTACGTTGCCGGGATTCAGACCCAGGTCCGTATATATCCTGTAATTACTTATAGACTTTTCTTTCTGAAGTTCCAGAATTCTCTTTCTTATCTTCGCCTTGAATTCATCTTCTTTTTGGAATTCCCCGGTCTCTTCTTTATATGCATCGTAAATTCCGGCATATTCTTTGCAGTCCCTTATGTAATTTTCATTATTCTTAATCTTCATACATTCCATATAAAGAGCTTCATTCTTACCGCAAAGATGTATCTTATCGGTAAGATAAGCATATAATGCAATATGGTGCAGTAGTTCATTATGTTCTAAAGAATAAGAAGACAGCTTCGATATTGAAAGGCTGTCGCATCCGTTGTTTTTTATCTGTTTTTTCAGATATCCTATTAATGTAAGATTATTCATTATTGTCCTTCGTTAATACTATTAATCAAATTCCGTTTATAAAATCCCACATCACTGTGGGATTTTATCTGTTACTCTTTGTATACTGTTATATGTAAACTCAGCCAGCTTATTAACCGAGCTGTTCATTCCGTCAACGTAGTTATAATATGATATACATCCTGACTTTTCTTCATCAATCAATTCCGATTCCACATACTTATCCGTCCTGCTTAACATTACGTCCCTGCCCAACATAAAATAGCGGTACGATGACCAGGTATCGTCGTTGGTTACATCAACCATATACCATTTATTATCGTAAAATACTTCGTTCCATCCGTGTGTGGCATTCACAACCATATCGCAGGGAATATCCATTGCATTCAGCATAAGCTTATATGCTTTGGCATAACCCTCACAGACACTCTGTCCGTTAATCAATGCACCATACGATGTATGGGAGACATATCCGTCAGATACCTCCTTGTATTCCACGTTAACGCAAAGGTAGTCATGGGCTGCTTTAATCTTGTCAAATTCGCTGCCACTGAATCCGGCAACTATCTCCTTAATCTTATTGTCAACCTCGGTCATCATGACGTAGTCCTCATAAGAATAATAATAGATAGCGTACACGGACTTATCTGTCACACGATTCACCACATCCTGCACCTTACGCATACGGAATATAGCTACACCCTTGCACATATATGTCTGATAATCCATTCCGAAAAGCTCATACAAATGGGCATCGGATGGATTCTCGCCTATAATATCATCAAATATACCTCTTGGTGCAAGTATATATCTTACGCCCTTGGTCTCGGTTATTTTATTTAAAACAGACTGTGCATAATCTGTCAGCTCAGTCCGGTTATTTACATTCTTATAGCCCTTTCTCAGCAGATACTCACTCCAGTTGTATGTATCCGGCATTCCTGCTATGTCATACTTAACAAAGGAGAATTGTGTAATATTACTCTCCACTGAAGATTCTGCTGCCGTCGGCTGTTCTGATTCTGTTGCAGTTGTGCTTTCCGTTGTATTATCTGTGGTATTGTTATCAGGGCGGGATGTTGTCTTATCTGCGCCTGCTGTTGTCGTAATCGATTCCGGAACGGTATCAAAATTATCGTCGTCACTTGTAATATCTCCTATCTCAGATGGAGATGTTCTTCCGTTCTCTGTAGTCATTGTCTCTTGAAATCTGTCAGATGTTGTTGCATCTGTGGTGATATGGACATATCCTCCTGTAGTCGTATCCCCTACAGCTATACCGGTTTCTGAGGAATCACCACTTGTTCTTCCGACATTCAGCAAAACAATAATCACAGTAATTACCGCAACAAAAAAAGCTGCAATACCTGCAATCGTCAATATTCTCTTTTTTTTCATATATCTAAACCCTCTTACCCGAGGATGTTATCCGGGATTATAAAGTAATTCCATTCATTACATATTAAGTATAGCATTATCTCAAAATGTATGCTATATAAATTATGACAAAAATAATTATTTTTTTACATTAAAGAGAGGACATTTTGAATGAAAAAGATTGACTTACACGTTCACTCAACTTATTCGGATGGCACATTTTCTCCTGCAGAGCTTGTAAAGGAGGCTGTCAAAAACGGCATAAGTGCATTTGCCCTTACCGACCACGATACAACGGATGGAATTGACGAAGCAATCGATGCAGGTGGCAAAGCCGGAATAGAAGTTATTCCCGGAATAGAGATAAGTACAAGTTATAAAGATAAAGAAATTCATATAGTGGGACTTTTTATTGATTACAAAAACAAAGAATTTCACGATGCAATATATGAAGAAATCAAAAGACGTGATGCAAGAAACGGGCTGCTTATACAGAAATTCAATGAAGCCGGTTTTCCGGTTTCTCTTGAAGTTCTTGAGAACATGTTCCCCCACAGCATTATAACCAGAGCACACTTTGCTTCTTATATGACTAAGAAAGGCTATGTAAAAGACAACAAGGAAGCCTTTTCAAAATATCTTGGTGACGGCTGTCCTTTGTATGTGAGCCGCGAACATAAATCCGTATATGACGCGGTTGATATGATAAAAAAAGCCGGCGGTGCCGCAATCCTTGCCCATCCTTTGCTCTACCACCTTACAATGGGAGAATTAAAGGATTTATGTATAAGACTTAAAGACTGCGGGCTCACCGGAATTGAATCCATGTATTCAACCTACAAGGGATTTGACGAACTTACGGTAAGGAAGCTTGCCCATGAAACCGGACTTCTGGAATCCGGAGGTTCCGATTTTCACGGTGCAAACAAACCTGACATCCGTCTTGGAACAGGAATGGGCAACCTTATGATAAGTTATGATTATCTTGATAAGCTTCGTGATTCATTAAATTAATCTGCGTATGCCGATACCATATAGCTTATGAATTGTTCCGCGGTTCTTCCTGACAATCCACCGTGGGACAATTCCCATTTATTGGCTTCCATGAGAAGCGTATTTTCGTCAACTTTAATATTATTCTTTTGTGCAAGACCTTTTACTATTTCATTAAAAAGTTTCTTGTCAGGCGAGCCAAAATATACGGATACGCCGAATCGTGCAGAAAGCGAAAGTTTCTCTGCCACTGTATCCCTTGTGTGAAGGTCGTCGTCTCTTTCTTCTTTATCAGAATATTTTTCCCTGACAAGATGTCTTCTGTTGCTTGTCGCATATATAAGTACATTGTCAGGTCTTTTTTCCAGTCCTCCCTCAATAACAGCTTTCAAGAACTTGTATTCTATCTCAAATTCTTCAAAAGAAAGGTCATCCATATATATGATGAATTTGTAATTTCTGTCCTTTACCTGATTGATAATTGCTGACAAATCCTTAAACTGATGTTTATATATCTCAATCATTCTTAGTCCGTCATCGTAATATTCATTAAGTATTGCCTTAATGCAGGATGATTTTCCGGTTCCGCTGTCACCGAATAAAAGAACGTTATTAGCTTTACTTCCTGCAAGAAATGCCTCCGTATTGTCCGTTATTTTCTTTTTCTGTATATCATATCCTATGAGATCTTTAAGATATTTGTGCTCAACACTTATAACAGGAGTGATTACAGGTCTGTCATTGTCATCATGTCCTACCCTGAAAGCCTTAAAAAGTCCTATACATCCGACACCTGCATCTTTATAAAAATCACATACGGTATTTAAAAATGTATTGTCATCCGCTGCCCCGGAAAGTTCCTCTGCCAGTTTAATTATCCTGTTTCTTATTCTTTTATTATAGTATTTTTCACCCTCATTATTGTTTTCAAATCCGGTGAGCATGGATAAAAATGTGCCGTATTTAGCGTCAGTCCCACTTAAATCCGTATTAAAAAGTTCTCTGTACACAGCCATATCAAGCAATGCTGCTTTGTTAATGCTGCCTTCCATTCTTCCCCTTCTTTCACAGGAAAGACTGTAAGAATTCTCATCATTTGCAAGATTATATGCAAGATAGTCCTGCCATAAATTTCCGTTAAATCCCATTTTTTCCGATACTTCAAGAATATGCGACACAATCCGTCCTGCCGTTTTTTTAACGTCAAGTCCTTCAAATTCTTCTGAAGCTATCCTTAGCATGCAATCAAAAACCTCGCGGTTTTCCGGATTTTTGTATAATAATAATTCTGAACTGTTCATTATAATGCCTCCTAATAATTTCCTAACAGTCTCAAATAATTCGACTCTTCCGATATACCTCTCAGAGCATTTCTTACGCCGGGGTCTGCAAGATTTCCTTCAAAATCCACAAAAAATCTGAATTCCCAGTTATGCTCAGGTATAGGTCTTGACTCTATTTTAGTCATATTAAGATTATTAAACATAATATGTGATAACGCATTGTAAAGACTTCCCGATTTATGCGGAACTTCAAAACACACGCTTACCTTGTCGGCATTTTTAATAAATTCTCTTTTTCTGCTGACAATTACAAATCTTGTGGTATTGCATGCCGATGAGTTAATACCATCTTCAAGAATCTGAAGACCATATTCATCGGCACAATTTGCAGAACCTATTGCTGCCTGATGAATGTCATTGTCTTCGGCAACTTTTTTGGCACTCATTGCTGTATTAAGATATGCTTTCTGGTGCCAGTCCTTATGTCTGTCAAGAAATGCGGCACACTGGGCAAGGCCCTGAGGATGGGAATATACGCACTTTATGTCCTTAAGTGTCGCCCCCGGCTTTGCAAGGAGGCAATGTCTTATCTTCACATAAGTCTCTCCCACTATGTAATTATTAAATTCCTGCAAAAGATCATAAGTATCATTAACCATTCCTGCTGAAGAATTATCTATCGGTATAACGGCATAATCCGCCACACCGTCACTCACAGCTTCCATAGCCTCCCTGAAAGTATCTACATTCATATTTCTGACATCGTTGCCGAAAAAATTAAGCATTGCTTCATGGCTGTATGCTCCCGGCACGCCCTGATACACAACTTTAATATTGTCACGTCTTATATCATCAACAATGTCATATGGTTCTAACCTGGAATCCGACTTTCTCATCTCAAGCTTTGAATACTGGAATTTGCGGCTCATTGCCATAATCTGTGTAAAAAGTTCTGCCACACATTTGTTGTTAAAATCCGAATGTGCAAGATGTCTCAGTGTATCAATTTTCTGTTCTTCTCTTTCTTTATCAAATACAGCTTTTCCCGTTGCTATTTTATAATCGGCAACATTGGCTGCAACATCCATTCTTTTTTCAAAAAGTTCAACTATCTGTCTGTCAATCTCATCTATCTGTTTTCTTGATTCCTGTAAGTCAACTACCATATATTTTCTCCTTCTATATGTCACTTTTAATAGTTATATCACAAATTATAATAATTTGCTTGAAAAAAAAATAATTTTATTTCATAATATTATTATCATAATGTATTGGAGTCTATAAATTATGAATAAGAAATACACAAAATTCATTATTGGCGGCTCTGTTCTTCTCGCTATTATCATTCTTATTATCGTATATCATAATGTTACGAAAATAGACAAGAACAGTTCCTCAACCACCGGAAATACTCCGGGCAATCTTTTAAACGGAGGAAGCTTTTGTGAAAGCGGCGGAAAGATATATTTTTCCAACCCTTATGACAATAACAAGCTTTATTCCATGGACAGCGACTGTTCCAACATTAAGTGTCTTACAGATGACGACGTCTCTTATATTAACTGTGCCGGCAGATACATTTATTATGTAAAAAATAATGCCAAGGCATCCAACACCAACTCCCTTCTTCGTGGAGAGCTTTATGGTGTTGTAAGATGTGCGTTAAATGGTGGACGTTATACCACTCTTCATACGGGTTACAGTACAGACCTTGCGTTGTCCGGCAATACACTTATATTTAATGGTGTACTCAATTCCAAAAATGTAACTTACGCCATCAATGTTAACGGTAAGAATGAAGAAGTCCTTCTTGAAGATGACATTGCCAATTCTTCAGTATATAAAGGACATATCTATTATTCAAAGCCTTCTTCATCCGGTACTGCCGACCATTCGGTATACAGTATGCGTGTGTCAGACGGCTCATCAATTTCATATCTGAATGGCAATACATACATGGCATCGGTTGTAAACAATGTTCTTTATTATATTGACCTCGATAATAACTATGCTCTTACCTCTGTGAACCTTTCGAATAACACTAAAAAGGTTCTTACAACAGACAAAGTTGTATTATACAACGTTTATAATGATGTTATTTATTATCAGGAAGAGACTTATGACCATTCTTTTAACAGAATGAATAAAGACGGAAGCAATCAGATAAAAATATATGACGGTGATATAACTTCTATAAGCTGTACATCAAAGTACACATTTTTCAAGATGTTCGGTTCTGATACTCTTTACAGAGTTGAGACTAATGGAGATACTGCAATCCAGAAATTCTTTGTTACGGCTGACTGATAAGATATTATATAAGCCCTTACGGATTATCCTCTGTAAGGGCTTATTTTTATACTAAAATATTATTCAGTTTTTCATCCTTTTCTATTATTTCTATAGCAAGATTCCTATATTTTTCTTCGTGGAGATATGTGTGTCTGAAAGGTTTTATCTCGGGAGCAAGCATTACCGCTTTCTTAAAATCTTCTTTCCGAAGTTCCAGTGTCTTTACATAATCCCAGAAACCGGTGTCGGTGAATACTGTATTAATTCTCTCATACCGGTGATTCTGAACTTTGCTCATAATGTATGTCGCAATACCTACCTGGATACCATGAAGGCTTGGTTTCTCAAGCATCTTGTCAAGTGCATGGGATATAAGGTGTTCGCTTCCACTTGTAGGTGCGCTGCTGCCGGCTATCTCATTGGCAATCCCGCTCATGGCGAGGGAATCCATCAGTTCCTTAATAAAACGATCATCCAGAATATCCTTAAATGGTGTTCTTACAAAACTGTTTACTGCTTTTTTAGATATCATCATAGCACAGTCATTTACAATATCATAACCTTTTTCCTGTTCAAAAATCCAGTCATAAAGTGCTGTTATTTTGGATACCATGTCTCCGATTCCTGAATAAAGGAATGCCTTAGGTGCACTTTTTATTACTTCAATGTCTGCGATTATGCCATATGCAATCCTTGCCGGTACGGATTTTCTTCTGCCCTCCACTATAAGGGATGCACTGGCGCTTGAAAAACCATCAGACGAAGCTGATGTAGGGATACTTATAAAAGGAAGATTCCTTAAAAATCCACAGTATTTAGCCGCATCAATGACTTTACCGCCGCCGATGCCTATAACCGCTTCAGTTGTATTTGGAAACGAAAATCCAAGCTGCATTATTGCGTTAATTTCAACCGTATCCATTTCCTGATAGAGAAGCACCTCAATGTTATTGTCTTTCATTCCGTTAAGAACTTTATCCCCGAACAGATTAATAAGTCCATTTCCGAAGAGGATAACAACTTTATGAAAATTCATATCTGCCAGATATTTTCCTACCTGTCCCAATATGTCTTTCTCTACCTTCAAAATAGCAGGTATTGATATTTCGCATTTATTCTGTGTTACCATATCATATCTCCAATTCCTTTACAGTTCCGAAATAATGTCTATACATTTATCAAAGCCTAATTTACTGCTGTTAAGTGTCATCGTGTAGTTGGTGGCTTTGCCCCATTCACCTTCTGTATAATAATTATAGTGCATTTTTCTCTTTTTATCCATATCACGCATCATATCCACAGCTTCTTTTTCAGTCTTGTTATATAATTTCATGATTCTTTCTTTTTTGACTGCTTCATCACCGTGTATAAAAATATGTACTGCATCGGGATTATCCCTTAAAATATAATCCGCACATCTTCCTATAATTACAAAAGATTCTTTCTTCGCAAGTTCTCTAATTATTTCTGACTGTGCGTTATATATTTTGTCCGAAATTGAACTTCCTGTCGCATCTCTTCCCACAAATGCATAGGAAAATATGCTCTTTGATGGGGAATATTCACCCTGATCCTCTATAATTTTCTTGGAAAAACCTGTTTCTTCGGCAATTTTCTCAAGTATCTGGGAATCATAAAATGTTATTCCTAATTTCTTCGCTACGTTTTCGCCTATAAAATGTCCGCCACTGCCAAACTCTCGACTGATTGTAATAATTTTACTCATGATAATCTGCCTCCTTAACATTGTTAATAACATTTTTTTTGATTTTTTTCATTAACAATAATGATATGATAAGGCTCATTCCTTCTGCAAATATAAATGTGAGCCATACAAGCCATATTTTACCGGGATTGTTTCTTACAGGTAAAGATAACAAATATGCTACAGGTAACACAAATACTATCTGTCGTAATACAGATACAATTAATGATTCCATTCCACCGTCAAGTGCCTGAAAAACACCCTGAAATGCAATATTGGCTCCTGCAAAAACAAATCCTGCCGATATTATCCGCATCGCCGATATATACATCCTTCCCGTATCTGTGCCTATGCCAAACATCTTTGCCAGAGCACCGGCCAAAGTTTCCAACAATACGGTTCCTGCTATCATAATTATTGTCGTATATATTATACCACATTTTATGCCTTCGTTAATACGTTTTTTATTTTGCATTCCGTGGCTGAAAGAAACAATCGGCGTTATTGCATCCCTGAGTCCGAATGCCGCAAACAATACGAACTGCTGCACTTTATAATATAATCCGTATGCCGTAACCGCCGAATCACTTATTTTTCCGAGAATAATATTTAATCCATAGGTCATCACGGACATTAATGCCTGTGCAATAATGGCGGGCACACCTATTTTGTATATTTCTTTTATTATTGACTTTGAAGGTCGTATATACTTTATACTTTTATTTATGGCTTTATCTTTTTTATAATGGAAAATCACTGCCATTATTAACGAAATAATCTGTCCTATTACGGTTGCGTATGCAGCTCCTTTTACCCCAAGATTCATAGAAAAAATCATTACCGGGTCAAGCACAATATTAACAACAGCTCCTGTTATCTGTGCAATTGTTGAATATAGCGAATTGCCCATTGACTGAAGCATTTTTTCAAAAATCCCAAACAGGACCATTCCAAAAGAAATAATACAGCATATCTGTAAATATTCCGTTGCCAGTTTTGCTACATATACATCGTTTGTCTGGCTGTTTATATATGGTTTTACACCAAATATACCAAACAATACACATAGCAGCCAGATTATTATTCCAAGAAAAATTCCTGTTCCTGCAACTCTATCTGCTTTATCTATGTTATTCTGTCCTAAACTTTTTGACAACAGTGCACCAAGTCCTACACCTGTTCCTATTCCCACCGCCACAATAAGCATTTGTACGGGAAATGCTAACGTTAACGCATTAAGTGATGCTTCTCCCGTTCCTTTAATTCTTCCTACAAAGGCGCTGTCTACAATATTATACACCGCCTGCAGCATCATTGACAAAATCATGGGAATTCCCATTGTAATCATCAATTTACTGATTTTCATAGATGCCATTTTGTCTGTATTATCTTTTTGCATATTTTTCCTCCTTCTTTGCAAAAAAATAAAGCGTAAATCCATCTGGATTTACGCTTTACGCTACACGATTGTTTACAAAATTATGCGTTCTTGCCACAGCATTTCTTATATTTAAGGCCGCTTCCGCAAGGACATGGATCATTTCTTGAAATCTTAGGTCCCTTAACAACTGTTGTTGAAAGTTTCTGTTCTTTATAGAGTTCCTTTCTTCTCTTGGAATCAATTAACTCGTCCCATTCAGGAAGTTCATAAAGCCAGTCAGCTCTTGCATCAACCATATTCTTATAGAGAGTTTCCAAATCATAATCAAGGTTCACTTCTGTATTCTCATCCATTGTCTCAATCGGATTAGGATTCTTAAGGCTGTCATTAATTCCGTCAAGGAAGCCAACCATCGTCATTATATCAAAGTTATATTTCTCTGCCAGTTCCTTAACTGTACCCTTCACAGGTTCGCCATATGATTTAAGAAGGTCTATATATACACCCTTCTCTAAGTTGAAATAATTAGCCCAAAACATCTGTTGTGCCTGAGGACTTTTCTTGTCATCATAGGCCATTTCTCTCCACTGTTCTAATAATGTCATGTTCGTTCTCCTAAAACTTTTGTATTATTATGAGATTATATAACAATCTTTTAATTTAGTCAAATGCACTCTCTATACATTTTTCTTATTTTCTGCTAAAATCATTTTAAAATATAAGATGACGAGGTTAATATATGAAAAAGAAATCTACTGCCGTCAGAGTAATGGCAATTATTTGTATAGTGCTTTTGGTCGGAATGTACATAACTTCCCTTGTACTCGCAATAATCCAGCATAAGAGTGCAGGTGCCGCGCTTAAAATATCAATGCTCTGTACTATTGTTGTTCCGGTATGGATATATATTTTCATGATGTTCCATAAGCTTGCTACAAGAAACCAGTTTATGAATTCAGAGGAAGATGAAATTTCCGAAAAAGATATCCCGGAAAATGAAGACGATGACGATTCTGCTGATGAGTAATTTTGAGATTTGTTAAGAGTCGCGGTTAGACGGGCTGGCGGACTGGAGGACTGGTAGGCTGGTGAGCCGGGATTCTATACCCTTTCGGCTGATTTTTGCTGTTTGGGTAGAGATTTCCGGGCGGTGGTACTGGGATTCTCTACCTTTTCGGCAGATTTCCGCTGTTTAGGTAGAGATTTCCCTGCCACTAACATCCTGTTTTAATAAAAATATGTCCCCTGTCAAAAGACAGGGGACATATAAATTTGAGGGCTTTTTTATATCCTCAATATAATTTATTTAGACAAATTACTTGTTCTATAGATAATATCGTGTCTCTTAGGACCGTTAGATACCATTGTGATAGGTACTCCGATTTCTTCCTCTATTGCTTCAATGTATGCCTTACATTCAGCAGGAAGTTCATCATAATTCTTAATTCCTCTGATATCACATTTCCATCCCTTAAATTTCTTAAGTACAGGCTTAGCCTTTTCAAGCTTGTATGTTACAGGGAAATCCTTGATAACTTCGCCGTCAATTTCATAGCCTACGCACATTGGAATCTCATCAAGATATCCGAGTACATCAAGAACTGTAAGTGCTACTTCTGTTGCACCCTGCATTCTGCAGCCGTATCTTGTGGCAACTGCGTCAAACCATCCCATTCTTCTTGGTCTGCCTGTTGTAGCGCCAAATTCGCCACCGTCTCCGCCACGGACTCTTAATTCCTGTGCTTCATCACCGAAAATCTCACTTACGAATGCTCCGGCACCGACTGCTGAAGAATATGCTTTAACAACGGTAACTACATCCTGAATCTCCCTGGCTGGAATACCTGCACCGATTGCTCCGTAAGATGCAAGTGTTGAAGAAGATGTTACCATTGGATAAATACCATGGTCAGGATCCTTAAGGGAACCAAGCTGTCCCTCAAGGAGGACTGTCTTGCCCTCTTTAAGTGCATTGTGAAGGAAAAGTGAAACGTCTGCTACATATGGAGCAACCATTTCCTTATATTCCATTAAAAGATTGAAAATATCATCAGGATTCATTGGTTCCTTATTATAAAGGTTCTTAAGAAGCACGTTCTTGTATTCTACAACACGCTCAACCTTTTCACGAAGGTCTGCTTCATCCATAAATAATTCACTTACCTGAAAACCAATCTTAGCATACTTGTCTGAGTAAAATGGTGCAATACCGGACTTAGTGGAACCAAATGCCTTACCGCCGAGACGTTCTTCTTCGTATGTATCAAAATCAACATGATATGGCATAAGTATCTGTGCTCTGTCTGATACAAGAATCTTAGGTGTTGGTACGCCTCTGTCCTCAAGTGATTTAATTTCATTGAAAAGATATGGTATATTAAGTGCCACACCATTGCCAATTACACTTGTCGTATGATTATAAAAAACGCCTGATGGAAGTAAGTGTAAAGCGAACTTGCCGTAATCATTAATAATCGTATGGCCTGCATTACTTCCTCCCTGGAATCTTACTATAATATCTGACTGTTCGGCAAGCATATCCGTAATCTTGCCCTTGCCTTCATCACCCCAGTTAGCGCCAACTATTGCTCTTACCATGTGTGATCCTCCTCTTTTATTATATAAATAACTGCAGGCTTTTAAAGACTGCGTGAATAGTATACCTTAAATTATCAAATATGTAAAGAAAGAGTTGTCAGCAACTGTACAGCACAGTACCGGCAACTCTTTTGTAATGATGTATTAACAGTTGATTTCCGCTGTTAATCCAAGTTCATCTTTGTATTCGTTAAGGATAGGTTTTACAACTTCTGAAAGGAATTCCTCAACCTGCCACTTTGAACGTCCTGTGTATAATGAAGGATCCATATTTTTCTGCAAATCCTCAAGTGTAAGATTAAATGCAGGGTCGGCAGCAATCAGTTCAAGGAGATTGTTGTCAAGACCTTCCACTTTGACACGTCTGCCCGCTTCCATGGAAAGAGTTCTGATACGTTCATGGAGTTCCTGTCTGTCTCCGCCGGCTTTTACGGCATCCATCATAATATTTTCTGTAGCCATGAAAGGAAGCTCTGCCATAATATGTTTGTAAATTACCTTGTCATATACAACAAGTCCGTCTACAACATTGAGATAAAGGTCAAGTATACCGTCTACTGCAAGAAATGCTTCCGGTACAGACATTCTTTTATTAGCGGAATCGTCGAGAGTTCTCTCAAACCACTGTGTCGCACTTGTGATTGCAGGGTTCATAACATCTGACATAACATAATTAGCAAGGCTCGCTATTCTTTCGCTTCTCATAGGATTTCTCTTATAAGCCATTGCTGATGAACCAATCTGTGTCTTTTCAAAAGGTTCCTCGATTTCTTTTAAATGCTGTAAAAGTCTTATATCATTAGAAAACTTGTGGGCACTTGCGGCAATACCGGCAAGGACATTCACAACCTTGGTATCTACTTTTCTTGAATAAGTCTGGCCTGAAACAGGATATGTATCCTCAAATCCCATTTTGTTGGCTATCATCTTATCAAGACGGCGTATTTTATCCTGGTCGCCTTCAAAAAGCTCCATAAAACTTGCCTGTGTTCCTGTTGTACCCTTCTGTCCGAGAAGCTTCATTGTTGAAATAACATGATTAAGGTCTTCAAGGTCTAAAAGAAGTTCCTGCATCCAGAGAGTTGCTCTTTTACCTACGGTTGTTGGCTGTGCAGGCTGGAAATGTGTGAATGCAAGAGTAGGAAGTGCCTTATATTCATCTGCAAATTTTGAAAGCTCGTTGATTACATTCACAAGTTTTTTGCGGACAAGTTTAAGTCCTTCTGTCATTATTATAAGGTCAGTATTATCGCCTACATAACATGAAGTTGCTCCAAGGTGGATGATTCCTTTTGCCTTAGGGCACTGTAAACCATAAGCATATACATGTGACATTACATCATGTCTTACAATTTTTTCTCTTGCCTTTGCATCCTCATAATTAATATCGTCTTTGTGAGCTTTAAGTTCTTCTATCTGCTCATCCGTAATATTAAGTCCAAGTTCTTTTTCTGATTCTGCAAGAGCAATCCAGAGTGCTCTCCATGTTCTGAATTTTTTATCAGGCGAAAAAATATACTGCATTTCTTTACTTGCATATCTTTCAGCCAAAGGTGTCTGATATCTGTCAGTTGCCATTTTAAATCTCCTTTTATTTTTCATATTCGCCACGGATATCTTCTGTCGGCGGTTCTATAGGATAATTGCCGGTAAAGCAGGCATCACAATAATCGGTCTTACCGTCTATGAGTTCACTTAATCTTGTAACATCAAGGTAACCCAGTGAATCTGCCCCGATATATTTACATATCTGGTCTACGGTGTGGTCATGCGCTATTAACTGGTCATCCGATGGAATATCAGTTCCAAAATAACATGGATGTAAAAACGGAGGCGAACTTATTCTTACATGAACTTCGGTAGCACCTGCATCTTTTAACATCTTTACTATTCTTGCCGAGGTTGTTCCCCGCACAATGGAGTCATCTATCATAATAACTCTTTTACCGTTTACCGCATCTTTTAAAACATTGAGTTTAATTTTAACACTGGTCTCTCTCTGGGACTGCTTAGGCTTAATAAATGTACGCCCTACATAGCTGTTTTTCATAAATGCAATTCCGTAAGGTATTCCTGATTCCATGGAATATCCAAGTGCGGCCACATTACCTGATTCAGGCACACCTACTACAATATCAGCCTCCACAGGGTGGGTCTTTGCAAGTATACGGCCTGCCATAATACGGGAACTGTATACTCCTACACCGTCAATGTAGCTGTCCGGTCTGGCAAAATATATGTATTCAAAAATACATCTTGCGCATTTATTAATACATCCTGAAGTATCTGAGCTTATACCATCAGGTGTTATTGTGACTATTTCTCCCGGAAGCACATCCCTTACAAATTCTGCACCGATAGCTGAAAATGCACAGGTCTCTGAGGATACGAAATATGCGTTGTCTCTTTTTCCGATACTTAACGGCTTAAAGCCGAAAACATCCCTTGCCGCAATTAATTTACGGGGACTCATTACTACAAGAGAATATGCCCCCTTTATTTTTTTCATGGCATTGGCTACCGCCGCTTCGACGCTTGAGGTCTTAAGACGTTCCCTTGCTATGTAATATGCGATTACCTCTGAATCTATGGTTGTCTGGAAAATCGCACCTGTGTATGAAAGTTCATCCCTGAGTTCAGGAGCATTTATAAGGTTGCCGTTATGAGCGAGTGCCAGTGTTCCTTTAACATAATTAAGAACAAGAGGCTGGGCATTTTCCCTGCAGCTGCTTCCTGCCGTAGAATATCTTACATGTCCTACACCAATGTTTCCTTTTAATTTCTCAAGTGATTCTGCATCAAAAACTTCACTTACTAATCCCATATCCTTTCTGGAATTAACAATTCCCTTAGGTCCTTCCGTATCGCTTACCGCAATACCACAGCTTTCCTGTCCTCTGTGCTGCAACGCGAACAGTCCGTAGTATATTGTTGTGGCAACATCGTTGCCATCAAAATCGTAAGCGCCGAATACACCGCATTCTTCATGCACTCCACTTTCTTCAATATTGTCTGAATTACTTGTTTCTATCATATATATACCTCCAGGTATCAGATGTTAAATTCTTTGCCTGTAAGTAATGCAAATGCCTCTTTGTATTTGTCAACAGTCTTTTTAACAACTTCTTCAGGAAGAAGGAGGTCATTGTCAGGATTAGCTTTAAGCCAGTCTCTTACAAACTGCTTGTCATATGATGGCTGTGACTTGCCTGCTTCATATCCTTCAAGAGGCCAGAATCTTGAGCTGTCAGGTGTGAGCATTTCGTCACCGATAACAACTTCACCCTTTTCGTTAAGACCGAATTCAAATTTGGTGTCGGCAATGATAATTCCTTTGCTTAAAGCATAATCTGCACATTTCTTATATAAAGCGATTGTATATTCCTTAATCTTAGCTGCATATTCTTCACCCTTTTCAGGATAAATTTTCTTAAGAACTTCTACGCTCTGCTCGTATGATATATTCTCATCATGGAGTCCTATCTCTGCCTTGGTACTTGGAGTATATATAGGCTCAGGAAGCTTGTCTGATTCCTTGAGTCCTTCAGGGAGCTTAATTCCGCAGACGGTTCCGTTTTCCTTGTAGCTTGCCCAACCGCTTCCTGTAATGTATCCTCTTACGATACATTCAATAGGGAGCATCTCTAACTTCTTGCACATCATGCTGTTGCCTTTAAATTCATCCTTCTGGAAAAATTCAGGCATATCCTTATTATCAACTGATATCATATGGTTAGGTACTATATCTTTTGTAAAATCAAACCAGAACTTAGACATCTGTGTTAATATGGCACCCTTATCTGTTATCTTATTTTTAAGAATGTTATCGAAGGCTGATATTCTGTCAGTTGCAACCATTATAAGGCTGTCACCGTTATCATATACTTCTCGTACTTTACCCTCTTTAAAAGGCTTATATTCCTGCATGTTATTGTCCTCCATATATTTATGCAATTTTTTATAGTACGATTATAGTACACCAAGTTTTATAAAGTCAACGTCAATACCTACTAAAATAAATAAAATAAGTATTGTTTTATAATGGATATTAGTTATAATTATAAATGTAGAAAATTACCGGGAGGAAATACATATGGTTGATAAAAGACGACACAAAAGAGTTAAGGTCAAGCTTAACCTTGTTGTATCCAACATTTTTGACCAGAATGCGGATATGATTAAAATTGACTCGCCTATTGAGGTCAAGGATGTTTCAAGATCGGGTATCGGTTTTATTACAAAAAGCATTCTTCCAATGAATTATTATTTTAATGCCGCACTTACTTTTGACAATGAGGATTCCATCCTTTACAGCGTTGTTAAAATTATCCGTTGTGAAGCGTTAGAGGATGATGAATACTCTTACGGCTGTGAGTTTGTGGGCATGGCTCCCGTTCTCGGATATATCTTTGATAAACTTGAAGCGAAATAATATATGTTAAAAACCTTGGAAAATCATATTAACGGTTTCCCAAGGTTTTTATTATCTGTCAGTCTGCAGGTCCTTCGTCACATTAATCTTTTTAATGCTGATTATTGAAGGGATAAATGCAAGTGCATATATTATTAAAATTATAATAACTGCCGGCATTACATCTTTTAATGTGAATTTAAAAATATAACTGTATAAATTCTTCTTTGTATATAAATATACAATGTAGCTGGCTGCATACGAAAATCCGCTGCCCAGTATCAGGGATAAAATAACTGTTCTTGTGTTTTCATATAACTTATTATTCCATATATGTCAATTAACATTTCTTATAATTTTACGCACACATTTCAAAAAATGTGCTTAAATTTTAATTGATTTTTTTTGTCGTCTCAGATACAATAAAATCAGCACACAATTACGTATTCGCTGTGCGTGAATTTTTTAAGGAAGAGGGTGAATGAGTGAATCTTCAAGAGCGAGCAAAAGAAGTGATTGTAGACAATAATGGCATTGCAAAATCTGCCGACTTTGTTGCTGCCGGAATCAGAGCTGTTGATGTCGTAAACCTGTGTAACGCAGGCTTTCTTAACCGTGTACGACACGGATACTATCAGCTTGCCGAACAAAGTGTTTCTTCAGAAGAACAATTGCTTGCAACACTCATCCCAAAAGGAATAGTTTGTGTTGAATCTGCATTGTTTCACTATGGTTACAGCGACTTTGCACCACGAAAATGGTCAATAGCTGTACCTCGTTCAATGTCAAGAACAAAGCTAAAAGTTGATTCGCTTGCTGTTCAACCTTATTATATGCAGCCTGAGTTGTATGAACTTGGGAAAATTACCGATAACTTCAACGGGGTTGAGCTGCCTGTATATGACCGTGAGCGAACAATATGTGATTGTTTCAAATATCGTTCAAGATTAGATAACGAAATTTTCAACAAGGCTATTAACGCTTATGTAAAAGACAACAAAAAGAATCTGAATAATCTTTCTGCTTATTCCCAAAAATTGCGTGTGTATAAAAAAGTTACCGAACTGATGGAGGTGTTGCTGAATGGCTGATATTGCAGCGTCTGTGCTTACACGATTAAAGAATAAGGCACAGGCAAGTGGAAGAAGTTATCAACTTTGCTTACAACTCTTTTGTCAGGAAGAATTTTCTATTCGCTTACTGAATTTGACAGCAGAGTTACAGTCGATGTTGATTTTTTGCTTCGACAAATGCCAAACACTCCTGAGCAACTGCGAGTTGTGCTTGAAGAAATTATCGCAGCGTGCGATATTACTCTGACTCGTGAGGAATGGTATGAGCTGTACCTGGCGTCAGGTCATCTGCTTCCGTAGGGATTATCGATTACCAGTATTATTTTCAAAATGCTGGTAATCCTTAGAATTAGCAAGTTGCACAAAAGAATCTTCTCTTTTACGAAGTCTGGTCTCATAAACGAGATAAAGGTTCTGGCAGCTGCAGCAAGTGTTACACCAACACCAGAACCACCAGATGGAAATCCATTACTTGAAGCAGCCGGAATATCTTACAATCATACAGAAGTATCTGATACAGATACTTCCACAACAAATGCTATAGCAGTAAATCTTCCATGTGGTCCAGCACCATTAACCAAAAAAAGACATCTGCCAAAATAATACAGATGCCTCAAAGAAAGATAATTTAACACAAACCTACACTAATTTGCCACCAAAACGATGTGATACAGAGTAGTTGCTATTAGTAGCAAAATAGTAGCAGAGCAAAAGACAAAGTCTCGGAAGCCGCTTGTTTAGCGGATTCCAAGACTTGTGGCTACTATTCAAACTCGTCTCAAATAACCGTTTCTAGTGTTATTTATGGGAGTTTTGCATACTATTTTGTATCATTTTTCCACAGTTTTTTACACCGTCTTTTTGGTTCGTTTGGTTTTCATTACCAAAACATTACCAAGGTGGTCGGACATTACCACTTCCGCCTCCGCAGCTGTAATAAATATAACGCTTTCCATCCTTCGCCTCCTCAAAAATAGACTGTTATATCCAGAACTTTAGAAATCGTTACTGTGGCAATCTTAGTTACCTTTGGCTTTCGTTCGAATCACATGTTGCTGATATTTCAACCAGCTTCAACTTTTAGCACGGATCCGCTCTTGCTCGAGGTATCTCGCCAATTTTGTGAATGCCTATCTTTGCTCCTCTGTTGAGGTCATTGCGTAAGCCTGTTGACATATGATTCAGCTCATCCAGTTTCTACATTGTTACTGTACACACCCTTGTCAGTTTACAGATCCGGTTTGGATAACCTGTGTACAGTAACTCTACATTTTCTACATTCGCTTAAGTGCGAATGTTTTTATTTACTTATTTCATTTTATTCACTATAATATTCTGTATAAGCAGTATTTATGGTATTTCGGAAGGAGTTTTCTCTCATGACCATAGGAAAAAATAAAGCTTGTTAGAAATTTTAGAAAAATGACTCAACAACAGCTCGGAGAAGCAGTTGGCATAGAAGTAAAAGGAACTGCAAACCGTATTGCTCAATACGAATGCGACTACCGAATCCCCCAAAATGATATGTTAATTGATATGGCAAAGGCAATGGACATTAACCTTTTACTCTCCGTAAGTCCGCTCCTCCGCAGTGCCGAAGATATCATGCATACATTTTTCTGGTTAGATGAGGATAATAAAAACGCAATCAACTTTTTTACTCTCATCCGTACAAACAAACGAGGCAAAGCAGATATGCCACCTGGAGCCAGTTATGATGACTGTGGGAGGCACCAACCAAAGAAAGGATGGAAAAACAATGAATGATTTAATGACTATAAAAGGTGAACTTGAAACAACTATTAGTGACTTTAGTGCACCTTTTACAAATTATCTTACAAGCTTGGGATTACCAACTGAAGGAATATTAGCCCCTATCAAAGAAAGACAAATTGTTATCAACTCGATTGAAAGTGAAATAAACAAAATATCTCCCGAAAATAGGCAATTTGCCGTATATCTTACTCGTTTTCTTTCATCTGTTGCTGCGGGGCTTTTCGATGGTGCTGTTACATATTTATGGAATGAAACCATTAAAAGCCTAAGAAAAATGATTGCAAGTTATGATTTAGATTATTTTCTTAAGGTGACTTCAGAAATAAATAATAGATATCATAATCTTAAAACAGAAGAAGATCTTTCCCTCATTGCCGACTATGATTTACTTAACACATGTAACCGTATGGGATTAATAACCGATCATGTCTTTGAAGTGTTCAAATTTATAAACTACATGAGAAACCATTCGAGTGCTGCACATCCTACAGAAAACGAAATTAGTGCTTTTGATCTGCTAAGCTGGTTAAATAACTGCATTAAATATGCAATAAATGCAACACCAAACGGTGATGCCATTAAATTAAAACAACTGCTATATAATCTCCGTACCAACAACATTCCAGAAGAGGATTTTGCATATATAGGAAACAATATAAATGAACTTCCTACTATTATGATAGAGGACTTTCTTTCATCAATTTTTGGTATGTACACAGACCCCAATATCGCCTCAAATATAACTCAAAATATAGATGGAATTGCTAAGTATGCTTGGAATGCAAGTACTGAAGCAAAGAAACATTCTATTGGTGAAAAATATGGATATTTCAGAAAAAATGGTGATATTCAAAGAAAAGAAAAGGCAAACAACTTTCTTACTATAGTAGATGGTCTTTCATATAAAGACGAGGATAGTATATCCTACGAAATAAGAGATGCATTAGCCAATCTAATGTCAACACATAACAGCGTATATAATTTCTATAACGAAGCTCCATGGGCACGTCAGCTCAAACAATTACTTCCAGTTTCAGGGAATGTCCCCCTTTCTGTTTTATCCGATTGGGTGAAAACAATTGTTGTGTGTTATTGTGGAAATGGTTTAGGATACCGCGAGGGCGTAGATGAGGGTGCTTTACCATACTATAAAGAGTTCATTAAAAATTTCGATAACAAAGCTCTTGTTTACTTACTTAACATGATGGATGATTCAACTTTATTAATGGACTTAAATATGCCAAAGGCAAATAGACGATTCAGAAATCTTTGTTCGGCACTTGCTACACATTGTAAAAATTCATTTATAACTGATGCATTAAACTATCTAGCAACCTGCTCAGAATCATTAACAAATGCACATAAAACCACTGCATTTAAAAATTTAGTTTCAAAAGTAAATAGTCAATTTTAGGTATCAAAAGGTATCACACTGCTTAATAAGAGCCGAGAAGCCCACAATTAAGGCTGTTTCCCGGCTCTCTGTTTCCTATTCCGCCTTTTTGGTTTGCTTGGTTTTCATTACCACCTACAAAGTCCTTTGCAAATCTTGCACTTCTAAAAGTGTAAGCCCAGTAAGATTAGAGATTTCCTCCAAAGCATACTTACCAGCCTTTAACATCTTGACTGCAATCGAATTCTTTTCTTCATTCGCCCTTTCAACCGCAATTTTTTCACTAAATTCTTCTACTGCTTTGCACACTTGGCTTCGACCTCCTTCCGTTTCCTTGAAATGCCTTACCGGGTCTGCCAATTCCTGGTAAAACATATCCGCAGCACTTGTGCATCTAAAATCATGCATCAGCTTACCGACTGGATCATTGTCATTTTTGTAACTGCCATTCACATATATGATATGTGAGCCATCTCCAAATAATGTACCCGCTTCCTGTACGGTTCTTTCAACATGATACATTGGCAATCCTAACTTCATATAATCATTTTCTGTAATAAATATCACATATGAATCATGGATTTCCTTGAATTTCTGTTTTTCTTTCAACAACTTGGAATCTAACATACTGCTGTGAAACCTGGCTCTGTGTACATCGGCACGCTGTACCTCGATGTCGTACACCTTTCCTTCGGAATCCTCAGCATAAATATCCAATGTGATAGAACGACCTCCTGTAATTGGACGGTAGTGTCCAAAACTACCTATTTTTTATTGTTCTAAATCCTTTAATACCTTGATTTTCTGGAGGTTTGCAAATAAAAAGAGTATTTACCTCCCATTTTTGATATAATGTCCTCGACCAAAACTCCAAAATATCAGAAAGGATAAATGCTCATGGACATTATACTTTATTTACTTAACATTATTCAATACCAGCAGAAACAAATCTGTCGGCTTTTAAATTTTATCTGCAGATACATTCCTCTTAAGCAGTGGGCTTTTGATGATTCACATTCTCCCAAATACCAAAAATTCAAGATTGATAAACTTCCAAAGATTATCTACTACGAAAAATGGGATTATAAAGAATACATCCCTTATCTCGAATGGAAGTATGGTAAAAAAATCAAGACTGTCAACCGACGCTCTGAATGTGATATTGATGACAGCTGCACATGTCCTCGCTGCAATGCTCCTAAACCCTATCTCTACAAAAATAATGGTTCTAAAGGGCAAATCCTGTGCAAAGTCTGCTCCACTGCGTTCTCTCCGGAAGAAAATCGTTTTTCAAAGTCCTACTCTCTGAAATGTCCACACTGCAACCACTCACTGGTTCACAAAAAAGACCGCAAACACTTCGTTATCCACAAATGCGTAAATCCAAAATGCCCCTACTACATTCACAACCTTAATAAAGTTGATAAAAAGGATTTGAAAGAGAATTATGGCAAGAACAAGTATAAGCTCCATTACATCTACCGGGAATTCCAAATAGATTTCTTTAAAATGGATTTATCTTCTCTTCCTAAAAATGCTTCTTCTCTGAAATTTAGTAAGTTTGATTCAAATGTCATGGCTCTGTGCCTTACATATCGTGTCAATCTTGGACTGTCACTGCGCAAGACTAAACAAGCTTTAAAAGACATACATAACATTTCAATTTCTCATCAGAGTATTGCAAACTACTGCAAAACAGCCGCTATCTGCGTGAAACCTTTTACCGATAACTATGATTACACTGTCGGAAAAGTTTTAACTGCCGATGAAACCTATATTAAAATCCGTGGTGTAAAAGGATATATTTGGTTTATCATGGATGCTGCCAAACGCTCTATTATCGGTTACCGGATATCTGATAACCGTGGTGTTGGTCCATGCATTCTTTCTATGCGTATGGCTTTTAAACACTTCAAAGAAAAACTCCCCAGGCATTTCAAATTCATTGCTGATGGTTATAGTGCCTATCCTCTGGCAGCTCAACAGTTCTTACGTGAATTTGGTGAAAATTTTAAATTCAATGTCACACAAGTAATTGGACTTACTAATGACGATGAAGTATCCGCCAAATATCGCCCATACAAACAGATGATTGAAAGACTTAACAGAACTTATAAAGCTTCCTACAGTCCTACAAACGGTTTTGATAACATTGATGGTGCGAACTATGACCTTGCACTCTGGGTTACTTACTATAACTTCCTTCGTCCACATAAACACAATAATTATCGTGTTTTAAATCATGTAGAAATGCTCGACAATGCAGACAATATGCCGGGTAAATGGCAGTTGCTAATCTTTCTGGGACAACAACAGATAAAACAGTTGCAACAAAAGAACTGTTCCTAGATTTTGAGCCAGAGTTAAATATCAGCCACCGTAAGTTTTACTTACGGCTGTGTCCTTGAAGGCACGCAAAGGCAATGCAAAATGCTGTGATGCCGACGGAAAAACTGAACTGTTCCTTAGTTTATCGCCGTCGTTATAAAAATCAAAGCATTGCTTTTGTGCACCCTCAAGGATGGCGTCACTATCCAAAAAGTAAAATATCTGCCATTTTCAAGGTTCATTTGAGCCTTTTTCTTTGGCTCTGTTTTTTCATAACTTATTTGACACTACCATAAATTTATTAACATTTCCATAATTTTCTTTGATATTAAATCTTTTTTTGTATATTTCCGTTGTAACATCTTTTCTTCTATGATCGACAAGTTTTTCATCTTCATCAATCACAGACATAACAACCCCCTTATATTCGCAGGAGAATACTGGAAAAAAATGCTCTCACCACAATATAAGGGGATTACTATCCATACTACTTAAGTTCTCAAATTTAAACTTAACTGTTCATAATTCTCTGTTTTTCTATCTTCCTGCTCTAAAGCGGAATACACCCGTCTTAGTACTGGATTTCCATCTTTGTCACCTTTTAGTGGAACACCACCATGCTGCAGAAAAAAGTCATTTCCCAGTGCCGTCTCCTTTTTTCCTCCATACTCCACTACAAACAAAGGCTTTTTATTTCTCAGGCTTTGTTCCCCAGCATTGAAAGTCCCTCCGTCCATACCTGATTCTATTAAAATAATTGCATCTGATAAACCGATTATTGTATTATTCCTTTTCATTGCATTTGATGCCGACCATGTCAAGTTTGGCATAAATTGAGATACAAACAAATGATTTTTATCATTGAGCAGCTCTTTTATCTCCCCCTTAATTCTGTTTTTTAATATTCCCTCAACAATTACAAAAATTGTACTTCCACCTGACTGAAGTGCAGCCTTATGAGCAGTTATATCTACTCCCTTTGCATATCCACTTATTACTGGTATTCCATATGATGACAACTGTCGTGCTGAACTGTCAGTTATTCTTATTCCTGCGTCTGAAACCTTTCTTGAACCTGTAAATCCAACAGATTTACCATTGAGCAACTCATAATTTCCCTTAAAAAAAAGCACCGCCGGAATATTTCCTATACTCAATTTCCTAAGTCCCTCCGGAAAACTTTCGTCTCCTATCCAGCACATATCTACACCACTATCATAAAGTTGTTCCTCTAACATTAATGCACTTTCCTTGTTTTCATTAATATTTTGAGCAACTCTTTGATTGATGCCAAATGACTGCATCAATCTGACATCATTACAAATATCAGTCAATGAACACTGCATACCAGATTTCATATGATTACTTATTTTTCTCAAGGTGCTGTCACCAGCACCTCTAGCTGTAATTATTCTTAAAACATCTCTGTTAATCATTGATTATCACTATCCTTTAAAGATTTTACACATACCACACCAAAAACACACCTTGCTCCCAACAATTTCAAAAACTTAGCATATTCCCACATTGTTGCACCTGACTGATACAAATCATCCACTACAATAATATTTTTTCCTCGAATTTTATCAGTATCAGCAATCTCCACACCATTATTATAATATATTTTCTCCCAAGTCTCAATCTTATTCTGTATCGTAAGTTCCTTCATTTGTGGTTTGTCACAGACTACCAACGGCTCAATAAAAGGAAGTTGCAACTGCATAGCTAATTCTTCAGCCATAAGCCATGCCATCTTTGTTTTACCCTGCTCTGTTGCCGGCATAGGTGAAACACTCCATTCTAATGTCGTGCCAACTTGTATGCACTCTTTATAAACACCAATCATTTTGTTCATTAGTATATCAGCATACTTCTTCAGCTCTTCTTCATTTAAGTTCCCGGCATTATACTTTAACTGATATTCTGCCTCCCCAATTTCAGTCCTACCTTCCTTATAACTAAAATTTGCATAATTAAAATCTAAAGCTATACAATAATCCAATTCAGCGTTAAAATACTGTTTTATATTTTTGTTCAACCCCAACCATAACAAATTTTCCACAGCTACTTCACACCACTTAAAAAGTTCCGTAATTGTCGATTGTTCATATTTTCCATTAGGAAGCCATATACTACTCATATAATTCTTTTTTTGGCTTATTTTCCAACCTATTGGACTGTTTCTTTCCAAAATAGGAAAAACCTTATTGATTATCTTAATATATTTATTGCTTGTTGTAATATTATAATCAAACAAATTTTTGTGAATGATAACCCAAAATTCACTTCTTGCTCTTTTAAACTGATATTTTTCTCCCATACAATTTATCCCTCCCCTATATCATGCTTTTATGTTTTTAGTATAATACTTTACACCTTATTTTGCAATAATGAAAATTTCCAGCTCCGTTTCCATACACAACAACCCCCTTATACCGCAGAAACGCACTCGAAATGCCCTTCTCACAGTATAAAGGGGTTATTATAATTATTTTTCAGTTAATCCATATATTTCGTGTCCTGCCACAGATAATCAGGCAGTCCGTTTTTGTAAGGGAGCATTATCTCACCCTTTATAAGTGGCTTAACATACTCAAGCATATTGTCCGTCACATTATTATGAGCTTTATTTATCCACTCTAAAGGTACTTTCTTTTCTACATTCGCAATGCTTTTTAGGTCTGCATATTCTATAACCGACCTGTATGGTGCATCGGATATTCTTTTCAAAACAGGGATAAAACCTGTATTGCCCTCTATCGCATATTTTGCTCCGGCAATTCCAAGCTCATAGGCTTCTCTGATATCCGTCCCTGCTGCCATATGTGCTGCACATCGTTGCATGATATTGATTTCAACACTCCTGCATTTTATATGAAGCTTTTCCTTCACCAGAAACTCAAGAGTTTTTGCCGCACCACCAAGCTGATCATGACCAAAAGTGTCTGAAGTACCTGCATTGATATAGTTTCCGTCACTGTCATGTATCCCTTCTGATACTGCAACCATAACGCAATTTGATTTTTTCAGCTCATTTTTTACATCTTCGATAAACTCATCCTTATCAAAATCCACTTCGGGAAGATATATAAGCTGCGGCAGCTCATTGTATTCACTTCTCGCAAGTGCCGCAGCACCCGTAAGCCATCCTGCATTTCTTCCCATCAGCTCTATGATAGTCACACACGGAATGTCATATATTTTTACATCATGTGCCATCTCCGCTATTGATGCCGCTATATATTTTGCAGCAGAACCATATCCCGGAGTATGGTCAGCGTGCGGAAGATCATTGTCAATAGACTTAGGAATACCTGCAAATCTTATATCAGAGCTTATTCTTTTTGCATATGCCGACAGCTTATTTACGGTATCCATAGAATCATTTCCGCCAATATAGAAAAACATACCGATATCATTCTTGTCCAATATAGCAAAAATCTTCTCATAAAGCTGTGAATCTTCTTCATAAAATGGAAGTTTAAAACGGCATGAACCAAGATACATCGACGGAGTGACTGCAAGCCTGTCTAGCTGAGATTTTGGACACCACGCTTTTTGAACATCATCATTGCCTGATGTCACAATATCACTGATACTGTCATTGCCTGCTTTTACATCATTTTCAAATATCGAGAGGTCTGTAACCCGTTCATTTAATACACCCAAAATCCCATTGGCTGCTCCAATTATCCTCTCATATTCACCAGACCTCACAACACCTGCAATAACTCCTGCAAGCGATGCATTGATTGCCACTGTCGGACCTCCTGACTGTGCAACTAAAACTCTTTTTCTCATAATGCTATTTGTTCCCTTCTGATTTTTTATACAATATGCAGAAACAACTTACAAACAATATAGTCATTATCCGCATATTGTAAAATTTTATCCCGAAAGCATTATACTCCTTTATTTTTATTCGAGAAATCTAATTTTTATGGTAACAAATAGCTATTTTTTGATGTATTTTATTGTGCAGTATGTTGACTTATTTCTTTTTAGCTTTTTTAACAGTAACATTCACATTTTTATTTATTCCGTTATGTGTAATGCAATAAATCACGCACTGTCCTTTTTTCTTTCCGGTCACCTTTCCTGCCCCTGTTACAGTTGCAACATTAACATTCGATGAAATAAATGTTATTTTCTTTCCTTCAAATACAGGTGTTTCGTCTGCTTTGTCACCTTCAAGTGTCTGTCCCCACTTTGCATCATCCATCACAAGTACCGCCTTTTGAATTTATCTTATTCTACATTTTTAAGTGCATCACTCTTTGGTATCTTCTTTATTTTTATCATCTGAATTACACATACCACAAGATAACTGAGCACTCCCATAACAAACATTATAACATAACAACTATCTGATATGATATAAGGAATATAACCTGTCATCTGGGTATAAAGATACGAAGAAAACATCCAACGCATAATGACATTTACTATAGGTATCGACAAAAGCAGTGATATAACCACCACCGCAAAAGTGGTAATGATATAAAGACCTCCTATCTCCATGTCCGAATATCCGAGTATCTTTGTGAGTGCTATTGAATTGCTGTTTTTCTCTATTATCTGTTTTGATAACAGGTACATCAAAAGTATAAACATTGTAACACCAAAATACTTTATCAGATCCATAAAATCACCCATCGACACTTTCATCTGTGTTGACACTTTTCTTAAGTCCTTTACTGTGATTATTCCCGCAACATAATCATCGTCTATATCCTTTAATTTTTTATTGCTGAAATACCCACTATAATAATCATCATCCTTATCAAATTTTTTTATAAAAGTATTTCTGTTCATAAACACCGATATAACGGCATCATATTTATATGAGCCTGCAACTTCAAACTTATATTTCTTGTTGCTGTAAGGGTCTTTAAGTTCTATTTTATCTCCTTTTTCTATGCCGAATTTATCCATATACCCATTTGACACATAAACCTTTCCGTCAGGTATATCCGCTTTAACATATTTGCTGTTATCTGATATTCCGTAAATCGTTATCTCATCTTCCATATATTTTCCCGGAAGTGTCTTTAAACTCTCCACACAATATTTTTCAGCTCCTGATACCTTAGTTTCTGCAGGTGCTTTAAGGACATATTGATAATCAGCTATTATACTCTTTCCAACAAGTTTTGAATAATCATCAATAAGCGGACCAAACATAAGACTGAATATAACTATGACCGACGCAAATAAGATACCTGCAAGCAATGTTATGTAGTTTGATATATTTTGAAAAACAACCCTCAATCTGAACCGGTGCATAAATGGTATCTTCGTGTTTAATCTCACCGCTTTCCTTCTCGTCTTTTTAGAAAGTTCCCTGCGTAAAAATTTAAGCGGTGAAATCTTTAATTTTGATGCTAATACAAAATAATTTATGATAAACATTAGTATCACCGGAATAACAGTCGTATCTATAAATGCCTCAGCATTCCATAAAGTATTGTATGTTGGCAGACTGTAACTGTTATAATACATTGATGCCATATATTTTACCATAACGGTATATCCCACGACATTTCCTATTATAGCAGATATAAGTGTAACTGTTACAGGATTTATCATATAATGTCTTATGATTTCTCCTCTGGTATATCCTGATGCCCTTAAAGTGCCTATAACACCAGCCTCTTTTATTATCGTGTTGGATGTCGTTATGGCAAAGACAAATGCAAGTATCGCTATTACGATATAGTCAAATAAAATAAACATTGCCTTATCTCCGCCCATATCATCTCCGGTAAAGTTTATTGCTTTATTTTCACAGCGAGGCATATAGGAAGTGACTACAGCTTTTTTCGCCAGACTTTTGAGAAAATCATCAGACATATTTTTCTGTTCCTTGTCACTTTTTGGCTTCTTGTTATATCTCATGGCATAACAGTAATTTAACTTACTCTTTTTAAGCTTTTTAAGACCTGAATCCGTCATCGAAGCCACACCGAAATTTACTGAATCAAACATCATATCAGCGTTATCTTCAAACAGACAACTATAATCAGGCATTGCCACAAAACCTGTTATCTTATAATCTTTATCTCCTATTTTTATATTATCACCAACTTTATAATCATTGTTTTTTGCAAAAACTCTGTCAAGTGTAATCTCGTCATCAGCTTTTGCAAGCCTGCCTGACATTATACAAAGCTTATTTACTTCTTTCCTCTCACCATATACTCTTATGGTCGCATTTCTCTTTGACTCCTTTAATTTATAATACCTCTGGTCATAAATCCTGACTTTATTATCGTTTTCAAGCTCTTTTATCGTTTCGTCAGACATTTCGTCTGCCGTCACGAAATCTGCATATTCCACATTGTATTTTTCAAATCCCTTTTCATATGCATCATATACGCTGTTGTCAGCCACCAAAAAACCAGACACAAGACTGATAAGCATAGTCATAAACAAAAAGATAACAAGATACTTGCCTATATCTCCTTTTAACTCTCTCGGAAGTCTTTTTATAAGTGGATTTCTCATATTAAGCCTCTTTTCTACACACTTTTTGTGCATATTAAGTTTGTGTCAAGTGTGCACAGACACAAATATTGTGCGTGCTGCCCCTTTACCATTCAAGTTCCTTAGCCGAAATTTTATTTTCATTTTTATAATTTTTTCTTATCTCGCCATCCCTCAATGTGATAACCCTGTCAGCCATATTTTTAATTGCATCATTATGAGTTACGATTATTATGGTATTTCCATATTTCTGATTTATACTCTCTATCAGCTTAAGGATTTCCTTAGATGTATTGTAATCAAGTGCTCCGGTCGGTTCATCACAGAGGAGGATATCCGGATTTTTTATTATCGCCCTGCCTATAGATGTCCTCTGCTGCTGTCCGCCTGAAAGCTGATTTGGAAGCTTATGTCTATGCTCGTAAAGCCTAAGACCTTTTAATATCTCATCTGTATTCATAGGATTGTCGCTAAGATAGGCACCTGTCTCGACATTTTCCTTTATGTTAAGGTTTGGTATAAGATTATACATCTGAAAAACATATCCGAGATGCTTTCTCCTGTATCTTGTAAGCTGCTTCTCATTCATATCCTCAATCTTATCACCGTTTATGGCTATATAACCATCATCGGCATAATCTATCCCTCCGATGATATTAAGAAGCGTAGACTTTCCCGAACCTGACGGACCAAGCAGAACACATATCTCACCCTTTTCAATCTCTATGTCAATTCCTTTTAAAACCTCAACCCTGCTTTCTCCCTCTCCATAATGTTTTCTGATATTTTTAATTTCAAGAAACATAATATCACTCCTTCCAATACAGATACTCTCTGTATATTTTTTCATTTTTTATTTTGGGAACCCTTTCATATGAATAATTGTTCATATGAATATATGTATAATATTTTTATGCATATGTCAATAGATTACAACAAAAAAAGTTAGCATGCACTAACACTCTATTAGTATATGCTAACTTTAATTAGTTATCAATATTCAATTTGACTTTTTCTATTTTAATCTATCAAGCACCGATGTCCCGATAGTGCCCTCCGGCATTTCTACGCCAAAGTTCTCTGCAACTGTTGCTCCGATAACGGCAAATGTATCTGTCTCAGGCAGTCTGCCATTTCCCTTAAACGATAAGGAATATGCCACAAACGGAACTTTTTCTCTTGTGTGGTCTGTCCCCCTGTATGTCGGGTCATTTCCATGGTCTGCCGTTATTATGAGAAGATCATCTTCCTTAAGTTCATCAAGCAATATGCCAAGATTTTTGTCAAATTTTTCTATCTCTTTTGCATAGCCGACAGGATTTCTCCTATGACCCCAAAGTGCATCAAAGTCAACAAGATTTACAAAACAAAGACCTGTAAAATCTCTTTTTGCTATCTCTATAGTCTGCTCCATACCGTGAACGCTTGATTTTGAACGATTGCTCTCAGTGATGCCCTCTCCTGCAAATATATCATTTATCTTTCCCACTGAGATAACATCAAGCCCCGCATCCTTAAGTGAGTTAAGAACAGTGCGTCCTGTCGGCTTTAAAGCATAATCATGTCTGTTGCTTGTTCGTACAAACTCACCTTTTTTACTGCCTGTATATGGTCTTGCAATAACCCTGCCGACACGCCACTCGTCTCTCATGGTAAGCTCTCTTGCTATTTCACAATATCTGTAGAGATTATCAAGTCCCATCGTTTCTTCATTGCCGCATATCTGCATGACCGAATCAGCAGAAGTGTAGACTATCAAAGCTCCTGTCTTTATCTCCTCCTCACCAAGTTCATCCAATATAACAGTGCCGCTTGCGGCTTTATTTCCTATTATCTTTCTGCCTGTTCTTTTTTCAAGCTCTGCGATAAGTTCCTTTGGAAATCCTGTTTCGGTAAATGTGATAAACGGTTTCGTGGTGTTTATCCCCATCATTTCCCAGTGTCCTGTCATGGTATCCTTGCCATTGCTTCTTTCATTCATCGCAAAATAATATCCGAGTGGCTGTTTTACCGGTGCGACCTGTTTTAAAGGCTTAAGATTGGCAATCCCAAGTTTTCTGAAATTAGGTATTTCAAATGTTTCAACGGACTGCGAAATATGTCCTAGTGTATCTGCTCCTGCATCATCAAAATTTGCCGCATCTGCCATTTCACCAATACCCATTGAATCAATAACTATCGTAAAAATCCTCTTATATTTAAAACTCATACTATCCCTCATTTCTGAACAACTTACCACGAAGTTGTATAAAAACTATTTGTTTTTTGGACAGCAGCTAATCATGTTTTCATAATGCCATCATATTAAATCTGCTCTGCGTTACCCGCCTGAAAGTCAGCGACATGATACACTACTCAAGATTTTCCGGTCCAAATCCCTCCGGAAGTATATCTTTTAATTTGATGACTTTTATGTCTCCGGCTGAATTTCCAAGAACTATCTCAAACTCCTCAGGGTCACAAAACTCCATCATAACCTGTCTGCATACACCACATGGCGAGCAAAAATCATAATCTTTTTCACCTTCTTTTCCGCCGACAATAGCGATAGCCCTGAAATTTCTCTCTCCATCACTTACAGCCTTAAAAAATGCTGTTCTCTCCGCACAGTTTGACGGTGTGTATGCTGCATTTTCAATATTGCATCCTGTGTATATTTTCCCTCTCTCAGTTAAAAGTGCTGCTCCTACCTTAAAATGCGAATATGGTGCATATGCTGAATGTCTTGTCACCGATGCCATTACTAAAAGTCCTTCTGCGTTCATAATTATAAGTCCTCCATTTTTTCATACTTTCTTTTTTATTTTATACCTATTTTAAAGGTATTTATCTGTTTATTGTTTTTTTAATATTATCCTTTTTAATAAGTTCTCTTACTGCTCCAACTGCTGTTTCTATTGCTGTCTTTGTGTCGTGCACCTGCACATTTGAAAGTCCTTTTTTAGCTCTCTCCTGATTGGCAAGCACTAAAAAACACGCACCGACTCTCACTCTGAGATAACTTCCTGCAATGAGAAGTGCCGCTGTTTCCATCTCCGATGCAAGACACCCCATCTTTATCCATGCATCCCATTTGTTCTGAAGTTCATATCCTACAGGCATAAGCTCCGGCTCATGCTGACCGAAAAAAGAATCCTTACTCTGAACTACTCCGACATGATATTTTAATTTTAATTTTTCTGCCGAAGTCATCATGGCGTTTATCACATTTATGTCTGCCACCGCCGGATATTCTATAGGTGCATATTCTTTTGAAGTGCCCTCCATTCTTACGGCTCCGTTTGCGATAACTATATCACCACCGAGTACATCATCCTGCATACCTCCGCAGGTACCGACTCTCAAAAAAGTGTCTGCTCCACAGGCTGTAAGCTCCTGAAGTGCTATTGCGGCAGATGGTCCGCCTATCCCGGTCGAAGTGACACTAACCTTAATGCCATCGAGTTTTCCGGTATATGTAACATACTCTCGGTTGTCTGCGATAAATTTTGGCTCATCAAGAAAAGCAGCTATCTTTTCACATCTTTTGGGATCTCCCGGCATTATAACATATCTTCCAACATCGCCCCTTCCGACACCCGTATGGTACTGTTTTCCTGAGCCCTCGCTATAGTCTACCATGTCCATTCCTCCTCCCTGTCTTTTTGTACCCTTGGAATTTTCTGAATGAATAATTTCAAGGGCACATAATACTATTACTAACTATATTTTACTAATATATGACGATATGGTCAATTATTTTTCAATAAAAATTGATTTACCATTATTTCAGATGCCGCAAATATTATCTATCATTTTTAACTCCTCATCAGAAAAATCTGCCGCCTGCATAACCTTTAAGTTTTCAAGTATCTGCTGCGGTTTTGACGCACCTATTAGAACACTTGTAACATCACTGTCCTTTACAACCCACTTAAGTGCCATCTGTGCAAGTGTTTCACCTCTTTTTGATGCTAAATCGTTTAACTTTCTGATAACGCTTATCCTGTCCTCTCCCAATTGTTCTTTATGCAGAAATCTTCCATCTGTCATAACACGGCTGTCTGTCGGAATACCATTTAAATATCTGTCCGTCAGCATACCCTGTGCAAGCGGGCTAAATGAAATAATTCCCTTTCCGCTTTCCCTTGCCGCCTTTTTAAGTCCGTTATTTTCTATTGTACGGTTAAAAATATTATATGAATTCTGATTTATGATAAACGGACATCTAAGGTCATTTAATATCTCACAAGCCTTTTTCATCGTCTCTCCGTCATAGTTTGAAAGACCTGCATATAAAGCCTTTCCGCTTTTTACTATCTGGTCGAGTGCACCCATTGTCTCCTCAAGAGGAGTATCCGGATCCATTCTGTGATGATAAAAAATATCCACATAGTCAAGCCCCATACGCTTTAAACTCTGGTCAAGACTTGCTATCAGATATTTACGGCTTCCCCAGTCACCATATGGACCCTCCCACATATCAAAACCTGCTTTTGTGCTGATTATCAGCTCATCACGGTATGGTGCAAAATGCTCCTTTAATATCATACCAAAATGCTTTTCAGCACTTCCTGGTTCCGGTCCATAATTATTTGCAAGGTCAAAATGTGTTATCCCATTGTCAAATGCCGTAAAACACATCTGTTTCATATTGTCATAGGATGATATATCACCAAAATTATGCCATAATCCAAGTGATACTATCGGCAGCTTTAAACCACTTCTGCCACATCTGTTATACTGCATACTATCATATCTTTTTTTATCTGCTTTATACATATACACTGTTACCTCCGTTTTTTTATATGTTGTCTCTTTTACTTCTACTCAATAAAAGTCCATTGCTTTCGGCTTAATCTATTTTTATTTATTGGCTTATTTTAAATTATCATTTTCTCCACTTTCAGTCAACCAATATTTCATTTTAAACAGCTTCATATATTACTTGTACCCTTTGACTCTACATAACCGAGCGGCAGCTTCATTATTTGTCAAGTGGGTATTTTTCAATAACACATTCATGCTTCTTTGTTTTTTTATCATAACTTATTCCAACGAGTAATATATCCCCGTTGTATTGCTTTACTGTATCTGAATAATTCTTATCTTTTATCTGTTTTATTGCCGTTTCCACTTTTTTGTCCCATTTTAACTCAACAACCATTGCAGGATAATTCAGACTGTGTTCCGGTTTTGGTATAAAGACAAAGTCTGCAAAGCCTTTTCCCGTCGGCAATTCCCTTACAGGTTTAAAGTAATACTGCATCGCCCCAAGATACGCTATGCTCAGTACACTACTTAAAGAATTTTCATCATTATACTTAATTGCTGATGCATAATGTGTATGAATCACTTCGATTTCGGCTGCCACTCTAGCACCATCCATCTCAAGAGTTGCTTCAAGTAATTCAAACGATTTTTGCTGAAATTCTATAAATTCATTCCATTTTTTCTTTTTTACCGCTCTGAATAATTCTTCCCTTATCTCCTCATTTGGCACAAATGCCATTTCTCTTTTCTGATCATATGCAAGATAGCCAAGATGTATAAGATATGTCAAAATATCATCTTTATCTTCAAAATTGACTGTATCATTTTGAAATGAAGTTACATCTGTTTCTACTGAACCGCCAGCCAACATCTCTATTATCGCACTCTTTAACCCATCAAAATCCATATTTATTAACGGAACTATTATCCTGTATGAACCTGTTTCCGACCAATAACTCCTAAACTCCCCCTCCATCATAAGACTTACTACCGCATTAGGATTATAAATATGATATTTGCCGAGCCGATAGCCATCATACCACTTTTTTACTTTGTAAAAATCCCGTTCATACCTGTCACATAATTTTTTTACTTCCTCCTCTGTAAAACCGATATATTCTGCCAATGGTCCGGGATTTAACATTGTATATTGTTTAAAATTATTAAGTGCCGACTGTGTTTTCAACTTCTTTATCGGTAAAATTCCCGTAAGATAAGCAAGCCCTATATATTTTGTCGGTTCAACCCCCTTAAACATTGCTCTTAAAAAATTGATATATTCTTCCTGAACTTTTTTATTATTTGCCTCATCACGAATTATAATATCCCATTCATCTATTATAATAATAAATTTCGTTCCATTCATCGAATTTATTACAGATAACGCTTCGGGAAGTGATTTTATTTTTTCAGACAATTCATTGGGATAATACTCTCTCAATTCACATATCGTTTTTTCTGTTATATATGACACTACATTTTCTGAACCACCTGCCGGTTCGATGCACCATTGAATGTCAATATGTATAACATCATATTTATTTATATTTTTTTCAAATCCTATACTTTCACTTATTTTTAATGTTGAAAACATTTCTCTCGAATCACAGCCTTTACTGTAATATGCTGCAAGCATATTTGCCGTGACAGACTTTCCAAACCTTCTTGGACGGCTGTTACATATATACCCCTGCAATGTATTTATGACTTTATTTGTATATTCTAACATCCCCGTTTTATCCACATAGATTTCTGAATTTAATGCCACCTGAAAAGCACTATTGTCAGGATTAACAAACATTCCCATACCTTTACACCTCTTTCTCCTATATATTGTTTATTATTTTAACATACTTTATTATCATTTACCATAACAATGCCTATCTGTTAATGTTGTACCATAGTCATAAAACAGCAAAACTTCTTTAAAGTAACAGTTCAGCCTTTAAAAGACACAATAATGTAATAAATTTGTAACTCATTTTTGCCTGACATGATATATAATAATATTACTAAGTACTGCTGTTCAACCTATTATGCAGACAGCAGCCTTAATTTCAACTAATAAGGAGGGATTTCAAATGAAAAAGATTAAAAAAATTATATGCCTTATCTTAACTTGCTCACTTTTATGTTCAGGTACACAAAATACAACGGCAGCAAAAAAACATTACCTGGCAAAATCTGTTGACTGGGGATTGGGTCTTAATAAAAATCATACGACACCCGGCGGAACTTTACCCTATAACGGATTTTCACTAAAAAAATATAACACCATATTCACTGGCAACACAAAAAAGAAATACATATACCTCACTTTTGACTGCGGATATGAAAACGGACATACAAAAAAAATACTCAATATTTTAAAAGAGAAAAACATCAAGGCAATTTTCTTTGTCACAAAACCATATATTGAGGGCAATGCAAAACTTGTTAAACGCATGAAAAAAGAGGGGCATTTAGTTGGTAATCACACCTCAACGCATCCAAGGCTTGGTGAATGTAATACTGATAAAATCCGTTCTGAATTAAAAAGTGTTGAAAAATGTATGAAAAAGAAAACAGGCTATAAGCTCGACAAATTCGTCCGCCCGCCGGAGGGTAATTACAGTGAGCTTGCATTAAAAACAATGCAGGACATGGGATATACCACTGTCCTCTGGAGTCTTGCCTGGTATGATTATAACCCGTCAGACCAGCCGTCTACGGATTATGTTGTCGGAAGATTTAAGAGTTATTATCACAAAGGAATGATTCCTCTGCTGCACGCTATCTCCAAAGCAGACACAAATGCACTTCCAAAGATTATTAAATATATGAAATCAAAGAAGTATGAATTCAGGACATTGGATACAATAAAAATCAAAAATAAAGTTTCCTGATAAATTAAAGACTGAACTATTGTGAAACTATAATAAAATCAGATAAATTGCAAGGATATAACAAATAAATTTATTATATCCTTGCAATTTATCATTATTTATCAATCTGTTGTTACTTCCATATTCCTTTCTGTTTTCTGACTACATAGTAAAGATCGTTTTCCATAGCCATTACTTTTTCAAGTGGAACATGTTTAAAAATAGGCATTTTCATTTTAACTTTTATCCAAATGGCTGAGTAGATACCAAGAACTAAAAACGAAACTCCGGTCAACAGCCATATCATCATTCTTTCATGTGGGTCTGTAGATATGTTAAGAATCATATACGCCGTTCCCAAAATTCCTATTACCGGCAATGTCCATCCGCCCGGAACTTTAAAGTTTCTCGGTGCTTTTGGCAGTCTCTTTCTAAATACAAGTACATCGATATGTGCAAGAATATACGAAACCATCCATATTACTGAGCCGGCAAGTATAAGGAAATCTATCATGTCGGCTGAATTGTTGCTGACAAATGCAAATAAAAATATTGCCGCACTTACAAATACCTGACCAAACCATGGAACCTTATATTTATTTGTCTTTGCAAATATCTTTGGCATCATGTTCATTTTTGCCATGCCCTGACATATAACGGCAAGTGAATTTACTGTAGAATTCTGCGTGCTTATTACTGCAAGTGCTCCAACCAACATCATCCATATCTTACCGAATTTTCCAAGGATGGCATATCCGTAAAGAAGATGTGGTGCTGCTGAATCAGCAAGTTTTCCCCATTCAACATAATTGTGAAATCCAAATACCATAACCGACTGCATTATGAAGATAAGGAAAAGTCCTATCATCATTCCAAGAGGTACATTTCTCTTTGCATTTTTTACTTCTTTAGAAATCGGAATAGCATACTCTGCTCCGATAAAAAGCCAAAATGCAACTGCCGTCATAGATGCTATACCTTTAAAGTCAGCTTCAAGTACAAACGGCTGGTCTACTTTCGCTCCCATGCCTGCACCTATCATTCCGATAAATCCCATTACGACAAGCGAACCTACAAGCAAAAATGCAACAATATCCTGAATTTTTGCAAACATATCAACTCCACGCAGGTTTGCAAGAAGAATTATAAATGTCATTATAAAAGTGTAAACTATGCTGGGTATATTTCCACCTATCGTATCCGCAAGTGAAAATGAAAAAATCGAAGCCTCAACACCGCATGACATTGTATTGCATATTATGTAACCGCCCACCATCGATACAAGCGTAGGCAGTGGTCCTATCGCCGCAAGTGTATATTGTGCAAGTCCTCCTGTAGTATTTGGCATCAGTGCATTTAACTCTGATAATGATGCAACTGTTGTCATATTTAACAGCATTGCTATCGCCATTGCGAGAATAAATGTAACTCCAAGTGTTCCCGAACCCTCACCTAATGATACAAGGCAGCTTGTAGCAACAACAAGGCCGACAGAAATGGAAACTACATTTGCAAGTCCTAATTTCTTTTTATTCATAAGCAAGTCCTTTCTATTATAGAGCCTCCACACCCTCGTCTCCGGTACGCACTCTTATTACATTATCGATTCCATAGACAAAGATTTTTCCATCACCGATATGACCTGTATAGAGTTCTTTTTTGACAAGGTCGAGTATCTTATCTATCTTATCATCCTCAACTACAATATTTATCTGCTGTTTTGGCAAAAGTTCCATGACTTCATTTAATTCAACTTCATACTCTTTTGTTCCAAGCTCAATGCCGCAGCCAAGCACCTGCATGACAGTCACACCACGCACACCTACTTTGCTCAACTCGCTAATAAGATTTGTAAGTTTCGACATTCCCGTTATTACCTCTATTTTAGATATTCCCATAGTCTTACTCTCCTTTACAACTTATAAATTTTAATTTTTCACTCTTTTGTTAGTATTTATCATTTTTCTGTATTGCTCTAAAGTAACACCTGAATATTTTTTAAATTCTTTCATCATATGCGGTTCATCGTAATACCCACAATCAAGTGCCACCTGTTCATACCTGACACCCTCTTTGTCTGCCTGCATCAGGAGATTTTGAAACCTGATATACTGAGCAAACTGCTTTGGTGAAATCCCGTGAAAACTCTTAAATATTCTTCTCAGATAACAGGCTGAATAGTTAGTCTCATCCTCAAGCTGCCGCATTGTTATCATGCCTTTTGTCCTGCTTATTCTGTTTACGAGATATTCATTTATCTTTTCCTTATCTGAAAGAGAACTTCTTCCTAAAACTATATCTTCATATGCCTTTTTGAATATGTCTATTCTCTCACTCATGGTCTTTGCCAATGCAATTTTCTCCGTAAGATTTTTCCCAAAAATATCTCCATCTATTTCAATGTCATCATTAACTATCATTTCCATTGTAATATCTTTTGGAAGTATTCCCTGTCCCGGCTGAAACCTCACACCAAAACAATCGTCCTGAGTACCCAGTTCCCACTTCTTTACACCGAACACCGTCCCGCTGATATATGTAGAAACTTTGTTTTCGCCTATATTGAAAAGCAAATCTATGCTCGCATCAGGAACGGCTTTAATACAGTGTTTTTTCTCATCATGAATCGTAAATTCATAAAAGTGTGAAATTCCGTAATCAGTTCTGTTAATCTGGCTGTAACCATCCATCTCCAAAGTCATGTACGGCTGAAAAGGATTTATAATATCTGTCTGCTTCATAGTAATCTCCATTCCTGCAGACATTCTCACAATCAATGAAGTTCAGGTTCATCCCACAAATGAAGTTTCACTCCTATTCCAAGCTTTAAGGCATTTTTATAAACAGTCTCGCCCCATGCTATGTCCTCAACCGGCATACCACCTACTGAATAGATTATCCTCTGCTTATCATTATCCCTTCCCGAAACCTTCTTTGTGATAACATCTGCTATATCTATAATTTCTTCTCTTGTTATCTTTTTGTCATGCAGCAGATCCATAAATTTTGCTCCGACCACCTGTACCGGGTCATAACTAGGATATGGATATTCATCCGCCCATGCCTCATAAAGTTTATAATTGTCAACCACCAGCTTTGTGTTTTCGTCAAGATAAAATTCTTCATCAAATCTTGCTGCTGACGGCATACAGATAAGTGCACCCTCTTTTATCCATTTCTCATCTATGTATGGGAAAAGACTTTCCTTATCACCTACGGATGTTGCTGTGTTTATTATGTCACTGTCCCTGATAGCTTCTTCCATAGTCTCGCATACTTTTATCGTTGTTACCTGTGGAAATTCTTTCTTTACATATTCAACAAATGAGTCTATCGAATTTTTTCCACGACCTTTAATCTTTACCGTATCAATCTTAGGACATACACTCATAAATGCTGCAAGTGCTGTTTTTCCCATAACACCCGGTCCGACTATTGCAACTGTTGTTGAATCTTTTCTCGCAAGGTATTTTGCTCCGACTCCCGGAATGGCACCTGTTCTGTATGCACTTAACAGATTAGCGGACATAAGTGCAAGTGGAGCACCTGTATCCTTATCATTAAGCATCATCATAAGAATGGAACGCGGCAGTCCTTTCTTTTTATTCTCGATATTTGAACCATACCATTTCATTCCTGCCATCTGAAAGCTGCCGCCAAGATATGCAGGCATTGCCATAAATCTTCTGTCCTCACCATTCTTTGGCATCCCTTCAAACTCCGGATTATCAGGAAAAGTCACCATACATCCGTGTGAGTTATGATTTTCACCTCCCATGACATAATCACCTTTGTTCAAAGTAACCATCATGTCCTCCATAACTTCCACGCATTTACCCATATCTTTTACACCGGCTTTTATCATGTCCGGTTCACTTAAATAAATAAAATCAATTTTTGCACTCATGTTTTATCCCTCCGCTTCCATTACTGTTCATAACTGTAGTATAAACACTATCCAACTTTCACAATACATGGCAAAGGAATAAATTTAGTTTATATTATATATGCATTACCGCTGTTTTCAGTAATTATGCCATAATAAAACAAAAAAGTGCCAACGGAATTTAACCGTTGACACCTTTGTCATGTATTGATAATACCATAATTGTAAAATTTTTACAAGTATTGTTAGTCTTACTTTTTGTTTACAAGTAACAGTTCATCCTTGCATTTCTTACATTTACAATAAACATATTATTCTTTTTTATATTGTTTGTATTGTAAAAAGTGATACAAGGATTATGTTTTTTATACTCTGCCAAAATCATCCACAAATGCAATATCAATCATAAACTCATACTGCTGTAAAATATTCTTCTCATCACTAGCATCTGCCAATACAAGATAATACTTATCACCGTATTTATATTCTCTTGATTTCAAAGTAAACTTCTCATGGAAAGTTCTCTTCTCCGGTGCATCTTCTCTGCTATTAGCAATCATCGGCACATCAAATGAAATCTTTTCTCCATCCTCCGTAGTAAAGTAAACAAGATATTTACTCTCTGTATCTGCTTCATTCAATAAATACTTAGAATAAAACCAGTTTAAACCATCTAGAATATGCAGCTTTACATCACCAAGCTGCAGTTCCGATACCTCATCCTCGTATTCACCCTTATCATCAAACCAAAATATGATTCTTGTATCTGACTTGGCAAATTCTGTATTTAATTGTTCCTGTATGTTCTGTAAATCCATATTTCACCTTCTAATCCATTTGATATTGGTAATGGTGGTCACTCAATGAACACCAGTGACCATCTACTGGTCACTTAATAGTCATTTTATTTTAAAAGTGACCACCTACCAGTCACTCTTTCATCTCAAGTGACCAGTAATCTATTCTTTAATTTTATAAATCGTCTTGTTTCCTTCTCCCATTTTTTCTATCAAATCCGCATTTATCATTTTATCTATTAACTTTCTTGCTCCAGTTCTAGATCTGTAGTTACCTATTTCCATTACTTTTTGCATTGAAATACTTCCTTTTTGCCTAATATATGCAAGTACTTTTTCCTCTTTCGACACAGCAGTTACTTCTGCATAATCTGTATTTTCATTTCTGATATCGGCAATCCCAGGAATATATACCACTTGTCCAACTTCGAGCTTTAATGTTACTCTGTCATTGTGCTCTGAGAAATCAAATTCAGGTTTCTTCCAATTTTGTTCTGCCCATGCTGTCATAATCTTATCGACACCACTTAGCCATCTTCTACATTCCTTTCCTTTTTCTTGTATGCAAAATCAAACAATTTCCTTAATTTATGATTCTTATTTTTTTAATTTCATTTATTTTTCACCCTCTAATCAGTTTGTGCAGATGGGCTACACAAATTATTTTATTCAGCCTATATTAATAAGTGTCCGATAATGGTAACTACCGATCACTTATCGAACACTTTGTATCCGATATTTTCCAAAAGTGTTCGATAAGCCAAAATGTAATTGTCCAATCATGATTTCTTCAATTTACTTTCAAGCCATGAAATAATTATTCCACAATATGGTGTCAAATTTCGTTCCTGTACCAGACCTTCATATGTACGCTCTAATTCACGTATAAATGCATCTTGAGATTTTCCTTTGCATTTTTTCATAATTCTGCATTTTTCTTCCATCAAAACTCTTTTACGAGTTTCGGGAAGAGAGACCGCTTCACAGTTTAAATTCAGAGTTTCTGTAATATCCTTGTTGATATCCGCATCATCTGAATAAATACTTCCATCTGCTTTATACTTTATTTTTCTGACCGACAATTCATCAAATGGATTTATCGTAAGTTCTGTGTTTCCTCTATGAGCATCGCAAGTTGTATCCTCTTGATTTACACCTTTAGTCAGGCTGTTACCATAGCATACACCAAGCATCCATTTATAATCTAAAGTTGCTTTCTTATCATGCTCCACTTCATCATGCGGATGTCTTGGTCTGCAATGCTCAATTCTTTCTACACCTGGGCTGTCAATTTTTCTCATACAATATGCACACAAATGCTTTTGTTCTTCCCACATCTGCTCTCTAATATCCTTAAGTACATATGACGGTGTATCCTCATACTCTGCATACGGATACTGCTTACGAAATTGTAATAGACTGTTTGGTTCTTTTCCTCTTCTCACAACTATCATATGCTATTCTCCCAGTATCTTTTCTAAATCAAGCGATGTTCTTGCTGCTGCAATATCAGGATCTGTTGTTCCAACGATTGCCTCAATCTCTGTCAAAACATTATCTGCTTCTTTGTAATTATTTTCATCCATATATACATAGAATAAGTCCATACGTCGCTTGATGTCTGCTGGACGCTCAGATACCTTCATCACTTCTCTTAATATAGAATTTGCATCTCTTCCATAGGTTTGTGCTGCCGGCATATAGATTTCTCCATTGTCCAAAATGCGAATCTGTTCTTTTCTAACTGAATTAATTACTGCCGGTGCGTGTGAGCTGACAATAAATTGTATTTTTGGGAAAATAGTATTTAAATCGCTTATAATTGTCTGCTGCCACTTTGGATGCAAATGTAAGTCTATCTCATCAATCACGACAACTCCAGATGTCTCTTCTAACACCTTATCTCCAAGTATTGGATTTAATACAGCCATACGATATGCAATATCTCCAATCATGCTGAGTGTATTTTTATAACCATCACTCATTTCATCCATTGCAAATTTCTGTAAACTGCCATCTACACTCTCAAAATCTAAAACCAATCTATGTGTATCAAGATCAAATACGATGCTGGCATTTTTTGAGCTGCTAATTCTCTCAAAACATTTGCAAATAGCTGCTTCAACTGTCCTCAACAATAAAGGCTTTTCCACTTTACCTGTCCGTTGCTGCTTTTGAAGACTTTTTAATGTCTGAATCTGAAACCAATTAAGCATCAGCTTTTCATTGGATTCCGCTACCATACAATCCACATAACCAACCTGACGTTTAAATTCAGTCAGTGATTTTATGTTTTTCTTTTCTTTCTTCTGTGCATATAAACGACCTGTACCATAATAAGATATCAACGGAAGAATTAATGACTTGTCTCCTGTCATAATTCTCTTTTGTACATCCTTTGATATATTAGTTAATTCTTTTGCTTCTTTAACTGTTGTATTTCCACTTTCAGAATTAAGAGAACGCACCCATTTCACATCATGATTGTCCAGACAGTCGCCTGTACTTTCAATACTTACGGGAAACTGATGCTGCGGATCAACTGTACCATCAAGATCATGGAACTCATATCTGGCATCATCTTTTGAAATGCTTCTGCTAACTCCACCATCAATTCCAAGTAAAAATGTACTGACTGCAACTGCAACTGCATCTAATATTGCAGTCTTACCTGCTCCATTCTTCCCAACAATTAATGTTGTATGATTATCGAAATCAATATCTGCTTCTTTGAAACATCTATAATTTGTGATTCTTATTTTTTTTAATTTCATTTATTTGTCACCTCAAATCACTTTCATTTCTTCTCAATACTTGCTAAAATAATTTTATATTACAGACTTATCATTTTGAAATAGGCTCCGTCAATTTTAAAAATTCTCTACCTAGCGAAGTGATTTTGTATGAATTATTATTTGCTAACTTTTTTACTTTACTTGGAAACTTAACACTTTTAGGGCTCTTCGAATTACTTTGCTTATCAAGATCTTTTAGATAATCAATAATGATAGCTAAATTCATATCTCTAATGTCAGCATTTTTATTCTGAAGCAAACCAAAGCGTTCCAATTTTTCTTTCACAAAACGATATTGCGTATCTGAAATATCAACATTCCGCATGATAGAATAATAATTTTCTTCATGTTCATAAGAAAAACATTTTAATACACGAATATCCAAATCACTTAATTCAGTAAGTGTTTTAAAAAACATAAGTGTCATATCCTCATTAGGATTTTCAATACACATCAAATTTATAAAACCATTAATTCCATATTTTACTTTTGATTCTTGTATTTCATCATATATAGTATCAAGCATCATCTCACAATATTTCGTCCTAAACATCTGATCTTGATTATTTTTTTCAAGCACTTCCAGTTGAGCCGCAATTAAGGAATCATTCTTTTGTAATTCTTCAATAGCTTTTTTTATATTTCTTTCAAGGCGATTCTGTTTCCACCCCAATCGTATATTATTGATTCTTGGAAATACAGCCCCTAACATTTCACATATTACTGATGCCGTAGCTTCAGACACCACCATTTCCGAAATCTGTTTAACAACTTCAGGTAAGATTTCTCCCAATGTTACATCCAATGCTTCTTCATTCGATGCATGAAATAAATCTAATACATTTTCCTTGCTCATAGTTGATCTCCTAATATCACATTCATACTTGTATCATAAATTATTTTCTACTACTTCCCAAAATCTTTTCTTGCATGTTCAAAGCTATACTGTAACTTTTCCACACTCCAATCATACGAAAAAAATGCATCATACTGCTCTTTCAATTAAATCCACCAGGATTCATCTCCTTGCCATTTGGTATTTCCTATAACTATCTTAAGTTCTTCAGTTACATCCTTAAAAAAAACTTCCGCAAATTCTCCTCCTGCACCATGATAGAATGATCCCCAATTTATCAAATGAGTTTCATACCAATACTCTGAATTATTCTCTGGAAGTTCGTACCGGTTAATATATTTACGCAATTTTTCTTCCTGAGCACATTTCCTAAGTAATATCGGAATAACATGCAGTCTTTCTTGCCTCCTGCAGCCAAAACAATTTGGATGTTAATCCCGCACTGTATTCCATAATCATTCACGCCTCCTCATCTTTCACATAGTGAATAATATCTCCGAAATCACAGTCCAGTTCCCGACAAATTTTCTCAAGTACCCGTAAAGAAACGGCCTCGTTCTTTGTCATTTTTGCGATTGTACTGCTGCTAATCTCTAATCTTTCTATCAAATCAACCTTCTTCAGGTTTTTGTCAATCAACAGTTTCCATAATCCGTTATATGAAATCGACATCTGCTCTACCTCACAATATTAAATATCATCATATCATCAATTAGATTTTATCCAACCTACCTGTATAAATCAAATTACAACATGATAAGTATAATACCATAAAGCAGTGTACAAATCAATGAAAACCGGAAATAATCGTTCGAGTTCTCAAAGTTTTTCTTTATTTTATCATATAACATTTACACCCTTTTTTATATCATTCTTTTTGCCCGTATTCTATCATTAATTTTATGAATATAATAATCCTTATAAAACAAAATCAGTCAAAATAAAGTCCACACAACCACTTATTGTGTAAGACTTTCTTAATAGTGTTACATGATTTTAAAAATAAAAAGTAACCCACAAGTCTTTAACTCGTAAGTTACTTTTTACAATAATCATATTTTTATCAAAATTATCTCACCGGCTTAAACCTGTTATAATTAAGTGCACTTATATCAACCACTGTTTTCTCGCCGACTACCATCTGTGCAAGCATTAGTCCGACTGCCGGTGCAGTTCCAAATCCATGTCCCGTAAATCCGCACGCAAGTATCAGTCCCGGTGCTTCTTCTACCGGACTTAAAAAAGGTACTCCGTCAAATGCTTCGTCAAGCCATCCGCACCAGCTTCTTACTATTTTTGCGTCCCTGAGTGCAGGTATATAACTCTGAATCGCCCTGCAGCTTGCCGATAATGTCATTGAATTTGTGATAAGTTTTGACGGGTCTGCCGTGTTTGTTGACGGGTCTACCATCTCGTCTACTACCTCCCATCCGGAGTCTGAACCAAATACAAATGAACCATGATGTGTCTGATGTCCGTAAAAATCCGCCGTAGCACAGCCAAACATTACATCTATCATATGCGGCTGCATTTCTGTCACAAGACATTCATCTATAAGTCTTGTCATTGGTATATCTATGCCTATGGTTCTTGCTATCTCCCTGCTTTCATAGCCTGCCACAAGAATTACCGTTTCGCCCTCAAATACAGTGCCGTCATTTAAGATTACTTTTCTTACTTTTCCCTTGACTTTCTGCAATGCTTTTACCGGTGCATCAGTATAAAATCTTACTCCCATCTCAAGTGCTCTCTTATAATATCCGAGTGTTGTTGTGAGAGGATTTGCATGACCGTCCGTAGGACACCAGCTTGCTCCTATAACTTCATCTGAAAGATAAGGACATATCTCTTTGACTTCTTTTTCATCTATCATTCTCACATCAAGACCTACTGATTTTGCACTGTCTGCAAGTGTCCGGAGCTTTTTAAGATGTTCTTCTGTCTTACCCATTCGCAAATTTCCTTTCTGGGTATATTCAGTATCTACACCAAGCTCCTCTGACAATGTAGGCCACATATTTTTAATACCATACATTGCATATGGCAGTTCTCTTACATCACGGCCTGACTGACGGACACCGCCGCCGTTTCTTGATGAACCTCCATGTCCTATACTGTTTGTCGCCTCAAGTACAACTACATCCTTAACACCTTTTTTTGCAAGATAATAAGCAGCTGCACATCCGTTTACTCCACCACCTATGATAACTACCTCTGCTGTTTTATTCATGGCTTGCACCTCCATCCTCTGCTAATATACACATCTCAATCGGTCTCATTGGTGCTCTTGAACTTGCAGGTACAACCTCTGACGGAGATACTTTAAGTTCAGATGCAATAATTGATTTTACCATTTTCCCACAGGTCTGCCCCTGACAAAGTCCCATTCCCGATCTCAAATATCTTCTCATTTCTTCCAATGTAAATATTCCCTCATGGACAGCTTTTCTTATCTGTCCCTTAGTCACTTCTTCACAACGGCATACCAGAAGGTTGTCGTCAGCACCCTCAACAAATGGTCCTATTTCTTTTAATTTTGCCTGAATGTCTGTCATAGTTAAACCCTCCTTATGCTTCTTTCTTATAAAATCTTGCTTTCATTACCATATCGTTAGGAACTTTTATTGTAAGCAGATTCGTGTGGTCAAATACAGGTGCACATCTCACTTTTGTGACTTCCGCCTTACATACTTCTTTTCCGTCCCTGCCAAGTGCAATACCCTTATCGCCAACCTCAGGAACAGGTAAAAATTCATATGGCATTGTGACTTCTCCAAATCCCGGTTCAACATCTTCCTCAACTAAGAAAATTGACTGACCTGAACATGATGCCACGCACATTCCGCAACCGATACATTTTTTCTCCTCATCAATAGCAGGAAGTGATGTAATATTTTTTCCTATACGGATGCAGCCCATCTTACAGGCATCCTGACACGGATTACAAGGAATGTTCTGCGTACACTCGATGACCGGATGGATTCCTTTCTGGTGTGTGACTCCCGGAAATCTTTCTATCTCATCATCAGCCACAAAACCTTTATTTAAAAGATTCATAGAAACATCAATTCCCTCATCTGTCTTTTCGACAAGTTTACCTCTGTTCTTTGGAGCAAACATACCCTGTCTTAATGTTTCAAGCTGATTTTCAAGTTCCTCTATTCTAGCATCTCTTTCTTCTTCCGTCATATATCCGAGATAGCACGCAATAGAAGCTCCTGACATTCTTCCCTCTATCATTGCTGAACTTGCTTCCTCAATGCCTGAAACATCACCTGCCGCATATATTCCCGGAACACTTGTTGCACCGTACCTGTCAATCTCAGGGACATGACCGCCTTTAGTATCATTCATCTTTACTTCAGCCTGCTTTAAAAGCTGTGACATCGGCGACAAACCGACAGCAAGGCAGACCGTGTCAACATCAAAATGTTTTTCAGTGCCGGGTATTATCTTCCAGTCAGCTCCTACCTGACCTATAACTACTCCCGTAACGGCATCTTCACCCTCCACTCTTACAATAGTATGTGAAAGATAGAACGGCACGCCACATCTTGCAATTTTAGCTGCATGAACTCCGTATCCTCCGACTCTCGGAGCTGCATCTGCAAGTGCTACGACCTCGCATCCCGCCTGCAAAAGCTGATAACTTACAACAAGACCGACATTTCCCGAACCGAGCATCAAAATCCTGTTTCCCGGTTTAATGTGATGAAGGTTCATCATTGTCTGTGCAGCTCCCGCACCGATAACCCCCGGCTTAGTCCATCCTTCAAAATTGACCATATTTTCACTTGCTCCGGTTGCGACTAAAACTGCATCTCCTTTATAATGCCTGACGCTCCCGCCAACTTTTACCGTAACTTCCTTTTCAGGATAAAGACCTACGACTGTTGCATCTAAGATAACCTCAACACCGTATTTCTCAGCTTCACCAAGAAGCTCCTCACCAATCTTAAATCCTCTGACTTTAGCTTTGTGTTCCTTTGAACCGAAAAATTTATGTATCTGTTTAAAAAGCTGTCCACCCGGCTTTGCATTTTCATCAAACACAATAGGTTTTAAACCTTTCTTTGCCGCCTCTATCGCTGCCGATAAACCAGCCGGACCTGCACCGATAACTATCATGTCATATCGTTCTATCTTCATAACTCTACCTCTTTTCTTGCGATCTCTTATCCAATACCAAACTCAAAAGCTCAATTTTATCTGTGCCAAAACACCACTTACTTTTCTTCAAAAATAACTATCAACTGTTATTTAAATATTCTTGCCGTTTATTCTATCTTTATCCATATCTATTATATCTGCCAACAGCTTTATTCCTGCTAATATCCAGATAATTTATGCATCGGGTTTTGCCGAAACACCATACTGTGTCTGCACGACCATTCCTGCTTCAAGAGGTGTAATGCAAGTCCTGATATTTGGTTTACCATCAACTATCATTACACAATCCGTGCACCTGCCTATTGCACAAAAAATTCCTCTCGGCTCATGTTTTTTCGCCGTATATCTGTGAGCCATAACACCCGCTGCCTTTAACGCTGCAGCAATCGGTTCACCCTCATATCCCTCAAGAAGTTTTCCGTCATAACTAAAAGTGACTTTCTTACGCTTAGGTGTCTCCCCTAAGATTGGATGATTTTCTATTCTTTCCATATATATCAGACCTCCTTAATCTCATTAATACACTTTTCTGCCCCTGAAAAAAATCCAGAAATAAAAATCCTGTGTCAAAACTTTTTCTTATACAAAGAACACATATATGCCATTTATATAAGAAAAACAAAAGACGCCTGTTATCTCTAACAGACGCCTTTGTCTTAATCATTTGTTGATTAGACTTTATCATTAAAATATTTTGTTGTATTGTAAAAAACGATATAAAGTCAGGGGATATTCACAATATTCTCTGCTACCTGCCCATAGCACAATTATATTACATTATATAAGCTATTTATAATCTTTGTCTTTTATGCAAATCCGGTTAAGTATTCTCTCAATGACAACCATACAATCTTTAACAAATTTTTTCCTGTTTTCTCTATCTGCTAATGCTACCGCAGCTTCATTCACCGCCTTAAAATTCGGTACTTCGTTTCCTGCAAATTTTGTATTGTCATATGACGTGCACTCTTTTTATTTGTATCCGGGAACAGCAAAAATCTTATAGTCAGACTCTAACCCAACTGCTTTTTCATCCATATATGAGGGCAACCCTCATCATAGCCGATTTCTCCAAACTCAGTATATCCGGACTTTGCATAAAAATCCTTCGCCCTGCACTGCGAATGGAGCATAAGTATTTTTCCACCTTTAGCTAACACACATTTTTCAGCTTCGGCAAGCACCATACTTCCTACATTTTTCCCACGGTAATCTTTCATAACAGCTAATCTGCCTAATATAAATTCGCCTGATTTTTCACCGGCAAAAATCCTACAGGCTGCCGCAGGCTTTTTTTCATCATATAAAACAATATGCGTTGCAATATTATCTGTTTCGTCTAATTCATTCACAAATCCCTGCTCCTCAACAAAAACTGTCTGCCTTACAAACTTTGCTGACTCAGAGAGATAATCATACACTTTAAAATCCATTTTTTCTCCTATTTACTCTACAGTTCATCACTATCCAGCAGCACGGTAAAAGGACCGTCATTTAAAAGTTCAACTTTCATATCTGCACCAAACTCTCCCTGCTCTACTATCTCAATCTCCTCTTTGCATTTTGATATTATATATTCATACAATTCTTTTGCCATATCAGGTGCTCCCGCTTTGACAAATGATGGTCTGTTTCCTCTCTTGCAGTCAGCATACAATGTAAACTGCGATATAAGCAGCAGGCTGCCACCCACATCCTTTAAACCTAAGTTTGTCTTACCATTCTCATCCTCAAAAATACGCAGATTTATCATTTTATGTATCATCTTATCTGCAATTTCTTTCGTGTCACTCTCTCCCACACCTATAAGCACCATAAAACCTTTTCCTATCTGACCTCTTATCTCATTATCAATCGTCACTTTTGAATTTGATACTCTTTGAATTATAAAACGCATTTTCCCTCATTTCCGCATATGCTAACATATGCTGTTTTTTATTAAAAGGGCAAAACAGCGTTTTGCCCTCCAAGAATTGCTTCGCAATTCTCGTTGGTGTCACACTACTTTACAGCATTTTCATATACAATAAAAATAATCATTTAAAAACAATATTTTTTATTTTATTCCTGCTTATCCCGTCATCATATTTAACATTTTCAGGGCACTTTGAATTATTTTTAAACCTGTTATCCTTAAACAGAATACCGTCACATTTCGCCAGTATTATTTCATCTTTTTTATTACCTTTTGAAAAATCATTATTTATAACTTTGCAGTCATAAACCGTACCAGTAGTTTTATCATTACTCCACCCTCCAATACGAAGCCCGCAATACAAATTATTATACATGATATTTTCACTGATTTTTATATTTCTTACATAATTTTCTTTTGTATAATAACTTTTCCACTCTTCAGATCCTACTTCTATTCCATAGTGATTTTTAAATGTCTTATTTCCTTTTACCAAAATATCTTTAGCACCATCTATATAGATTCCGGCATTTTCTGCAAATGAGCTTTTGCAATTATAAACCGTATTGTCAATACACTTACAATTTCTTGGCTGGTCCATTGTTAAATCATTACAATATCCTGCATTTCCGTAAAAATCTATTCCAATATTCGTATTATTGTAAACCTTATTGTTTTGAACATATATATTTGTACAATTACCTGCCACGGATATATTTTCAGACCATCCGTTTATATTATCATGCACTTTATTTCCCAAAATATAAACATGATGAATACTCTTTTTCTTCTCTCCAAGTAATAGTACAGCATTTGCTTCACCACCTGGCTTTTCAATACTCCCAGGTCTTGTAGTAATTATATTTCTGAACTCACATTTTTCTATCACAATACTGCTTTCACTGTTTTTCATCAATATACCGCATACATTTTCAGCTTTAATATTTCCAATATGAAGTTTTTGTATTTTGATATAACTCTGTCCTCCCATATCAAATACTGCCGCACTTATATTATCTTTATTTGATATGTTCACTTTTTCATTTTTATATGCAGCTATTGTAATATATCCTCTTTTTTTATTTCCTGATTTGTGAAATATAAACGGTCCTTTATAATTTCCCTCTCTTATATAAATTACTGTTCCCGCATCAGCTTTATCTATGGCTTTTTGCAGAGAAACGAACGGATATTTTTTACTGCCCGTTGATTTTTTATTTCTTTTCTGAGATACATAAATGATTTTTTTGTTATTCACTTGTTTTGCATTGATGGATTTTCCAAAAATAATGCCAAATATGCATAATAACATTATAAAACTCAATAAAAATATTATTTTTTTATTAACATTTTTCATTCTTAAATATTTTTTCTCCAATCCGATATATTTTGCTTACTTACAAATTAATATATGTTGACCTGCTTTGCCATTTTGTCAACAAGACCAGATTTGACTGCATGATTGCAAAAATTACATTGCAATATATCAATCCATGACATCAAATTCAGATAAAAAACTTTTCAACTCAAACATTTTGAAAGCCTGCATATGTAAATCAAAAAAAACAGAGATGACATAATCTTAAACATATGTACATCTCTGTTAAATCCAGTGTCTGATGTCAGCATATACTTCAATAAAATAATCATTTATCTTATACCAAACCAGACATTTTTCTAAATCAAAACCATTATAAATTCTCAAATTGATTATTCAGCTGCTTCTGCAAGTATCTCTTTCTTATTGTAAGAACCGCAAGACTTGCATACTCTATGAGACATCATCAAAGCTCCACATTTGCTGCATTTTACCAAATTTGGTGCTGACATCTTCCAATTTGCTCTTCTTTTATCTCTTCTTGATTTTGAAGATTTATTCTTTGGACAAATAGACATTACATTCCACCTCCTAGCCTTTTCCTTTACAACACTCCTCCGATTATACCTAACTTTCGGAGATTTGTCAACATATTTTCAAACTTTTTTTATTGTATTAGTAACAGTTCAGCCATAAAAAGATAATTGGCAATACAATGAGCTTGTTCATT
>ENA-OUQW01000094-OUQW01000094.1-human-gut-metagenome-genome-assembly--contig:-NODE-94-length-107273-cov-6.964875_pt1 | contig 107273 bp, 114 predicted proteins | sample MGYA00248464_ERZ548849 | MGnify/ENA primary metagenome ERZ548849 (study PRJEB26491, sample SAMN04978193) | human gut metagenome | host: Homo sapiens | study: EMG produced TPA metagenomics assembly of... | reverse complement strand
GAGCGCCACCTTGCCAAGGTGGAGGTAGCGAGTTCGAGCCTCGTAATCCGCTCCAATTTTTTTTGGCGCTATAGCCAAGTGGTAAGGCATTGGTCTGCAACACCATGATCCCCAGTTCAAATCTGGGTGGCGCCTCCATCAAAAAGAAAAGCACTTGCAATTTGCAGGTGCTTTTTTGTGTGTAAAATTCACATTTTTTGAATTCATATAATCAATAGTCTATATATTTTGTGTAATGACATTAATCTCAGCAAATCTATGGGCGGAGGAAGATAATTCTTTGATTTATTAGAGTCAAAAATTCAAACACCGAAAATAGTGAGAAGAATGCATTTTAATAATGTAAATAAAGAAAGACATTACGAATATGGCGGGCAGTATGATAGTAGTGAGCTCGTCTTTAATATGATTTCAGATGAAATTAGAAATGCGTATAATCCATTTGAAAGTTGTGCTGGCGTACAGATGCTCATAAAAAAGGAAAGAAAGAAGTGATGAAATGATATTAAGTGTAAGTAGAAGAACGGATATTCCTAATTATTTTTCGGAATGGTTCTATAATAGAATAAAAGAGGGATTTTTATATGTTCGTAACCCTATGAATGCTCATCAGATAAGTGAAATAAAAATCACACCAGATGTCGTAGATTGCATAGTGTTTTGGACCAAGAACCCTTTGCCAATGATAAAGAGGTTAGACGAGATAAAAGATTATAATTATTATTTTCAATTCACATTAACGGGATATGGAAATGATGTTGAGGTTAATTTGCCAAATAAAAAAACAAAAATGATTCCGGTATTTCAAGAACTATCTGAAAAAATTGGCAAGCAAAAAGTGATTTGGAGATATGATCCTATATTCTTTTCTGATAGATATACGAAAGAATATCATTTGAAGGCATTTAAAAGTATTGCTGAGGCTTTAAGTGGATACACGGAAAAATGCGTGATTAGTTTTGTTGATATATATCCTAAAAATAAAAATAATATGGATGGATTGTCAAGTTATGAATTAAATGATGATGAGCTGCGGGAATTTGCTGAGAAATTAAGTAAGATTGCTGCGAATAATAATATTAAGATTGGAAGTTGTGCAGAAAAAATAGATTTGGATGAATGTGGTATAATTCATAATTGTTGCATAGATAGAGAATTAATTGAAAAAATTATCGGATGTAAACTTAATGTTGGCAAAGACAAAAATCAGCGTAAAGAATGTGGATGCGTTGAAAGCGTTGAAATAGGTACTTATGATACGTGCAAAAATGGATGTGCATATTGCTATGCAAATTATAGTTCAAAAAGTGTAGAAACAAACGCTACCAAATATGATCCTTCGTCACCTCTTCTATGTGGGCAAGTTCAAGAAGATGACAAAATAACGATTAGAAAAGTTGAGTCATTAAAAGAAACACAGCTAAGTATTTTTGATATGTGAGTTCATTATTATAACGTATATTTGGCTCCATTTTGGCTCTAAAAATTTTAGACGAGGTACACAAAAATGCGAAATAAGATGAATATGAAGAATAAAATGCACAAATGTGCACCTAGAAACAGCCAGATAAATCTCTCCGCCCAAGAGTTTGAATAGGAAGAAAATAACGGGAAGCCTTGTAAATAGGGGATTCCTGATTTTGATATAAGCAAAATTGTTGAGTGATTTTGGATAATATTCTGCTTAGTGTATAGAAAATTGCAAAGGGGATTATGAGAAATGAAGATTGATTTATTAATGGTTGATACTTTTGAAGACAGTGAATTGGAATTAGATAAAAAAATCACATTTATTTTTGGAAAAAAACGGAACTGGAAAATCGACGTTTACAGAGGAAATTAAAAAAATGACTTCAGATTACGATGTTTCAGTCTTTCAGGGATTTAGGAAGGTAGGTATATAATGATAAACAGCTCTTTAACAGCGGAATGTAATAAGATATTTAATTTTTGGAAATTAGAAGAATATTTTACACCATCGGATTATCCGGGATTGGTTTTAACAATAAAAGAGGGGAAACAAGATATTCCGTTTGACGCATATTACAATGATTACAGTATCAGAAGTTTGCCATTAAAAAGATACAAGGCTCATAATGAGTATTTGAGGCAGAAGAACAAATCTGATGAGAGGTTATATAATCGAGCAAATATTTATTGTGGCTGTTATAGAACTAAAGATTTTGTTGAAAAAATGGCTGAAAAGTGCAAATTAGATATGGAGAAATATGCGGAGATAAATGAATTAACAGGACGGTTTTATGCTTTTTCTGTTCAGATAGATTTAGATGGAAAAATTACAGAAGAAGGCGTGCAAGTTAGTCCGTTCTTTTATGCTGTACTTTGTATGATAAAAGCCGAGAACATAAATGTTAATATTATGCAAGGGAATATATGGAAGTTAAATGAAGATGTAAACGAAATACTTAAACAAAATAATGTACAAATATTGGAGTTTACAGATGTAACAATAGTAAAAAATATTATATTTGATAAACTGAAAATTGAGTCTGAAAGTGAAGTTGGGCTAAAAAATGCTTCAGATAAAGTATATGCATGTAAAGGCTTGAAAAAAGAAGATGAAACAAGTGACTTTATCAGTTTTTATTTGGACGAAATAGAAAATGTTCAGAAGAACTATAAGAATAATGAGAATTTGATAAAATATACCACCTCATTATTGGCAGAAAAACAAAAAAGGATAATGATAGATAGCGATGTTTGTTCCATGAAAAAATGGTTGGAGGTAGATAGATTTCCAATGGGAAAATATCCATCAAAGTTTTCTCCGACATTAATGCAGCAAATAGCTATAAACATAGCTATATCAGAAAACGATAGAAAGGAAAAAATATTTTCAGTAAATGGACCACCAGGAACGGGAAAAACAACTCTTCTGAAAGAAATAATAGCGTCAAATGTTGTCCAATTAGCAGAAGTTTTAATTAAATATGGAATTAGTGGTAGTAATTTTGTTTCTAGGAAAGTTGAATCCGCATCAAATGCTAGTTATACAGAAAAATATTATGAAATACCAGAAGAAATTTCTAAATATGGAATTCTTGTGGTATCAAATAATAATGGAGCTGTAGAAAATGTCACGCTCGATTTACCGAAATCTGGCGATATGGAAAAAGATAAAACTAGGACAGATTACTTCGACAGAAAAATAAATAAAGAAGTGTATTTTTCAGCGGTAGCAGATAATCTTTTGGGAAAAGAAGGAGGTGCGTGGGGATTAATATCAGCTCGTATGGGAAGAAAATCCTATATTACAGAAGTTTTAGAATCTTGTGTGTTCGCTAAAAAAAATGATGCTTCGGATAAAGTGACATTAGATCTTGCAAGAGAAGATAGTATTTCGTGGGAGGAAGCTGTTGATAAGTTTAATGTAGCTAAAAAAAAGGTTTTGTTATTAAGAGAAGGCATAAAAAAAGACCAAAAACTCTTGGATGATTTTTATAAAGAAGGAGAGCGTTTAGCGAAGAGTAAATTGGATTTAAAACAGTTGCTCATAGAAAAGAAGCAATTAAATGTAAAGTCAAATGAGATAAGAACGGAATTAGAAAGTAATGAACAGTTGACTTTAGAGCAGGAAGAGGAAATTAAGTATATTAAGGAACATAGCTCTATTTTTAAGAAACTACTTATCCTTTTGGGAATAGGGAAAATAGGTAGGCATGTTGCTGAAAAACAAAAATATGTCGATGAGTTAATAATTAATCACGAAGATATTAAACGTAGATATAGTTTGGCCGTGAGAAATACAGAAGAAGTATGTGGAAAAATTGAAAATCAATATAGCATAATCTCTACTCTAGAAAAGAAAGTACAGATACTTGAAGAAAAAATATATGGAAATAATGGGTCTTTAAAAAACAAATACAAAAATAATTTTGCAGATAAAAATTTTTATATAAATATTAAAGAATCTGAGGACTCGCAGAATGCGTGTCCATGGACATTTGAGGAATATGACATGGCTAGGGAGGTATTGTTTTATGCTTCATTGCAAGTGCGAAAAGCGTTTATTTTGGAATCACCATATATAAAAAGAAATCTGTTTGTATATGAAGCATATAACAATGGAAAATATACAATAGCAGAAAAACAACAGATGTTTCCACATTTGTTTAATTCATTGTCAGTAGTGATACCTGTGTTGTCCTCTACTTTTGCTTCGGTGGGAAGATTTTTGAAATATGCTGGTAATATGAGTTTAGGTATGCTTATTATTGACGAATCCGGACAAGCAGTTCCACAGTCTGCTTTAGGAGCTATTTATAGAACAAGGCAAGCAGTTGTTGTGGGAGATCCGCTGCAAGTAGAACCTGTTATAACAATTCCTAAAGTGCTAATTGACATATTAGCTGATAGTACTTGTGTAGCAAATGAATATAAGGTGATTGAAAATTCAGCTCAGACTTTTGCTGATAATATAAATGAGTTTAATGGTATGATCGGGGAACGTCAGGTTGGTTGTCCGTTGGTTGTTCACAGAAGGTGCATAGAACCAATGTTTTCTATTTCAAATTTGATTTCATATGACAATAGAATGTTTAATAAAACAAATAAGAGGGAAGAATATTTGAAACCCGAAAATCCATTTTTGATAAAAAAATCAGGATGGATAAATGTTGAAGGAACAGAAAATGGTAGCAAGGATCATTTTGTAAAAAATCAAGCAGAGAGAGTATGTCAATTAATGGAAGATGCAGTACATATATATTCCGATTTGTTTGAGACAGATGATAAGATTTTTATAATTACACCTTTTAGAACAGTTGCAGAATCAATGCGTAAGTTTGTCATTAGCTACTTTTCAGTAAAAGGATATGATAAGGAAATATTGTCAAAATGGACGAAAAATTGTGTTGGTACAGTACATACTTTTCAAGGTAAAGACGCAAATGAGGTGCTTTTGGTATTAGGTTGTTCAAATAAAAGTGTAGGTGCAATGAATTGGGTGGTAAAGAAAGCTAATATACTTAATGTTGCATGCACCAGAGCAAAATATAGAATAGCAATTATTGGTAATATAAAAGATTGGAAAAATAGAAGGTACTTTAGAGCGTTTATTCCGAATTTAATTGATATAATAAATGTTATAAAAATAGACGATATGGAGTGAGAATGGGAGATATTGTTATGGTAGTATCATATAAACGATTATGGAAATTATTAGTTGACACCTGAATCCGTGAAACTTATATTTCCATTGTTCCAGTTTTACACTTAAAATTCAAGGCTGTGGACGTTTGAGTTTCCCCATTTTTCAAACCGCTATCACTTGAAACCCAATCCAGCAAAGCTGTTGTGGTAAAATTTAGTTGTAACACCCCGACCTAATGAGTTATAATCTTACTAGGAAGCGAGGTACACTACATTGAATCAAAATTGCGAACCGGAATTCAAGAAATTTGTGGGTCTCCATCTTGAAGAGGGAAGGCCCGCAGAGGTGTTGCTGAAGAATGTCAAAATAATGAAGAAGCCAAAGCTGAATATGATTACATGCTTAGATTTGATAGTAAAGTATATATTAATAAATAATCTTTCTTGGAAAGCGAGGACACTATGGAACTTGAAATAAGCGTAGAAGATTTATTAAACAAAAGAAAAATTGAATCAGACCGCATAGAGTTTAAAGCGGGATGGAACCCGGATGACCTCTATCATAGTGTTTGTGCATTTGCAAATGATTACAACAATGATGGTGGTGGATATATTGCTGTCGGTGTTGAAGAAAAAAATGGAGTAGCAGTACGTCCGGTAAAAGGAATTCCAGAGTACATGTTGGACGAAATTCAAAGAGAAATGCTTAGCTACAATAATATGATTGCTCCGCCATATTTCCCTAAGGCGATTCCGTTGGAAGTTGACGGAAAATGGATCCTTGTTATTGTGGCGAGAACTGGACAGCAGCGTCCTTACAAATCACCAGAACATGTTACCAGTAAAAAGGACAAGAAATACAATTATTATATTCGTTATCTAACCAGTTCTGTCAGGGCAAATTCAGAGCAGGAAAGGGAATTGATCAATATGGCAGATCAGACTCCTTATGATTGCAGAGCAAATCATAAGGCTGTTTTTGATGACATTTCACCTGTCCTTTTGGAAGATCATTTGAGAAAAACAGGTAGTAGATTAGCAAAGCAGGTTAAGGAACGAGGCGTAGAGGAGATATTGGAAGATATGCAGTTACTGGTAGGACCGCCGGAACTACGTTATATTCAAAATGTGGCAATCATGATGTTTTGTGAGCCTGTAACAATAGAGATAGAGCCGGATTGCATTAACATTATGAATTTTCCGGGAATTGACCGGTCTATTTCCGAAAAGACGATAGCAGAAGGTAAAAGATTTGTTTCAAGACACTATCGTAACAGAAGATTGGGAGAATTTTTGAAAGAGTTGGATTTGTCAGAAGGTCATTCCTCCGGTATTCCGACAATACAAGAAGAACTGGAAAAGAACGGTTCTCCACGAGCAGAATTCTTCACGGATGAAGATAGACGAGCTATGAGAATTAGGATTCCGATTCATCCGGCGTTTTAGAGGAAGACAAAAATGTCATAGAAAATGTCATAGACATTTCAGAAAAACGAATTCGAGAGTGTATACCAAGCTACTCAAAGAAAAAAGCTGCTAGAGCATTTGAAATTGTAAAAATGATTTCAGATAATCCCAGAGTATCCATTGGTGAAATGACAATCGAGTTGGATGTGACAGATAGAACAATTGCTAGATATATATCCGAGTTGAAGGAACACAAAATTATAGACCGAATAGGACCGGATAATGGTGGCTCATGGAAAATCTTGTTGTAGTAAATGTAAAAATGATTTTATCATAATTGAAATTTAAGGGAGCTTACATGGCAGAAAAAATTTTAAAAAGACTTTTAGCTATAATACTAGGCTTAGCATGGGGAACAGTTAGTTTCTTCTGGCTAGGGTATAGCGTATTAACGCTAGGAAACTTTATGGAAGAACCAGGTTCATTAGACTATGTCGCTGAAGGGGAGTCGATGCGCATATTTGGATTACTAGGCTGCATTTTATATGTCATGGTTTATGCGCCTGTATTATTTTTCTTATATAAACAAAAACGCTATTTATATAGTTTTTTAGTATCAATGCTTTTGGGTGGAATTATTCCTGGCATTTATGTATTTGTGATTAGATGACAAAAAGAAAATAATGAAAAACTGAGACTGTATTGATATCCCCTCTGTCAAGCAGACAGGTTAAATATCAATACAGTCGCATGGATTGCTGCAATTTTTCTTCGGAAAATCAACAAGAAAATAGAGAAAAATGGCTTGAAGAAAAATTATAAATGTGTAATATTGCAGAAAATGGAAACCATATATATAAGAAAATGGAGAAATTAAAATAATGAACGGTGTTTTTAGAGAAAAAATCGTCAAATAAAGAAAATTGATTGACGTATATTTGAAATCATCATATAATATTATAAAAAAGCAAAGAGAGGAGGACGAAATGATATGATATCAAAGATTTCAGTTGAAAATTTTAAGTCCTTTAATCAGGCAGTTGAGATGACTATGATTTCATCATCAAAGATTCGAACAAAGGTGGATCACCGGGTACAGGTAGGAAGTAAAACCAGGTTATTAAAGCATGCCATTATATATGGAGCCAATGCTTCGGGTAAGAGCAATTTGGTAGATTTTTTTCGTTTTTTTAAGGCAACCTTGGATGGAGGGATTCCTTTATGGGGAACGAGACATTTTTGTAGAACAAATTCAGAAAATGAGGGACGAGATAGTGTATTTGAAATTCAAATGGAGATTGACGGTAAGTTTTACGCTTATGGATTTTCTGCAGTATTATCCCAACGGACGATTACTGGAGAATGGTTGTATGAATTATATCAAAATGGTTGTGCAAAATGTATATATGAGCGAGAGAAATCCGCAAAGCCGGTATTAGATACGTCGATTCAATTGACTTCGGAGGAGCAGAATCGATTCGCTACGTATGCGGATGATTTTGAGGATAATACATCAGACCTGTTTTTGACAGAGATGAACCGTGGAAAAAAGTATGCAGAAACATCAAAATTGCAGATATTCCAAAAAATTTACAGATGGCTGAGAAATTGCATTGTCATTATTACTCCAGATTCTGGGTTGACAAATTTTCAGTATTATTATGAGGAAGAATCACTGTCTTTGATCAACGATTTGATAACTACGTTTGATACGGGGATATCAAATGTACGCATAGAGGAAATTGATATTAATGAATTGTCTAAGATGCTTCCGAAACAGATATTTGAAGATGTTTTAGAAAAGGTAAGAAATAGTATTGCTCATTCAAAAAATCCTCATTTTAGAATGTCTGGTCGATCAGACAAGTGCTTCTTTAATATAGAGGCAGACGGAAATGACGAGCCAAAGATTACTACAATCAAGCTTACACACGGTAAGTCGGTATATGATTTTGATTTTTCAGATGAATCGGATGGAACCAGAAGGTTATTTGACCTGATGGATATGTTGCTTTTGAAAAGGGAAGATGTTGTGTTTGTAGTAGATGAATTGGAAAGAAGTCTGCATCCAAAATTGACAGAACATTTTTTGAAATTATTTAGCGAGTTGCATAGGGAACGTAAGACACAGTTGATTTTTACTACTCATGAAGCATCTATTATGGAGCAAAGACTGTTCCGGAGAGATGAGATATGGTTTATCGAACGCGGGGAACAGGGAAGCAGTAGGCTTTATTCTTTGGATCGATTTAAGGAGCGTTATGACAAAGTGCTTAGTAAAGCATATTTGGAGGGGCGTTATGGTGCAATACCGGTATTTAAAAAATTCCGGTTTAGGGAGGGGGTATAGTTATGGCTCCTGTCCGTACATATACAGATTGGAATAAACGTCCGTTTGATCAGGAAGCTCAGATAGAACCATATCGAAAATATTTCTTTATCTGTGAAGGCTCCAATACCGAAGTGTGGTATTTTAAGAAGTTGATTGATTTAAGGAAGCAATTAAGAATCCATCCACTGATCGATATCAGGTTAATGGAAAAGACGGAAGAGGATAAGACAGTGTCTAATCCGAAAGCATTGATAAAGTTTGCAGAAAAACAAAAAGGGATTACAGAAAATAAATTTGATCAAAAGCATGATAAAATGGTTATTGTTTTTGACGCAGATATTTACAAGGGAGATCAGGCAAAGTATAACGAGATTATAAAACTTGGAGCTGACAATCTTTTGGCAGTTACAAATCCAAGCTTTGAACTGTTTTTACTATTACATTATGAAAATTCCTATGAGGAGCTTATTAAGCCAAATGAGGAAGAAATATTATGTAATAAGAAAACAGGAAAACGAAGGTATATGGCAGCACTGTTTACTAACAAAAGTGGAATGAATCCAAAGGAAAATCCTGCGGTTGGAGATCTTGCAGCGAATATTGATATTGCTACAGAGCAGGAGAAGCAGCTTAATCAGGACATTCATAAAGCGATGGGAAACCTGACAAGTAATGTGGCTGCAATCATTCAACAGATTCGGGATGACAAGGCGCTGGATTAGGGGGAATTTTCGAAAATTGCGCAAATTCCCTTGCGTATGTTCCCCTGCTTAAGTGTAATAAAAGTGCGAAAAAATGAGACATTGTCACATTCAGAAGGGGAATATAGAAAAAGTGCAGGTATCAGATAAATTATTAAAACCATTAACTGAAGTAAAATATTTAAATGCGGATAATGTTAGCAGATATCGCTGTATTATGCGCATTTTTTATGAAAATAACGAAAAACTGAATTACTGGTTATATCAGGAAGATGTATATGAGGAAATGAAAAAGGATTCTTACTGGTCTGAGTATACGATTGAACAGTGCCAGCAGGATTTGGCTTCGCTTGTTGAATGGAAAAATTTGAATACAATGCAAGACACAAAAAAAGTTGCTTCTATTGAGGAATTTAAGAATAAAAAGTATCGCTATCAGATTTCAGAATATAGTGTTCAGATTGAGCGTTTGGTGCTTCGCTTGGAAAATCTACTGGTTGAGGGAGCATCGTTAGAACCAACACTTTTGGAGCGTATTCGGAGAAACGTAGAAAAATTTCCCAAGATGGTTGAAGAAGAACAGGCAGATGTAAATGCGTGGTGGAATGATTTGAACAGTGTTCGTGCGGAAGAAATGATGCACACGAAAGAATTTATGGTTTTTAAGGATCGTTTGATTGAGTATTTACGCAGTTTTATCAAGGGATTACAGCGCAATGTGGGAGTGATAGAAGAATATTTGCGGCTGCTGGATGAAAAGACCAAAAAACAAGTATTTGAGAAAGTTACAGCGTATCAATTTGCAATTTCCAGAATAGACATTGAATTGTCAAAAAAACAGATTGAAGAAAATGTAATTGGTCGTTTTGAAAGTATTTATAATTGGTTTGTGGCAACAGATGGACACGAAAATGAAGCAGCTAAGCTGTTTGATGCAACTAACGAAATCATAAGAAGAATAACAAGATATGCAGCGGAGTTAAGCGAAAAAAAATCACTGGGGGCAAATCGAAAAGAAGAGTACAAAAAAGTTGCGGAACTTTTTATGAAATGCGAGGATGTGGATGAGGCACATAAAATGGCGGCAATGGTATTTGGAATTGAGCGGCCGGTTCATATTTCAGGTGATTATGACAGGGTAACCGATAGTATGAATCAGGGTGTTTATGAAGAAGAACCGATTTGTATTGAATTGAAACCAAGAATTCGTGCTTACCGCATGAAGACAAAGAGAAGTTCTATTGTGGAATCGACTGAGAAAAAAATGGAAATACGAAAGAAGATGCTGCAACAGCAAAAAGAGGAAAAGAACAGAATAAGACTTCTTGAAAAAGATGGTGTGATTGATTTTTCCGAACTTCCGGTTATTGAACCGCGAATACGGGAAATTCTGTTAAAATGGATTTCAGATGCGATGGAATCCGTTGATTTTTCATCACGAACGGATGATGGAAGAACTTATCAATTGGAAAAAACAAGTGGTGGTGAAACATGCGTCGTTCATTGTGAAGATGGTAATTTTACAATGCCAAAGGTTCCGCTAAATATAATCGCAGAATGGGAATCCATTGAGTGTATTGATCATGAGATTTATATCGTGGAAAATCCATCCGTGTTTGCAGCTATTTGTAGAGACAAATCCTGTATGTGTATGAATGGACAGCCAAGATTGGCTAGTATTCTTATACTCGATTTACTTGCTAAATCAAATGTAAAAATTTATTATTCCGGGGATTTTGACCCAGAGGGACTTTTAATTGCACAAAAATTGCGGCAATATTATAAGGGTGACTCCTTTTATTGGCATATGGAAATAGAGGATTATAGAAATGGAATTTCCAAAGAGGTTATTTCGGATAAACGAAAAAAGATATTAGATAGAATTCATGATGAACAATTGGTTCCTGTGGCTAACCTCATGAAAGAGTATGGCGTTGCCGGTTATCAGGAGAATATATTGGATAGATTTAGGGCAATAAAATGTACGCAGGTGTAGCAAATGAGAATGAGGTTGTTTTTTTGTGAATTGTCGGAATTTTGATGTGGTGACGGAGGTGACGGTCGATGATAAGTGAAAATTATGTTTATAAAAAAGAGGTAGACTGGTCTTTATTGCAAGAAGGACTCACTTTGCCCATTGACAATCAGATAGTATTTGGTCAGATAATGGGACGATTTTTAAAAAGAGGGGAGTCTAAAGATATCATACTGTATCTGAATGGAAAATCTTATAAAGCGAAGATTACCAATGTGAATTTTAATCCTAAGTTAAAAAGGAAAAAGGATACCTTGCAGATTAGGTATTCTAGGAATGGGGAACTAGCAAGAGCATTGCAGGCATGCTTTTCAAAGAGTTATCAGTATTTAAAGGCGAAACGTGAAATGCGAGACTCACGAGATAGAAAAATGATAAAGTTACCAGAAGAATGCAAGGAGTACCTTGTTATATATACAACGGAATATGATGATTCCTATGTCTTGGAGACTATAGTTTTGGATGATCTTGTGTCTTTACGACAGACTGTTTCTGGTCAAAAAGAGCGAGTGATGGAAGCAGAATTTAACTACGATGTGGAAGATTCAACAGCCTCAATTTTTGAAACTAATAGGATGATGAAAATCAGAAAACTCAATAAGAAGATAGGGGATAATCTTAAACTTTTATATGGTTATCGATGCCAGATATGTGGTAAGGTAATAGGTGAAGAGTGTGGCTCTCATATTGTTGAGGCGCATCATATTGATTATTTTGTATCAAGTCTTAACAATGATGCGAGCAATCAGCTAATTGTATGCCCGAATCATCATAGTATTATTCATGATACAAATCCCACCTTTGATAGGCGTAGATTGCTTTATAAATATCAGAACGGATATGAACAGAGGTTAGTATTGAACGAGCATTTATAAGTTATAGTTTTTATGAATAGACGAGGAGAAAAAGCAGTATGGATGTGGGCATTGATATGGATTATGTACGAGATTGGATACTTGACTTAATAGAAGAGTCAAAATTAGAGGAACATGAGTTTTCGTTTTGCAAAATATGCGCATATGGGAGTAGAACTAATGGAAAAGCAAACAAAAATTCAGATTGGGATATTCTGCTTGAATACAAGGGAACAGCACGGGAAGATGATATTTTTAATGTGTTGCATGAGCAGGAGTGCAGAATAAATGGTGGGAGGCTTGATGTAAATCCTATTAAAGCGGATGATTCAGGAACAATCGAGGAGTATCTTCAAAGATGTGATGAAAACTGGAAAGATTCTATTCCGTAAGATATAAAATACAGAAGAAGATAGCGGAGAAAGCGTATCGTTTGTTGAAAAAAATGTCTAATAAGGATAGAATTAAGCTTGTTGGAAATGGACGGTCAGCGTATTATGAGTTAATTTAATAAACGCACGCATAAAACGCACGCGTGCGTTTTATACGATAAGAAACTACATAAGTTGACACGTGTATCAAAAAAATATATAATAAATCACATATGGTAATTATATTACACATTTTAAATGTTGAGGAAAGATGTAGGTGGTTTATTATGAAGCATGGTAAAGTGTATGGGTACATGAGAGTGTCATCCAAGGAGCAAAATGAAGATAGACAGTTAATTGCGCTGAAAGAGATGGGAGTACCGGAAAAAAATATCTATATGGATAAACAGTCTGGTAAAAATTTTGAAAGGAAGCAGTATAAGCGATTATTGAAAAAATTAGATGAAAATAGTGTTCTTTATATCAAATCCATTGATCGATTGGGAAGAAATTATAGTGAATTAAATGATCAATGGCGTATTATCACAAAGGAAAAAAAGGCGGACATTGTTGTGATAGATATGCCTATTTTAGATACGCGTCGTGAGAAAAATCTTTTGGGAACTTTTATCAGTGATATCGTTCTTACACTTCTTAGTTATGTGTCTGAGAATGAACGCATGAATATTAAACAGCGTCAAGCGGAAGGGATTGCAGCTGCAAAAGCAAGAGGAGTAAAATTCGGTAGACCTCCTTTGCCAATTCCGGATAATTTTTATGAAATGCATAGGGATTGGCGAGCAGGGAAAATTACGATAGAGGAAGCAGCCGAGGCATGCCATATGTGTTCCAAAACTTTTTATAGCAAAGCTGTGAAATATGAAAAGTCCCATTAATTTTTTTTGTGCTTAAACTGAAATAGTATACTTTTTCAGTTATCTGTATACATAAATTCCATTAACATCATTATATCATAAAATCGAGTAAATTCCACTAATTTCTTGAGTTGCACAATCCAATATATCAAAATTTTTTTCCATTTTTAATTAGAAAAAAAGTATACATTTTTTCCAAATTGCTGCCTAGCGATGCTAGGTAAGAAATGAGGAAAGAGATGAATGAGCTGATAGATTTAAATGCTTATCCGATTGATAAACAGCTGAAAATGTTGTTGAAAGATAAAACAACAGGGAAAAATATTATTTTTGCCACATCGGTATACAGTCGGAACGGGATATCTATTAAGGAAACGGATGAGATTACGGTAGAAGCTTTACGTCAGGGAATATCCTATCAGATTCAGCCGCGAGTGCTAAAAAAAGAGAGCAGCAACAAGAGCGAACAAGAGCGAAGGCAGAAGTGTTTACACCATCATGGATCTGTAACAAAATGAACAACTACTGTGATGAAGAGTGGTTTGGCAGAAAAAATATTTTTAATACCGAGCAGGGGCAGAAATGGCAGGTGAACGCAGAAAAAATTGAGTTTGATACAAAGGACGGGTGGAAAAAATATGTTGACTCAAAAAGGTTGGAAATTACTTGCGGAGAGGCTCCGTACATTGTATCACGCTACGATGCTGCTACCGGAGAAATGATTGAACTCAAGCGGCGGATTGGCATTTTAGACAGAAAACTGCGTGTGGTGAATGAAAACACAGATGATGAAACAGAGTGGTTTAAATGGGTGCTTCGTGCATATCAGAGTGTATATGGATATGAATTTCAAGGAGACAATCTTTTAATTGCAAGGATTAATTTGCTAATCACTTTTGTGGATTATATGCAGGACAGGTGGGAGAGAATTGCTACAGATGTAGAACTAAAAAAAATAGCGAACATTATAGCTTGGAATTTTTGGCAAATGGATGGTATAACGGATGCAATTCCGTTTTGCGGGGAAATTGAGAAATACCATCAGTTTAGCTTGTTTGACTTTGTTACAGATGATAAATCAGAAAAGCAGAGAGACGAAGAAGCAAGAAAAGCCTATTGCCGGATTTATGATTGGAGAAGTGGGCGGTCATTGACATATAAAAGTATGAAAGAAGGTAGAAAATATGAAATTTGATTTTGTGATTGGAAATCCACCGTATCAGGAAGATATTAGCACAAGCAAAGATAATAAGTCATTGTCTAAACAGATTTTTCCTGATTTTATTAAAATATCTGTAGAACTTTCTAACATTGCAACGGAACTTATTACACCATCACGTTGGTTTGCTGGTGATGCACAGGATAAGTCTTTTTTAAAACTGAGAAAATTTTTTCAGAAAAATAATCACATTAGTAGATTGGTGCATTATCAAGACGAAAAGGAAGTGTTTGATGATGTGGTAATTAAAGGCGGTGTTAGCTATTTTGTGTACAAACCTAATTATACTGGAAATGTTGCTTTTTCCACGGTAGCGCAAGGCAGAGAAACAAAAGTGAGCAGACCTTTGTTTGAGGATGGATTGGATATTGTATTATCTGATGAAACACAAATTTCGGTACTCATGAAAGTAAAAAGTAAAGCCAAAAGATTTTTGACAGAGTATACAAAAGGCCGAAATGCGTTTGGTATTATTGGAAAAGACAGTATTATACAGGAAATATCTGTTGACGAACCATTTGATAATTGTTGTAAGTTGAGAATTAAAGGAAATGTAATTAAATACATTACTTCCGACAAGGTTACAAAGAGCATGGATGTATTTAATGCATATAAAATTTTTGTTTCAAAATCAGCTGGTGCTCCTGGCAAAGATTTAAAAATTATTGGTAAATCTTATATTGGAGAGCCGCACACAGCCTGTAGTGATTCCTTAATTCCGATAGGATGTTTTGATAGTTTGACAGAGGCACAAAATTTACAAAAGTACATGACTACAAAATTTTTAAGATATATGGTTAGTATTTTAAAAATGTCTCAAAATGTAACACAAATTGTTTATCAATATGTCCCTCTTCAAGATTTCACCGACAAATCAGATATTAATTGGGCGGTGTCGATAGCAAACATAGACAAGCAACTTTATAAAAAATATGGACTTTCCGAGGAAGAAATCACATTTATTGAAACGAATGTAAAGGAGATGGAATAACATGAGCAAACCAAATATTCAGACAACTAAACAGGTAGTTCCCATGCTTTATGGTTATTCCACTCCAGAGGTAATTCGTCATAATGGATGGACTAAGATAGGGTATACAGAGCAGGATGTAGAAACACGTATTAATCAGCAAACCCATACTGCTGATATTAGGTGGCGGCTTGAATGGAAAGGAAATGCCACGTTTGATGATGGCTCTGGGGAGACATTTATAGATAAGGACTTTCATGCTTATTTAAGAAAATCCGGTATAGAGCAGGAGAAGGGAAAAAACAACGAATGGTTCCATGTAGATGGGGCGACATCGAAACAGATGTTTCGTGACTTTAGGGAAGACCATGGTGTGTTAAAAATAACAGATACGGTTATTCCATACAAATTGCGCGAGGAACAGCAGAGTGCGGTGGCAATGACAGTTAATTATCAGCAAAGCCACAAAGGAGGAGAATTCCTTTGGAATGCAAAGCCGAGATTTGGAAAAACGTTATCCGTTTATGATTTTGTAAAAGAAATAGATGCCATCAATGTTTTGATTGTAACGAACAGACCAGCAATTGCAAATTCATGGTTTTCTGATTATGCCAAATTTTTAGGCACCGAATCCGGTTATTTATTTGTGAGTGAAGTAGAGGCTTTAAAAGGGAAAAAAGGTGTACTTACAAGACAGGAATATAAAAATCAAATATTGTCATCAAAAGTAGATGAATTTGTTGGATGCATTGAATTTGTTAGTTTGCAGGATATGAAAGGATCTATTTATTTTGGGGGTAATTATGATAAGCTGGCGGAAATTAGTGACGATTCTAAAAAGGGAATGGAATGGGATGTGCTTGTGATTGATGAGGCTCACGAGGGCGTTGATACATATAAGACAGATATTGCATTTGAGCATATCAAGCGTAAATTTACTTTGCATTTATCAGGTACGCCATTCAAAGCACTTGCCAATAATAAATTTTCGGATGATGCTATTTATAATTGGACGTATGCAGATGAGCAAAAGAAAAAGCGTGATTGGGATGATTCGGCAGAAGAAGAAAATCCTTATGCGACATTACCACAGCTTAATTTGTATACGTATCAGATGTCAGAAATTATTCGGGATGAACTGAAGCAGGGAATAGAGATAGACGGAGAAACAGAGGAGTATGCGTTTGATTTGAATGAGTTCTTTGCGGTTGTCAATGGTAAGTTTAAACATGAATCCTCGGTGGACAAGTTCTTAGATGCTATGACAATACAGAAAAAATTTCCATTTTCTACAGAAGAATTGCGTAGCGAATTAAAGCACACATTTTGGCTGCTTGATAGGGTAGACAGTGCAAAGGCATTGGCAAAGAAACTAAGAGAGCATCCGGTATTTCAAGAATATGAGGTTGTACTTGCTGCTGGAGATGGAAAGTTGGACGATGATGATGAAAATATGAAATCATATGATAAAGTGGTTGCCTCAATTGCTGAACATGAGAAGACGATTACATTATCAGTAGGACAGCTTACGACAGGAATTACCATTCCAGAATGGACAGCGGTGTTGATGCTTAGTAATATGCGTTCTCCGGCACTCTATATGCAGGCGGCATTCCGTGCACAAAATCCGTGTCTTTTTAAAGTGGGAACATCATTCAAGAGAAAAGAAAATGCGTATGTATTTGATTTTGATCCAGCAAGGACACTTGCGATATTTGAGCAGTTTGCCAATAATCTGAATCCGAATACAGCGATAGGTGGCGGTACGGCAGAAGAACGCAAGGAAAATGTAAAAGAACTACTTAATTTCTTCCCAGTGATTGGTGAGGACGAACAGGGAGAATTGGTAGAACTGGATGCAGAAAAAGTATTAACGATTCCAAGAAAAATACGTTCGGTTGAGGTAGTAAAGCGTGGATTTATGAGTAATTTTCTATTTCAGAACATTAGCAATATTTTCGGTGCCCCAAAAGAGGTTATTGATATTATCACAAAGTTTGAACCAATCGCAGAGCCGAAGAGTAAAACAAATTTGACAGAAGAAGTACAGAAGGATTTATCCTTAGACGAAAATGGAGATGTGACCCTGAGTGATGAATTTGTCATCGGAAGGACGCAAGATATTTTTGGTGATAAAATTTATGATGTCACTTCTCAGGTGCAGGAAACGATGTCACTGATGGAACAGGCACCAGACAAGACACAGAAAGCCATCAGCAAGTTGAAAGAAGCTGTAAAGCAGAGTGCGGTCAAAGCGGTTGTGGATACTGCGCAGTCCGTGTATGGTTCTGATATGAAAGCAGCTGATAAAAGACAGATTGAATCAAGACTAAATCATGATGTTGATAGAATGATTGACAAATTGCATGCCAATTATGATATAGAGCGTAAAGTTATAGAAAAACAGCGCATTGATGAACAGCGGTCAAGGCTTGAAACTGGAAAATCATCTGAGCAGATTGATAAAGAATTTGAGATAAAACAAAAGAAAGCAATGGAAAAATTTAATGAAGAACTGACAACTTCTATTTCGGATTTTGCAAAAGAATCTACAAAAGAGACTGTCAAGACGGTAGAAAAGAAAAAGAGAGAAAGAGATAAGGATACAATTGAGGATGGAGTCCGAGATCATTTGCGTGGGTTTTCCAGGACAATTCCGTCATTCCTTATGGCATATGGAGATGACTCAGTGACACTTGCGACATTTGATCGTATTATTCCAGACAAAGTATTTCTTGAAGTGACAAGCATCACGCTGAAACAGTTTAGGCTTTTGCGCGATGGTGGTGATTATGTAGAACAAGAAACCGGAATAACCAAGCATTTTGAAGGACAGTTGTTTGACGCAGTTGTATTTGATGATTCGGTAAAAGAATTTCTTGCACTGAAGAAAAAATTGGCCAATTATTTTGACGAAAATAGTGTGGAGGATATATTTGATTATATTCCTCCGCAGAAAACGAACCAGATATTTACTCCGAAAGCGGTAGTAAAAAGAATGGTTGATATGTTAGAGGAAGAAAATCCGGGATGTTTTGATATGCCGGATAAAACTTTTATTGACTTATATATGAAATCTGGTTTGTATATTACCGAGATTGTGAAACGGCTGTATCAGAGTGAAGGGATGAAAAAGCAATTTCCGGATAATAAGAAACGTTTGCAACACATTTTTGAAAAGCAGGTATATGGACTTGCTCCTACAGAAATTATATATAAGATAGCGACAAGTTACATACTAGGGTTTGATGAGGATACGAAAGATATGCAACACAATTTCCGTCAATTAGATGCGCTACCTTATGCTAAAGACGGCACCTTGCAACAGGCACTGGATGAGTTATATCCCGAATAGAAGCAGAGCTAAAAACAATGATTGTGCAAATGGGAATATATGAAAAAAAGAAGAAACTATAAAAGCTTCGAATTGATTTATAGCCCCTTCTTTTTCCTTTACAAATACGGCCGCATGGATTGCTGCAATTTTTCTTCGGTGTCGATAATTTCTTGTGTAAGATGTTTTACTTTATCATCTGCTGCCGGATACTGGTTTAAGTAGCGGTACAGGGATTTGATTCCCATGTTGCAGCCATCGGTAATCAAGCTGGCAATGCCGCAGTCCGGGTTTTCGCCCATGGTTTTGAAATTACTTTTCATTTTTGCCATTGCTTTTGCCATCGGAGCAGGTTCTTTGCCCTCGTCATGGTAATTGATTAGCATTTTGTGGGTGTCGTCGCCGAGACGGCAGTGAATGTCATGGCTGTCTTTGAGGACACCGCGCAGGCCATCGTTTTGCACATGGTTCATAACATCATCAATTGAGGAAATGCCCATTTTGATGCCGGCATTGCATTCCCGTAATAATTTAACCGAATCATCTTCCATAAAAATACCTCCTTTGCGGTTGCTTTTCGTTAGTGTTTGCTGCAAAGGAGGAAATTATTCAAAAGAGATTAGTAAAAGAAAATCTGCCACAGATTTGCCTATAATTTTCTATATAAATATTGTAATATAATTGTATTAGACTGTATGAGAAGAGGGTATCGATTGAAAAGAAGAAAAAAAGAGTCGGTTTTACTGTTTGCAGCGCTCTTTATTACCGGGATGCTTATTTATGCCGGCTTGGCAAATTGGGAGCGGACACCGCATCTGTATGAGTATGACAAAAAAAGTCTGGCAAAAGAAATAAAAGCAGCAGATGCGAACCGTCAGGCGTCAAAGGAAGAGGATGCAGAATCCAAGACAAGAAAAGAGCCGAAAAAGCAGTGGAAGCGTCAGGAGAGAAAAGATAATTCCATAAAAAAACAAAATACATCAAAGGCGGATAAAAAGCAAACGGATGGAATGGGGGATGAGTCTGTTCCCGGGGGAAAAGACGGCGGAAGTGGTGTACCGGATTTGCCGGATCAACAGGTGACAGAAGGTGATGGAGGACAGCAGCCGGAAGAAACGGTAGATGATGCCAAGGCGACACAAACGCCGAAACCTTCCACAGAGCCGGATGATAATCCGAAAAATACGGACAAGCCTGAGGAGACAGACCGCATTATTTCCCTTTCCTGCGAGTGGAGTGAAAAGGATAATCTTCTTTATGGTAAGGATATTTCCATGGATGGTATGAAGGTGACTGCCAAATATGAGTCCGGGAAAACGAGTCGGCTGGCTAAAGGAGCTTATGTGGTTCGCGGGTTGAACAATAACTCTGTTGGAAAGCATAACATGACAATTTCAAGCGGTGGAGCAGAGTGCCGGATTTCTTATACAATTAACAATTATACGAAATCTCTGACCTATTCATGGCCGACAAAAGATGAGTGTTATACAGAAGAAGATTTTTCGGATGGAGCACTTACCGTTCAGGTTTTGATGGCAGATGGAACCAAACAGGAAATTACCAAATATGAAATTACCGGATATAATGAAAAATTATTTGACAAGCAGCAGGCTTTCACAATTACATATAAAGATAAAGTAATTGACAAAACATTTACTGCTACCGGAACCTGTACATTTCATATGAGAAGTATGAGGATTCGCTGCTATTATTATCGTGATGAGTCGCTTACCGATTTGGCAGGAAGTTATTCGTATGCGGGAAATTATGATTATTACTCAGATGAGAGAGTAAGTTTAAATGCTTTTCGAAAAGATGATTTGCAGGATAAAGATACGATGTATAATAGTAAAAAATATGTTCTCAAATCAGTGGAGATGGAAGAGGCAGATGCAAGCGGTGTTTATGCCAAAAAAGCCACACCGTATCTTGTAAAAGAGCGATTCTTTTATGGAATTCGAATGACCAAAATATATGTGTTGTCTAATTAGCACACGTATTTTTGATAGAAAGAAAGAGAGGATGGATTTGTAAAAATGAAGAGAAAAAGAAATCAGTTATTTGTTACTGCATTGACGGCAGCAATGGCGGTTAGTCTGCTTTCACCGGCGGAGCCGGCTGCAGCAGCAAAAAAAGTGAAGTTTAATGTAAAAAAATTGTCACTTACCGTAGGAAAAAAGAAGACACTAAAGATTAAAAATGCAAAGAAAAAAGCGAAATGGTCGATTAAATCGGGCAAGGATAAAATTAAATTGCAAAAGAAAAAGAAAGCAAGTGTTGTTGTCGCCGCAAAAAAAGCAGGATCAGCAAAAGTACAGGCAAAGGTTGGTAAAAAGAAGTATGTATGCAAGGTTGTTGTAAAAGCAAAAACAGTTAAAAATGGTACATCAGCAGGCACTAAAACAACAAATAAGCCGGCAGATACAAAAAATGCCACGAAAAATCCTTCGAACGGACAAAATAATGCAGCTACGCAGCCAACAAACAATCCGTCGAAAGATAATCCCTCAAAGGATAATCCTGCGAATCCGACAGCTACACCGGCGGCTGATCCGGATGTGCCAAAGAAAAATGAACAGGATGTGAAAAAATTACAGGCATTGATTCAGACTTTGAATCAAAAGGGCGCCGATATTTCGGCTAATTTAGATGACGAATCCGTTTATCATTGGAATAAAGAAGGACGTCTGACGGAAATCTACTGGGGCGAAAAGAAAATTATCGGTGCGGAAATGGAGGACTTTAATGAGTTTACAGCACTCGAAATTCTGGATATCAATAACAATAATATTTCCGGGACCTTTTATGTCGGAGATTTGGCAAATTTGAAGGAATTAAAATGTTACGGAAATAAGATTGATAAGTTAGTTTTGGACACAAATAAAAATTTGCAGGAGCTTGACTGCCATAATAATCAGATTTCGAATACGATACGCTTAAACGACAGCAAGAATCTGGAACGCCTTTATTGTTCAAATAACAAAATAACAGAACTTGATGTGTCCGGCTGTGATAAACTGCAGGATGTGGACTGCAGTAACAATCTTATGAGCAGCTTGAATGTTTCTGATTTGCCTTCATTAAAGAGTTTGAATTGCAGCCGCAATATGTTAAAAGATGACAACTTAATTTTGACAGGAAGTATTGGACTTATTAATTTGGATTGCTCATTAAACGGTACGAATTATGATTTTATTAATTTGAACTTAGCAGGTTTTACAAAACTGGAATCCCTGAACTGTTCTGAGCAGCCGGAAGAGGGTGGTACTTCGGCAGATGATACGATGGAATTTGACATCTCGGCATGTACCGGTCTGAAGACCTTGAATTGCTCATATTGTCCGATTGAAACATTGGATGTTTCAAATTTGTCAAACCTCGAGGCAATTGATGCTTCCGGATGTAATTTATCCGAAATCACATTGGATGGAGCGGTAAAACTTTCATCATTGAATATTAACTGCAACGAAATTACGGATTTGCATATTCCTGAGACAAATGCAATCAAAACACTTGATTGCAGTGAAAGTTTAGGAATTGAAACAATTAATTTTGCAGTATTAACAAAGTTAGAGTCATTGGATGTATCGGATTCTTATGTGCCGGAGCTTGATTTTTCAATCTGTCCGGATTTGCAGGTGTTAAATGCAATGAATACAGGTTTTGGTGATCCTGATGCTACAACAGATAATGAAGATTTACCAAATATTGATATTGATTTGAAGTCAAATGCTAAATTGAAAGACATTGATATGTCAATGGTTAATGTAAATGTACTTACTTTGCCGGAAAATGACATCGTTGCAAATCTTTCCGTTTCAGACAGTGCGGTTACGCAGATTGTGAATCTTGAGAAACAGTTAGGGCTGGAAACATTAAATATTGCCGGCACAGGAATTTCTGCGTTGGATTTATCAGCGAATACAAACTTGAAACAGGTTAGTTGTACAGAGAGCCAGAAGACCGGAATTACCGGAGTGGATGAGAGTATAATTTATATTGTTCCCGATGATTCTGACGATGGCGAAGACGGCAATGAAGATGGAGACGATGGCGAAGACGGCAATGAAGATGGAGACGTTGAATTAGAATAAGGGGTAAATATGGACGCAAAGGAAATTCAAGAAAAAATTGATATTCTTCAAAAGGAAGTTTCGACTGTTATCAAGGGAAAAGATGAGGTCATTCGAAAGGTGATAATGGCGATTTTAGCTTCCGGTCATGTGTTGTTGGAGGATGTTCCGGGGCTTGGAAAAACAACGCTTGCGAAAGCATTTTCCAAAGCACTTGGATTTGCAAACAAACGAATTCAGTTTACACCGGATACGATGCCGAGTGATATTGTAGGAATGTCAATTTATAATGAGCAGACAAATGCTTTTGAATATGTTGAGGGAGCAGCGGTGAATTGCAATCTTCTATTGGGAGATGAGATTAACCGTACTTCATCAAAAACACAGTCTGCATTGTTAGAGGCGATGGCAGAGGGTTGTGTCACAGTGGATGGTGTGACCCACCAGCTCCTTGAGCCATTTGTTGTTATGGCAACTCAGAATCCGGTTACCAGCGGCGGAACGCAGGCACTGCCTGATTCGCAGTTAGACCGATTTATGATTTGTTTGTCTATGGGATATCCGGACGCTGAGAGTCAGTTAGCTATTTTAAAAAATGTGTCTGACAGAGATTTAATAGAAAAGGTGCAGCCGGTTATGACGATTGAAGATGTAAAACAGGCCAAATCTTATGTGAAAAATATGCAGGTAAAGGATGAAATCCTTCGGTATATCATCTGCTTATGTGAGAAAACGAGAGAACATGAGCATGTGGAACTTGGCATTAGCCCGCGTGGCGTTGGGGCACTTGCAGAGATGGCAAAAGCATTCGCATTGTGTGAGGGAAGAACGTATGTTGTACCGGATGATGTCCTTGCGATTTTTCCGGATGTATGTGCACACCGTTTAATTTTAAATACAAAGGCACGCAGGGAAAATGTAACAGCATATGAGATTTTGGAAGAAATTGCACAGCAGACTGAAAAGCCGAAACTGCTGAGAAAATAGCAAAAAACATAAATGGCAGACAACAAGGAAAGGAAGAGATTATGAGAGCAAAAATCGGGTACATGGCAATTCTTGTCTTAATGGGCTTTCTCTATTTATGGACTAATGTGGCCGTGACATTTTATCTGTTCTTTGGACTTTTGTTGTTTGCCATTTTGTCTTTTTTGCTTAATTGGTATGCAGCGAGACATTTGCAGGTGAAGCAAGATTTGAATCAGGTAAGCACGATATTGATTTGTGTAAAAAATACAGGAATTATTCCCTGCTTCCGGGTGTCAATGAAAGGAACGATTGCAAACTGCCTGACAGATTCTTCCTTTTGTTTTAATCAGGAGTTATCAGTAGCACCGAAGCAGGAAAAAAAGGTGGAATTTGCTGTTGAAAGCCTTTATTGTGGAAGAATTGAAGTGGAAACAGAGGAATTTATTGTTCGAGATTTTTTGGGTATCTTTGGGTGCCTCGTAAAAAATCACGAAGTGTTGGTTTATTATGTGTATCCGGATGGGGCGGATGAAGGTGAATATCATTTAGAAGAAATGACACCGGCAGCGCAGAATATGGAAAATCGTTATCTGCGCAGGAAAGGTAATGATATCACAGAAATACTCGATTTAAGAGACTATCAAAAGGGTGACAGCATTAAGACGATTCATTGGAAATTATCGAAAAAAATGGGGCATAAGATTGTCCGCGAATTGGATACGCCGGCAAATCAGGAAACAATTGTTTTGTTTGCACTATCGGATAGAAATATAGATAAGCCTTGGTATCGGGATTCGTTAGTGAAAATGATTAGTCAGGTGTCAAAGAATTTATTGGAAAATGATCAATTTTTTGATAGTGTAGTTTTTGAAAAAAAAGGGTTGTCTCATATGACATTTAGTGTAGAAGAGAGTTGCACAAGAGAACGATATGAGAGAACAATTTTAGATGGAAATATAAGTTTTATGCAGTCGTTTGTGGATGATTATCTGATGCATCACAATGTATTGCATAAATATTCACATATAATTTTGATTACGGATGACGAAATAACGGACTGGTGCATGGAAAATGCCAATGTCAGACAGATTATGGTTTCGGCATCTTAATTGGGAAGAGGAAAGAACGTGGAGAATCAAGGATTTCGACTGGTAGAAGAGAAAAAACAGAAAAAAAGTTATTTTGCCCTGATTTTATCGATATTTACCGTGGCGGGCATTCTTTTTTGTGTGCAGCAAATGTTTGTGGATACAAAATGGTGGTTTGTTTCGATGTTTGTGTCCATTATTTGTAGTGCCTTTATATTTTCCACAAAAAGTATAAAAATTGTGTTGGTTTATTTTGTGTTGGGAATTCTTTTGCTTTTTGCATTTCGCACGATATGGATTTCCGGCGCACTGGATTTTGTAAATCAGGTGATTGCCGGATTTAATGCTGTGACAGGGGAATCGGCTTCTTACTTTGTTGTACCGAATTATGCGAACAGAGAACTTGCGATGGTGATATTCTTTTGTCTTACGGGATGGTTTTTATCCGGATATTTGACAATTGCAATCAAAGGAAAACACTGGGTTCCTGTCCTTGTTTTCTGGGCAGTGCTTGTATCTTTGGCTGTATTTTTTGAAATGCCGTCTGCATGGTGTGTTGGTGCAATGGCTTTTTTGTCATTAGCGGGGATATATGCCCACTCGCATACGAAAGTAGATGAAGAAAAAAATTATTTGGCAGCATTTTGCAAAATGGCTGTTATAGTGGCTGTTTTTATTTGTTTTACATGGAACCGGCAGCTTTATCACAAAAATGAAATCATAGCAGATTTGAAGGAAAATATAACAGAGGAAGCGAATGCGATACGATATGGGGAAAAAGATTTGCCGGAGGGAAAAATTAAAGAGGGAATTGCCTCGAGCGAGGAAAAACGTCTGACTGTCTTTGTAAGCGAAAAGGGCAAGTATTATTTGAAGGGATATGTAGGAAGTGAATATCATGGAAACCGGTGGGAACCACTGGATGGAAAAGAATACGGGGAAAAATACGAGGGAATATTTAATCGGTACCGGGCGGATGGATTTCATCCACTTGCTCAGTTGTACAGTTACTGTGAGGCGGCAGGACGCCAGCAAAACGGATTGGAAAAAGAGGAGAAAGAAGGAACGATTGTAGTTGAAAATACAGGGGCTTATGAGAGGTATCAGTATTTGCCTTACGGTGTGGATTTTTCGAGTATTCAGTGCTTGGATACCCTTTACCGGGATTTGAATTTGCAAAAAAAATTCTGGAGCAATCGTGAAGATGAAAAAAATACATACAAAATTTGCATGATAGATGAAGATTCTCTTTTGAAAACAGCGGGAGTTGACTGGCAGAAACAGACGATTACAGACGAAAAGGTGCGCGCCTATGCGGATATGGAAATGGATTATCGAAAGTTTGTAAAAAAACATTATCTTGCCCTTTCAAAAAAGGCCAAAGAAGAGGTTGCACCGTATGTTCCTCAAAAGAAAGATAATTTGGTTTCGTTTATTGAAAAAATTAGAAGCTCTTTAAAAAATGCGGGAAAAGAGAAAGGTGACTGGGATGCCCTGCAGTATGCTTCTCTTGGTACGCTTGCATTTCGTGCGGCGAATATCCCGGCGAGATATGTGGAGGGATATGAGGCAGTTACTTCCGATGAAAAAGATGCTAATGGAAATTACCGTGCGGACGTGACCGGGCAAAATGCGCATGCATGGGTGGAAATTTACTGTGATGGTGTGGGGTGGCTTCCCGTGGATGTGACACCGGGACATTATGATAAGATTACGGTGAAAGCAAAACAGCAGAAGAAAATAGAAAAACAGCAGACCTCAATTTCGCAGAAGGTTACGAAAAAGAAAGAAAAACCAAAACAAAATGAGGCACCGAACAAATACTTATCGTGGCAGCAAATCATTTTATGGATCGTAATTTGCATTTTTGCTGTAAGTTTTCTTTTCGCAGGAGTGCTTGCAATTCGCAGAAAGGCTATAGTCTACAAGCGTAGAAAAACACTTATGCAGGCAGATACGGCAGCTAATTACCGATTTATTATTTCATATTTGACCACGTTATTTGCCTATTTAAAACTTTCCGAAGAAGATTTGCCACGGGAGATACGAGAGGGCATGGAACGTTTCTGGTTTGATGAGAACGGTGAAATAACGGAGAAAGAGTTATCACAATTAAGAGAATATGGAAATGAAATTCAGAATACGATGTGGCAGGAATCTTCCTGCATTAAAAAATTAGTTCTTCGTTTCTGGCATTGTTTTGAATTTCCGTTTTGATAAGAAAACCGAGGGATTAAATCTTCCCTCGGTTTTTTAGAAATGTTTCCGCACACTGTGCGTAGCAGGCAGCCCCAATTGGGCACACGTCCTCATTAAACAGAGCCTTTGGATGGTGCACCGGGTAATCGCCGCGCTCATCCTCAAAGCCGGCAGACAAATACATATACGTACTTGGAATTTTGTTTGCAATCGAGGCAAAATCTTCCGAAGCGGGTGCGTTAATATCCGGATAACCATTTAGTGTTGGATTGGCAAGTGTTTTCATGGCAGAAACAAATTCTTCAGTCAAATCCGGATTGCATATAAGCGGTGGGACGGCGGAAAGCACAGTATATTCAATACTTCCGTTATATACCGCAGCGGTTCGTTCACTGACTTCGCGGATTCGTTTTACAAGGATTTCCCTTGCGGCTTCGTTATTGGTGCGCAGTGTTCCCTGTAAAATGGCTGTTTCTGGAATGATATTGGCAACTTCACCGGCACAAAACCGGCCGATTGTTAGAACACAGGAATCGGCAGGATTACTTTCTCTGGCAATTAGTTCCTGCAGGGCAAGATAAATGTGGACACCAATGTTAATCGGGTCAATGCCCTGATGCGGGCAGGCACCGTGGGAACCTTTTCCGTGGATGGTAATTTGAAAGCCATCCACCGAGTTCATCATGGTATTTTTGCTATTGTACATAAAAGTGCCAACCGGACTTCTGCCGGTCGTTACATGGAAAGCAAGCGCGGCATCCGGCTTTGGATTTTCTAAAATGCCGTGTTCGATCATGTTGTCAGCCCCTTCAAAAGTTTCCTCTGCCGGCTGGAACATAAACTTCACGCGTCCGCATAAATGAGATTCATTTTCCTTTAGCATCTTAGCCGCACTAAGGAGCATGGCAGCGTGAAAATCATGTCCGCAGGCGTGCATTTTTCCCGTTTTACATGAAAAACTTTCTCCGCTTTCTTCTGTCAGAGGAAGCGCATCCATATCGGCACGAAGCAAAAGAACCGGCTCACCTTGTCCAAGCAAAGCCGTCACGCCTTCCCCGCATCTTTCCGGGTTAAGACCATATTCCGTAAGCCGCTTCATCACAAACTCCACCGTATTTTCAAGATGCAGCCCTGTCTCTGCATGTTCATGCAGATAGCGGCGGTTCGCAATCGTTTCCTCTTTTAATTCCAACGCACGTTTATAGTAATTCATCTAATCCCTCCATTTATATTGATACTTATAATCATAAAGAATAAAACCCTAACTGGCAACCCTCTACTTGCTTTTTATTTCCCCTCGTTATATAATGCCCGATGTAGAGTAAAAATAGTACATCAAAGGAGATTATTAGCATGCAGAATGAGGCATATCAGAAATTAATGGATAATTTATGTGACATTGTGGCAGAGGAGCAGGCGAAACTTGGTTACATGAAAGAGCCAATCCGTTTGTATTATCCTTTGAGTTCGTTAAATCATTTTTTTGGAGGAGACGTTTCCGCTGATGAGATGCAGGAAAAACTTTCAAAGTTTAAATCCTTTGCTTATGATAAATTCGGTGAAGTAGAAATAACACACAAAGGAGAGCGTTTTTGTTTCTTTTTATCTGAGCGTGCAACCGAGTATGTTCATCAAAACGGTGGACAGAACCAATTTATATTTGACCTGGTAGCGCTTTTGGCAAAGCATGGCACGGTCATGGAAGAAGTAGAGGCATTGTTTGCGAAACAGAAAGATGCTTATGAAATAGAAAAAATGAATCATGGAGAATTTGACTACATGATTCATTTTGTGAATTCCAAAGATAAATATCTCTATTGTTTCAAAGACGAAGGCTGTCATATTATTTACCATCGGTTTTTACCGGAGGATTATGAGGATTTAGGATTATAAAAGTCCGGACCTTCTAAAAAGACTGGAAATACTCATGCATGGATTTTAGTGTTTTTGTGCTTTCTTCATAGAATGGCTCGAATACACTAAAGGCGTGCGTGAGTTTTTTATTTTTCCCAAACCGGAGCAGCTTGTGTGATACCCGGTTTGCTTTCAATGCCTTTTCAAATTTTACGGTATAATGCTCTAAGTTATCGCTGTGGCTGGTAACTAAAAAGCATGGTGGAAGTGCCGAAACAATTTCCGGATTTTCAATGTTTACATACGGTGCAATTGCTTTCTTTTTGTAGCCCTTTCCATACAAATAAGAAGGAAGGAAAAGACCGATTTTGTCAAAGCGGGTTGTGTAAAACATACCACTGATAAGTCCAAGGGCTTTCGGGGAAAAATCAGGTGCCTTTGTGTGGGCAGCTTTGGCAAATTTCTTGTTCTTTGTCATTGCAGCTACATTTGTTAAAAGATAAGCACCGCCGCTGTCGGCAACCCCATAGATCTTATCCGGATTTCTCCCATAGGAGGATAAATTGTCACGGATAAATGTCATGGCGGTTGAGACATCTGAAAACTGGTCGTAAACGCTGCAGTCCGGGACAAGACGATATTCAACGCTGAATACAACATAGCCTAAAAGACATAATCTGGCACAAAAATAGCGGTTGAATTCTTTATTGCCGATTAACAGACCGCCGCCGTGGATGTTGATGATGACAGGAAGTGTTTCATTTTCTTTTCCCTGTGGGCGGTACACATCCATGAGATGTTCTTTCTGACCGTCAGCGATATAGGGAATATCACGGCTCTCGACTACGCCATCCGGGAAAGAAAATTTTTTGTCGCGAACAGCTGCCGATTTTTCAAAGTATTCCCGCTGTTTATAAAAATTTTTCTTCATAAAATTACTCATCTGACTTCTCCTTTGGTATATTCGGAATCGTTACTTCTCTGTGGTCTACGGAAGTTGAAAATACAATCAATGTTTTGGTGCGTCCATATTTTTGCAATTCACCAATAAAAGTATCCAAATCGGTTGTGCTGTGAAAAAGAACTTCTAAAAGCATCGAATAATCGCCGGTCACGCAATTGCACTCGATCACATTAAGACAGGAACGGATATAAGGATAAAATTCTGCTTTCTGATTTGGCTCAACCTCAAGGTTTATAAAAGCCCGGATGTGAAAGCCGAGAAGTTCGGAATTTAATGTGGCGTGATAACCGGTAATATAACCTTCTTTTTCAAGCCGCTCCACTCTTGCCGAGGCAGCAGGAGAAGAGAGGAAAACTTCATTTGCCAAATCCTTTACACTCATTCGCCCGTTTTTACTGAGTAAATTCAAAATTTCACAGTCCACATGGTCAAGTTTGTTCTTTTTCATTGTGCTACTCCAATCTGAATTGTTATGAACTCAGCATACTCCTTTTACAAGAGCGAGTCAAGAACACACTTAATTTTATTTTGTGAAAATAAAAAATGGTTTGTTTGATTAAGTGCGAATAGTTAATTTTGTTAAATAAATTTTAAAAAACAGAAAGCCTTGACTTTCGAAAAAATGAGGAATAAGGTATTAGACGTAAAGCCGATGCGCATCCGGCAGGGAGCAGGAAATGGGAAGTTGCGAAAGCAGAAAGAGAGGCTATTATGGCACATAGTTATGACCCATATGAAAATGTAAGAAATGTGATGAGTGATGCAGCAAAAATGGCAGGGATTGATAGTCCTTATATGGAAATTATCAAATGTCCTCAGCGTGAGACAAAAGTTTATCTGCCGGTTGAAATGGATGATGGTTCGGTTCATGTGTTTGAAGGATATCGTGTTCAGCACTCGAATATCCGCGGACCATTCAAAGGTGGTATTCGATATCATCAGGATATTACATTAAATGAAGTTCGCGCACTGGCTACGTGGATGTCATTAAAATGTGCAATTGCGAATATTCCATACGGTGGCGCAAAGGGCGGTATTAAAGTTGACCCGCATAAATTATCCAAGCGGGAACTGCGGGCGCTTACAAGACGTTATACCTTTGCGATTGCACCAATTATCGGTGCGGATTCGGATATTCCGGCACCGGATGTAAATACCAATGCTCAGACGATGGCTTGGGTTTTGGATACTTACAGTCAGCTGCAGGGAAAGCCGTGTCCGGGCGTTGTCACCGGAAAGCCAATTGAACTTGGCGGTTCACGTGGAAGAAATTCGGCAACCGGACGTGGTGTTGTGATAAGTACCAAATTGCTTCTTGCCAAAGAGGGAAAGAAATTGGATGACATAAAAGTAGTGATTCAGGGTATGGGAAATGTAGGAAGCAATGCCGCAAAAATTTTCCGGCACAGGGGAAGCAAAGTTGTGGCAATCAGTGATGTGTCCGGCGGTTTATACAAAGAGGATGGTTTGGATGTTGATACGATTGCTGAGTATCTGGAAACGTCTGGGGCTCTTTTGAAAGATTACGACGCAGAAGGAATTACTCATATTTCCAATTCGGAAGTATTAACAACACCGTGTGATGTGTTAGTTCCGGCAGCTTTGGAAAATCAGATTACCGAAGAAAATGCGGATAAATTGCAGTGCTCTTATATTGTGGAGGCAGCCAATGGTCCAACGTCCAAAGAGGCAGATGCAATTTTGGAAAAGCGCGGCATACCGGTAATTCCTGATATTTTTGCAAATGGTGGCGGTGTTATTGTTTCCTATTTTGAGTGGGTACAGAATATTCAGGAACTTACCTGGGAGCGTGACCGCGTCAATGAAATGTTGGAAAATCTGATGTCTAAATCGTTTGCAGAGATTACGGAAGCAAAAGAGAAGTATGGCTGCACCTATCGAATGGCGGCTTATGTGGTAGCTCTGAAAAAATTAATTTATGCGGAAGAAATTAAGGGGATTTTCCCGTGATAAAACCCCAAAAATTTGTTAGAGACTAAATAACATATCTTGTTATAGTCTCTAACAAATTGTTTTTTTATTTAGTTTTCGTTTTGAGAACTTCTTTGGCATTTGGAATGGATTCCAGTAATTTTTTTGTCAATTCCTCTTTGGTATAGCCAATATAGTCGTAATCGTCCTGGTCATAGTGAGTATCATAGAAGGAGTAAATGGCATTTGCATCTTTAATTCCATATTCTTTTAATCCGGCAGTAGTGTACTTTCGGTAGCCGGCAGCGGTGTCGACAAGGTCAAATACTTTTGTTGGATTTATCTCATAAAGGGAAGAAAAATATTCAAAAAATTCAGTTTTACGGATTTCTTCCTGTGGCCGGGTTATCAAAAGAGTTTTGCTGTTTTTGCCGGCGTAAAGATTTCCGATTTTATAATCCTTTGTTACGCTTTTTTTTGTTGCGTAATTGTAATAGGTAATCCCATTGTCTGAAAATACTTCGGATACACCGTCATTGTTTAAATCCACATAAGAGTAATTGGTTCCTTCCGGAAGTGCGGTTACATATTTTTTCAGTTTTTTCTTTGCCAGTGCTTTTACCTTGTTTTTACTTAAAACAGTAACGGTATAACGATATTTTGTTTTGCCTTTTCCATACCAGTAGGTCAGAGTTGACTTGCCGGCCTTTTTTCCGGTAATGACAAGTGACATATAATGGCTGTTAAATTTAGCTGATATTTTTTTATTACTCACTTTCTTTTTTGCCAAATTACTCTTTACTTTAATTCCCCGTGTGCCGCCCTGCATGACCACATAATTTTTTCGGATTGTTTTTGCGTGGACAGGAAGCGCAGTTCCCAGGCACAAAATAGCGAAAACGGCAAATAAAATTGTTTTTTTCATGATACATTCCTCCAATCAATAATATCATTTTATCATTTTTTCATATATATAACGAGTGAAAAGGATAGAATGTTGCAAATTTTTACAAAGGACGGTTGCCGCACAGGTAGTCAGCGTAATTCTTTCCTATATGCTGATAAGGAAAAGAAACTTCCGTTTATTCTTAAGAAGAAAGATATTCGAATCAACCGGAATATGACGGCAAAAGAATTAAAGATTGGAACACCGGTGGCGTTGCAGAAAAAGTATGTGTTTTGATTTCTTTGGGCTCCAGTAATTTAGCAGAAACACTTTGTGACTCGTGGGTTTTGAGTACGTCGGTATGCGGCGCTGGTAGTTTCAGCGCCCATACCGTTACGCACTCAATTAGCGAGAGCGCCCACGAGACGCAAAGTGTTTCTGCTAAATTACGGAGCCCAAAAAAATCAAAAGTTGACAACCTCCCACTTTAATGATATTCTGTTATCAATTAATTCCCATGAGGGAGTAGCGAGCGTGTCCGACACGTAGCAAGTCAACATACTGACCGAATGGTCTGGCTTGTTTTAAATTGCGAGACTCATGTATAGCGGATTCCTATACGTGAAGTCTATCTATTTTAGAAATTCAACCGGGTATAGTGATGTCTGCTGTACCCGTTTTTTTATGCAAAAGACGGGAAATTACGGAATGGAAAACAGATGGAGGATTGTAAAATGGAATGGAGTTTGTTTTTTGTATTTAACAGTGTATTACTTGGTGTAGGACTGGCGATGGATGCATTTTCAGTTTCTTTGGCAAATGGTCTGAACGAGCCGGCGATGCACAAGAAAAAAATGTGTGTCATTGCAGGAACCTTTGGTTTTTTTCAGGCATTAATGCCGATGATCGGATGGGTATGTGTTCATACGATTATTGAATATTTTAAAATGTTTGAGAAATTCATTCCATGGATTGCACTGATACTGCTTCTTTTTATTGGAGGGAAAATGGTGAAGGAAGGCATTCAGGATGGAGCCGAAGAAGTGGAAAAAGCGAAAGTTGGTGCACTCGCTCTTTTAATACAGGGAATTGCAACCTCGATTGACGCATTATCTGTTGGGTTTACGATTGCGGAGTACGATTTTATCATGGCGCTTACGTGCTCTCTGATTATTGCGGCCGTGACCTTTGTAATCAGCTTTACCGGTTTGATTCTCGGTAAAAAATGCGGAACGAAATTTTCCAATAAAGCAACGATTCTTGGGGGTGCAATTCTGATTGCAATCGGTATTGAAATTTTTGTGAGCGGTGTTTTTTAGGCTTTCAATTGAAAACGATACCTTATATAGAAATCATTTGTCATTCCATAAAATATCTAATACCTCACCGATATCTGCCGAGATGCCAATCGATTTGTCCCGAATTTCATGTGGAACATCCGCTTGTGAAAGGTTGATACAGGCGTAAAAGGCATTCGGCCAGGCAGCGGTCATCTGCCAAAATGGATATTTAATAATACCCGGTGTGTTATATCCGGTGCCGAGTTCAAGAAAAAGAACGTTTGAATTTTTATGTCTGCGCAAAAAATCATCATAGCAGTTTGCAGCGACGTGCCATCCTTTGTCTTCTACGAAAGTAGAATCTGCTCTCAGATTCATGGAAAGAGGGGCACCACAGTGCGGACAACGGGGAATTAATTTGTCAGGAATCTGCATATTTTCCTGCTGTTCAATCATTTGGTGAATCGGGATTTTGTTATCAAAGGTTTCGTTGCAACAAGGCTTTGAACACTGAAAAAGACCATAATCTCCCTGTGTGTAAAAAAGTCGCTTTTTATCAAATCCAGCCTTTTGAAAACAGTGGTCTACATTTGTAGTAAGGACAAAATAATCCTTATCTTTTACCAGATTAAGCAGATGTTCATAGACCGGTTTTGGTGCATCCTGATAGCGGTTAATATAGATATAACGGCTCCAGTATGCCCAATGCTCGTTTAACGACTCAAAAGGATAAAAGCCGCCGGAGTACATATCCGAAAAATTGTATTTAGCAATAAAGTCGGCAAAATATTTGGTAAATCTTTCGCCGGAATAGGTAAATCCGGCAGATGTTGACAGACCGGCACCGGCGCCAATGATAACGGCATCTGCCTTTTCCAGTTTTTCTTTTAAACGTTTAATTTGAGCCGAGCAGGCGTTCGTAGATTTCTTTATCATTTTCTTTGAAAACATTAAATACCACCTTCTGTATTGTTGTGTCATTGTTGTTCATAAAGTTTCTTACTGTATCAATAGCGATTTCGGCTGCTTTCTCGTTTGGAAAATGAAAAACACCCGTGGAAATGCAGCAAAAAGCAATACTTTCTAAATTGTATTCCGTAGCGAGCTGCATGCAGGAAGTGTAACAGTTTGCCAGCAAATCACAGTCTCTTTTTGTCAGGTGTCCCCCCACAATCGGGCCGACCGTGTGGAGAACATAGTGGCATGGCAGGTTATAAGCGGGTGTTATTTTGGCTTGCCCGGTTGGTTCTTCGTGCTCTTGGTTTTGCATAATCTGAAAACACTTGTAGCGTAATTGAATACCGGCATAACTGTGAATGCAGTTGTCAATGCAAGTGTGATTTGGAATGTAGCAGCCAGTCATCTGAGAATTGGCTGCATTTACGATAGCATCACAACGAAGTGTGGTGATATCCCCTTGCCAGACGTACAAATTGTCTTTTGTCGGTGCCAAATCATCAAGATTTGTCACTCCTTTTTCGGCGAGTTCTTCTCGTAGATACTCATCTTGTATCTGTAAAAAATGATCACTCATTGGCTTTGGTGCGCGGACATTCATGAGTGCACGCAAAAGCATATGTTGTTCCGGTACACTTTTAGGAATTTTATAATCGTGGTATTCCGGGCTTTCTTTCAGCAATGACCGGATAAGAAAAATAAGTCGTTCTATCTGCGTCATACGAACATGTCACCTCTTTTCAATCGCTTGTTTTGGGCAGACTTCCTTACATCGACCACAGTGCAGACATCGATTTTGTTCAATCACAACCGGGATTTTGGTTATGTCGATGCATTTTTGCGGACAGACAGAGTAGCAGAGTTTACACCCGATACAGCCTGCCTGAACAAAATATCCGTGTTCCTTATGCTTAGGATTTCCGATAATAAAAGAATCTCTTATAATATGGGATGGTGTACAGATATCAAAATATTCGCCCTCCGCTTCGTAAATGCAAAATACTTCGAGAGCAGTTTTGGTATCGCCGGGATAAATTCCCTTCATATAAGGATTTCTTTCAAATATTTCTTCTAATTTTTCGGAGTGAATATTTTTAATTTTACCGCGAAGGGAAATCGCCCGTTTCTCTGCGGTTGCAGACAGGGCGATAAATTTCTGCTCCATAAGCTGAGTATAAAGGGATTTCCCTTTTGCCGTCAAGAAATAAACACCGGATTCATCCCAAAGCATCAAATCAATGATGCGGGTTACCGGATGACCGTCCGTGCCAATCGTTGCCATGGTGGCGGAATGAAATTCGTTTACCAACAAATTAAGATACTGATTTTTTGTCATTGTCATATATGTTCTCCTTTCTGGCGGCAAAATGGGTTACTTCTTAAAATGTATACGGTGGATTTCCGGAGAAATCAGCAATTACACCATGCGGCTCATCCAGGTAAAATACCTCAAAAATCGGATTGTCCGCAGTCTCATACTGTCCTTTAACAATCGGATTGGCAATGCACATTTCTTTTGCAGCCATGTTGTTTTCAAATACCGCTTTTCCGTGCAGGCGAATCCATGCATAAGACGGGCTGGAAACAGAAATTTCAATTTCCGGATTGCTCTGCATATCCAGATAAACATCTTTTGTGTTATTTGTGCAGAACCACAGTTTTCCGTCCATTTCTCCGGCAAACATAAATGGGCGGCACTTTGCTTTTCCATCACGTCCTACGGTAGCGAGATACTGTACCGGATTCTCTTTTAAAAATTCAATTACTTTGTTCATAATAAAACCTCCTGGAATTTTTTTTGGAAAAATATTGTGTTTTCCTGTTGATGCTATTATAATATCGCAATAGGGACCTTTCGTAAAGTAAGCACTATTTTGTGCCATAGTTACCAAAAGGAAACAATTGCGAAAAAAGGAGACTTTTGCCATGGAAAATATACAAACAGTAGAAAAACTTCCTGCCTGTCCGGTGGAAACGACACTTACTTTAATTAATGATAAATGGAAAGTGTTAATTTTAAGAGACTTACTTCCGGGGACAAAACGGTTTGGGGAGTTAAGGAAATCAATCGGACATGTCTCACAGAAAGTGTTGACAGCACAGCTTCGACAGATGGAGCAGAGCGGACTTGTGAATCGAAAAGTATATGCCGAGGTGCCGCCAAAAGTTGAATATTCATTGACGGACGTGGGATACAGTTTGAAACCGATTTTAGACGCTATGTGGACGTGGGGCGAAGAATATCAGAAGAAAATGGAGAAATAATCCCCGGCGGCTTTGAAAACCGCAGCGGGGATTATGAAGACATACACATCATGTATTGTGTGTTGTAATTAATCTAAAATCTGTCCATCCGTAGAAATTGTGACAACCTGCCATGGAATAAATTTTCCACTGTTTTGCAGTGCTGTCTTTGCTGCATGCTCAAGTCCGCCACAGCACGGTACTTCCATGCGGACAACGGTTACACTCTGGATGTCATTGTTCCGGATGATTTCGGTTAGTTTTTCTGAATAATCGATGTCATCCAGTTTTGGACAGCCGACAACGGTGATTTTTCCTTTGATAAAATCATGATGGAAATTAGCATACGCATAGGCGGTGCAGTCCGCAGCAATCAAAAGCTTGGCACCGTCAAAGTAAGGAGCCTTTGTCGGTACGAGTTTGATCTGAACCGGCCATTGTCTTAATTCGGACGTAAGAGAATTGTCTGCGGATACAGCAGGTGCTGAATTGCGGCGGTCAAACTGGCGCATTCTCTGTCCGGGACATCCACTGAATGCTGGAGATTTTTTCTCTTTTGCTTTCTTTTTCATATTTTCTTTCACAGCTTCTTCGTCGTAAGCAGCAGCTTCCCGTTCCACAAAAGTAATAGCACCGGTCGGGCAGGTTGGCAGACAGTCGCCAAGTCCGTCGCAGTAGTCGTCGCGCAGCAATTTTGCTTTTCCGTTTACCATACCGATGGCACCTTCGTGGCAGGCATTGGCACAGGCACCGCATCCGTTACATTTATTTTCATCAATCTGAATAATTCTTCGTATCATAGTTTATCCTTCCTTTCGGGTAATTGTTGTTTCTGGTTGTATTATAGAAAAGGCTGTGCTAAAATTATGTTGTTATAACAACGAAAATCATTTTTTTGAAATTGAGGAGCGAAAATGCAAAAACCACAAATACCGATTTTTATGGAAATAACGGACGCAGAATGGGATGAGATGGTTCGTCTTTTGTGTCTGCGAGAGAAAAAATTCAAAAAAAATACGATTATTTTTCATCAGGGTGACATTACAGAGGAGATGGGAATTGTCATAAAAGGAAATGTAAATATAGAAAGTGTGGATGTCTCCGGCAATGTAAGTCTGCTAGGAAATGCGGAAGCCGGGGATGTATTTGCGGAGACGTATGCACTCTGTGGCGAGGCAATGGCGGTAGATGCAGTGGCTACGAGCGAGACGGTTATTTTGTTTCTTCCTATGAAACAGCTTATGCATGAAAAAAATGCAGGATATTCGTGGTACGGTAAAATGCAGGCTAACATAATTCGTATGCTCAGCAAGAAAAATCTGGTGTTGTCAAATCGTATTTTCTGTACAACTCCGAAAAAAATCAGGGATCGTGTATACACCTATCTTTCAATGCAGAGGGTGAGAAGCGGCTGCCGGAAATTCAAGATTCCGTTTAATAGGCAGCAGATGGCGGATTACCTGAATTTAGACAGGAGTGCGCTGTCAAAAGAACTGGGACTTATGCGGGAAGAAGGAATCCTTTCTTTCTATAAAAATGAATTTGAACTTTTGGAGGCGGAGGAATACGATGTTAAAAGATAAAGATATCAGGGAACCGCTATTTGACTTTTTGGAGGAACAGTACAGGAAAACTCGGATTATAGAGGAAAAAACGATGGGAAAATCCAGAGCGGACGTTGTGATGGTTTTGGAAGAAGAACTGGTAGGAATTGAAATCAAAAGCGATGCAGACACCTACGCAAGACTTTCACGCCAGGTTAAGGATTATGACCGTTTTTTTGATCGAAATTATGTCGTTGCCGGTTCGAAACATGCTCATCACGTGGGGGAACATGTACCGGAGTGGTGGGGCATTATTACGGTAGAAGAAGTTGATGGAGTGTGCGATTTTTATGTACTCCGTAAAGCCGAAAAAAATCCCAAGCAGAAAATGCTTCACAAAATAAAATTGTTGTGGCGTCCGGAACTGGCGCATATTCAGGAGGTGAATCATTTGCCGGCATACAAACAGAAAAGCAAAGATTTTGTCCGCAAAAAAATTATGGAAAAAGTACCGGAAGAATTGCTGCATAAACAAATTAGTGATGAGCTGTTTGAGCGGGATTACACGACGATTCAACAGCAGATTGATGAATTTAAAAAGAGGTGATAAACGATGAAAATGACGACACTTTGTTATATTGAAAAGGATGGGAAATATCTGATGCTTCATCGGACAAAAAAGGAAAAAGATATTAATAAGGACAAATGGATTGGTGTTGGAGGACATGCCGAGGAAGGCGAGGGTCCGGAGGAATGTCTGTTAAGGGAAGTAAAGGAGGAGACAGGTCTCTTGCTTACTTCTTACCGGTTTCGCGGAATTGTTACTTTTGTCAGTGACCAGTGTGAGCCGGAACTGATGTGTCTTTTTAGTGCCGACAAATTCGAGGGAGAAGTAATAGAATGTGATGAGGGGGATTTGTTCTGGGTTGAAAAAGAAAAAGTACCCTCACTTCCAACCTGGGAGGGGGATGCCATTTTCCTAAAATTGTTTCTGGAAGATGAGCCGCGGTTTTTTAGTCTTCGTCTTGTTTATGAAGGAGAAAAATTAGTGGAAAAGAACTTAAGATTGTATGAATCATAACAAAAAGTGGCTGCTTGATACAGCCACTTTTTACAAGCGTATGTCAATGTTTGCACCAACATTTGGATTCACTGACATTTCCATCATTTTTGCGAGTGCATCTCCCTGCATTTCCTGTGAGTCTAAAGTTTTTGAAAGCATCGAGACACCGACTGACTGCATGAGATTGTTTGCAGCATTTGCCATGGAATAACTGGCAATATCCATGCCTAAATCCATATCCATAACGATACCTCCTATCGAATAATTCTAATTAAATAATAGCAGAGATAGGAGAAAATAACAAGAAAAATTTATGAAAAAAGGATATTTTTGCAAGTTCACTCGTTTATATAGTGAAGACCAAGAGAAAGGAGGTTTTATGGTGAGGGATTGGACAAAAGATTATTTTCATGAAAAATATGAGTGCTACTGTGATATGGTATATCGAATCTGTATGCTTTATTTGAAAAATGAAAGCGATGCCAGAGATGGATTACAAGATATTTTTCTGAAAATGTGGGAAAAACAACCGGTCTTTGAAAATGCTTCCCATGAAAAGGCATGGCTTATAAGTACGACCAAACATTATTGTCTGGATGTATTAAAAAGCAGTTGGCATAAAAAACGAGTGGCACTGGATATTAACCGGGAAATCATGTCGGATGAGAGAGAACAGGAGTATCCGGTGTTAGATGAGATTTTGAAACTGCCACAAAAATACCGGGAGGTTCTTTATTTATATTATTATGAAGAATATTCAGTAAAGGAAATCGGGATTATGCTCAAAAGGAAAGAGAGTACCATCCAGTCCCGGCTGGCGGCAGGAAGAAACAAATTAAAAACAAGATTGGCAGACAGAAAGGGTGTATGGTAATGAATAAACAGATAGGAAAAAATATGTTTGACGGTATGGAATTGCCGGAGCAGACGAAACAGGAAGTGTGGGGAAATTTAGAAAGTATAATTTCAAATACTACAGTAGAAAAAAGGGTACACAAAAACCGTGTTTGGGTCAGACGGCTTGGAAAAACAGCGGCTGCATTCCTTATAATGGGAGTTCTTTTCGGAACTATTAATGGCGTAAGTCATGGCGGACTTGTTGAGGCAATTTCCGGTTTGTGGCAGACAGATGAGAGCAGTCAGAAAATTGTAACAGAAATGACCGATTATCACGTGAGGCTGGATTCCGTATATGCGCCAGAAATACTTGAATGTACGGAGAAAAGACTTATTTTTGCCGGAAGTTTTGGTCTTGTTATTTATGACCGGCAAAGTGAGCGTGTGTCGGCTACGATTGATTTGCAGAAAATTGAAAGTAATCACTTCAATGCCGATACATTGCAGACTAGGTTTCTGATTCAGGGAGACGAACTGGTGATTTATAATCTGCAAAATAAAAAAGTATATGGCAAGAGCTATCACTATAATATTTCAACGAATGGTAAAAAAGAAACGTCGTCTCTTTTGCCGGACACTACGCAAAAAGCGGATGCTTTTTTAGAGAAAGAATGGCAGAAACAGAATAAGGATAAGTATGCCGATACATTAAATTTTTATGCGGAGGGAACCTCTTTGTACAAAGATAAAGAGGGACTTCTGAGCGAAAAAGCATTAATTTCAAAAGAAGGTAATACGATTTCATCTGCTGTGTGGTTAGTGCTTGAAAAAGACAAGACTAAGGGTGATTACCAGATGTATTTGTATGAGAAAAAAGGAAAACAAGGTGTGGCAAAAAAAGAAAAACTACGCATCCAAGCATCTACGGAGAAAGAGAAGACGACGGTCCTTAAAAGGTATGAAGAACTTGGCGGTTCGGAGATAAAAAAGGCAATTGTTGAAACCTTTTATGACAATCCATCTTTGTATGAGGGATATGTTTATCAGGGCAGTCAAAATTATCAAAAAGTAGAATTTGGAAACTGTGATGTGGTAATTCCAATTGTCAAAATCACAGGAACAAATAGACAAAAAGATACGGTAAAAGTAATTGGACAATTCTACTGGTATGGCTTCAGCTTGTCCGGAAAAACTTTATATGAGGCGCAGTCCGGTGGTGGGGTGGCAGTCATGTTTTTGAAAAAAGACGGTGGCAGATATCAGGTGAAAAAGGTAGTACATCCAAGAGATGGTGGATTATTACAGAAAGACTTGGTGAAATTATATGGAAGTGATGGAAAAGCTGTTTCAGATGTTCTCGAAGATTCGCTTGCGGATGAAGTAGTTAAAACATTGAGAACTTATGTAAAACAGAATCAGCTGGATATTAAGTATTACAAGGCATTTGGGTGGGACCCGGAGAAAATTGATGAATAGGATGAAATCAACGAAAGTCTACGCTTCGTAGGTAGTGTTATTTTTATTGATTTTGTATAATGAGTGCATGGAGGTAAGAAAGAATATGACACAGTGCCAGCTGGCAGACAAACTTTTAGTGAGTGACAAAACCATTTCTAAGTGGGAAACAGGGAAAGGGTATCCGGATATTACACTTTTGGAGCCGATTGCAGAGGCATTTTCCGTATCAATTACGGAATTGATTTCAGGCGACGAAATCAAAAATACCAATGTATCTGCCAATATGATGCGTTCCCTATTTTATGTGTGCGCGGTGTGCGGCAATGTAATTCACAGCATGGGCGAGGCAGCGGTTCATTGTCATGGAGTATTGCTAAAGCCTGCACAGGCAGAACAGACAGATGAAAATCATAAGATTTTTGTTGAGCGGGTGGAGGATGGATTGTTTGCCCTCGATTTGGTGAAAGGAATTGATGACACAGAAAAACGGAGGGCGTTGGAGCAGGCTGCAAAAATGTTGTTTGGGTGAAAATTGACAAATATGGCTGCGAATCATATAATTCTATATGTTATTTAGGAAAAAGTAGTAGAGAGGAATATTATGTTAGAGCCAAAAGAAGTTAATTTATCGCCCATGCCAAAGACATGGATTTTAGATTTGGACGGCACAATCGTTGTCCATGACGGGCCGTATATCTTAGGACACGATAAGTTTTTGCCGGGAGCAAAAGAATTTTTAGATGGCATTTCGGAAGATGATATGATTATATTTCTGACTGCCAGAGGTGAGTGGGAAAAAGAGCATACCCTGCGGTTTTTAAAAGAAAATCATGTGCGCTATGACCATATTATTTTTGGCGCAGGACAGGGAGAGCGTGTGCTAATCAATGATAATAAACCGGACGGACTTGTCACAGCGGTCGCAGTCAACACAACAAGAGATAAATTCTGCCAGACCAAATTTCAGACGGATTATAATTTGGGAACGAGGTATGATTGATTTTTTTAGTTTCCGTAATTCAGGAAAAAATTTTGTGTTTCGTGGACGGCTCTCGCCTTGATAAATACGCGGAAGTATTGATATGCAGATTTGTATATCGGATACTTCCGCGTATTTATATCCACTCGCCACAAAGTTTTCGCCTGAATTACTGGAATGTTAAAAAGGTTAGCACTGATTATTAGTACGAAGCAGGTGGTTAATAAGGATATCTTATATAGCGTATTTTGCATGGTGCTATAGTTACTGTAAACTTACAAGTTTATATATTTTAGTAAAAAATAAAACAAATTAGTAAATTAGTATTGACAAATACTAATTTACTAATTATACTATAGCCATAGAGAGGAGGTGATATTGATGAACAGAGAAGTATCACACATGGTAGATCAAGATGTATATGATAAATTCTGTATGGCTTTGAAGTTATCAAATGAAGAGGAAAATGCTGTTATTGAAAAAGGTATGAGAAGTTATATTGCACGTATCTTTGACAGAGTGTCTCATGAGTATAATACAAGTGGGGTGAATAAAACCTCAATGGAGACAGAAAAGGATTATTATGGTAAGGCAATTCAAAGAATTCCAGTATGGGCTTTGAAACCTAATCAGTATAATCATAAAATAATTCGAGCGTTTTTTGAAGCAGAAGATGCTGACGGGGAGGCTCATCTTAGCACAATGGAAAAATTATGCAGCGACAAAGAACGCTCGGAGTTATATGTGCCTACTTTCAGAAACAATTATGCGCAAATGAAGATAGATGGTCCTAAAAGTCATGGGAAAGTTTTTGAAGATGATGGAGACCGTGTATGGATTTGGAAGGAGGTCGAAGAGGTCCTTAGAAGTCATAAAAATAGTTTTTTAGTTTAAGGGGGCAGCAATTATGCAGGATTCATATGAAAGGTATAGGGAATACCAAGGAAACCGTTGTGAGTATGAAATGGAGCAATTTACAGCACCAATAGTGGGAATTCTTTTTACGGCAATTATAACAAAATTTTGGTGGGTTATTATAGGAGGTATCGTTGTTTTGATAATGATAAGATTATGGAGAAAATTCCTTGGGGGCAAAGCAAAGAAAAATGTTGTAAATGAAACAATTAAAAATGAAAAAGTTAAGGAGGAATTAAAGAAAATGAAGTCAACAGAAAAAGGATATGTAAATGATAACAATCAGAGAAATAATGGCAGAACAAATAAACCGGGTACAGATTATGGACAGTGGTTTTATGAAATGGAATGTTTGAATAGTAATTGTGGACATAAATATTATGCTAATGGAACCGATATATGGCTTCGTAAGTGTCCTAAATGTCAGGGAGGTCGACCATAAGGTTTTCGTATTACGAAAATACTTAGAAGCAAACTATAGTAATTATTCTTTTTTGAAATCTTTAAGTACAGATAATACCAAGCTTTTATTTTGGAAGACTTGGTATTATCTTTTTTTAGGGGAAATTGCAGGCTAAATATTGTCAGAGGTGCTTTGATTAATGTTGACACCATATATGACACCATGTATAATGCAAGTAGGGAGGTATTTATAATGTCTAAATGGGATAAATTATTATTGAGGATACGCAATTTGTCAAAAGATCTTCGTTTTGATGAATTAAAAAAAGTAATGGAGAGTTATGGTTATATAATGAATGTACCGAAAGGTGGAAGCAGTCATTATACGTTTAGAAAACAGGGCTGTTAGTCAATTACGATACCTAAACACGAGCCTATAAAAAGAGTTTATGTTGAATTGGTGAAGCAGATTGTAGAAAGTGAGGAGAGGAATAGTGAAAACGCTGAATGATTACATGAAAATGAATTATCGAATGGAAATTGTTGAGGATACGGATGAAGGTGGCTTTGTTGTTTCATTTCCAGAACTTCCGGGATGCCTTACCTGTGGAGAAACAGTGGAGACGGCAATTAAAAATGCTGTTGATGCAAAGAAAGTATGGTTCGAAGCTGCGATTGAAGAAGAAATCGAAATTCACGAGCCAGATAGTTTGGAGGAGTATTCAGGGCAGTTTAAATTAAGAATGCCTCGGAGTTTGCATCGTTCGCTTGTGGAACATTCGAAACGTGAAGGGATTAGTATGAATCAATATTGTGTTTATTTACTCTCGAAAAATGATGCACTTTTTTCAAAATAAATACTTAGTTTGTGCCAAACAAAGATATTTAATCTTTTAAGATTCCAGTAATTTAGCCAATCCATTTTGTATTGAGCGAGTACAAACGCGTGGGTATGAGATATGCGTTTTTTGCATATCCGTACCCCTACGCAGTTTGTTAAGCGGGAGCGCTCATGAAATGCAAATTGGATTGGCTAAATTACGGAAATAAAAAAACATTACTTAACACAACCACAATTGTACGCTTGCCAAGAAAGGAGTTCCCCATGGGACAAACATTTATGAAAGAAAAGAAAATATTACCGTTAGTATTGTCGATGTCGCTGCCAATGATGTTGTCCATGCTTGTAAATTCTCTATACAACATTGTTGACAGTTATTTCGTGGCACAGATTAGTGAGCAGGCGATGACGGCATTATCTTTAGTATATCCACTCCAATTACTGGAAACGGCAATAGCGGTTGGCTTCGGGATAGGAATGAATGCGGCTGCTGCGTATTATCTGGGGGCGAAGGAGCAACAGAGGGCGGATGATATTGTGACATCAGGGCTTATCCTCAGCCTTTTGCATGGCGTGATTTTGATGGCTGCGGCGCTTCTTTTTGCACCAGCATTTGTTTCGCTGTTTACAGAAAATGAAAAGATTCTTGCAGAGGGTGTGAAATATTCAAATCTTGTATTTATTTTTGCAGTTCCAAATGTTATTGCGATAACGTTTGAGAAAATTTTTCAGGCAGAGGGACGGATGAAAGTTTCGATGCTTAGTATGCTGTGTGGGTGTGTTGCCAATATCATACTTGACCCGCTGTTGATTTTTGGTATTGGAATATTCCCGAAAATGGGGATTGAGGGAGCTGCAATTGCAACCGGTATTGGACAAGTAATACCACTTATTGTGTACTTGTTTATTTTTATCAAGCACCCGGTATCACTGCATTTTCACTGGCATAAAAAAGTCTTCCAAAAACGGTTGATGGGGCAGATGTATGGAGTAGGAATTCCGGCGACATTAAACCTTGCCCTTCCTTCCTTTATGATTACGGCACTTAATGGAATTCTTGCTGTGTATTCCGCATCGTATGTGCTGGTGCTTGGCATTTACTATAAACTGCAGACATTTATTTATCTCTCGGCAAATGGTATTGTGCAGGGAATCCGACCAATTATCAGTTATAATTATGGCGCGGGAGAGAGAGGGCGTGTCAAAAGAATTTTTATTACTGCATTAATTATGATTGCTTCCATTATGTTTGTTGGTATGTTGATATGTTTGGGATTTGCAGGAAATCTGATAGGACTGTTTACAAAAAATTCGCTTACGATTTTGGATGGCGCACAGGCGGTACGCATTATCTGTATGGGCTTTGTGATATCGGCAGTTTCGGTTACGATAAGTGGTATGTTAGAGGCATTGGGGAGAGGTGTGGAATCTTTGATTCTTTCGCTGCTTCGTTATGTTGTCGTAATTATACCGGCGGCATTTGTGCTTGGAAAACTATTTGGCGGTGCAGCAGTCTGGCACTGCTTTTGGATTGCGGAGACGATTGCATCGCTTACAGCGATTTTCTTAATTTACAAGCGAAGCCCTTTTACTCAAACATGTAGGTAAAATAAGATTCCTTAAATGCGAGGAACCGGTTGCGTGAGATCGGCAGTGTGGTACCATCTGTCATAGTCACGCTATTTTTGGTAAACTGATTTACGAAATTTAAGTTAATAATGTAACTGCGGTGACAGCGAAAAAATCCCTGTTCCAAAGTAAAAATTTCTTCGCACCGGGAAAATAGTTCGCGGATTTCGATACTTGTACCATTATGAGGAAAAACGAGAACGGATTTGTTTTGAGCTTCTAAATAGTTTGTATCTTCCAGTGTGATTTTGCAAAATCCGTCCGAAGTGCGGGCAACAAAGATTTCTTTCTGATTCTTTATCAGCGCTATAAAATCATTCATAATAGACCAAAGCTGATTGGGAGAAACCGGCTTTAGCAGATATTGAAGTGCCTTGACCTCATAAGAGTCAAACGCAAATTCTTTGGATGAGGTCAGAAAAATAATGGGAACGTTTTGATTCTGCCTGCGTAATTCTTTTGCCGTATCAATACCGTTTAGAAGCGGCATAAGGACGTCAAGAAAAATCAGGTCAAAGCATTCACTTTTTTGCGCAAGAATCAAAGCATCTCCATTTTCATAGCAGTGGACAGAAAGTGAAATCGACTGGTGAATTGCCCATTGCTGTAAAAGAGATTTTGTTACGTCGCTTACTGCCGCCTCATCATCACAAATTGCTATTTTCATATGCACCTCGAAAGAATGATTTTTAATACAAAACAATGTTCCTCAACAGAAAAATGACATTGTCCATTTAACTGTTGTACATAGTATACAATACTTTTGGTTCCAATACCATGACCTTTTTTATCCGAAATGGGAATCCCGTCAATAAATTTTGGCATTGTTTCAATAGGATTTTTTATTTCCAACAGCAAAAGATTTTCCTTTTGCATGATATGTAAGGAGACCCATTTTTCACCTGATGTATGTTCCAGAGCATGCAGTGCATTTTCCAGTGCATTTGATAAAATCGTACAGAGGGAGAGGTCCGGACACGGCAGGTCCTTTTGCACATAAATTTCTGGCAGGAAATTGATGTTTCGCTCAAGAAAACGTGTTTTATAAATGGAAATTACCGAGTTTAAAGTCTCATTTTTGCAGTATCTTGTAACAATTGTGTCATCATAAGCGGTGTCGATTTCCTGAATATAGGAAATGGCTTTTTCCGGATGATTCTGGTTTAGCATAGAGAGAATGAGATTTAGGTGGTGGCGCATATCGTGCCGCAAAATAGCAAGCGTCTGTTCGCTGTTACGGACCTGCTCAATTTCTTTTTGAAGCGATATTAGCTGCATTTCCATTCGGTCGCTGTACTGGCGGATTTCCGATTTCTTCTCGGATTCCTTAAAGTATACAAGCAGAAAAATGAGATAGCCGATACTAAAAGCAAATCCCATAAATTCAACAACAACTTTATTTCCGGAGTACAAAAGATTGGAAAATTTCGTTGAGGCATAATCAAAAATATAATAAATAAATGGAAGAAAGCCGATGATAACAAGCTCCTTATTTTCCTTTGAAAAAATAGTTTGTGTTGTCCGGCGGACAAATTTGAACAGGAAAAAGAATGTGATAAATGTCATAGCAATTCGTGTGCTATAGTACCAGACCGGATTCTTAGTAAGCGTAAGTGCAGAAAGTCCGATCCAGTTGCTGAACTGACAGCACAGATAGGCGGAAAAAACAGAAATACAACAGGATAAAAGTGAATAACGGTAACACAAAAACAAAAATAAAATGAGCGGAAGGTGTACCAAAACAGGGTAAAGCTGATTGGCAAACGCCGTGCCTGTAAAGAGGTTGATGCCCCAGTAGAAAAAAACATCCACCAATGCAAACAAAAGCAGTTTTCCGAAATTTTTCATGATTGGTTTTACACCAAGAAAAAACGCAGAAATGAAAATTCCGAAAAGCAGTGTTGTTAAATTGTGTATGCCGGTAAGTAGTTGTAAAATCATCTGTGGTATTCCTTTCGCTGCCGATTATCTGCCCCTATTATACGACATTAACTTTCACATGGCAATCCCGATTTGCTATTCACGCTGTATAATTACCATTCACGCAAATCGCCGGATAGCGAAAAATTATATGATAAAATAGAGAGCGAGAAAGGAGTGAGTGCGATGGGAAAAAACAGAAAATATATCGCAAAAATTTTTCACAGTCTGTTTGGCGTGGTATTTGTTTTCGCAGGCGTGCTTTTATTTGGTACTTCGGCAAAAGCAGCCGGAGATGTCACGCGTTATCGAACCGCATATCTGCAAAACTGCTGTCCGGGCATTCAGGTCGTTGCCCATGCGTATTTAGTAGGAAACGATAATGTGGCAAATTACTGGAAAACCATTGCCGTCGATAAGGTGCCTGTAAACACGAAAATTCAGGGGAAGACGATTGACCCGCAATATTTTCCGCAGGATAATATTGAGAATCTGAAACAGTTGTATTCATCCGTTCAGGGGTATCAGAATTTCACGTGGATTTCCGGTGCATATCTGGAAAATGAAGGCAGCAAGCTTCAAGTTGTCGCCTATGATAAAAATTACATTATTTACTGGAGCAATGGCTACCGCAGTTTCACGGAAAGTCCGGTTATGTGTAAACAGTATCTGCTTATGGCATCACATCCGCCGGGCTTTTACAGGCTGCCAAGGAGTGTGGTATGGCTGGATTGTGGACGAACAGAAAATGTAGTTCCGACAGGGGAGACGATTAAGAAAGAGGGAACCGGAAGAGTTACTTCGTCATTTATTGGAATCAGTCCGATTCCGGGAACAGCGGATTCCGGTGACGTTTACAAAGTAAAGGTAAATACCGAGTTAAATGTTGTTTCTACGGTGAAACTTCCATCCCGCACATCGGACACAACGGATACATATTACAAAATTTCTTTTAACGGAAAGAATGACGTAAATTATATGACGAGAAATCGTCCGGGATATTACTATGTAAAGAGTAAGTATATCAATCTTTACCGGGCAGACATGAAAACGCCGAGTAATCTGGTGGACTATCAAGTGAATTATCCGGTTACTTATGCGAATCAGAAAAGGGATATTAATGTGCAGGCAGCAGCTAATTCATCCAGTGAAGTTTTGGGATATCTGCAAAATGAGGCACAGGTTCAGGTGTATGAAAAAGAGAGCAACGCCAGCTGGGCAGCCATTTATTTTAACAGTCAGAAAGCTTATGTGCCTGCAAAATACTTGAAAAAAGTGGTAAAACCGGTAGTTCAGAAGCCGAAAAATGTTCCAAAGAATTTCCGTATTAAAACCATCAAAAACAATCAGTACGTTTTGAAGTGGGATAAACCGGCCGGCTGTAAGGATTATCAGATTATATACTGTAAAAATTCCTTTGGCAGTCTGACTTCAAAGAAAAATGTTCTTTATAAAAATAATCATTATAAGAAGAACACGATAACGGTGAAAAAGTCCTATTTGAAAAAACGTACCTGCATTTACATTGCACTGGCGGCAAATTATGAAAATGGAACTTCACAAAAAATCTGGCTGGATGTGTATGTGCCGGGAAAACCGAGAGCCTTAAAGAAAAAGCATTTGCAAATTTCCTCGAAAAAAATTAAAATAAAGCAGTACCCGGATTATGTAATGAAAATCCAGTACTCAACCAAGAAATCATTTAAAAAGGCGAAGACGGTCTCAAACAAGGGAAGGCTGGTACGTGCGATTAAGAAATTGAAACGAAATACAACGTACTATATCCGCTATTGCTCGAATACGGTAGTTGATACGGATGCCGGACAGAAAAGTGTGTATGGACAATGGTCTAAGACTTTAAAAGTGAGAACAAAAGGGTAATGAAACAGAGGAGATTTAATACATTATGAAGACAAGAGAAGAAGCACTAACCTATGGGTTATCCTTCCCGGACACATATCAGGACGCACCATTTCGAGATGCCAACTGGCAGCTTGTAAGAGTGAAAAGAAGTAAAAAAGTTTTTTTGTGGACTTATGAAAGGGAGGGACTTCTCTGTCTGAATGTAAAGGTAACGCCGGAGAGCAGAGATTTCTGGCGTGGTATTTATGATTCTGTAGTGCCGGGATGGCATCAGAACAAGGAACACTGGAATACGATTGTTTTGGATGGAACCATCCCGGATGCAGATGTTCGAAAAATGATTTATGAGAGTTATGAACTTGTCACGGATAATCCGACAAAACGGATTTATGAAGCAGTGAAAAAGATTCCGAAAGGGCATGTGGCAACTTACGGACAGGTTGCTGCCATGGCAGGAAATGAAAAAATGGCGCGTGCGGTTGGAAATGCGCTTCATAAAAATCCGGACCCGGATAATATCCCTTGTTTCCGTGTGGTGAACAGTAAGGGAGAACTTTCAGGGGCTTTTGCTTTTGGTGGTGCCAATGTGCAGGCAGAACGGCTGATGGCAGACGGTGTTGAAGTGGAAGATGGAAAAGTAGATTTGACCCGTTATGGAATCAAGTAAAATTCCGATATATAAAACAGAGTCATGGATGATAATATGAGATAAAAGGATTTATCGATGACAAAGTGAGGAATTTACATGAAAACAACAGGGGAAAGTTTCCAAATGACGAGCGGGAGCGTACAGGGCGTACAGGAGAGAGAACAGGATATATGGAAAAAAGTGTGCGAACAATTGACGGACATAACTTCTGGTATGTCAGAGGAAGAAAAACAAGACTATGAGAAAAAGATTCGGGCAAAATTGCAACGAGGTGCGAACTTATCTGTAGAGGAGTTAAATTATCTGAGAATTCACAATCCCGAATTATATCGAAGTGCAATGCGTGTAAAAACAGCAAAACAACAACTGAAAGAGCAGTTAAGACACTGTAAATCGAAGCAGGAAGCAAATACTCTCATTGCCTGGACAATTTCCAGAATCAGTGACAAAGACCCTGACAAAACATATCTGACAGCGGGATTGCGGAAAGTCGCAGAAGAATTCAAGAAAAGCTTCCGGTACGCCAGACTGCCGGAAACCAACGACCAGAAAAAAGATAAAAAAGCACGTGGTAAGAAAAAACAGGATAAGAATTCATCCGATATGTTTGGCTCCTTATTACAAATGCTGACACCGGAGCCTTTGTTGAGCGAAAGCCTTCAAAACTTTATAGGGGTAAACTAATTTTGTGTCAAATTTTAATACTAGTTTGTTAGAAATTTCAGTAATATAAAAGAAAAACCTTGTGACTCGTGGGCGCTTTCGCTCGTTAAGTGCGTAGCGGTAGGGGCACTGAAAATACCAGTGCCACATACCGACGCACTTAAAACCCACGAGTCACAAGGTTTTTCTTTTATATTACTGGGACTACGAAGAAATTAGCAATAAACACTTGACACAAAATTAACTCCCTTTCACCTTGCCTCGTCCCCAGTTTTAGTGGTATAATCTGTTTATGAAAATAATTGATAAAAAATATCAAAAGGGGGCTTTTATAATGGAAAAACAGATATTTACAAACGAGGTTATTTTATCTTGGCTTCAATATTATGCAAAGAATACAACAATTGATTTGGAACATGTGAAAATTATTGATATTACAAAGAAAAACAAGAATGTAATTCCTACGGTTGAATCACATAAAACGACAATGGTATTTACCAATGCAGGAATTGACGATATTTTTTACCGCTTGTGGAATGCCGGGCTTGGTGAGTGTGAGGTTTGGTACAATGACGGCTCAGAACCGGACGGACCGATTTTGAACAGTCAGGTAAAGGATATGATTAACCGTGGAATCAATGCTTCTGCCGGAATGCTGATTGTCAATCCAAATGCGAGAAACACGGCAAAAATCGGCATTGGCAATGAATTTTTCAAAAAGGGCTCTATTCAGTATGTGGGAAGTGAGATTCGTGCTGTTATTTTAAATAAAATGATGGTGGATACGCAGGACGATGTCTGTGTTATCGGAGGGGAGAGTATTGCCATTGAGACCGCTCTTTTGGCTCCGGAAGGAACGGTTATTGCTGTTGAATATAGTGCTACAGACCGTGATACAATGGAGGAAAATGTAGACCATTTTGGGTTGCAGAATGTAAAAATTATTGACCACGTGGATGAAGAAACAATGCGTGACTGTCCGGTTCCTTCGACGGTATTCATGGTAGCCAGCGCAAGTATGAATCAGGAACTTGAGTATTTTGTTAAGAAGAATCCAAATGTTCATGTTGTCATTTATACGTTGGATTTTCAGGTGGCAGCAGGAGCTGGTGAGATGCTTTCGAAATTGGGAATTCAGGATGTGGAGACAATTCAGATTGCGGTTTCCAGATTGTCTGCAAATCATTCCTTTAAACAGCAGCCGGCTCCTTGGATAATTACGGGCAGAGGAGAATAAGTTCTATGATATTACAAGAAGGAAAAAAGAAAAACAGCTACATTATTGAGGGGCTTTTCCTTCCGCTTCAAACGGAGAAAAGATTGGAAGCACTTGGCATGACGAAGGGAACACCGGTGGAAGTTTTAAACCGGAAGCGAAGTGGAACGATGATTGTGCGTGTGCGAGGAACGCGTTTTGCATTAGGCAGGGGGATAACTGGGAAAATTGAAGTCGCGGAGGATAAAAAACAATGAGTCAAAATTTGGTGGTTGGTTTTATTGGCAATCCAAATTGTGGAAAAACAACGTTGTTTAACGCTTTTACCGGTGCCAATTTAAAGGTGGCAAACTGGCCTGGTGTAACGGTTGAGAAAGTAGAGGGTGCGCTAAAATACCATAATAATACATATCGGCTTGTAGATTTGCCGGGAACATACAGTCTTACTTCTTATACGATGGAGGAACAAGTGAGCAGACAGTATATTCTAAGTGATGAGGTTGATGTTATTGTGGATGTGGCAGATGCATCTTCACTGGAACGAAATTTGTATTTGACGCTGCAGCTTTTAGAGCTTGGAAAGCCGGTTGTGTTAGCGTTAAATATGATGGATATTGTGGAAAAGCGTGGAATGGAAATTGATTTGCATCGTCTGCCGGAGATGCTTGGAATTCCGGTTATTCCTGTGTCTGCCAGAAAACGTACCGGACTTGAAATTCTGATGCATGCTGTGTCGCATCACAAGGATGCGGTCATGCCGGATAAACTCGTTCATCATCATACAATGCCATCACATCACAAACATGACCATCATGCCGATCATGCCATGGTATATAGTGATGAAATTGAAGATAAGATTGATAGTATTTCGGATGCTTTGCAGAAACGGTATCCCGAAATAATTCATGTACGATGGTGTGCAATTAAACTCTTAGAAGGAGATAAAGAAATTTCTGAAAAATATCCGGTTGATTTGCCACAAGTGCTTGACCGCAGTTATGAATCAGAAATTATTAACCAGAAATATGAATTCATTGAAGAAATTGTTCAGGAAGTGTTGGTAAACAAAGAGGAGAAGGCGCAGTCAACGGATAAAGCTGACCGTATTTTGACTCATCCGATTTTCGGAATTCCGATTTTTTTAGGGATTATGGCACTTGTATTTCTGCTGACCTTTACGGTAGGAGATTTTATATCCGGGTACTTTGAATTGGCAGTAGAATGGTTAAGTGGATTTATTTCAAACGCATTGGCAGCATGGCAGGTTAATCCGGCGGTTACATCGCTTTTGGTAGATGGAATTATAGCTGGTGTAGGTGGTATATTGACATTTTTGCCTAATATTTTTATTTTGTTTTTGGCACTTGCTTTTTTGGAAGATAGCGGATACATGGCAAGAGTGGCTTATGTTATGGACGGCATTATGGGGCGGATTGGGTTATCCGGCCGTGCCTTTATTCCGATGATTCTCGGATTTGGGTGTTCGGTGCCGGCAGTCATGGCGTCAAGGGCATTAGAAGATAACAAGGATCGTATGAAAACAATGTTAGTCACGCCTTTTATGTCATGCAGCGCAAGGCTTCCAATTTACATTTTGTTTTCGCAGATGTTTTTTGGGAAACATGCAATGATAGCAGCTTACTCAATGTATGTCATTGGGTTAGTTGTTGCTGTTTTTGTTGCTTTTATTCTTCATATTGCAGATAAAAAAGAAGCAAATGGAATGCTTATTATTGAATTGCCGGAGTATAAAGCACCAAGTGCCCGTACGATTTGGATTTATGTTTGGGAGAAAGTAAAAGATTATTTGACGAAGGCCGGAACCGTAATTTTCCTTGCTTCTATTGCTATGTGGCTTCTTTTAAATTTTGGAATACATGGTTACACAAATGAGATGTCGGAAAGTTTTGGAGCAGCAATCGGACATTTTATCGTGCCTGTGTTAAAACCGATTGGTCTTGGTTACTGGCAGATAGCCGTGGCCTTGATTGCCGGAATATCGGCAAAGGAAGTTGTTGTATCAAGTTGTGCTGTTTTGTTTGGAATAGCAAATGTAAATTCGGTAGCCGGTATGGGGGCGCTGCATCAGGCACTTGGTGCAGCCGGATTTGGTATGGTAAATGCCTATTGTCTTATGATTTTTTGCCTGCTGTATATCCCTTGTTTTGCTACGCTGGCAACGATTCGTAAGGAAAGCGGAAGTATTAAATTTATGTTTTTAGCAGCTGGATTTCAGCTGGTTATGGCATGGCTTGCATCATTTGTGGTATTTCAGATTTTTTAGTACATTTTTAGATAAAGTTTCCTTTACACTTGGTAGTAATCGTCGTATAATCTGAGTGTAAAATATAGCGTTTTCCTTATAAGGAAAATTTATATGCTATCAAGGAGGATTTATATGCAGAAGAAGCAGGCAAAAGTTTTTGCAGGATTGTTAAGTATGTCCTTAGCTGTTTCCCTTATGACACCGTTGCAAGATGTTTCCGGTCAAGCAGCAAGAAGAAAAATTGCACTGTCCAAAAAGAGTGTTACGATGACAGTGGGACAGAAGAAGACAATTCGTATCAAAAACGCAAAAGGAAAGCGTATCAAATGGAGTATTAAGAAAAAAAGCATTGCAAGTTACAAAAAGAGCGGTAAGTATGCTGTAAAACTGACCGCAAAGAAAAAGGGAACAACGACCCTTACCTGCAAGGTGAAAAATGGCAAGTGGAAGAGTTACAGGTGTAAAGTTAAAGTCAAAAAGGCTACGCTTGTCCGTACGCCGGTGGCAACAAATGATGTCGTAAAAACAACGGAAAAACCAAGCTCTACTGCGGTAGTTACGATGCCTTCTGTTCCTACACAAACTCCGACGGATGGACAGGATAAACCGCAGGAGCCAGAAAAAACACCGACGGCGACTCCGACAGCAACACCAACGGCAAAGCCAACGGCGACCCCGACAGCAACACCAACGGTAACACCGACGGCAAAGCCAACAGCAACACCAACGGCAAAGCCAACAGCAACACCAACAGCAACACCGGCAGGTGAATTTGCAGAAAAAACGTATTTGTCTACCGGTTTTGAAGACGGAACGGATGGATTTACCGGACGTGGAGCAGCAAAAGTAGCAGTGGCTTCCGGCGGAAGAAGTGGAAATTGTCTTTCTGTAACCGGACGTACGAGCACATGGAACGGAGCTGAATTGAATGTAACGGATTCGATTGTGAAGGGTGCAACGTATTCGATTTCGGTATGGGTTAAACAGACAACCAGTTCAGATCAAACTATTAAGTTATCAGCGAACCTTACGGTTTCCGGTCAGGATAGTTATCCGGCAATCAAGGAAGAAACAACATTGAAATCCGGTGTTTGGACTAAAATTGAGGGTACTTATGAGGTTCCGGAGTCATTTTCTAAATTAACATTTTATGTCGAGGGCCCATCCGGTAATTTTGATTTTCTTGTGGATGATCTTACCATTACACAGACAACGGCGGAAAAGAACCATTTAATCCGGAAGGACTTACGAGTATCAAGGATACTTACAGTGGAATTTTTGAACGCATGGGTAATGTAGTAAGTTACAATACTTCATGGAATAATGGTTATCAGATGCAGAGTGATGATACGATGAAGTTTGTGAAACATCATTTTAACAGTTACACATTGGAAAATGAGTTAAAGCCTGCACAGATTTTGTCTGACTGGAGTGGTACGATTTCTGTGAGCGAAGCGAAAAAACTTGGTTATGTGATTCCGGATGGTTACACCGAATCGACAGTTGGCAAGTTGAATTTTGACAGTGTGGACAAAATTCTTGAGATTGCCAATCAGTATGGACTTCAGATGCGTGGACATGTGATGCAGTGGCATCAGCAGACATCAACGCGTTTCTTCAAGGAAGGATATAGCAGCAGTGGCGCTAATGTCTCGAAAGAAGTGATGGACAAACGACTTGAATTTTATATCCGTTCTGTAATGAAACATGTCATGGATAAGGAAAAGAGTTTGACCGGTAAGGCAGGGTCCCTTGTTTATTGCTGGGACATTACGAATGAGTATACACACCGTACCAATGATCCGGCAGCTACAAGCTGGATGGACGTTTATGGTAACATGGGTCTGAAACCGACTTATGTGAAAAAAGCTTATGAAATTGCTTATGATGAGTTAAAACAATATGGATTGCAAAAGGATGTTACGTTATTTTACAACGATTATAATGAGTATGATGTTGCAGATGAAATTGTAAAACTCATCAATTACATTAATGAAGGAGAAGAAGCAAAAATCTGTGGTGGAATCGGTATGCAGAGCCATATTACCGTGAATTATCCTTCTCTTGAGAAATATGGAACAGCAGTGGATAAGTTTTTGGCAACCGGACTTCAGGTTCAGGTTACAGAATTGGATATCGGAATCGAAGATGGACAGACAGAAGAGGATCTGGCAAATCATTATTCCGATATTATGAAACTGCTTATTTCCAAGCAGGAAAATCGTGATAAATCCGTAAATGCCCGCGGTATTACCGGCGTTACGGTGTGGGGACTTTATGATACCATATCATGGAGAAAACCTACGTCATGTCTTTTGTTTGGTAGTGGATTGGATGATCCGAAAGCTGCATTTTATTCATTTATTGATGCGGCGTCTAAGTAGATTACAAACAGTTGTGACATTTTTCCAACCGTTTCTACAGTGATGATAGAAAGTGCGTAGTGATTATGTTAAAATGAAACAAATTTTGATTTGTGAAAGGAGATTTTATACATATGAAATATTCAATTGAAGGAGCACCATTGCCGGTTGTTATTTGCGATTTGGAGCCAGGCGAGTCTATGATTACCGAAAAAGGAGCTATGTCGTGGATGACACCAAATATGAAAATGGAGACATCCGGCGGCGGAATGGGAAAAATGATTGGACGTATGTTTAGCGGCGAAAATATGTTTCAGAACCGTTATACAGCAGAAGGTGGACCTGGACAGATTGCATACGCTTCCAGTTTTCCGGGTTCGATTTTGGCATTTGAAATTGGAAATGGAAATGAGATAATTGCACAGAAGAGCGCATTTCTTGCTTCTACGGATGGAGTGACATTATCGGTTGCATTCCAGAAAAAATTAGGTGGCGGTCTGTTTGGTGGCGAAGGTTTTATTATGCAGAGACTTTCCGGCAACGGTACGGCTTTTGTAGAAATTGATGGTTATGTAAAGGAATATGAGCTGGCAGCAGGGCAGCAGATGGTTATTGATACCGGCTACTTAGCTGCGATGGATGCAACCTGTACGATGGATATTACTACCGTTAAGGGACTGAAAAATAAAGTGCTTGGTGGAGAAGGATTCTTTAACACTGTAGTGACCGGTCCTGGTAAGATTTATCTGCAGTCGATGCCGATTAATCAGATGGCAGGTGTTCTGCAACCATTTTTATCAACAAACAAATAATCTTTTACAAAGGGTGAATCTCTTGCTATAATAGACATGAAAATGTGTTAAAGGAGATGATTCCAATGGTAAAAACCGTGTTAAAAATTGACGGTATGATGTGTGGCATGTGTGAATCGCATATGAATGATTTGATTCGTAACCATTGTAAGGTGAAGAAAGTTTCTTCCTCTGCAAAAAAAGGAGAAACTGTTGTAATCAGCGAGGAATCGTTAGATATTCCTATGCTGGAAAAGGAAATTAAAGAAATTGGTTATGAATTAGTTTCCCATACAAGTGAGCCTTATGAGAAAAAAGGATTGTTCCGTCGATAAGAATTACTCGATTTTGTCTCCGATTACGGTATGCAGTGTGTGTTCCGTAATCGGAGTTTTTTTATGGGAAAAATCACGGTAATCCGATGGGGAAAATCCAGTCTGTCTCTTAAAAAGTTTGGAAAAAGTAAAAGCATCATTGTATCCGACACAGTAGGCAATATGCTGGATAGACATAGAGCTTTCTTTCAACAATTGTTTTGCCTGATTAATGCGGTACTGCGCAAGATATTCCTGTGGTGTATAACCGGTGGCGTGCTTAAATAACCGCGTCAGATAGGAGCGGTTTAATCCGCAATAATCCGCAATGTCCTGAATGCGGATTGGGTCTGAATATTTTTGTCTGATAAAACAGATGGTGTTTTGAATATAAGTCAGCGCATCTGTTTTCTTTTTTTTCACCTTTTTATCTAGATTTGCTGCTTGAACCATATGCTGGAATAATTGATATACATTGCCAATGCAGGCGTATTCATCCTCGTGATATGTAAGAATATTCCGCAGACAACATTCTGTTTTTGTGGCATGTTCACGCAGGGAGAGAACAGGATTTGTTTCTGATAAACCGCAGCGATTCAGCATTTCCTTGATTTTGAAGCCATCAAACTGAATCCAGATATAGTTCCATGGATTGTTTTCGCCGGCTTCGTAATAGGATGGTGTATGAGCCGGTATAACAAAGATATCATGTTCTTTTACGGCAAATTCTTTGTCCTGGATACGGAGAAGACCTTCACCGCTTACGACATAATGCAGAATATATAATTTGCGGATAATTGGACCATATCCGTAAGATGGGTCACATTTTTGACATCCGACCTCATACAGATTGACATCATCGTAGGATGAATAATTTACCAGATATACTTCGTCAAATGTTTTTGAAGCCATGAATAGTCCCCCTTTTGCTTGATTTTACCATGTTACTCCTTCTTGTGTCAAAGAAAATTGGTAACATTTTTCCAAAACAAGGTCACGAAATGACATGGCGATAACGGGGGGATTGTTGTACACTTAAGTTACTAAAAATGATAAGGGGGACCGAGAAATGCAGTTTAAAGAGTGTTATCAAAATCCGTTTATTGAGGAGCGTGCCGATCCATACATTACATTGGGACCGGATGGATTTTATTATTTCACCGCTTCTTATCCAATGAAAAGTGCAGACGACAAGGATGGATATGACCGTGTGATTTTGCGGCGGGCAAAAGATATTTCAGAACTTGTATCGGCAGAAGAAATTACTATTTGGAAAGTGGCAGATACAACATTAACACATCGTTTTATCTGGGCGTCGGAACTGCATTATATCGCAGGACGCTGGTATGTGTTTTATGCCGGAAGTGAGGACAAGGAAAATAACTGGGCATTTGACTGCCACGTTCTTGTCTGCGACAGCAATGATCCATATACCGGAACTTGGAGTGAAAAGGGAAAATTCCAAAAGAGGGAAGAGGATGATTTTTCTTTCACCGGATTTTCCTTGGATATGACATATTTTGAAGATGGTGAACGCTCTTATGTAATTTGGGCGCAGCATAGTCCGGAGAAAATTTCCTGCCTGTATTTGGGAGAGGTTAATCGCGAGGAGCCATGGAAACTAATTTCACTGCCGATGCTTTTAACGGAGCCGGAGTATGATTGGGAAAAAGTCCGCTATGCCGTAAATGAGGGACCTGCGGTTGTCAAACATGATGGCAGAATAATGGTTTTCTTTTCAGCGTCCGGTACTGGTCCGGAGTATTGTGTAGGAGTAATTTCTGCCAAAGAGGGAAGTGATTTGCTAAAGCGGGATTCATGGACTAAGCAGAATACACCGGTGCTTACATCTGAAGATTTATATGAGGAATTTGGACCCGGACACAATTCATTTACAAAAGATAAGGATGGAAATGATATTTTCGTATATCATGCCAGAAGTCTGGAATGTTTTGAGGGAAGATGCGGATATTCGGAAAATGACCCTCTGCATGACCCATGCCGGCATGCAAGAGTGAGAAGAATAGTGTGGGAATAAAAAAATGAAGTTCATTCGTATCGAGACAAGATAATGCTTCGCATTATAGTCTCTCACGAATGAACTTCATTTTTGTTTGATATTATGGGGTGAGGTTTTCTCTTTCTATAAGAGCTTGTTTTTTTGTTCAAGTTCGTTAATCTGTTTGTCTTTTTTGGCTATCGTTTCATCCTTTTCCGCCAGCAGTGCTTCAAGGTCTTCTATTCTTGCTTCTAATTTACGGATTCGACCGCGGTTGGTATCGTTAATGACAGCAGCTACGTCTTCGTTTGCCAATTCTTCAATGAACATATACAAGCTCCTTTCGTTCCGACATTAAACAACAAAAATTAAAATCCTGCACCCATTTTTCCATCCAAATCGTGTATTATATAGAAAGTAATTATTTTCTACCATGCATGCAAAAGAAATTGTAGTAAAGGAGTATCAGGCAATGATAAATAAATATGCCGGGATAGAGTATGAGGACGTCGTGCGGCAGTATGCAGATGACATAACCAGACTATGTGTTGTCTGGACGCAGAATGAGGAAGCGGCAAAGGACTGCTTTCAAAATACGTTTCTGAAACTCTATCAGACAGAACAAACCTTTCGAGAGGAAGAACACATAAAAGCGTGGCTTTACACAGTTGCGCGAAATGAATGCAGAGATTACCACAGGCAGTTCTGGAATCGAAATGTGGATATTGGATATGTGCCACAGGAGAACCAAAAGGCTGGTTCTCTGCAAATAGAAGATGAAGAAACGGAGCAGCTTGTCGAGGCTTTGCGGAAATTATCTTTTCGGTACCGTGAAGTAATTGTGCTTTATTATTATGAAGAATATGGCACGGGTGAAATTGCAAAAATGCTGCATACAAGTGTGAATACGGTGAAATCAAGACTTCGCAGAGGCAGAGAAAAACTCGCTGCTATCATGAAAAATTAACAGGGATTAAACAGGAGGCATAATGATGGATATTAAAAAAATAGATAAGATTAAAGCCCCGGAAGACTGGGTGGAAGAGGCACTGAATCCGGAAAAGATACAGGGTATTTCCCATAGGAGAAATTCAATGAAAAAACTTCGGACAGCGGCTGCGGCGGTAGTGATTTTCCTTTTGTGCGGAACTTTTGTAACTGTGGCGGCAACGAAATCCAATGTGTTTCAATCGCTTTTGGAAAATATGTTTGGCAAGGAAAATGTCACCGAGGTGGAGTTAAATCCAGAACCAACGAAACAGGTGGCAGACGTTAAGGCGGAAAAAGATGGCACGATACAATTACAGGAAAACATGATGGTGGTCGGAGAGAAAGAAAGTTTTATCAGTGAATATCATTTTGAGGGAGATGAGGAAAAAGTAGACCATGTGTACACAGTAGTTTCCAATGGATTAAAGAAAATGACACCGGTTGCTTTTGAAAGTGTACTTGACGGGGAAAAATGCGGTTTTCAATATGTGGCAAGCGGCAACGAAATTTATGCCTTTAATTACACGGGAGGAATTACCGAGATTTTCTCTTATTATAAAAACGGCATAATTTACGGTGTAAGAGAAGAAAAAAATGCGACAAAAGGTTATTTGGTGGAAATCAATCTGGCAGAGAAAACGGTGAAAAAAATATCCGGCGGTAACATGATATGCAATTTTGTTATGTCACCGGAAGGTAGTAAAATTTTGTGCAATCACAGGGGAGACGGCTACTGGTCAGTCTTTGATATTGCTTCGCAGACGGAGAAAAAAATAAGTCAGAAACTCGTGAATGGATATGCCAGAACAACAGAAATTGAGTTTTTGGATGAAAACCGAATTTTAACCTACGGTGAGTCAATTTTTAAAAACAGTACAGAAGAGGATTCTACATGCGTAGTAAATTTACAGACCATGAGAATTGAGAAGAAATATTCAGGTGTCGGCCTTGTTAATATGAAATGGTCTTACCGTTACCACCACAAAAAGAAATTACTGGAATTTTATGAAATTACCGGAAATCAGTCATTTACCATTCCGGATGTTAAGGATAGTGGCGATGTAATTGATGTAAGTGGTGATTATGTATTATTTGGAAATCTGGAGGAGAAAAAACAGGCGGTTTATCTCATTCAACTCACAAATCATACGTGGAAGAAGATGAATATTCCGGGGAAATTGAGAAATGATATGGAAATTCATCTGGTGAAAACGCAGAAGAAAATTCTGATTACAAACAAAAAGAGAGCGTATTTGGTGGATGTGAGTTCGCTGTAAATAGATACGGTCAGAGGCATAAAAATAAAAACACATTGCAATGGGAAGCAGTGTGTTTTTATTTTGGAAGTGTTTCTTTGCTTCTTATGTAGGGCTTTTTCTCATCGGTAAGTTCCGCCAGGTAATCCATGCTTGTATTGTAATAGACAGCAAGTCGCTTTAGTACTTCAATCGGCATGCTCCGGCTGTCTGTCTCATAATGTGAGTACGTACGCTGGCTAATGTGTAAGTAGTCTGCAATGTCTGTTTGTTTTAAATCGTGGTCTTCTCGCAGATCACGAATACGCTGCATTTTCATGTAAAAAACCTCCTAGGATTAAGGGTGATTTTAAACGGATGAAATCCGAGCAAAATTCTATAATATTATAAATTGAACGTAGTGTATATGATAATGCTAGAACAAAATGGACTATTGAATCATAGAACAATATGTGCTATGATGTAGGCATGAATTAACAAAAATTGGAGGGGATTGTTATGAAAAAATTAGTTTTATCAACAGCATTACTCGTGCTTGGAGTGGCAACACTGGCAACACCTGCGAAAGCAGCAAAGAAGGCAACGAAATTTTCTTTGACACCGTCAACAACAGCCGTTACACGAAAAAGCGTAAAGGTTTCTGTTACGGTAAAAAAGAAAGCAAAAATAAAAGAAATTCGCTATCGTGCCGGAAAAGTTACGAAGAAAGCAAACAAATATTGGAAGCGTGCAAAATCAATCACGAAAAAGAAATCTTTTAGTGCTCCGTATAATGGCTGGTATTCGGTACGGTTGAAAAACAAAGCCGGAAAGTACACTGTCCGCAATATTCAGATTCAGTGCATTGACAAAACAGCCCCATCGGTAAAAACAAGCTACACGGTTGCAAATAAAGTAGGCACTGTTTCTGTGTCTGCATGGGATAATAATGGAATTTCCTATATCGGTTATCAGAAGGGCTGGCTGCAATCAAAGAAAAAAGCCGATTATACGGCAATGCAAAACAATCAGAAGTCATTTCAGGTGACAACACCGGGATATTATACTGTCTGTGTTAAAGACGGTGTGGGAAACACTTATTTGGCTTATCAGTATGTGGAACTCTGGAAGGATCTGTGGAGTTTGAAGCCGTTTGATGCATGTGTAGCTGAAAATTATAAAGGTACATTAAAAGATCGCTGGGGAAATTCTATTACGAATCCTATCAGTGTTTCTGTGCAAAAGGGAGAAGATAGATACATTGAATATTATTTAGGCGGGACATACAATAAATTATCTGGAAATATTATTCGTTCAGATAGATTGGATGATGATGAAATTTCATGGATACAAATTATTGCAGATGGTGTGTTGATTTATCAGTCGCCAAAGATGAATTATAAAACAAAGTCGATTGCGTTTGATGTTGCTATTAACCATGCAAAATACGTGAAAATTGTTGCCTTTTCGGATTCGTATGGTTGGATGTGGGGGAGGGACATGCTGATTACCAATGCGAAACTTTATAACTAGGTATGATGGCAGGGACAATCAGTGTTTTTGCTTGATTTTAATGGACAACAGAATTTTTGATGGGTACGCCCGCTATCGAAAATTTGCCGCCTTTCAACATGGCAAGCCCAGCCTCACAGACAGGATTTCCTTGAGGAAGAAGGTTTGGATTTTTGGTATTTCGTCTGTTCAAAGGAATCACACGTTCTCCATTACAAAGTTCCTGCAACTGGTTGTGAAGTGAAAAGACGGATGTCTTTCAAACGGTAGATAACAATCAGCTCCTTTCGGTAAATTGATTTTGACAACTTAATTATACCATTTGGAGTTGATTGTTACTATAAATTTGTAGTGATAAAAGAGGTTGCCATTCCTCGCAAACCCGCATAAATATGTAATGTGTGGAGTTTTGATCATGGCTAACTAGGTGAAAAAAGGGGATGAGAAACATGAAAAAAAGAATTTTCTCTGTACTTGCTATCATGTGCAGTATGATGCTTATATTGACCGGATGTGGCGAGGCAAATGAGACAGATGTAAGTGATGGCGGGATTAATGCACAAGATAACACAATGAATTTTTCAGAATTGTTTAAAAAGGATGTTATTGCTTACTTTGGAACTTTGAAGGATGATGACAGTGTGACGGAAAGGTAACAAGATGTCGAATAAAAAAACTGATAACGCGATACGAAATCTGTTTATTGAGAAAATATACAATATATGTGATGGAAAAAAAGCAGAAGAAGTCTTTTTGACTTACATAAAATCAGATGGGACAGAGGAAGATATAACGTATCGGTCTTTTGGATTAAAATGTGAATTATTAATGCAGAAATTTCAGAAGAGTATGCTGCGTAGAAATGACCGTGTACTTGTATTAACACCGATGTCTCCATTTGGGTGTATTGCGGTGAGCGCGCTTGCTATTTCTGAACTAGTAAGCGTAGTATTGAATCCACAACTGCCAGAGGAAGAACTGGATTCTTTGGTGAAAAAATCAGACATTAGCGGCATTGTATGTGATGAAGAAATTTATCAAAAGTATGCTTATAAATGGACACAAAAATATCCGGTTTTTAATATAAAAACGGGTGATTTGTTTCTTGATAGAGAATACTTTTCTGAGCCATCAAAAGACAGCGATGATGTGCTTGCTATTCTATATTCATCAGGAACAACAAGTGAACCCAAAGGTGTCATGATAACATATGAGGCACAGATGAAATCAGCGGAGTTGCTTCTTCGTGCATTTGGAACAAATGATATTCGATACCTATTAGTGTTTCCAATGTTTCATGTTTCTGGTTTTTCAGTTTTTTTTGCTTTGTTTTTGGGCGGAGGACAGATTGGACTGCTCGAAAATACAAACTCAATAAAATTAATGGATGGATTCCAAAAGTACAAGCCAAATGCATTTGGAATGGTACCAAAAGTTTATGAAACATTTTATACGAAAATAGTAAGTCAGCTAAATAACAAAAAGCTTGCAATGAAAATGCTTTCCGTTTGTGGCTGGTTAAATGAAAAATTACATATCAAAGTCGGAAGTTTCTTCTTTAGAAAAATAAATAAGCAGGTGTTTGGTGGAAAGATGAAATTTTTAGGAACTGGTGGCGGAAAGTGCAGCAGGGAAGTAGGTTTATTTTTTCAGAAGATGGGTTACTACTGGATGAATACATATGCCTCAACGGAAATGAATCTGCCAATGCTTACGACAACGGTTTATGACAGATTTCCAACGGATTCTATTGGGAAAATGACATCGTTTCCAGAAATTTCGGTGCGGATTCAAAATCCGGACGCAAATGGAATCGGAGAGATTCAGGTAAAAACGCCATGTCATATGAAAGGATACTTCCGGGATGAAAAGGCAACAGAAGAAGCTTATGAGGATGGATATTTTAAAACAGGAGATTTAGGATATTGTGATTCAAAAGGATACTTATATATTACCGGAAGAAGCAAGGAAAGTATTCATCTTCGAAATGGAGAGAAAGTAACGCCTGAGCAGTTAGAAAATTTATATGCGGATTGTATTCCGGAAAATGTTATGGCAGCATGTGTAGGTGTCCCGGTAGAGGAAGCCGGCTATGATGAAGTTGTTTTTTTCTTGGAAAAGGATTTGATAAAAGATACAGCTTTGGTAAAGAGTCAGTTCATGAATCGGTCAAAAGAACTTGGCGGTGATTACCGGATTGCAGATGTGCAGTTTATTGATAAGATACCATTGTCATCCATAGGTAAAGTCCAAAGATATAAACTGCGTAATAAACAGGTGATGGACGAGAATAAAAGTCAAGTTGAATATCCTGAGAAAGAACGGGATACGTATAAACGCTTGGAACAAATCCTGCAGTCGTTTGGTATACAGCATGTGATTCGGGAGGAGTCTGTATTGGAGGATGACTTAGCAATTGATTCCTTGAATTTGTTTGAGTTGTGTGTAGAAATTGAGAAACATTTTGGTGTGGATTTAACAAATTGTATTTCCGCTCAATTAACGGTTAAGCAATTGTGTGAGATGATTGAGCATCAGGGAGAAAATGCTCAAAATACCGTGTCATATGATGTGGAAAAATATCCGATGAAACGGCATATAGGAGACCGTTTTACTTTATCGGCTTTTCGCTGTTTTACTAAGTTGTTTTACAAATTTGAAGTGAGCGGAGAGGAATATATACCGGAAAAAGGACCTTATATTATTTGTGCAAACCATCAAAGCCATCTAGATGGGATGTGGATTATGGTAGCGGGAAAGGGAAAAATAAAACTTGAAGATTTTTGCTGTATGGCAAAACAGGAGCATTTAGATTCCGGTATATCCAGAAGGGGTCTGAGACTTACAGGGGGGATCCCGGTAGCCAGAGGAGCAAATACAAGTCCTGCTTTGAAACGAGTTCTTGAATGTCTGCAACAGGGCAAGGTGGTTTTGATTCACCCGGAAGGGACAAGAACAACAGATGGAAAAATAGGTGAATTTAAATCCGGTGCGGAAAAGATTGCATTGGAGGCAGATGTTCCTATATTGCCGGTCAGAATTGAAGGAGCATATGAGATATATCCGAAGAATCAAAAGCTTCCGCATATGATTCGGAAAGGAGGACGATATCCTTTAAAAATACAGTTTTATCCAACGTTGAATGAGAAGGACGAAAAAAATGATTTTTATCATAAGTACCTGTTATTAAATAAGGACGAGAAACAAAGTGAGGTAATTAAGGAAAAGAAGAAAGATAAACTATTATTGAGTAGTTTGTTGAAAGCAGCAAGATTGTTATGGCATTTTAATATATCGGGATTAAATTATATCGAGAAGGGGAAAAACTATATTATTTGCTCGAATCATACGAGTTATTTGGATCCGGTATGGATTTTGTCTGCTCTTGGAAAGACATTAGGAAAAAAAGAATTTGTGACATTGGCGGCGGCAGAACGGAGATTGGATTCTAAGCGCTTTTTTCGGTTGTTACGGTGCATTCCTGTTGAAAGAGAACGGGGGACACACCCGGAGATTGACTGCGTGAAAGAACATTTATTAAATGGGTCAAATGCAATTATATTTCCCGAAGGTGCCCGCTCTCGTGATGGTGGTCTGCTTCCGTTAAAAAAAGGCGTTATTAAAATTGCAAAGGATACGGGTATTTCTATATTGCCAATATACATAGAGGGCGGATTTGAAATATATCCAAGGCATGAAAAATCTCCTAAATTGTTTAATTGGAAGCAGCATAAAAGATATCCATTAAATATTACGGTACAAGAGCCGTTGAATCCACTAAATTATGATGAACAGGAAATGTTTAAGCAGTTAGAAAAAAAGTTGAAAGGAGAAGACCTATGAATATTGGATTAGATGTGGATGGGGTTTTAGTGGATATTCGCACGTTTCAGTTAAGAGAAGGAAAAAGATATTTTCAGAAAAAGTATGGAATATCCATTAAAAATCCGGATATGTTTGAGGTACAGGATGTATTTGAATGTACGAAAAAACAGAGAGAGTCCTTCTGGATTAAGTATATTTGGAAATATTGTCTGAAAGAACCGATGACAGAAGATGCTGCGGAAGTTGTTAATTCACTAAGAGAAGAAGGACACCGAGTTGTAATTATAACGAGCCGAGTCCATACAACAGAAACCGGAATTACCGGCAAATTATTCCGCTGGATGTTAAGGCATTGGTTAAAGAAAAACCATATGACTTACGACGACATTATTTTCTGTGAGGAAAAAGGCAGTGGAGTGGATAAATTGCGCGTTTGCAAGGAAAACAACATTGATGTTATGGTAGATGACAGCCCAGAAAATCTTTATGAGGTTCGTAAAAACAATCAGGTGATTTGTTATACGGCTGCATGGAATCTGGAGTGTCATGATTTGGATGTGTGCAGGGTAAATAGTTTTAAGGAATTATATGAAAGGGTGAAGGAACTGAAATGGTAAGGGGACATGAATTTGACAGAAAATCCATTCATGAAATAGAAAAGATGACAATTTATGATAAGCAAGCATATATAAGTCGACTTCGAGAATATTATGTGAAATTACCCTTTGATAAAACTAAGCTGTTAAGGTGTGAAAGAATTCATAAAATATTGGTGCACATTATAGGAAGGGTGATTTTGTGGGGGATTAAAATTGATGTAAGAGGATATGAAAAATTTCCTATAAATCAAAATGTTGTGTTTGTATGTAACCACAAAAGAGCATTTGATATTCCACTTATGCATATCGTACTAAAAAATAGGATGCCCCATTTCCTTATAAAAAAGGAATGTGAGTCTGGTATGTGGGGGGGAATCCTACGGAATATTGGAACCATATTTGTGCAGCGAGAGGATAAAAAATCTTGTGAAGAGGCTATTTCGGTGTTAACACATAATCTCGTACATGGGGAAGATATTGTGATATTCCCTGAAGGAACTAGAAATCGGACACAACAATTATTACTGCCATTAAAAAAAGGGGCTGTATATGTTTCACAAGTTTCTCAAAAACCGGTTGTTCCAATTGCAATTAAGAAATATGGAAGAAAATATGTAGTTAATATTGGAAATAAAATTGTGTTTGAAACCAAAGAAAGTGTAAGAGATGGAACCGTGCGTTTAAAACATATATTAGAAGGGCTTCTTTTAGAGATTTAGAATGAAAGTTGAAGCATTGAGCTGAGGAGGAATCATTATGAAGAGAAAAACAAAACGCCTGTTGGCAAGATTGCTGGCATTGGTAATGGTGCTATCTCTGTGCGAGATTACGCTGGGGCAATCCAAACCGGTGAAAGCAGCGGTTGGTTTGCAAAACCCAACTACCAATGAAAACGGTGTAACAACATGGGATTGTATCTATTTTGGAAACTATTATCAAAGTAACAGTTCAACAAAAGAACCAATTAAATGGCGAGTTCTTTCCGTGAATGGAAATGATGCCTTTTTGCTGGCAGACCAAAACTTGGATGATAAACCGTATAATGAGGAATATACGGATGTAACATGGGCAACGTGTACTCTTCGTACCTGGTTGAATGATACATTTTTAAATACGGCATTTACATCGGCAGAACAGGTGGCAATCAAAAATACAACAGTTGTGAACGATGACAATCCATATTATGATACAGAAGGTGGAGAGAATACCACAGATAAAGTGTATCTTTTGTCCATTGCAGAAGCAAGTAATACGGCTTATGGATTTAATGGCGAGTTTAGAACCGAAAGTGAAACAAGAGAAGCAAAAAATACAGCATATGCAAAAGAGTGCGGAGCGTGGACGTCCGCGAGTACGGAGTACGAGGGGAACGGCGATTGGTGGCTGCGGTCGCCGGGCGATGGTAGTGGTGATGCGTCCGATGTGGGTAGCAATGGCTACGGCAGTAGCACTGGCTTTAGTGTCTACTTTGATGGTGATGCGGTTCGACCCGCTTTGCATTTAAATCTTTCATCTTCTAATCTTTGGAGTTATGCAGGAAAAGTTACCGCGGAAGGGGGCAGCGGCTCGTCACAGGCAACATCAACACCTACGCCGACATCAAAACCTACTCCAACGCCTGTTATTAGCACTGAAGACAAAAAATACATTACCAATATTGAAAAGTCTCTGCCTGATTTTTCAAACCTTGGCTCTGCCGAATTAAAAGGACCGGAAATCAGTATTGGCAACAATACATTCAATATTTTCAAACAAAAGATGTCGATGGATTTATCCTTTTTCGATGCTGCTAACATGACGGTGAATATTGATGCCAAGAATAAGACGGCGGAAGTGTTATTAGGAATCAAGTCAAAAAATAGTGCCACTGTGAAAAAAGACCCGAATGACACTTATTGGCGTGAATCGTATCAGGAAGTAAAATCACTGGTTAAATCTTGTGGTGGGAAAGTTAATACGACGAAATTATGGAATCAGTTTTCCAAACTTCGAGGAAAGTTAAAGAAAGTAAACGGAAGTGCGGCGTTTCATGTGAATGGTAATGCGGTGGGGTATGTAAAACTAAAATTAGATGATAATGGCAGTGTAATCGGCTTTGAAGAAGGTGGCATGACAGCGGCACTGGAAGCCGGCGGAAGCGTAAAAGTGCCGCTTTGGTGGATTGTGTATTCGGAATTTGGTGTTTCCGGAAGCGTCGATGGAAAAATCTGCCTTACGATGAATCCGCAAAAAGTCATTACACCAAGTGGAGAGTTAAATCTTGCAATCAAGCCGCATATTGCCTTGGGCGCGGACGCTGTAGTCATTAATATAAAAGGTGGTATTGAGGGAGAAATTGGTGGAAAAGCCTCTTTTCCATGGAAGAGTTTTTCAAATTCTGTGTCGGCTTATCTGACCGGAAAACTATATATTCAGGCAGATACGACAGTGCCGGGATTGTCAGGATATAAAGACTGGAAGTTTTCCCGATTGGAGTTGTATCCAAACTTAGGCAAGACGACAAAAAGTATCAGCAAAATGACATATAAGAGAAGTACACCTGTGACTCAAAAAGAGATTCAATCGGTTAAACAGAGTCAAAATTTGCTGGATTCGGCACAAGAATCGCTTGTTTATGAAAATGCAAAGCCGGCGATAACGACATTTGCGGACGGAACGGCACTTATGACTTATTTGGATGATACCGAGGAAAATTCCGGTGGTCAGACAACTCTGATGTACCGTTTATATCAGAATGGTGCATGGAGTGATGGCAAACCGGTTGACAAGACGGGGCGGCTGGATACGGCAGCACAGATGTTTTCGCACAATGGATTTACTTATGTGATGTACGAAAATAGTGATGTGGCAATCACGGAAGATATGTCCGAGGAGGAAATCCTGCAGCACTTGACATTAAAAGTTGCAAGATATGATGAAGAAAGTCAAACTTTTGATAAGGTTGTTGCATTGCGTGAAGCGGGAAAAAATTGGAGTTATAAATACCAGTTTGCGTCAGACGGAACAGATTTGTATGCTGTTTGGGGCGAAAACTCTTCTGGTGATGCATTGTTGGAAGAAGGTAAGACAAAGATTTATCGAAGTAAATTGGCTGAGGACAGCTGGGCTGCTCCGGAAGAATTATACCGTACTGATGATACAATCAGTGACTTTGCGTATGGTTATGTTGGAGACGAATTTTTACTGGCTATGGTTCAGGGGGAGACCCTTTTGGTAAATGGTGAAACAATCGCAACTGCGGATACCGGAATGCAGGCAGTAAAATGCATCGATGGAAAGATTTACTTTATTCAGGACGGAACGCTTATGCGCTATGACGGTGGGGAGACACAAGACTTGCAAATCGCATGTGGTTCATCCTACGACGTGTATGAAGATGCCGTCTACTGGATTGGGCAGGATAATTTTAATAGCGAAATTTATAAACAAAAGATAGGAGAGGAATCTGTTGCTGCTGCGCTTACCGAAGATGGGGGCTATGTCAGTGGTTTTGCACTCTTAAAAAATAGTGAAGAAGCAGGAGTTGTTTATACGGAGCAGGAAGTGGATACTTCAAAAGAAAATCCATATGGTGCGACGGTATTAAAATATAAAAATGAGACCAAACGGAGTCAGGCGGAGGTTACCAATATTGCTTATGATGTTCTGAGTTTTGGTACGGACAAAGAAAATCCGATTTTGATTACTGTATCAAATACCGGTACAACCGATTTGAACCACGTGAAAATTACAGTAAAAGATGCTTCCGGAAATGTGTTGTATGAGGGGCCGTTCGTAGATAAACTAGCTGCTGGTATGCAGAGTGAACAGGAGATACTGATTTCTGTTCCGGCAGACTTTACTACTTCGGATATTACGGCTTCCGTTACATCGGATGAAACATTTGAACAGCAATTGACAGCGAAGCAAACGATTGAAATGACAACAAGTGATCTTGCTGTTACAGCGAAAAATAATGATTTAATAACAGTAACCAATAATGGTGGTAATGAGGCAGAAAAGGTATCTTTTGTTGTTAAAGATGGTGGAGAAAACGGTAATGTAATACATACAGAAACAGTGGGAACATTATCATCGGGACAATTGAAAGATATTTCACTTGTGGAGATATGGAATAAAGCCACAAGAAATGACATATCCGGAACGAAGATATTGTATTTGGAGGTAGAACAGGAAGAAACGGAATATGAGCTTTGGAATAATAGCATTGTGCTGGAAAAGGAAGTGGCACCGGTTGCCACACCAACACCAACCATATCACCAACGCCAACACCGACGGTAACGCCAACTGCAGTGCCAACGAAACAACCGACGGCGACGCCAACAGTCAAGCCGACTGCTGTTCCAACTGTATTACCAACGTCAAAGCCGACGGTAACGCCAACTGCAGTGCCAACGAAACAACCGACGGCGACGCCAACGCCAACAGTCAAGCCGACTACTGTCCCGACTGTAATTCCAACTTTAAAGCCGACTATAGCACCAACGATAAATCCAACTATTCCACCCAAAAAACAATTGACTGTGATGCCGTCGATTACATCGGGTAACAAAAACGTGACTGTTAAGGTATCAAATAAGAAAACATTGCCAAAAGTAAATTTGCGCGTGTCAAAACATAAAAAGGGCAGGAAACTTGTTGTTCGCTGGAATGCGGTTAAAGGAGCCAAAGGTTACCAGCTCCAGTATGCTTTGAATAAAAAGTTCAAAAAGAAAAAGAGCATACAGACCAAGAAAACCAAGTACACCATTAAGAAATTGAAAAAGAAGAAAACGTATTATATTCGTGTTCGTGCTTACAAGATGAATGGTAAGAAAAAGGTGTATGGAAAATGGAGCAAGGTTAAAGCAGTAAAAAGAAAGTAATGTGCTAACATGATTTAAATTAAAAAGACAAGGAGTGATTCTGTGAAGAAGGTAGTTAAATTATTTTTAGTAGTAGTATTATTGTTGTGTATTCAAGGTGCTGTAAATACAGAAAGTGCTTATTCTAAGATGAAGACGTATAAAGAGGGAAAAACTTATACACTTACAGGAAAGGTGCAGCGAATAAATTATGAGCATCCTAATGGCAGACATTTTATTGTATATCTTCTTAAATTGGATAAAAAATTTAAAATAAAGACTGCATTAGTAGGGAAAACAAAAGCATCAAAAGTTCAACTTGCGTTGATGTATTCTGGCGATAACAAGAAGAATAAATTGTACAAGCTTCGTGGGAAGCATGTTAAGGTACGAGGAAAATTATATGGACAAATTACAGCTTATTATGTGGTGCCAATTTATATAGATATGAAATCAATAAAAAGAATTTGATATGGAGAATTAAATCTCAAGGGAAAGGAGAGAAGCATATGAAGATAATGCGTAGTTTGGTGTTTTTATTAGTTATATATGTTTTGTTTTGTAATAACACAGATGCAGAAGCCGCTTCAAAGGCAAAGGAGGCTAAAATTGCTTATGCAAAATATTTACAGTCGGTATGTCCTTTGGATGAAAATATATTTTGGCTAATTGATATTAATAAAGACAAAACGCCTGAATTGATAACTGCATGGAATGAGGGATATTCTAGTATAACGATTCATTGTGTGTATACTTTTAAGAATGGTAAAATCAAAAGATTGGTGAATACGATAAAGAAAAGCAGTGTAATTGGATATGGAGAGGGGGATATAAGTTATAACTCACATACGAAGACAATTGCTATTTATGATGGAGGAACATCCAATAATAATTCATTTTATGCTATTACACGAAATGGGAAATTAAAGAAGGTTGGAGAAATTGGTTATCATTGGTATGATGATAACAGTACGGTTCGAAAGCCATTCTTAAATGGAAAGTGGATTTCAAAAAAGAAATACAATAGTACATTAAAAAAGTTCAAAAAATTGACATATCATAAAAATACATATAAAAACCGTACGAAATATCTGGCAAAGCTGAAGTCAAAAAAGGTTAAGCTGTTTAATGTCAACGGAAAAGAAAATATGGTAAGTATGAGGATTAAGTCCGTCAAAAGAACAAATCAAGGAATTATTTTAACAGGAACAGGAAAATGTCCGGTTGATGTAGTGAGAACAAAGAAACAGAGAGAACAACTGGAAAAGGGAAAAATTAAAGCACTTGGCAAGACCTGGATTGTAAAAAAAAGTTACGAAGAGGGCACGGATACTACATCATATTATTTGTATAGCAGCCAAAGTGCAAAGAAGTGGAATTATGTGCTGACTCCGACTTTATATATATTAAAGCACCCTTATTTGGATTTGATGGACACGAATAATGATACTGTTTATCGGTCTGTTGGGAAAATTAAAGTATGTGTTAAGGAGTCTGAATACTGTGAACTTATGGAAGAATCAGCTCATGAGACATTTTGCCATACAAAGAAATGGAAAGGAAAATGGGTGCCGTTGGAATTGAATCGAGGTTACGTGAAAAAGTGGCTTTGGGAGTGAATCTAATGGGCATCCGATGTGTACTACAAAACGGTTTTACATAATACAGCACAACCTGCAGAAAAGACAGCACCGGTGCAGGAGGATATGCCGTGTTAAAATTACCCAAGTTGATTTTCTCAGATAAAGATGGAGATCGTTTATATGAGGAAGTTGGCGTTGTGAGTATACAAATGGAATTGCAAAGTAAAATGTTGGGGGATAAAGAATGGCATGGTTGTGGTTGTTCCGTATTAGAAAAGTTATGAAATAAAAATATAGAAAGTGAGGTATTATAATGAGAAACAGTAAATTTATGAAAAAGGCGGTGGCGTTATTTTTGACGTTATCATTGGGGGCGTCTGTGGGTCCTGTTGTGACAAAAGCTGCAGAAAGTGACGATGTTGTAAACCCGTCAACACAAAAAAATGTTACAATTTCCGGAAGTGAGAATGCAAGCGGCAAATTAAATAATCCGCTAGTGAAAGCATCCGTTACGACGTGGGACAGTGTGACATTTGGCAGCTATTGGCAGGAAGATACGAACCAGGATGGAAAGGCTGATCAAAAGGATGCAAAGCAGCCGATTAAATGGCGTGTTCTTTCGGTGAATGGAGATGATATGTACCTTCTTTCAGAGAAGAATCTGGACGCGCAGCAGTATAGTTACAAAGAGCAAAATGATTCAGGAATTCGCGTGGAATGGCAGGATAGTTCTTTGAATCAATGGTTAAATGAAAGTTTTTTGAAAACAGCTTTTTCTGATGATGAACAGACTGCGATAATTGGGACAACAGAAAAGGTTAGTCTTTTATCTGAATCAGAAATAAAGGATAAGAAATATGAACTTAGCACTATTGAAGCTTGTAAAACAAAGGTAACTTCATATGTCAATCAATTGTCTGGAAATGAGAGAGATGGGGTGAATAGCCCATGGTGGACGAAAACAAAAGAGGGAAATGCTTTTGCAAAATGTGTTGATTCTAGTGGATATGTCATCGGCAAAAATATAACATCAAAGGCGGGAATTCGTCCGGTGATTCATTTGAAAAAATCATCTGGTTTATGGAAGAATTCTGAGAAAGTTACTTTATATAAGGATTTTAATTCGCAGTGGGATTGTGTTTATTTTGGAAATTATTTTCAGAATGATGCCAAGAAAAAACAGCCAATTAAATGGCGTGTCCTTTCCGTAAATGGTGATGATGTATTTATGATTGCGAGTCGTTGCTTGGATTATCAAAAGTACGGTGGAAATTTGACTGCAAATAGTAGTGATGCATGGGCAAATAGTTCATTGAGAGGCTGGTTGAATAAAACATTTTTAAATACAGCATTTAGTGCGACAGAGCAGACAGCAATTAAAAATTCTTCGATATCAAATGACAAAGTGTATATGTTGTCTACAGCAGAGATGAATACGTTATCTTATGGACTTGGTGGTGATATGGCCGCTGCGCGTCCGACGGAATATGCTAAAAAGCAGGGGGCAGAAAGTTATGAAATAAAAGGCTCAAGTTTTTATGGTTTTTGTTCGTGGATGTTGCGTGATACAGTTAATAGTGGAGGAGAAATTTTGCTTCGCTGTGTCTCATCTTTTGGAGCAGTTGGTTCTTGCGATGGGGAATCAGCAGTACGTCCGGTTCTTCATATGAGTTTATCCTCTGGAGGATGGACGGCTGCTGGAAAATTAACGGGACTTGATAATGGAAGTGCTGAACAGTATCCTGAGTCGTTAATAAAAGATAGTAATAGTACAGATGAGAAGCAGAAGCCTAGTTCGAGTAATAATGAAGATACACCGAAAGTAAAGGCATCTTCCAAAGTCAAACTTACCTCAGCTAAAAATGGAAAGGGGAAGAAGCTTACCGTAAAGTGGAAGAAAGTCACTGGTGCTAAAGGCTACCAGCTCCAGTATGCCTTGAACAAAAAGTTCAAAAAGAAAAAGAGCGTACAGACAAAGAAAACCAAGTACACCATTAAGAAACTAAAAAAGAAGAAAACGTATTATATTCGAGTTCGTGCCTATAAGATGAATGGCAAGAAAAAGGTGTATGGTAAGTGGAGCACGGTGAAAAAAGTCAAGATAAAGAAATAATATAAGGAAGTAATATAAGACGGGTTTTGAAAAAAACTTTGAGCGTAGAACGCCCCTCCTATTGGTGGTGTCGTTTTACGCTCTTTTTATAGTAAACGCTCCAAAACAAGGCGTAGTGATTTCTTCCCCCATGTGTGTTAAACTTTCTGAAAATAAATTTTCAGGAGGGACACATGAACGAAGAAAAAATAACCATATGGGAAGAGCGGATCCATGCCTGCCAGAATAGTGATCTTACGGTAGCTGCCTGGTGCAGGGAACATCAGATTTCCGTTGCTACCTACTATTACTGGCGTAAGCGGGTTTCTGCCAATGATGAAATGCTTTCTGTAAAAGAACCTGTTTTTGCAGAACTTACCAATATCAGAAAAGCAGCTTTATCCGAAGAGAAGAAACCACTGCTCATCTCTTTCAACCAATTACAGCTTGCTGTATCCACTCCGGCGCAGGCAGAACTGGCAGCTGTATTAATCAGCCGGATGCAGTCATTATGTTGAGCGGGTTTGCCGCCAGTGCGGATCACATCATCCTTGCCTGTGGAGCCACTGATTTCCGAAAACAGATTGAGGGGTTATCCTCTCTTGTTTCAATGAAATACAAACTGGATCCATTTGCCAGCGGCTATGTTTTTATCTTTTGCAATAGGCGACGCAATTCCATCAAGGTGCTCCGCTACGATGCCAACGGATTTGTACTGGCAACCAAGAAACTTCTGGATGGCATGAAATTTCAATGGCCAAAGGATGAGAAGGAAGTGGATGAGATCTCAGAAAAGCAACTGGAATGGCTGTTGGAAGGGCTGGAAATCGAGCAGAAAAAAGCACATCATCCGGTAGATATGTCAGCAGGAAATAACTGTTTTTAGGGACATGTCATTATTGCTAAAAATAAGGCAAAAAGAAGCGTATTTTCGTCATTTTTTAACTGGTTTTATGGATGGTTTTTATGGAAAAAACATTGGAAATATGGTATACTTGTAGCAGAAAAAAACTTGAGAAAAGCAGGTGTTCCAAATGACCGAACAGGATGAAATCAGAAGGCTGAAAGAACTGATTGCCAAACAGCAGTTACAACTGGCGGAAAAAGATGAAATAATCCGAAAGCAAAACATTCGGATTGAAAACATGACTCAGGCACTTCTCCATGCAAAGAAGAAAATATTTGGACGTTCCTCTGAGATGACCGCCCCAATGAAGGGACAGATGTTCCTGTTCGAGTCAACGGCGGAGCTGGCGAAAAAGTTGTTGCAGGAGCAGCATGCAGTCACGGTTCCCGCACATAAGCGGAAGATAGTTCCCCGCAAAGCAGGAATCCGTGAAGAAATGCTTTCGGTACTTCCCAAAGAATATGAGGAATATGTAATCGACGATAAAGAAGTATGTTCCGTATGTGGAAGCGATTTAACAAATGTAGGCAAACAGTATGTCCGGACAGAAGTGGAATACCAACAGGCAAAACTGATTGTAAAACAGATTTATCGTCAGGTTAAAAAATGTACAAGTTGCGGAACAGACGGCAGTGTGAATGTGAAGGATCATCTTCAGAAAGCGGCCGTGCCGGCAAGTGTGCTGTCCCATTCCATAGCGACACCTTCACTGGTTGCCCATATCATGTATCAGAAATTTGCCATGGGAATACCGCTCAACCGGATGGAAAAAGATTTTTACCGGATGGGTCTTGTTCTTCCGAGAAAGAACATGGCAAACTGGGTAATCCGTTGCAGCGAGGATTGGTTTACACCGATTTATGAAAGAATTCATGAATGCATGATTCAGAAGTGTGAGAACCTGCACATGGATGAGACCAGAATTCAGGTAAACAAAGAGCCCGGAAAAAAGGCAAGCAGTGATTCTTTTATGTGGGTTTTGCAAAGTGGAGCAAGTGAAAAAATAAAAGCTACACTATTTCATTATTCCAGAACCCGCAGCAGGAAAGTTGCTGTCGATTTGTTGACCGGATATCATGGATATCTCACAACGGATGCCTACACAGCATACGAGAATCTGAACATGGATGGCATAAAGAACAACTTTTGCTGGTCGCATGTGCGAAGATACTATGTTGAAAGCATCCCTCTCGATAGCAATGGCAAGGAATTGGAAAACTCCAAAGGTGCCGAAGCCAGAGAGTACATCGATCTTCTGTTCAAACTGGAAGATGAGATGAAGAATCTTTCTTATGAAGAGAAAAGAGAAAAGCGTCAAGTAGCATCCCGTGCCATGCTTGATGCCTTTTGGGCGTGGGTGGATGAAACAGCCTCGACGCCGACGACAAACGAAAAACTGACAAAGGCACTGAATTATACCATCAATCATAAGAAACAATTGGAAACATTCCTTGAAGATGGGAGACTTGCTATTTCGAATAATTTGTGCGAATCCCATATTCGCCCATTTGCCACAGCACGCCGCGCCTGGCTGTTTGCAGACACTCCGAAAGGAGCAGCGGCAAATGCCGTTCTTTATACTTTGGTAGAAAGTGCACGGGCCAATGATCTGGATGTATATGAGTATCTGAATCACATCCTGACCATTATGCCGAATACAGATTTTTGTAATCAACCAGAGGCTGTTGACAGTTTGTTACCGTGGTCAGATCAATTGCCTGAAATATGTTATTTGTCAAAGTACCGTAAAAAACGCTCGCCTAGATAAACAGGCTACGGATATCATATCTTAAAATGGGAACTGTGTCACTACGCCTTGTTTTGGAGCGTTTACTAATAATAGTAAATATGAAGAAGCTCTTTGTTTGGTTTGCTGTGCAGTGGATGCATCTTCATCTAGACAATATGCTAACAAGAAAAACGGTGAACGTTATAAATTATTTTTGAAGGACCATTTCGCTACTATATGCAAATATGGCTTTCCGGGTATTGATGCAAGTCGTATTCGTATTAAAGTAAATGTTCCAAATATAGCCTTGAAAACTGACGAAAAGGGTTATGTTGATATGGAACAGATCATTTATCATGTTTTAAGATGTGGTCTAGTTCATGAATGTAATATTGAAAAAACTATTCAATTTACTGAAAAAAGTACTATTGGGGATTGGAATGAAAAATTCTATATCCCTAGAGATATTATATGGGGACTTATAAAAGCAGTACAAAAATAGTAAATTATGTGTTGCTTTAGAAGAAAAACTAAATGTGAGATAGAAAAAACTAACAGTATACCAATATAAGGAGGGGTTCGATGAAAATAACTTTTTCAACCATTAAAAGTGGCGAAATATTTTGTGATGATTTCCTTTGCCTTACTGATTCAAATGGAACAATTGAGTTTAAACATATGCAAACAGCAGGTGGAATTGCTGTTGTATATGCACCTAATGGAACAGGAAAATCAAGTTTGGCAAGTTTGCTTGATACAGAAGTAACAGATGAGAGTAGAAAATTTGTTGCTGCGGATGAGTATGGAAATGAAATTAAACCTGAGACGGGAACTTTTCATGTTATACACGATCAATTAAATAGAAACGTAATTCGTGGAAAAACTACGGACTATTTGATAGGTGCACAAATTCGTAGAGAATATGAATTAAGAGATAGGCTTAGTGTGGCATATCAAAATGCATTTAGTCAACTCAGTTCTAAATATAAAACAGATTACAAGGTGTCGAAAGTAGGAGATTGTATACTCGTACACATGCAGTCTTTGCAAGATACGGTACACCAAACAGCTTATCCGTTTATCCGTAGTATTGTAAATTCTCGGAAAAGAGGAAAAGACATTGATAAAGATAAGTTTGTTGAATTTATTCGAGATGAAGCCAATATTCCTAATCTTGTAGAACTGGATGCTGATAAAAGAGGTTTTGTGATTAATGATCTTGCCAAGCCGAAAGTAATAGAGAAAATTATTTCAATTCATCCAGATGAAATTTTGGCAGATGAAAATACGATCTTAATTGAGCGGCATGATGATGCAATTGGTATATTGAAGAAATATCATCAACTCGATTCATGTGTGGTTTGTGACAGTCACATATCCGACGGGAGTGAACTTCTTGAAAGCAAGAAAGAAAATAGAAATAACATATACAATAATCTTGACTCTAAAACAAAAGAAATTTTGGATAAAGTTGTCTGCGATAGCTCTTTAAATAACGAAGACCCATTCGAAATTAAAAGAATTGTTAGTGCGTTTATTGCAGATGGAGAACCAACTGAACTAATTGAATTGCAAGAAAATCTAAAACGGCATATTATTACAATAGGTGACGAAATGATTAACATTTTGTGCCATTGTTTTGACGATACAAATTTCTTTAGTGACTATGATGAACATGCTCAATTGACAGAGAGCCAACCTGAGCTTGATTCCGAGGAACTCATGTTTATTGAGAATATTATAAGTGAGAACATAGGAAAAGATATTACTATTATTCGAGACGAAGAAAATGATAGGAACTATAAGTTAATGATAGGGGATAAAGCCTTGCTCGGAACGGACCCAAAGGACATGGAACTAAGTAGGGGGGAACAAAATTTTATCTCTTTGACTTTTGAGTTTTTACTTGCAAGACACTCGGATAAAGAATATGTCATTTTGGACGATCCCATATCAAGTTTGGATTCTGTTTATAAAAATAAGATTGCATTTTGCATTATCAAATTTTTGGAAAATAAGAAACAACTGGTTCTTACTCATAATACGGATTTGATTCGCTTGTTAGATGTTCAACTTAACAATTGTTTCAATTTGTATATAATGAATAACATTTTGGATGGGACAAATGGATTTATTTCAGTTTCAGAGAAAGAAAAGAAGTTACTAATTAATCTTCACGATTTAGTATCCTTTTTTCAAAACAAAAACAATGAACTGGTAGATAATATACATAATAGAAGACATTTTTTGATGGCGATGGTTCCATTTATGCGTGGGTATGCTCATATTAGTTTGGATTCAGATGATCGTTATGGCCAACTTTCGGGAATCATGCATGGGTATGGAACTAATAATAGCTTGGATGTTCTTTCCATTTACAATTCGCTTTTTGGAAATATATTTGATGGTGAAGAAATAATTAGTGTTTCTGATATCCTAGAAGTTGATTATAGTGCTTTGGATATTCTTGATAAGATTCAATATCCATTATTGTCAGATACTCTTGAACAGACACTTATTTATTATCATTTACGTATGAAAGTTGAAAAGGAACTGGTTGATGTTTTTCATCTTCGTACAGATGATATGATGATGTTAAATCAAATAATTCAGAAAGCATTTAGATGCAATGAAAATGATCCGAATTTTGAAAGAATGAGAGAGTATCGAGTATTTTTTACAAGTAGAAAGACCCTTCTCAATGAGTTTAATCACTTTGAAGGAAACATGAATATATTTCAACCAGCCATAGATATTTCAAAAGAGTCTCTTAAAAAAGAGATGGAAGCAATTAGAAATAAATTGGAAGAGATTAGAACGTTTGTTTCTTCGCAGGAAAATGCCTAGAATATTTGCTATAAAAAGTAGAATTATTGAATAGACAAGAGTATCGAACCACTTATGATTGGGATTGATATAGCAAATTGATATTTTGCTTAAAAAAGAATTACTTCGGTAGTTCTTTTTTTGATGAAGAAAAAGGAGGATAAGAACAATGTTAAAACTATTAAAAAAGGAAACACATACACCACAGACAGAACGAATTTACAAAGTTCCGCTGTGTATTCAGGATACGATACCCATTTACCGGATTGCAGAAAATGGAATCTTTGAATTAGAAAAACCAACATCCGGTTCAAAAAAGGGAATACACCAGTTTGACCGAATGTATCTGTTTGAGGATATTAACTTTTCAACACAGGATGAAGAAGAAAAGGAAGATACCTGTTCTAAGTTCGAAGCACTCTTACGTTCCATGAATGTAAGCTACAAGATTATTGTATCAAATCATTATGCCGATAACAATAAGCTGCGGGAAGAGATCAGTTCATTATAAAAACATTAAATTTTTGTCTTGACAACTGAGCCATTATACAAAAGTGAGCTTATTGTGACAGATGAATTAGAAAAGAAATTGCAAAATGAGATGTTATCTACGGAAGGATATGGTGATATGCTTGAAAAAGGGGCAGAAGTTATAAAAAAATGGGAAGAGTAGTATACATATAAAATATATAACAGCGTCAGGGCAGTTATAAGTCGAGAGATTTGTAGCTACCCTTTTTTATTGCTTTTGAACACGATGTCCAGAAGCGGAAAGGAGAATTATGAGTTATTTATTACATCGGCTGTATGTTCCACCTTAGCGGAGCATACGCACAGGAAGATGCAGATCGGAGGTACTTATGCAAGAGGAAGTAACGCAGAAAACAATCGCTCTTGTAATTAAGACCGCTAAACTGGATGCCAACGTTTTGAAGGCTGCTATGCGGATGTATTTGAACCACCGCAGGCAGAAAGCACAGAAAACGTATGGTAAAACTTCTGTGAAAAAGCTGGTTGGCGAAGGCGTGGGAGTTTCGTCTATCGAAGTGACGGATGGCAATATCAAATCCTTTGAGCGGGTAGCTCGTAAATATAATGTTGATTTCGCCGTCAAGAAAGACAAGACAACGGCCCCACCGAAATATGTGGTATTTTTCAAGGGCAGGGATGCCGATGCGGTAGCACAGGCATTCAAAGAATTTGTTTATGGTAATGAGAAACGAAAGGGCAGAACTTCCGTAAGGGAGAAACTGAAACGCTTCAGGGATGCAGTATCACAGAATAAGAACAGAGAACGGAGCAGGGAAAAGAATAAGGACAGGGGGCAGAGCCTTTGAGTAATATCATTGAAGGCATAACCAAAGACCTGAAGGCAATACCGAAAAATTTGAAAGCAAAAGCAGGCAGTATGGTGATGAAAGCAAAGGTTGCTGGAGGAGATACAGAAAAGCCTATGCCACTAAAGGCAAAGGGAAAAGAAGAAACTTTATAAGTAGTGCAACAGGCAGTCCATAAGAGCTGTCTGTTGCTTAGTAGGAATAGAATTGTGTTTTATAGCATGTGTATGTATAATTAATATAATGAAATTGAAATAAAGATTATGGAGGTAATTGCATGCAGTTGAAAAAAGATATGGAGCTAGAATTACAAACATTTGATCTAGAAGATGTAGAAAGATTATCAGAACCAATATTTGAAACATGTCTTTCTTATCTTAATTCAAATTTAGCAAATACCAAATTAGAGAAAATAGATGTTAAGTATAATGTTGTTTTTTTTGATGATGATAGAGTATCTGCATATGCCGATAAAAATGAAGAGGGATATATTGTAAAGATAAATATGTCAACATGGTTTATTATATACAGTTTTTGCCATTGTATTGTTATGCAACCTATAGTTGGTGCTGCATTATCTTTTAATAATGAAATGTCACAAGAAAGTAAAACAAAATATGCTGATATGCTTACTATAATGATGATGAAGATTCTTTTTTTCCATGAATTGGGGCATATTTTTAATGGCCATATCGACTATATTAAAGATAAAGAAGCTGAATATATTAAGAATAATCCTAATTATTTAAGTAAAAATGAGAATGCGTTTAGTTACGAAGGAAGAAAAGCACGTCCGTTTGTTTCAGCAGAGATGTGGCAAGCGTTAGAATGGAATGCTGATGATTTTGCCGCATCAAGAATGGTTGGTCAATATACATTTGATGAAAATATTCAATGTTTGGAATTGACGGGAAAAGAACACGGATTGTTCCTTTTAATAGTAGCGTATGTAGCATTGTTTACTTTAATGGAGATGGGAGTAAAAGTATTAAAACCAAAGGAATATAAGGATAAGGAGCATTTACCCAAAAGAATACGTTTAAATAAAAGCATAGAATCAATGTTTGCCGCATATAAAGAGCTCAATTCATTAAAGATAAGTGTTGATGTTAGTGAAGTTGAGAAGAAATATGTACCATGTATCGAAGGCTGGACAGAAGCATTTATGAGAACATATTTTAAAGATTATGATGTTCTTAATTTAAGAACAGATACTAATATTGATGAATTGGATGAACAGCATATGAATTATTATCGCCGAGTAGATAACTTTTATGCACGAAATCTTATAAAGGAACTAGCGCCATACACTTATTGTGAGGTTTATGATGCAAAAACAACTGTTAAAGGTGCATTGCTAAATTTAGTTTCGAATATTACTGGTGAAGATATAAATGAAATTGAATTGGAATATGTAATAGGAAGGTTAGAATAGATATTATGATTGTAGGAAGTAAATTATGGAGCAAGTAGTAAAATGTAATTCATTATCGGCAATATATAGGAATAATAATTTAATATTAGGTGGACCTCATTTGATACAGTTTGATACAATGCAAGATAATCAAATTCATATAAAAATAGAACAATTTGGAATCAGGGAAATTATGGTAACATCAAAAGAGGATATTTCTGTGTTTGAATTAAATTCGATTTTTTCCCGAATTGAAAGATTGCTGATGTTATTTGATGGAACTTTTCTTAGTCTATCAGAAATACGGTTACATGGCACTGATGAGGCTGAGAAAAATAAACTTAATTCATGCAAAGAGCATCTTATGAGAGGACGATTATCTTATTTTTCTTCTGCTGATTTTTGTAGTTATAGTGTGGGTAAATTACTTGAATTTGATACTACACTTGCTGCGGAACTTTTTGATAAATGGGAGAAATTGTTAGATGAACTAGATGTTGTACATCAAATGTATCTTTATTCTTTAAGTAATAGTGGGATAACGGTAGATGTTAAATGTGCGTTTTTAATCGAATTGGCAGAGCCTCTTGTTGAGATTGTAAAAGGACATACGAATTATTTCTCAACATTAATTCCTGGTGCTCGAGGTACAACCCTTAAAAGTTGTTTAGATGCATTGATTACAAAATATGGTGTGGATATTTTTGAAAAGGAATTATCAAATAACTCTGAGCAGTTTTTGTCAGCAATGGTTAATAGCAGAGTTAGAATAATGCATATCAAACGTGAACAAAGAGGGATATATTTTAATGGAAATGAATCTGTTCTGTATACATTAAAAATGAGTTTGTTATATCGTCGAATTATATTTGAGGTATTAGGTATTAGCGAAATTAATTATAGGGACAATTTGTTGAAATGCGTTTCAAGATTGGATAAGTGGAATGACGTTTTGGAACATTTTTTGTTGAAATTATCCAAATAAAGTCGGAGGAAAATATGGGATGAAGATTCAAGAAACAACACGGAGGTTAATAATAGATGAGTTGCTGATACATGGGTGTGTGTCTGGTCAAATGAATGTATCTGACTTTGTGCAGAGAGTATATCCTAAAGCAATGTGTATGCCAACTACGGATCATAGATTTGGAATGAAAACCGCTATTGATGATATTCACCAACATATGGACAACAATAATGACTGGGAATTTGAATATCTTTTTTGTTCTTATTTGGATTTACTTCATGTTGATGATAGTGATTTTATTTACTTCTTAGAACAATATACTCATCCAGTAATAAGAAGATATCATATTACTGAGAATCTTGAACGAATTGAGTTTGGAATGAATGTGTGGATGCTATTAATAAATATTTAATTTATGATGGATATAAGTTAATACAATCTGGGCAGGTAGCAGGTAAAGTAATATATTCTGTTACAAATATCAATCCGGGAGTACAAGGAACTATTAAAAACATTATTTTTGCTTCAAAATATAAACCTGAAATTGTATTAGAGGATGCGCTAAATAATGATATAAAAATCATTAGTAATCAAGATAAAGGATGTGGCAAACGATTCTTTAACTCTGTACAAAAGAGAAAATGATTGTTACGAATAAAAATATGTGGTACACTATTATATATCTTTACTAGAACAATAAATATTTATCAATTGTCGCATTGATAGGAAAGGAGCATTCATGGAAACGGTAAAAGATATTAAAGACTTTAAGCGTTTTATAGAATTGAATAGGGATAAACTATATGCAGGAGCTGAGAAGGCGAATGACATAGCCATAGATGATGAATGGATGCAGGATGATCAGTGGGATGAGATTTATATGCAGGAGGAGAGAAAAGATGGGAAAATATAACTTAGGCGAGGTGTGGTGGACTCAGTTCCCATTTCAGGAAATAGATGTATCTAAGCGTAGACCTGCTATTGTTATTGATGAAAATACGATTGTTGTTCTCGCAATGATGGTTACGAGTAAAGATAAGAAAAATCCTTATAGTATTAAAATTGATGATTGGGTAGATGCCGGTTTAGCAAGAGAATCGTGGGCAAGGATTGACAGAGTTGTTAGTATGGATGAATGGAGAATGGAAAAGAAAATTGGTGATTTATCCAAGCGTGACTTGTTGAAAATAACTCAGCTTCTTGCTGAGCATTTATCAGGAACATATCATGAGTTTTCTTTATTAGCTATTACCAATCCGAAAAATGAGTATTTGCAGGTTTATGATGAAAGATGGAAGTGCTGGCTGTTTCCATACTATAGGACAGAAGACCCTAATAAGGAAAATGTTGATAAACATGCGAGTGAGTTGCTTAATATGAGGGTAACAACAGCATATGTTACGAATGCACTACATTGTAAATATTCAGAAAGTGATCAGGTGTATAAGCAATATAAACATACATTATACAGTCTTTCCTTGGACACGGTGCCGGAAGGTATGGTTGGAAATGTTTTTGAACTGGGTAATAAGAAATATACATGGAAATCAATTCAAGAGTTGGAATCTGATAGCAACGTAATGAAAAAGAACGATGATATTATTGCATTTGTGAAAACCAAATGTAAATAGATTCAGGAATATTTACCGCATATATGAATGCGAGATGGGTAGTGGTAAAATAACTGAATACATAGTTACTTAGTAGGCAGTTCGAAAGAGAGCTGCCTATTTTTTCGCAAATTTTTCCATCAGTACCAGTAACTTACCTTTTGGGTTCTCATTATTAAACACCTGAATTGATATACTTGAATTGTCCGTAAGGGACAACCACTTGCAAGTGATACAAGAAGATTTAGTCGTGTGATACAGGAACCATATTACATGACGGCAGATAGAATCAGGAGGAAAAGAGACAATCCGCAATGACAAATGATAGTAGAAGATTTGGATTTACCTATGGTTGAGATGGTCATTACACAAGTGTACAGGCGAGTCAGAATGCATTCTTCCGACTTCCTCGCACTTTATATGAAAAAGAATGCTTTAGAGGACTGAGTAATGCTGCTAAGACTCTCTATGCGCTGATGCTTGATAGGATGAGTCTTTCTCTGGCGAATGATTGGCTAGATGAGGATGGAAAGGTTTATATCAATTACAGCCTGGAAGATATTATGAACACGCTTAATTGTGGGAAGACTAAGGCGGTGGCGCTTCTTAAGGAACTTGATAGCAAAAGCGGAATTGGTCTTATTGAGAAAAAGAATATGGGAATTGCCAAGGCAAGTGTGTTCTATGTGATGAATTTTATCTGCGAAGATGAGGCTGTTGAGGAGAAGGTAAGTTCAGATTCTGGTGAAGAAAGAACTAGGACTGTATCTGTGGAAGAAGACTCTATAAATGTGGATAACTATGCTCCACGAGTTCAGAAAACGAACTCAGAAGATACTCTCGTGTTCGAAAATCGAACTCATGCGTGTCCGGAAAATGAACACGGACGTGTTCAGAACCTGAACCCTAATAAGAATAATATAAATAAGACTAATATGAGTAAAACTATCTTATCTATCAATCATACTTCTGAGGATAAGATTGATGAGATGGTAGGCTATAGCAAAATTATCAAGGAGAATATTGATTACAACAGTCTCCTTCTGGCTCATCCTTATGAACAGGAGATGGTGGAGGGAATCTTTGATCTGATTCTGGAGACAGTTCTGTCTAAAAACGATGAGATTACAATTGCAGGAGATGTGTATCCAAAGAACTTGGTTAAGAGCAAATTTCTAAAGCTTAATTATTCTCATGTGGAGTATGTAATCGCCTGCCTTGGAAAGAATACTACTAAGGTGCGGAATATTAAGAGTTATCTTCTTGCAAGTTTGTTTAATGCAGGGAGTACGATAAGTAGCTACTATAAGGCTGAAGTGAATCATGATATGCCGCAGTTTGCTGGGTAATCGAGCAACGAGAATATCATGTGTGGTTGGTACAAATTCTGCATGAACCACTGAAAAAAGTTTAAAAATATGACGAATCAACAGCAGTATAAATCATTCTGAAAGAAAACTAAACTTGACTCTAATGGAAACTGGTTGTATACTAGGTTTATAAAATAAACAAAATAGTTTATACATAACCCAAGTTAATTTATAAAGTATGGAGGTGTTGATTTTGAATTTGTATTTTGAATTATTAAAATCTTCCATATTTACAGTGGAAGATGTAAATAAATATTATGACAATATGAATAGTGCCCGCTCTGCAATCAAGCGTCTGATGAAGGAGGGAATGGTAGCAAAGATTCGTAATAATATGTATACCTGCATCAGTGGGGAGACAGGAGCGCCGGTTGCTAATCGATTTCAGATAGCAAGCAAGATTACGCCAACATCCTGTGTGTCTCACCACACAGCTATGGAGTATTACGGAATAACAGATCAGGTATACTACGAAGTCTATGTGGCTTCAGAGACAAGTTTTCGAGAATTTGAATTTGATGGATACACATACCGCTATGTTGTTTCGAAGGATATGGAGGGAGTAGAGACTCCTGCATTAAGCGGTGGAATTCGTATTACAAATCTCGAGCGTACTCTTGTGGATAGCGTGAAGGACATGGATAAAATAGCCGGAATAGAAGAAGTGGTTCAGGATATTGGAAGCATGAAATGTATGCAAGAGAAAAGAGTCTTGAAATACCTTGATTTGCTATCAAATCAATTCTTGTATCAAAAGATGGGATTCTTACTTTATGAACATAAGGAGAAGATGGGGCTGTCAGATGAATTCTTTGATACATGCAAGAGTCAAATTGGAAAGAGTAAGCGTTATTTAACAAAAGATAGATTAGATATGTGTTATTCAGATGAATGGAAGTTGATTGTACCCAAAAGCTTGTATTACACAAAAATAGATGCACAGATTGACTGACCAATTATTTAGTATTGATGTAGGAGGGAAGGAAATAATGCTAAAAGAGTATTGCTTTGGAACTAATTGCAAACAAGGTTTCTATTTGATTGATTCGAATATTTTGATAGCAATGGGAAATTTATATTACAAGGGAAAATGCAAATCAGAAGAGTTAAAAAACGAGATAATAGATTTTATTTTAACAGCCAGAAGATATGGGGTACAGAACCAGTTTGCACTTGTTGAACTATGTTATGACTACAACACAAATCAGATTAATACAGAGGTAATGCAAAAAATAATGATTGCGTATGATAATCTTCTTACCTCGATGTCAGATGATGAGATAGTAAATCATAAAGGAGCAGGAGACATTTGTATTAGTAATAAAGATAAACAACAGAAAAACTATAAATCTATATATGATTGTAATTTGCCACTTTATATGTTTGGAGAGACGGGGAAAGAACTAAAAATTACATTTTTAGTTATGTATTTATATATGCTTAAGATTTATCAACTATATTTTAATCATAATGTGGACGCATTTGATAAAATAAAGCTATTATTTGAATTTATGACAAAAGAAGTAGACGTTCTATTGGCAAATGAGTTTCTAATGGCGACATTATTATTTATTGGAAATAATAAAGAAAAAAATATTGCAAAGAGAGTTTTTAAGCCTAAAGAAAAACCAGAGTTGATGCATGTCTTAAATGCTACAATTGATGTGTTTCAATATCGAATGGCCAGTGCATTTGCAGAGATGTTTGCGCAGATGGGGAATCCGATATTTATTAAATTTGTAACAGCGGATAAACCCTTGCAAGATTTTATGGACCATGTAAAAACATATAATACGGTTATTTCGAAGGATATGATAACCTCCTTAAATATTTACAATACGGATGTCGCAGAGAAATACAGAGAAAAATGGGCCGATTATTCTAATAATGTTATGAATCCAATAATGAAGGATCGGTACTTTCAGCTCCATTCAGGAGGAAGTAAATTATCTTTGGATTTTGAAGAAAAAGTGAAAAAGAACATTATATTGTTAGAGTAAGAAATCTTATGTAAAAATGAAATATAAGTATACTGGCATAAAAGGAGTTCAAGAGATGAAAAAAGATTTAACAAATTCTCAGTTAGATAGACAAAACATATTGAATAACAATATAGCGTTGGAAGAAATTCGAAATACGTCCAATATTCAAGGTGTTTGGTTTGAAGATAAAGTATATTTTACAAAAAATATGGTGGCAGAATTTTTCGAAGTAGATATTCGAACAATAGAGAGATGTGTATCTGCTAATCTACCTGAATTAGAAAAAATGGATATGAAATAATTAAAGGTACAGTGGATTCATTTTTTCAACTTGTGAGAATCATGTGTATACACCAGAATCTGTGAATCGTGCAATCAAGCGTATCTACACAGCCTACAATGAGGAGGAGACATTTATAGCGAAGAAGGAACATAGAGATCCGATTCTGCTTCCTCATTTCTCAGCCCATGTATTGCGCCACACCTTTTGTACAAGACTCTGTGAGAACGAGACGAATCTGTGGGTAATTAGGGACATCATGGGACATTCGGATATTCAGACAACCATGAATATCTACGCAGAGGTGACCGGAGTGAAGAAGCAGGAATCTATGATGGCACTCTCTGACAAAATCCTTGTCTAAACGCCAAAAGCGCTGTATAATCAAGGATGTACAACAACAATAAACGAAGTACTTATTATGGGTATAAGTCTAAGGATTGGATGCTCCCATTGAAGTCAGTTTGGATGTTTACGACACTTTTTACGACATGCTTTTGGTCCTTATTGGACCTTGGTGGACACTTGAAAATTCGAAATTTTGATTTCAGTGTTCTAGCATGGACCGCAATGGACAAAGACGTGAAATTAGTGATTGCCGCATCCCGACAATGAAAACATTAGACAAATAAAATGCCGAAAATAGGGCATTTGAGCAGTATGAATACCAACGGGTGCTACGATTAGTGCTACGAATTTATAAGTTGTGCTACGTTTTAGTATACGATAATAATTTATGCACTTGCGAAAAGAGAATCAATAGAAATGGGTAAAACCCCTTTCCAGAATGAGAAAAATCATTTTGGAAAGGGGTTTTTTATTTTGTTCCTTAATCATAACTTTGATATTGTATTATAACTAAAAATAAGTTATAATACAAAAAAGAGTTATAAACGGAGGCGGTTGAATGGAATATCTTAAGCGAGTGTTAGGAATTAAAGTGCGATATGAAAATGAAACGGTAGACCATTTGCCGAACTTTATACGTACAAGATATACGTTGCAGAGAGTGTATCTGGATGCTCAAAAAGCAGTTTTTTTGTATCCTAAAAGCGAATTGGAGCAGATAGTAACATTAAAAAAACATCTGGAGCGTGTGCAAAAGAGTGTGGATTGTCCGGTTATTCTTGTGTTAGAGAAGATCACCATACGGCAGAAAGAGTATCTGCTTCGAGATAAAATAGCTTTTATTGTGGATGGAAAACAGATTTATCTGCCGTTTATGGCAGTGTATTTGCAGGAGCGCTGCGATGCAAAAAAGATTGATCGAGAAGAAATTCTGCCATCGGCGCAGATGCTTTTTCTTCGTTTTATTTATGAGGGGGCAAAGGAAATGTCTACAAGTCAGGCTGCAAAAGATTTAGGACTGACACCAACATCCATTTCCAGAGCATCGAAACAGCTTGAAGAAATGAAAATTTTGAGAGCAAGAAAAGTCGGGGTACAGAAGATACTGTTCTCGGATGCTTCTCCTCAGGAGTTGTTTACTAGAGCAGAGAAGTTTTTGCTTAATCCGGTGAAAAGAACGGTCTATGTTCCGAAAAAAATGATTGAAGAAAAAATGCTCGAAAGCGGCTATTCTGCATTATCAGAGTATTCGATGCTCAATACGCCGAGCGTTCCTTGCTATGCATCGGACAAAATATCTCAGTGGAATCGTTGCATGACAAACGACTTACAGGATTCTGATTCGCAAGTGGCGGTTGAAATGTGGAGGTATAATCCACAAAAATTATCAAAGACTAAAATGGTGGATAAAATTTCTCTGGCGTTGTCGCTAAGAGAAGATACAGACGAACGAGTAGAAGAAGCAGTAGAGGAAATGTTAAATACTTTGTGGGGGAAGATAGATGGTAACAGGAATGGAAAGCTTTAAGGAATGGTTTAAGGGGAATGAAAGTCAATATGCGATTATTGGAGGAACAGCGTGTGACATCCTAATGACGGAAGAAGGTTTGGATTTTCGTGCGACCAAAGATATTGATCTGGTATTGATCATTGAAGCGGTAGATGTGGCATTTGGAAGAAAATTTTGGGAATATATTAAGCAGGCAGGCTATGAACACTGCAATAAGAGTACGGGGATGCCGCAGTTTTATCGCTTCAGTCATCCGGCATCAAATCACTATCCGGCAATGATCGAGCTGTTTAGCAGAAAACCGGATGCAATTCCGCTTCCAGAGGATGCTGTGCTTACACCATTGCCAATAGACGAGGATATATCCAGTCTGTCAGCGATCCTTTTAGATGACGATTACTATGAATTTCTCAAGCAAGGAAAGATGAGCGTTGATGGTGTGACAGTTTTGGATGCCGCATATTTGATCCCGTTCAAAGCAAAAGCATGGATGGATTTGACAGACCGCAGGGCGGCAGGAGAACACATTGACAGCAAAAACATAAAAAAGCATAAAAATGATGTTTTTCGATTAACAGAATTGATTGATACTTCCGTCGTAATCGAGACGCTCGGTGGTGTTTATGACGATATGCAGAAGTTTGTTGACCGGATGAGAGATGAATTGATTGATATTAAGCAGTTAGGTCTTGCAGGAAGAACGAAAGAACAGATTCTTCGGGAATTGGCAGAATTGTACATAAAGCCGTAGGAGATGGAAACCATCCGTTTGGATTATTTGTATTTTATATTTGAGCAGCAGTGCGGCTCTTTTTGCATTGAAAATGATGCGATAAATCATACGATTTTGTACGAAACATATCATCTAGCAAAATAGTAGATTCCCATTTATACTGGTATTGTGTCCGCAGGAAATAATCCTGTCAGACCCAGACAACTGAATACGATGATTTTGCCGGACGTAAGGAACAGTTACGCATTGCGCCGTGCCGCAGATGCGCCAGGATCGGTAAGACAGATATAAAGGAGATGTTTTATCATTTTTTTTAATAATTCTGTCTGATGTGAGATGCCGGGAGCGATAACATCCATGCAAAAGAGGAATTATGGTGATTCCGTGGTTGCGACTGTTCTATGATAATGATACTCCCGTTATGGTCTATAAGAGATGGTGCGAGTCCAGAGTGTGCTGCTAACCACAGTGACCGGTGATTTCAACTGGAGAAAAAGCTTCTTTTTCAAGCAGAGCATATATTGAAAAATGTGTGTTGTGTTTGGAAAGTAATGATTACATAAGAATTTGCTTAGGAAGGAGTTTATTAAAATGGCTGAAAATATTGTTGAACAACTTATCAACAGTAATGATTTATGGAAACATAAACGGTTTGTCAGGTATAAAGATGGGGCAGTATTGTATAGCATGAGTTTAAATCAGTTTAAAAACTTGCCCAAGATGCAGATGCAATATACAAATATGGGAAGATGGTTTTGGTAAATACTAAAATTGTTGATGAATATTTGGAATACTTTCATGTGCAAATGGATGAATAAGAGAATATATGAAATAAATAGTTGTTTTTTTCAAGAAAATAGCATAAGATAATAACAATAGGACTCCCTGCACCTCTCACATATGTGATGTGTCCCATGGGGAGACATTTTTATTTTAGGAGAGAATTGTATCGAGAAAAAGAAAAAGAGAAAAACAAGAGCGGAAAAGTGAAAGTCAGCCAACATGTTTTATAATGCATTGGATTCTTTCGCAGAAAGGAGAAATAGGCATGAAAAAAATTTATTTATTATTATTTCTTTGTGCATGCATTACGTCGTGTGGCAGAGTAAATGAAAATGACATGAAACAAATTCCTGATAGTACACAAGAAACTGAGACAAACAAAGATAGGATATTTAGCATTGAAGATAGGGTATACACGCCCCAAAAACGAAAGGGTAAATGGTGGAATATTCATTATCCAAAGTTAGAGGGTGAAAAAACAGAGTCTTGTAATAAAATCATTCTATCGCATATTAAAAAACTGATGGGAGAAATTGATTTGAAACAAGAAGTTGCTATCACATTAAATTATGATGTCAAAACACAAACGGATAAAATTTTATCTGTTCTATTTACTGGAGATTATTATGCAAAAGGGGCATTACATCCTATAAATGTATCTTTTTCTGTGAACTATGACTGGGGAAAAAACAGAGAATTATTGCTGAAAGATGTAATTATTGAGTCCGATGAGTTTATGACAAAATGTAAAAAAGCAGTTTTTCAGCAATGCGGGAAAGAATTTCAAGAAGCATTTGGTAAGCTTTCGGATGAACGAATAAAAGAACAGATTTTTGAGCAAGAAGATCAGTTTTACTTAGAAGATGGAGATATAAATGTTCGGTTAGCAATTCCGGCTGGGTCATATTATTACCAGTACGTTAAGGTGGAAAAGGCACATTACAAAAATTGACAAAGATAGACACATATGCTATACTGAACAAAAAAATAGGGGAGGACGTTATGTATAAAATTGTTGTTTGTGACGATGATAAAAATTTTATTTCTTATATGAAAGAAATGCTTTTGCGGTGCGGTTTGAGTGAGCGTCAAGTTACCTTTTATGAAGTTATAAAGGGCAGCCAGATGAGGCTGTCCTTCATTATAAGTGAAAAAATGAAAATTGTATATAATTGACGAAATTGGGATTTATTTATGCACGTAGATTTGGTATAATTGAACATATGTTATTTTGTGATGAAAGAAGGGGTAGTATGTGTATTAATACTGAATTAGAAAAAGACAATTGGGATGCAACAAATAGTTGGAGTGGCTATAATTATCAAGGCAAAATAGCCTTGTTTGTGGTGTTAAAGAAAATAAATGAATTGATTTCTATGGGGAAAATGGATGAAATAGAGAAATATAGTGTAGAGTTAGAATGGTTGGAAGATTTTTCGATATTGTATAAAGGTGACGATGGTGTTCAATACAAGACTATTCATCAGGTAAAAGCCAAAGATAAGCACAACATTACTGATTATGAAGATGCCTTGGTAAAACTATATTACAAGATTGTTAATTACAAAACTATTGAATATGCATATTTGCATGTGTGTAAGTCAATTAATTATAACGAAGATGAATGGAATGATAACGTTAGGGGATTAGTACTGAATTGTAGACAGATAAAGGCGTTGCAAGATAGTATTATTTCTTATAAGTGCAGCCCGATGAAAAAAGAGAAAGTAGAAAAAATATATACCCCAGGAAGAAAATCGGACATTAATAAATTGGTTAAAGAGTACAATGAAAAGTATTTTGCTAATAAGAAAATTACTGTAAGTAATGTAGATGAGATTTTGGACAAGATATTATCAGATTTACAGTTACAAATAGAAATGTGTCAAAAAGATGTAAAGGATGAAGATATAAGGAAAATAGAATTGTATTCTTATCCTAGCGATGACGTATACTGTAAATTAGATGAAATTAACGATTTGATTAAGGCAGAAATTGTTAACTACTGGAGAAATACTGGAGCTGAAGGATGGAAATGCACGGATCAAGGTTTTTGTGAAATGATTTTTTTGTGTTTGCAAGGATTGATAGACAAGCATATTACGCAAAGACACATTCAGTATAGCAGAATTACTGAGCGTAGAATAGGATTTGAATTGATTACAGAAGTGCTTGACAGCGATGATTCTGTAAAAAGATGTGAAGAATATTATTTATACAATATTAAAAATAAATTACTAATGATGTGTGGCGAATATCATGATTATTGTATGGATGAATGGGATTCTGATGCAGAAAGAGAGGCATACTGTAAGAAGTGCGAAGTGAGTGCTTTTTATGAAAGTATTTCAAGAATGGATGAAGATAAAATTAGGGATTTAGTACATGCGATTAATCCGAATATTTTAAAGAAAATAGATAATTTGAATTGGGCTGAATACTGTGTTATGGATAGATATAAAAATCCCTTTTTTAAAGGATTACGTGATATAAATTCTACATTTGAAAAAGATAGAGGTTATATCTCGTATGTGGGAAAAGATAAAAAATTGAATTTGTTAACAACGGTAGGAAATGATGGGAGTAAAAAAGCACTAATGCGGGCATGCGGAGAAATTGTGGCTAATCCTGTTTTAAATGAGATATTGATGGATGTTAATTGTATGATAAGTGAGGGATTAGAGACAGATTCAATATATGAGATGGCAGGCGATTTTATGACGAAATTTAAGATTCAAGAGGAGAACATATATCACTGCAAGAATGTTAAGATGAAACCCTTAGAAAGAGCAATTGTAGATATAGATGGAGGAATGGAAGAATGATAAATGTCATTAAAGAAATAATGAATGATTGTGAATATGAAAATGTAGTTCAAATAGAAGTTGTTTATGACAAAATGATGTATAGCTTAAATATATTTCAACATAAAAAAATTGAGAGTCATATATTTATAGTATTACAGATTTTGGAATCTCAATTGGTTGCACAGGACAACCATAAAGATTTGGTAATTGAGATTGCTAATTATTTTAGAGAAAACGATATATATGTTCCAGATATGGATAAAAATACATCGTTAATCTACTGCGTTAAAAGAGATATTAACTCAGATAAATTGGATGAATTAAAGGTAAAGATAGAGGATGATCCTTTTTATTTTAAAAAATATGTATTTGTATACAATGACGCACAGGCAGATGAGTTCAAAAAATTATGTATGCAATATGGTCAAACAGCCAGTAAATTGCTTCAAACGTATATTCTTGATACTGAAAACTTTAATAAGTTTAAAAAGAACGGTGATAATGAAAAAATATATAAATTGGTTTCGGAATTACTTATTAAAATCCCGATTATTCCGATTAATTTTGAATCTAGAGGGGAAATAAAGAGTGTATCGGATTACATGTTAGATATTCAAAAATGTAATAATGATGAACGAGAGCGGTTGGATTGTATTATTGAAATTTTAAATGATTCGCAAGGGAATATTGAGCAACTAGTGGATAAGGTATTGGAAGATTGGGGTTTTGTTGATTTGGAGGAAGAGAATGAATAGTACGATAGTTATCAATAAAATTTTCTTAGATAATTATAAGTTATTTGAAAATTTTACGCTGAATTTTAAGGAAGGATTGAATATATTTGACGGACCAAATGGTTATGGAAAAACAAGCTTGTTTGATGCTATAGAATTTTTGATTACAGGAGATATCAAGCGAGTAACAACATGTGAGGTCTTAGATGGAAAATACAAGTATCAAAAAGTATTTTTTGCAAAGGATTATAAAAAGGATGTAATTATTAAAGCGGAATTTTGCAAAGAAGACGAAACATTTGTTTTAGTAAAGAAGGTTGAGGGACATGAAGAGTGTACTAGCTCTATTAAAAATAATCCCAAAAAATTAAAAGAAATAACAAAAACGTATCTCATTCATAATTTTGATGAGGTTGAATACTCAGATGAAAATTTGGTGCCCTTAGAAGCACTGGAAGAGTTACAATCGGAGTTGTTTGGAGAAACGTCACAGACATTGTACACGTTGTTATATTATATTCAACAAGAAGATAGGCTTGATTATTTCAAGAATAATGAAGCGGGGAGAATGGGAAACATTAATTCGTTGTTTCAAATTGCTGATGAAAATCAAAAATTTGTGGATATAAAATCGGCAAAAAAGAAAATCAGTGAATTAGTTAAATATCTGGATAAGCAGATAGCGGACTTACAGGAGAGTTTATGTGCTGATTTGGAAAATGAATCGGGAGCACAAGTGAAATATAGGAAATTGTTTAAGAAGGATGTGATATGGGATATTGAGGAACCGACTATTTCTTCCAAACAATCATTGGAGTATACTTTGCATATTTTAGATGGTATTAAAGAGATTGTATTAAATCAAGAATTGTTACGGAATGATTTGAAAAATAGTAAGTATAATGCATTGTTAAATAATGCTATGTTGGAAACTCAATTAAAAGCATATATTATTATGCGATATATACGAGATGATATTGGAAAGTATTTTGAAAGTAAGAAGAAACTTTTGTTTCTAAAGAAGGAAAGTAAAAAAGTAAAGGATTTAGATTACATAAATATTGAATATCAGCAAATGGGAAAATATGTTGATAAACCAGATGTTTGTGAGCAATTAGTTCAAAAGGTTTTAGAGTATCGTCAGATTGAAAAGAATGTTCAAGAGACACAACAATCTATAAACGAGTTGATTAGAATTCGTGAGCAGTTAATGAAAACTTCAGAAGAGGGGAGTATATTTGAGGATGGAAAATGTCCATATTGTGGTTATGATTGGAAGGAAAAAGAGCAGTTATTAAATAATATTGAAAAAACAACCAATGATGTAAATTCTCTTCTTGGAACGGCAGGAAGGCAAATGAAGGAGATAGTAGATACTATTAGTGAAGTTTTCCTGCAAAATGTGTGGGTTGACGCTGAAGTTTTAATTTCCGATTTAGAGAGTAATGTGTTGCTTAGTGCTTTTATGGAATTCGATGAAAGTGATATCGTAGAGAAATACAAATACATAGATAAATTTCTAAAAGACAATATGTTTGAGATTTCTTTAACGGATGAGTTTTCTGTAAATAATATGGAAAAGGATATTCAGCAGATTCAGAATGTTATAAAAAATGCAATATGTGTATTGCCAGAAGAATATTATCAAAAAAAGAGTGAGTACCAATTTGATGGTCTTCTAAAGGAATATTTTTTGTCAATAGAAGATGTTGCAGAAATGAAGGAAGGGGATATATTACAGAAAGCAGAGTATTTGAAATATAAATTTATTCTACAGGAAAGAGAAAAAAACAAAAAAATAGAGAATCTAAAGCGGAAAAAAGCATGTGTTGAAGGTGAAATTAGTAAAAAACTTAATCAATACATGAAAGATTGGAAAGCTAGTATTGATAAATATCAAGGGAATATTATTTCGCAGATTGAGATACCTTTTTATATTTATAGTGCAAGAATTTTACAATCGTATCAAGGCGGACAGGGCATATTAATTCGAGATAAGGATGGTAAAGAAGAATTAAATTCTATCAGATTTACAACACCTAACGAGGAACATGATATTTTATACACTATGAGTTCAGGACAATTATCTGGTATTTTGCTTGCATTTTCGTTAGCACTACATAAGATATTTGTAAATGATGGATTAAATATAATGCTAATTGATGATCCGGTTCAGTGTATGGATGATTTGAATATAGTTTCATTTGTGGAATTAATGAGAACAGAGTTTCCAAATATTCAACTCTTAATTTCTACACACGAAAATAGTTTTGCTGGATACATTGGATATAAATATAAGAAATATAGTTTGCCAGTGCAAAGATGTAATTTAAAGGAAATAAGCACATTGTGATATTGAATAATTATTGAATCTATTTATAGCGATATGGGCAGGAAGGAGAAAGGATTATATTGCAGAAATGGAAACGAATTAGAGCAGTAATATTAGGTGAGTTATAAAGATATAGTGTCAGTTAGAAGGCAGTCAAGATTGGCTGCCTTTTGTCATGTAAAAAAAGAGGTTTCAAGAATGGAAACAAAAGAAGAAAATGTGAAGGATTAAAGCAAAGCAGAACGGTAGAAGAAAAAAAGGACTGGAAAAACCAAAGACCAAGAGCTAAGTTTATAAAAGTGAATATTCTTGCGTCAAGAAATTTCATAATTACAGATTTAACAACACCATGTTAATCGCAATGCAAAAGCCTGACGCTACCTTAGTGGCCGGATTCAAGGCTTGGCAGAAAAATTTTGACAAGCACGTTAAGAAAGGGGAAAAGGGTATTCGTATCCTTGCCCCGGCACCATACAAGTTAAAGGAAGAACAGGAGAAACTTGATCCGGTAACGGGAGAGATAATGCTTGACAAGAACGGAATGCCCATTACGGAGGAAGTAGAGATTAAGATACCCGCCTTTCGTGTGGTTCCGGTTTTTGATGTGTCACAGACGGACGGAAAGGAACTGCCGGATATAGGGGGCTCTATGGGTGTGGTAAGGACTACATATCTTATTGACGAACATGGAGTTATCATCAGAGCCAATGATAAAGTCAAGGCAGCAGATGACCCGAAAAATATGCTAAAGGAATTAGATTGGTGAAAATTATATTATCTCCGACTAAAAAGATGATTGCGGATATCGACAGTATAGCACTGGTTGGATTGCCGGAGCTCCTTGATAAGACAACAGAGATACTAAGCTGGTTACAGGGTAAGTCAAAAGAGGAACTGAAGGCTATCTGGAAATGTAATGATAAGATTGCGGGACAGAATTTTCATAGATTGGAATATATGGATCTTTACCATATGCTTACTCCGGCAGTATTGTCATATGAGGGAATCGCATTTCAGTATATGGCGCCATCTGTGTTTGAAGACAGACAGTTTGAGTATATACAGGACCGTTTGAGAATACTGTCTGCATTTTATGGTGTGTTGAAACCGATGGATGGGGTGACACCTTATCGTTTGGAAATGCAGGCGAAGATTGGAATAGGAGATGCCAGGAATTTGTATGAGTACTGGGGAGATATATTATACGCTTCAGTGATTGATAACAGTAGGATTATCATTAATCTTGCATCAAAAGAGTATTCTAAATGTATAGAAAAGCATCTTACATCACTGGATCAATATATTACGATCACATTTTGTGAGTTATCAGGAGACAAACTGGTAACAAAAGGTACCTATGCAAAGATGGCTCGAGGTGAAATGGTTCGATATATGGCAGAAAACAATATTGAAGATCCTATGGATATTCAGAAATTTGACAGAATCGGCTATTCGTTTAGGGCTGATCTATCATCAGATAATGAATATGTTTTTGAACGAAATCTGGCAAAATTATTTAGATAAAAGATGCTCTATGTGGGCATCTTTTATCTGATAATAGGAATAATTACTATTTTTCTTGACATCGACTGAAAAGTAATATATAATCCTTATTACGAACAAATCCTAATAAGGAGGTTGAATAATTATTAGAAGAAATACCATTCAAAAAGATTTAGTAAGAAACGCTGTGTATGAGATGAAAAGGCATGTTACAGCAAATGAAGTGTATGAATTTATAAAAGAAGCATATCCTACAATTGGAAAAGGGACTGTATATAGAAACCTTGATATATTGGTAGAAGAAGGTGCTTTAAGAAAGGTTGAAGTTCCGGATGGACCGAACCGGTTCGATTTCACATTAAAAAATCATTACCATGTCAGGTGTGTAAAGTGTGGTGAGGTTTCAGATGTGGATATGGATGAAATACCGAATTTACTGGAAAGAATTCATGACACACATGGAATCGAATATTTGGATTATGATATTTCATTTAAAGGCATTTGTCCCCAATGTAGGAAGGAGGAACAGAATGAATAGGAAAGCAATGTATAAGTTGAGTTATGGACTGTTTGTATTGACTGCAAAAGAAGCAGAAAAAGATAACGGATGCATTATTAATACAGCAATTCAGGCGGCCTCAGAACCAAATCAGTTAAGTATCTGCGTCAATAAGGCAAATTACACGCATGATATGATTCAAAGAACTGGAAAATTCACAGTATCAGTCCTGAGTCAGAATGCGCAGTTTGAATTATTTAAGCATTTTGGATTCCAATCAGGAAGGGATACCAATAAGTTTAAAACATTTGAAAAGTGTGCCAGGGGTACAAATGGTATTTATTATATTACAGAAGGTACCAATGCATACATTTCTGTAACAGTTAATAAAACAGAGGATTTGGGTTCACATACAATGTTTATCGGTGAGATAACTGATATGGAAGTGTTAAGTGATATTCCTTCTGTCACATACGAATATTATCAGAATAATATCAAGCCCAAGCCGGAGGAAGTTGGAAAAACGGAAGATGGTCAGACGATATGGCGTTGCAGAATTTGTGGATATGAATATGTAGGTGAAGAATTACCGGATGATTTTATATGTCCTATATGTAAGCACCCGGCTTCAGATTTTGAAAAAATAGTAAAGAAAACGGAGGATGGATATTAGTCACGGAATTCCATTCGCCAGTCCGATGAAAATATATGCGGGAGATTATGATGATATGGCGGATGCCGCCATCGTTATCATATCCGCAGGAGCAGGGCAAAAGCCGGGAGAGACAAAACATCCAATGCTTGAAGAGCATTTCATTGAGTGGATCACATTAAATACCAATCAGGGAATTTACAGAAAGCAGCTAAATCCGGGGCAGGAACCGGCAACGGATTTTTGTCTTTGCGACGGCGAGCAGGTAGAAGAAGTATATGCATATTGTAATCTGCATGGATTATGGAAATGCTAAAAGTATTTGTACATATTATGGTGATGCAGAATTGTGGAAATTGCATTGTAATGGAGTAATCCATATTATTAACATATTTTACAGGAGGAAAAACAAATGAAATATATATGTGATGTTTGTGGATGGGAGTATGATGAGGAGAAAGGTTATCCGGAAGGTGGTATTGCGCCTGGTACAAAGTGGGAGGACCTTCCGGAGGATTTTACATGCCCGTTATGTTCAGTAGGTAAAGATCAGTTTTCAGAAGCTTAATTTTACGATAAAGGATTATATACATGAGAGTAGAACAGCTGAGCATAGACATTGTGGGACTGGCAGGAGCTTGTTCCTATGCCTTAGACTGCATTGAAGCAGAACTTGTAAATGTAAAAAACAAACATGGAAAGAGAGTGGCTTATATTAGTGTGTGTATGGCTAAATATTGTGCAATCCAAGGTGATGCGTTACAAGATTTAGCTATATGCGCTTTGCTGCACGATAATGCGTTGACACAATATATTTCTGAAGAAGTACAGAAATATCCGGATACCGACATTAAAAATGACTTATCCGAAAACAAAACAAATATGCATTGCGTTTATGGTGAAAAAATATTACTAAAATCCCTTTTAAAACAGATATTTCAAATGTGATTTTATATCATCATGAACATGCTGATGGAACCGGTCCCTTTCGAAAGAAGTGGCATGAAATTCCATTGTTCTCAAGGATTATTCATCTTGCAGATATTGTTGATATTATAGGAAATAGTATTGAATCTGCTGATCATAGATGGGATTTTATATGTCAGTATCTTTCCCAAAATAAGGATAGACTATTTGATTCAGAATGTGTTAATGCCTTTCAGAAGGGATTCACAAAAGAATCCTTTATGTGCTTAAGGGACGATTCTTTTGAAACAAAGCTATGGGAGATTGTTCCAAGAGAAAAACAATTTTTTGACTGGAAAACATGTAAAAATGTTGCAGACTTTTTTGCGAAGATTGTAGATTATAAATCTTCTTTTACCAGCAGGCATTCTATAGGAGTGGCTGAAAAAGCCTCCCTGCTTGCCCGTTATATGGGATATGATTCAGTCATTGTACAGAAAATGTATTTGGCTGGTGCCCTGCATGATATAGGAAAAATGGCGGTAGGCAATGAGATTTTGGAAAAACCGGATAAACTTACGGATGATGAATTTTCTAAAATGAAAAATCATGCCGGTTATACATATCTTATATTATCAGAGGTTAATGATTTTGAAGATATACGAGATTGGGCGGCATTCCATCATGAAAAATTAAATGGAAAAGGGTATCCTTTTGGAAAAACTGCGGATGAATTAAATGAGCCGGAACGTATGATGGCATGTGTTGATATTTATCAGGCTCTTACGGAAGATAGACCTTATAAAAAGGGATTATCTCATGAAAAAACATGTGATATCCTTGATGACATGTCACAGAAAGGTTTTATTGATTCGGATATTTCAAAGACAATTAGAGAATGCTTTGGAAGAATCTGATGCCATATATGAAAATAGAGGATATTTCAGATAATAGTGTTTCCACTATGTCTAGTATGGTATGGGTTTCTAAAGCAGAATAAGAAAGAAAGTAGGATTAAGTTATGTATGAAATGAAACCAGAATATTATATCGGAATAGATATGATTGACGAAGAACATAAGCAGTTGTTTTTGTATGCAGATGAAGCATATGAACTACTCCATGACGAGTACACACCAGATAAATATGATAGAATTGACATAATATTAGAGAAACTTCGTGATTATACGGTAAAGCATTTTGCTGACGAAGAACAGTATATGGAATCTATCAATTATAAGAAATTATTTACACAAAAAGTCCAGCATCAGGAATTTATACATAAGATGGATGAATTTTTGGAACATCACCATGATGAGGTAGAAGATCAGGATGAACAGATTATGGGTATTTTAACATATCTTACAGAGTGGTTAGTAAACCACATTCTGTATGTTGATGGTCAAATTCCCAAGGGCTGATATAGCAAGCTTATGCAGAGAAAAAGACAGATTAAATAGTAATGAAGCTCAAATCCCGATCGACTATACATGCGGATGGGCAATTTCAACTGATGAAGGAACCTACACGCTGCAGATGTTACTGGATAAGGCAGATTCCGATATGTATGAAAATAAACAACTATGCAAGAAGCGTAATTTAGATTCACATTAATAAACTAAAAATAGAATAAAAATCAGCATTGTGAAAAGTGTTAATCCAGTAGACACAATTTAGATTAATTTTCACCAGTTTCTAGCAATAGAACCACTAATATTTAGGAGAAAATAATTTAATTTTTTATTAATAGATTTTTCCAATAAAGTATGCTATACCATAACCGTTTATGGATAAACAAATGTGATAAAAGATCAATAATTTACAAAGAAAGGAAAAACTATCATGGAAAAGATTAAAAAGCGTATAGCTAACTTAAAGGTTGCAGGAAAATTAAAAGTATATCAAATGACAGTGCTTGTTATGACATTATTTTTAGTGTTGGTGGCACTGATCTCGACATTAGTGATCCGTTCAAATATAGAGAAGATCACGGAGG